>Ga0179591_1327105_pt1 | contig 12890 bp, 11 predicted proteins | sample CZOMad2_1_08_16f_FD_182891 | JGI IMG/M metagenome (GOLD analysis project Ga0179591, IMG submission 182891) | Vadose zone soil fungal communities from Angelo Coast Range Reserve, California, USA - CZOMad2_1_08_16fungal (PacBio error correction) | ecosystem: Environmental > Terrestrial > Soil >...
CGAGAAAAAAACAAGAATAAGTCTTTTTCTTGAGAAAACCCCGTGAAAGGTGAGGTCTCTAACGTAACTTTGAAGGAGTAAATTTTAAGATAAGCACGGCGCTAAGGGGGAGAACTGCTCAAAGCCAAGGGACCGGCAATTTGAGAACCCCGCGAGAAAAAGCGGTAAAGATCTGCAACCGCCCCAGTTTCGTCCCGTCGGACGGGGAGGAACCCCAGCCAAAGTGGACTGATAAAACAGGCCAGAGGAAACGCTATGAGATCACGCATTTGAAAAGCGAAAAAATAAATAAGGGGGTTCGAGGAGCTGCACCTCTGGGGGGGGGTTTTGGGTGGTTTTTAAAAAAAGTTTTTGTGGGAGGTATCGCTGCCTTAAAAGAAACAAGAAAAGGAAAAGAAGGAGGGTGCCTTCTCGGGGCCGAATCAAGTGAAAAAACTCAAAGGGGGCCCACTTAAAGAGAAGAAAGGAGCGAGGCCAAGGGGTCATCATTGGGGTTGGGAGAGGGGCACTGGATAGACGACATTTCTGTCACAGAGTGAAAAAGTACACCCTTATGAGCGACCTTTCGAGGACCCGGCGGTTTATCGAATAGATGACCGCTAGGGGTTGAACTATATAACTCCTGACAAAGCTCTGGGTGCACTAATCGGAAAAAATCTAACAGCGACTGAGCTCGGAAACTTCAATCCCGGCGATCTACGATTCTCTAGAGAACCGCAGATGGGGGCTATACTCATATGAAACTATTCCATCCTAAAAAAAAAGGGCATTACTTCATAGGGGGACACACGGGCTGTGAGAACGCCATGGATCCAAACTAGAGGATGGTGAGTTCAAAGAAGCAGGGAAGTAGGGGTCTCTCAAAAAAACGGAATCGATTGGAGACAAATAAGGGGGTTTAGAAATCTGGGGTATATAAGGCCCGGCGCTTATCTCTAAAGGGACATTGGAGACGAAAAGACATAAAGATTGATTCAGGTTTGCGGAAGAGCTGAAACAACCTGAAACATAAATAAAAAAACAGACCTCAGACCAAACTGGAAAGAGTAGGGGAGGACGTGTAGGTGTCGAAAGAGTTAAAAGATGAAGATACTAGTGGTCCACGTTGAGTATAGTTTGAAAGGAAGAGCTGACACAGCGGAAAAGACGAAAGGGGTTTCGACAATATTCTAAAATGGTTTTTAAGAAATAAAAAGAAAAAAAAAAAAGTCCAGAGGAAAATATGAAGAATTATTGAAAGGGGGGGGGCGGTTGGTTAAAGGAGAGGTTAGGCACGTAGGTATATGGAAAGTGGGGAGCACTTCCTGCGAAGTTTAATTAGGAGGATTTGTTCGCATTCCTTGGGGGGGAGAGGAATTCTTTGGAGATGTAAGAAATGACGTTGAGAATATGAAACTATACATCCTTCCAATGATAGGAAGGAAAGACTGGGCCCGTCGAAGATCAAGTGGTGGAATTCAATATCCCCAGAAATAACGGGAGGTACAATTACTTCTTTCACATCAACTACATAGCCTGGTGCCGCGTGTATAGAAGCAGAAGAGAAAGGTTTGCATGGGATTTTATTCTATGTGGGGGAAAAATAATGGGAGATTACAAATAGGAAACAGGTTATCTCCACCTTCAATATAAGGGGCTAGAAGTAGCTTGACATTACGGATAAGGGTAAGCCCACACCTTCGTGTATGCAAATTGCATACAACGAAGGCAAGGAAGGGAAGGTGGGAGTCCATTAATGGGCAAGTTGGAAGAAACGGTTGGGTGGGATTGGACTTAAAAGAGAATGCTGACGGGGCATGAAAGTTTCTGTCCACATTTTACGAAGAGAGGAGAGAGGAAATTTAAAAAAATTATTAAATCACAGATATTCAAGGAACAGGGGGACATAAAAGACAAGAAACAAATAAGCTATACTACGTCTATAACAATATGGGGAAGAAGGGCAATGAGAGGAAAACCAAGTTACAGAAATTTGGAAATAATTTTAGGGAAACAATAAAAAGGGGGGGGATTGGCAAAAGTGGGAGAAAAGAGAGAATACGATTTATGTAATATCCTTGAAATAGAATAAAAGGAGGGAAAATGCTGGGGAAAGCTATGAATTAAATCCCTTTATAACGCAAAGAGATGGGGAAAGGGATATAGTATCCCTGTAAGAGAGGTTTAAAAAAAACGCCGCGCACGGTACGGAATGAAGGAACTTGTTGAGGTGTGGGGGGAAGGGGAGGGGGGGGAAGAAAAGTCGTCATTCTACACACACTCATAAAGGGTATGGGGACGGCGCAAAAAAGCTGCGACTGTTCCACTGGAAGGGAAGGACTTATCTACAAATGTAAAGGAACAATTCGTGAAGGTGACAGACAGCAAGAGGGGTAACGATGATTAGTGAAAAAAATACGCTATCATCGAATCGCTTCTGCCATGGATTAGCACCACGTGTGTAACATACACTCAGTAAGAGGAATGCGCTGAACGACGATACAGATGATCTTTAGCGACACCGTATCTGCACAGTTGTTGGGTCTTACCGACAAACGATCCGACGGGAAAAAGGTAAGAGAAGAGTGCCTGTACTAAACCAGTAGTGGGGAAAGGAGTGGGAGAGAGCAGATTTTTTGGGACTATAGGAGAAAAGGAGCAGGGTAAATTGTGAAAACGCATCGAGCAACATTCTCAATCGTAGGGGTAAAGGGGGGGAGAAACTACACTCCCTTCTCCAGTCAACGGAAAAACGATCGAGACCAAATGGGGATACGAAGCTGACTCTTCTTCTCGAGACAGGGGAAGGGAAAGAAAGGATGGTGGTCCCGTCCGCCAAAACTTTCCAACTAAAGAGTTTTCCTACGAGAGTGTAACGTGGGAACACGGAAGACTAGAAAAAAAGGAGGACCCTCGAAATCTACCCATAGACTTGACGTCTAAGGGGAAAGTTAGATACACTCCATCGGGTGACTAACCTGTGAAGCCGGTAAAGAAACCGTTATGCTGTTCCCTGCCTAGACTCGCATTGGGGAGGCAGGTCACGGAGGGGGGATGGTTCCGGGAAACAGGGATACAGTTCAAAGTTAAATGGGGGGGCCAGGTGATCTCTCCGCGCTCCGTCTGTAGCATGGAGATATAGATAAAGAAGGAAGGGGTGTTTCACGTAGTATGGGCAAGTGGAGTGGGAGAGAAAAAGAACATCCTTAGGAGCTCATATAGAACAACTTTAAGAGGGGGAGGGGAGACCAGCACCACAGAAAGCTGGTGCGGGACTAAAAAAACAAAGTAACCGAGATATGCAGGCAGAAAAGACACTTTAACGCGTATATCTCAGGGTCAATGCAAACAGATCAAGCGTGGGGGGAAGGATCCCAAACCATGGAAAGACTTGCCAGCAGACAACCAAAAAATAGTCCTTCAAAAAAAAGGTGGGCGAAAGTTGCAGGCAACCGCCAGTTTCCTTCTTGAAGGGGGTACCGAAGGCTCACGCGAGGTCTAAAAAAGGAAGGGAACCAATATAGAAGAGTGGTTGAAGGAAGGAGAGGCAAGAAAGTTCCTCTAGTAGCGCTGTAAATACAGGGTACAGCTGATGAAGAAGTCCTTTCGCCACGTCTTCTCAAGGAACCAGGTCAGGGGGGACCACTAAGTGCAACTTAACAGAGAAGAAAAAAGTAAAGAGCAAAGGAATTCCTCAGTGATGGTTTTCTGATCGACCAAAAGGGCGGAAGACGGTACCTGCGCCCGCAAACGGTACCCAGGGAGGAGAGTAGAGACTGAGAAAAAACCGTGTTATTTAACCGAGGGGAGGAAAAGGAGGAAGGCGAAAAAGCGAACAAAGAATACGAACATACGGCGAAAAGGCACTGGGGGGGCAGTAGCCACTTGATAGATGAGTCGGCAAAGACCCAATCGTTTGCGAGCGGGGGGGCGAAAAAAGGAATCTCAACATTAGCCGAAAAAAAAGGGAAATTTCCTGGATTGTAGCACACGGTATGAGGAACTCCGGAACAAAGTAAGAGATCTTATATGCAACCCGGGAAATGGGGGTAAAAAAAAAAAATAGTTAGTCAAAAGGGTCCACGGAGAAAGAGGGGGGATAAACGCTTGGACCACCAATGGTGGCGTAAATCTCCGAACGCATTGAACGAACAAACGGATTGAAACCGTGTTTGCGCACGCCTCCCCTTAGTGAAGTCGAACATCAAGAAAAAAAACACCGGCGAAAAATAGGAGAAAGGCCGGTCGGGGGCGACCACGATTACCTGGGGGATACTAAGAGGGGTGCCAAGAAATATATTGGAAGGGAGGGGAATCAAGAAGAGGGAAGGAAGTTTCTAGTATCTGGTATATTCGAGGGGACTAAAAGAAAATCTAGATCGAGGGCGCAAACAAAAAAAGTTCATTATTATAAATAATATGAGGGAAAAGTTGAGGAAAGTGGGGGTTTAAAGTGTCTCATTAGAAACTTTAGTGTACAAGGATCCGGAGCCTTGCTGCAAGCTCTATGTTGTTCGAGGCACCTGGGTGGGAAGTAAACTGAGGATTTTGGAGGGGAGAAGTAATTTTAAAATGGAAGCAAATGCAAATTGTCTCGAATAGGACGACAGAGGAAACGGATATAATTTATTCTGACTATACAAACGGCAAAAATAAGGGGAGGGAATATTTGAGGGCCTGCAAACGAAAGAAGGACAGGTGAAAGAGTCAAGAAGGCATACATTAAGAATTATTTAGAGGATCGGAGAGAAAAAAAACGAAACAACGAGGGAAATAAAACCGTGTCTAGGGGAGGAAACTTGAATATAGAGAGAAATCAAGCAACGGGAGGAAGAGGAGGGCGAGACGCGAAAAAGCCTAAATCTTTTTTGCCCATGTACAAGAAATTGGTTACAGTTGACTACAGGGGATTGGGAGATCAAAAGGAAGAAACGGGATCGTTCTCTCAGGAGGTACGGGGAAGGACGATAAACATTATTCCCCCTCAGGGCTTCAAAAGAAAGACTTAGCATTCATCACCAACACTGAAAAAAAAGAATACTTATAAAAGCTCCGAGGCAGAAAGTAACAAGGTCCTAAAGGGGTAAACCTTTCACCCTTACGCAAGAAGGTTGACTTTTAATCTGTGAGTTAATGGGGAGGAAAAGATCTTATTCCGGATAGCCGGAAATCTCGAGTCCAAAGTCGACCTGGCAAAGGGAAGGACCTCCGGAAGCAACCTCCTTTACGAGTCTAGGAACCGGGGAGAAAGGTCATATAAAACGCGAAGAGGAACGCCAATGGAGGACTGGTCTTGGGAGGGTGTAACGGGGAGACGTGAAAAAGGGGAGGGGGGAAGCGTGCGCAACACAGAATCCCTTAGCAAGTATGTGGAGGAGAAGGCGGTCGACCAAAAAAGACAGACGTGAGCCTGGAACGGCAATCGTACGTTGAATCGGCGCGAAACCGTCAGTCGGGAGAAGATTACACTTATGGCCTACGCAAAAAGTCATTAGAAGTGACCTCCTGGGGGGAAACGCCTGGGTTTCTCACAGACCCGTGGACAAAAGAAGTACCTTTTTCGTAGTTACAAGAGGGGTGAACCGGCGCACAATGGGGGGTGTCTTGGTTTTACCGACCGGCAAAAGAAAAAAAAAAAAAAAGGACTAACAGGTGGGGACCCTCTTATGTATAGTAAGGGGAGGCAACACCAAAAAAGGTGACGGAGGAAGAAGGAGGGGAGACCGGATAAGCTATTGAGACGCAGGAACTAGCCGTCGTCAGTAACTCCTCAGGGGTACCGACGCCACAGACAGAAGGACTCAACGATCACGAAAAAAGATACCAAAAACGGGGGCGAGTAGAGAAAAGGACTCGAGGGAGGGCAGGGATTCGGCTCACGGAGGTTGTAAAAACTTTCCTCAGGGAGCCGAAACCGCACCGATTTTTTCTTCAGATCAAATGAAACTTGCTGGGGCTAAGACCTGCCGGACGGGTGCTCATCTCTCACTCACAGGGGAACGTCGGGGAGCAGCTGCGATTCAAGAAGGAACTACTACCATTCGTGGGCTCCAGGAGGGAGGAAAACGAAAAAAGGACACCCCTTTATTCTTGGGGGGGCCTCTGAAAAATTGGTTCTTCAGAGCGCGAGGGAGAGGGGGGGGAAGGGGAGGGAAGGACCAGGGGGGGAGGGGCCTCGACCCCTCTGGTCTCGTGGGCAGAAACGAGAAAAATAATTATCCTTGGGGTGTAGCCTCCGAAGGTCGCTTTTAAAGGGGGTGGGGAAGATAAAAACAAAAGGGGTTCAAGAAGGATGAGAAGAAAAAAAAAGGGAGGAGGGAAAAGAGAGAAGCTCTAAACATCAATGCTTTGACGGGGAGCTCACAAAAAGGGAAAAACAGCGGAGGGAAAGCACGGAATACACTCCACTTTAAAGTGCCAGTTATACAGGATTTATCAGCTAGCTTCTCTACGCTGGGTTATTCCAAAATGCCAATGGAAAGCCTTGGGAAAAAAGGAGACCAACAAAACGAGGTCCACGGAAGACTTAAGACCTAACACAAAACGTTCTGAGGGCAACCCAGCCAAAACGGGTTGTAAAAGTGAAAGGGGAAGAAGGCCCGGTCCTCGAGGGGACTCAAGAGTTTGACCGGAGAAGCGAAGCTGTCCCTAGAGAGAAACAGGGGGCCGAGTACTCTTTAGAAGGAAAGAGATAGATCTAAAAGCAAGGGGGGGAAAGAACAATCGAGAACAGTTTTCCCCAAGGTGCAGAGTAACACGGAGACGAGCGAAGAAATAGTGAAGCATGAGTTCCATCGGTCAGACTTTTTTGGAGATACACCAGTGAGTGGTTACATGCTTGAAAACAAGAGAAAAAGGGAAACAAGCGAAAAAATTCTTGGAAAGAGAAAAAGAAAATTACAGTTGGAAGAAACGTCCGCCAAATAAGTGAAAGGGTGGGCTGAGACATCTAACTTATGTTTGACGGTCCGAGGAATCAAAACTGCAGAAGTGCCGGGCGCAAAGCCCCAATTCGTTATAGGGAGAAGAAGAAGAAAGGAAAAATGAGTAGACGCCAAAGGAGACTTGAAGTGTAACACGGGCTGGTAGCAACCATTGCTATAGTGACAACGAGAGTGCTGAAACTGCATGATTGTTATCCCTGGTGGACGGAAGAATCAAAAAGGCTGGGGGGCCATCATCTTAGAAGAAAAGGGGGGCATAGAAAGGTGGCGTAATCTCGAAACGAGTTGGCGAAAAGGGGGAAAAACACAGACGTAGTTGGGAAAATCGCCGGATAAAATTAGTGATCTCTAAACCATCCCTACAATTGAGAAAAAGAGAAATAGCAGCGTGGATTTCGACCAACTAGAAAGGAAGAGGAGAGGTTGGAAACTGAAAAAGGAAGTTGCGTCAGAGTGGTTCATCTCTTTACAGCGGAGAAAGGGGAGGGTTCTTAGAATAGGGAAGGATATGCAAAATACAGCAAAGAAAATCGGGGGCTTTGCGCCCATAAAGAAATGGTTTCATATATGAAAAATTATAATATTTCATAGGAACGGGGGGGGGAAACAGGAGAAATAATGGGTAGGCTAGGAGGAAGAATGAGTGCTTCACGAGTATAGTGGAAGGTGGTTTGGGAGCGTCCGGGGATCTTAGAAAAATTAGTTCCGGGTTTTAAGATGTAAGGAAGTAAGTGTACTGGCAATCTATTCCCCAGTTAAGGACTGTAGGACCGCTAACCTAAATACAGACCTAAAAGTGTTAAGGGGACAATTCTATATAACAAATCAACTCCAGCCTTGATTAAAATATAAAAGAATGGAAAAGGGAAAAAGGAACGGAAAAAGGAAAATCGATAGCCCTCATAGAGGTTTGAAGGTCAATATCAGGGAGAATACTAGGACCTAGACACGGGTATGCTCCCAACACGGAGGATAGTTGAGGGAAAACCTGAGAGGGAAGCTACGTATCTGGGGGGGAAATCGAAAGAAAAAGACACCTTGGCTTGAGAGACACGCGCTAAATTTTTCTGGTGGAGAAGTTTTTTTAACGCACGGGATTAATTTGATGTTGTGGGTAGAAGAGGGGAAAGGAAAAACTGGGAAAAGTTGCCATTAAGGGGGAGGCTAAAGGTATAAGACCTTTGGGCATATGAGGCTGCTGATATTAACTTAAGGAGGAAACTCGCACTAATTATTCAAAAACAAAGATACCAAAGTAGAAAAAAAAGAAAGAAGTAAAGATAGGATAAAGTAATAAATTGCCAATAGGAAGTACAAGAGGTCAGAAATTATCTAAAGTGGAAAAAACACCGGTACTACTTGATCCTTTAGCCTAATCAAAGACGGTTTTTTTCCTTTGATAACCCCGGAAGACGAGGGGAGAGTGATTAATGAAAGGGAAAGACGGACCGAGACACGGAAAAAGGCTCAATTGCGAATGTGAGGATGACTGGAAAAAGAGGATGACTTCAGGTGAACCGGTAATCTAGGTTGAGAAAAGCCGCGCCTTGAGTGGTCTTAACTTCAAGGGGGGCTGGGGGGGAAGGGGGGGAAAGGCACTAAGAGTCCGATAACAAACGTTAAAATATGAAGGGGGGGCGAGGACCACGAGGTTCGTTCGGATAGGTCCCAGGCTGGTGACAATGGGGCTTGAGGGAGAATGGGCACAACGGATTCACTAGTACGAAACAGCTGGACTGGAGACAAATGAAAAAGTCTTCTTCTGCGAACTCACATTCCCGTGTACGAAAGAAGGAAATGGGATGGACCCGGTGGGTGAAAACAGAAATCAAGTAAGACAGGAGGCCGACAGTAGTAATGATCTTTATCTCAAAAAGGAACAAAAGGTGTTTTCGGTGGGGGAAAAACGTTCAAGGAAAGACCGAAGGATACTCTACATGCGTGATTTTTCGTAGGCGGTCGATTCGTAAGCACAAGAGTGGTGGGAGGAGGTTCGGTAAAATGGGAGGAGCGGTAAGCGGGACAGGAAGAAAAAAAAGAAGCTCCCTAGGGGGACCGGGGAACTCACGAAGAAACTGGACCGGCCATGAGATAAAAAAAGACCCAAAAAAAGGATGATTCACCGCGAAGAGGAGAGAGGAGAGGTCTGGGAGGAAGAACACAGAGGGGTAAAAAAAGAGAGCTGGCCCCGAAATGAAGGGTGAAAGGGTACCATGTGAAAAATCGGGATGAAGCATTCGGGAAAGATGTCAGGCACTAGAACCTCAAGAGATAAGCTCAGGTCAAGATAAGGTTACTAACCCATAGCTTCGAAGAGGGGTGCCGTACCGTGAATGGAAAAAAACCGTTAGGTTGGGTGTTGCCGACCGCGATGGGGGATCCAACTTGGGTTGTGATTCATGAAGAAAAAGGGAAATCTGGGGAAAGGAAGAGTTTCTAAACATAACAGGGGCCTGTGGGAAGTGAGAAAAACTTATCGCCTGATCATTTAAAGTGGGGACTCCTTCAATTTGTAGAAGGGAAAGTTGAAAAGCGGCGGGGAAGACCCGCAACAGCTATTGGGCGGACAACTTAAAGATCTCTCCCAAAGAAAATATTATGGAGAGAGAACGATAGCACACCATCAAAGGTGCTGGTATCTCCCCACCCAGTTAAGATGAAATAGGGCAGGAAAGAAAACAATCCTAGTGAATGAGGAAAGAGAGATCGGCTTCTACTAGGGAAGGCTCAGTTACTGTCCAGCCGCAAAATGGACTAAAGGGTTGGTTGCTCTAAAACAAACGGTCAACTCTTACTTTAATGCCTAAGAGTTGTGGGTAACAGGAGGAGGAGGCCAAAACCTCGAAGGGTGGAAGGAGTTCACTTTAAGCAACACGGGGCGGGGAAACGCGATGGAAGTTGAACTTCTTTTAAAAAAGCGACGCAGAAGTGAAGGAGTGAGATCGAAAAAAAGAAGAAACAGGCGCAGTAGAGAGGACATCCCAGTTGGTTATAGGGAAGAAAACCGGGGCGGGAACCTGGTAGGCCGTGCAGGGAAAAAAGCGGGGACGACATGGAAGAGAAAAAAGATAAATATTAAAAAGAGAAAGAGATTCAAAGGGGGGGAGGGACGGGTTATTTATCGCGCTTTCGGTGGGACAGATATCCTCGAACGTAACCAACTGAGAAGACTTGCTCTTCAAGGATTTTATCAAATAGCTGGAAAGCTGAAGGGAGGAATGAGTATACGGAAAAAAAAATGCGTGGGTAATAGAACGTATACGACGCGAAAGGGAGGGACCTCAATGGTCTCTCACTCCGGCGAGCGTAAGAACCCCCCATAAAAGGCAAGGGGTCAATCAGATCATAAGAAGACAGTAGGCCTAAGACATCCGAAGAGGAGGGAAGTTAGTGAGCACAAAGCTGCCATGGCAATGGTCACGGCATGAGGGGGAATGGTCACCCTAATAACCTTTACTTATTGGGCTCACAGAAGAACGGTTCGATATATTTTAGGTCATGAAAAAGAGGGTGGCGGAACAGAAAAAAGAAAGGCCCCGTAAACCAGTGGGAGAAATCTAAAGCACGAAAGGATTAAAGAAAACACTGTGTTGTCCCTGAACAAAACAGGCAAAAGGTGACGTCTCCTCCACATCCCCCAGACAAGGGACATCTTAGCGAAGGGATTATGTGAAAAAAACCGACATTAATATACTATGGGGGGACAACTTCAAGATGTGGCGTATGTTATTGGAAGTCCATAGGAGGGAAAACAGAGCATTTCTACGAAATATATTGGGGATGGGCTCTCAAAATCAAAGACCCTTCGATTTTAGGGGACTGAATAACCAGGAGCAGTATTCTGAACATATGCTTAGAGATGTCCCAAAGGGCTAACTGGGGGGGGGTCCTATTTCTTATTGTACTAGTATGAGGAATTACTGACACATGCGGATAGTTGAATGTCAGGAGTCCTGGGGGGGAGAGGAGTATGCTTGATAAGTTGTGAGAAAAAAAAAGAGTTAATAATTAGTTGTCATAATTTCCAGCTCATCATAAATGCCACGGATGGAAACAACTGGGATGCAAACGATAAGACTGACTTCCACGAAATACACAACCAATTAAAGAGGAAGGAAATTCATGGGACAATTAATGTAACTGATAAGTGGGCAGCGTGTAATAGCAAGCAAAAGAGGAGACCGTGTGTGGCAGGATGACGGTTATTAGGACGGGGGGAGAGGGGAACCTAGAACGGGGAGAGACAACAACAACGGCGGATACAAGAGAAAGGACACAGGGACGAGAGGCAGCTCACCGTAGCAAGGGGGGGGGGGAGAAAGAATAACTATCTACTAATAAAACAAAACCTTTATTCCATTATGATAGGCTATACCCGCAGTCATTATTTGGGCCGTAGTGGGCATAAGGTTACTCAAAAGGGGGAATTTAATGTTGTGGGTAGACTGGTAAATTATCTGGGAGGCTCCGGGGAAGGAATCACAAACACTAGGTTTAATACATGGCATATGCTTAGGAAAAGGGGCAATTAAAAATTAATTAATGCCCAAGAAGGAGGCAATCAAAATACATTGGGGAACAAGAGAACCAAAGTGCAAAAGAAAATAGAGAGAAATATGACCAAAAGAGGGAAGTATTACCGGTTCAAGTTTAAAAAGGGGAAAGGGGAGGGGGGCTTTGAATTTTTCATAATAATGAAAGAAGGTGGGACTTAAGACAAGGGAAGGAAAATAAGGCATTTTGATGCAGGAATCAAATAAATGAAAAAGAAAAAAGGAGTCTTCTTTGCGCAATCTATTACTGAATGAGTATCAAAAAAGTATATGGGGGCAGGAAACAAGGGAGTATAGTAGCAATGTAAGAGCGGGGAGAAACGAACACGCAAAGAAGAAAGAAGAATGCTAACTTGATAAGTTGGTGACGGGGGAGATTCAGGGACGAGGCGCACAAAGTAAAAAGGGAGCTTATGTGAATTGGAGAAACGAGGGAGGGGGAAATGGGAACGGAAGAAGCTGGTCCAATTATCTCTCATATTTCCGCCAATTGAGGAAGGGGTTGGAAGAAAGAGCAAAACCATCTGGGAGAAAAATAACTTACAGGGATTGTTGTACGGCCTACGCCACTATCATAAAAATCCGGGAAGAAGTGGCACGGAATGGAAGTAGACACCCTGGGGAAAAACCATAAGAGGACACTGACATTTCTATTAAGTCATAGGGAAATATAGTCTCGCAAACCGGAGAATGGGGTGAAGATCCGGGAAGCGGGGATGACTACTACAGTGAACGGAATAACCCTTGAAATTTACGTTCCTTTCTAAAAGCACCCCAGATAGTTTGAGGATGTGGAGGAAAGGCGGTAGAAGGAAATCCTATTGATAAAAGAAGACTTCAAAGATAAGAATAAAAAGGGGTACGTTCGAAAGGGTACACCATTTTCCTCACCGCAACGAGGAGATCCTCATCCCCCACAAAAGGATGAATAGAAAGGGTGCGAGCAGCGTCGATCTAACTCGGGAATGCTCGCGCAGGGGTCAACCCTGGACAGAACGTCCCGTCATCACCGCCCATGAATTGGTCTATCGCATCATAATATGTAATCAGGACTCTGGGGGGCTCCTCAGTTTTCGGGCCAAAAAGTAGACGAGTCCCGATTCAAATGAAGTATGACAGACCAGCGCCGTGAAAGACGAAATGGAGGCCTGAGCGGCCAAGGCAAAACCTTTTCTGGGTCGGGGGACCTACAGGACGCCCAACTTGGGGGTAGGTGAAGGCGCAGTGCCGCTGGTAATGGATATCTTACCCTTCAAGCCACAGGTGATTGTGAAATTGGCCCGGTGTGGACCGTGTCTACGAGCAAAATCCATGTACACAAGTATAGGAAGAGACCGGCAGGGGAGGGTTAAAAGGACCCATCGGTGGGACCGTGTGATCCCCGCCAAAAAGCCGGAGGGGGGGGGGCAGCTCT
>Ga0179591_1302967_pt1 | contig 12887 bp, 15 predicted proteins | sample CZOMad2_1_08_16f_FD_182891 | JGI IMG/M metagenome (GOLD analysis project Ga0179591, IMG submission 182891) | Vadose zone soil fungal communities from Angelo Coast Range Reserve, California, USA - CZOMad2_1_08_16fungal (PacBio error correction) | ecosystem: Environmental > Terrestrial > Soil >...
AACGAAGATATCACATGATAGGTAGAGAAGAATACAAATGCCCTCGGACTATCGCCAGACTGGGAGGAGAGTTGCACGTAGGGGTGGAACTTGGGGAATTCTTGACTCGCGGAGGGACGAGAAAGGTAGTGTGAGAAACCAAGTGCCGGGTCTCTGAAGGGTGGGAGGGAACAGCTGCCAGGGGAAGGTAGGTCACGCATTTTGCAATCAGAACGCTGTTGCATCTATTTCCTGAAATTAAAATGGTATGGCTTGAGATCGTAAGGGAAATAGGGGGAGAGGGTTGGTGACCAAGGGGACTGGGGGAAGGGCATAGGAATGTGAAAAAGCCAGAACAATTGGGCGACGCTACGCGGCCGCCTGGAAAAAGTCTTGGTGAAGGCAATCCTCGGGGGCTCTAAGACCATAGGCATTGGAGATGGGCGTGACAAGGAAAAGACGGAGTTGGGTAATTGGGCAACCAGGCCAGTACAAACTAAGTTTAGAGGAACTCAGGCGCAGAGCAGGGCTCCGCACTTATGAAGACTCGCGATGGTCCAGGCCCAAGGGGGGCTAGGAGTATCCCCTACCCTCAACTTCCCTGACTAGAAAAACTCGACCCGTAAAAATCAAAAAAAAGTGAAGGAAAGGGGGAGAAGTAGCTACTTGTGGGGGAGGGAATGGGAAAAAGGGTGACGTGGCATCTTTTGGCTCATTGGAACTGGGGGGTCACACGGCGATACTGCCTGGATAGGAATACCACTGACGGAGAGGGGGAGATCAAGGCCGAAAGTTTATCCGTGGGGAAGGAGGAAGGTAGAAACTTTCTGCCTTGGCGACGAGGCTGGATACTTTATTTGGATTCTGACGTGGGGCAGTTAATCATAGGCACCAAATGGCTCTAAGGAAAAGAAAATGCGAGGAAAAAAGGCTCAAACTCTCAAGCAGAAAGGGAAAAGACGGCTACCATATATTCGGCATGATATAATCTCAAATTAGTAATGAAAGTGGGGGGGATGCCGAGCTGGGGGGCTTCACGAAAACGCTCTGTGAATCAATCAATCCCGCCAGGCCGTTGAGTAATAATGGGGGGAAAAGCCAACCGTCTTAACGGGAGAAGAGGGAACAAGCATAAATGGTGCTGTTGGCGCGCGGGGACATAACTGGGAACGACAGAACAAGGTAGACACCATCAACATAAGACAAAGAGCCGCTGCGGCGGCGATCAATTTACGCAGGGGGGCAGAGAGGCATATCAAGTGAGAGGAGCGAAATAAGAAAGTGGGAACGGTACAAGTTCAGCGAGACATTTACGAAAGTCTTGCGGTGCTTTCCCAAGAAACACCTTCAAGAGGGAACGAAAAAGGACTCTAAAAAAACGAGAACGGAGAGGAGGCAGAAAAAGATGACAGTACTCCTGACAGGGGTGGGACGGGGAAACCAAAATAGTTTCGCGACTAGCAAAGACGGAGATGGGGAAGCTTTAATCGGGTTTCCCAGGGAAGGAAGGAGCAAAGCAGATCAAAGGACGAAGACGTGAAGTTCGGACTCATAATGTCTTAGCTAGAGGGAAGAAAACGGGGGGAGGGACCATGGACGGTCAATTTCTCCGCACTATCCTCAATTTGAAATTGAGACAAGAAACATTTCCTGCTGGGTGGGGTTTTGAAAGAAAAAAGGGGAGAACCGATCGATGGGTGAAAAAATTCTGATGCTCAACGGTACAGGGAGGGATGCTCACACTCAGAGTAGGAGGCAAAAGGGGCATCAAAGTCGATTACCTAAAACTACCAGAAAAAACAATTAAAGAAAACGACGGGGGAAAGAGAGGGCGAAGGAATGAGGGAGAGTGTGAAGAAAGAAAAACATGTCTTCGTGTAAAGATTCATGGGGGGGGGAATTGGTGGGACCTCTTCTCAAGAAACAGAAGGATCCGCATCGAGACCGCAAAGAAAAGAGACTCCGAGAACACACAGGATAGTTTAGGCAACGCTAATTGGGGCCCGCACCATTGGGAGGAGGTGACACCTCCAAATGAAAAACAAGGGTCAAAAGTAGGGGGAAAGTAAAACGTTGGTAATCAAATAAGAGGGGAATACGCAAAAAGTGCTCCCGGTAAAGTGGCGTTCGTTTGGAACCAGGATTTTATCGACGTGCTTCGCCAAAATACTGGGGAAAGCGTTGGTAGGGTAGGATCCTACAAAGAAAAAGCAACCGGTGCCCATCGCGACAAAATGATCAACTCCGGAACTTCAGTAGGCTAGAGTAGAAAGGATGTGCCATCTTGACAAATCGGCAGAAGTAGGACCATAAACCCCAATCCGGCGTAGGGTACCTTACAATAGAACACCGCAATTTGTTCAAATAAAAAAGCAGAAAGATTGAATCTAATTTACTACCACAGAAAAATCAAGGAGGGGGTCAGTAGCTCACCGAAACTGGACGATGCTGGAACATTGTAAGGCATTACCAAGGGGTCAACAACCGCTCCAACCTCAAACTTTAACGTCGAGCAATAAAGGAATGGATTACAGAAAAAAGAGGCAACATTAGCAAAGGAGGGGAGGGACAACGGCTGGATGGAAAAATTGAAAACTTCCTAGGAGTTCTGCGAAACGAAGAATCTTCAAGCAACGACCGTTAACTCGAAAACAACAGAGCTGTCATGCCGGGAAATCAACAAAAGACCACCACTACACTCAATCAGGCGCGGTCCTAGGGATGAGGCGCGGAAACCGTCACATGAGGACTTTTTTCATGAAGGAAAAAAGAGTCCAAGAAAGCCAGTACCACATCTTCGCAGGACAAAGGAAAGGGACGGAGTAGCGCCCGGAAGCTCATCCTCTAAACGCGAGGAAGGAAAAGCAGTAATCCGCAAACTTCCTTCCGGGAAAAGCCGGCGCTCCTTGTGACTGTTAACTTAGTCAAGAGATAAACCACACACTTGAAACACAGAGTATGTGGATGACGGAGAACCATGGACCATGTCTTAACCGGAAGGGCGTAGTCACGAGGCACCAACTCACATTACTTCTATTCTCGGGGCTGCTGGAACCGAACCGGAGAGAATCATCCGTGAAACTTAGGAGGGACTTCACCAAATGACACAACACCAGATACATCAACGGCAACCTTCACCCCCTGTCGCGGTTTTGGAGATATAAAACACAAGGAAAAGCGGCAAGCTCACAAGACATTGCAGACTCGATGCGTCTGGCTTAATAGGGCGGTCCGGACGCACATTCATTGCATGGAAGCAGGCTGATCCCGTAAAGCACATAGGACCCTTGGATTGGCAGCTTCTCAGACAAGAAACCTCAGGGGGAACCCGGACCTATCATTTCGGGCGACAACATTGAATCGGGGGGTCACGAATGCACAAGAAGGGAGGGAAAACGGGCGCTTAGTCCACAAAAAACAACTTGGACATGTAACGAATTCATTCATGGGAAAACACCAGACACCGCGGGAGTACGCCGCGGCAGTCAACATGACACGACTCGCCCCCCCAAAGGCGTGCCGTCTCGGGGAGGTTCAAAGGGGAACCTATAAACTAGATCCCATGAAGACGCGACGGGCAAATAAAGATCGGTGCCGCCCTCCCCCGGGAAACCTCAGAAAAGCAACAGCGGGTAACGCGACCCGACGTTCCCGCATACCAAAGGTCAAAAGCTTGTGTCCATCTAAGTGAAGGGATCAGGGGTATCTACTTGGGTTTTGGGCGCCTGCGCAAAATCCGTCTGAGGAAGACGGGAAGTGCAGCGAACCGCGAAGGGGCTCTAGCTTAAGCGGCGCGCAGTAAAAAGAAAAGAAGGAACATCCTGCACCTGAATCAAGCCGAACGGGGAAGGAGACCCGATCACAACACAATTCCTTAAACCAGGTGGAAAACGAGGGAAAAAAGAGGTCCTCTTGAAATCTATCCTCGGGAGTGTGGGGGCGGTGGTGCGGGGACACAAAGACTCGGGGAAAATAAGGGACTTCAAAATGAAAAAGGGTGGCCACTCCCAACGCACAACAAGGGGACTATGGGGCATGTTTATGCAGCAGAAACGAACGAGGAAGAGAGACAATCAGACCAGGTGTTTTCAGGAGGACATTCCATCAGAGGCGGCATAATGAGAAGGTCCAAGCAAGGAAGGGATAAAGACCCGGAAAAAACCATTTTGTGCACTCACTTGTTAAGAAAGAAACCGGAGACTCGAAGGGGGCTGGGTCCAAGAGGAATACACCTGTGGCCGTGGTAGAATGATCGTGAGCGGCATGGGAGGAACCAACGACGCCTTAGGTACGAGGTCAACGGCTCCCCAGGAGAGACTCTTCATTCCTCTCTAGCAAAAGGGGCTATCTGGAGCTAAATACTGAATTCATAGGCTATTTGGGCCGGAGACTTCATCAGATCTCAAAAACACGGCGGGAAAAAATATGGGGCAAAAAAAATCCGTATCATTCTGGCTTTTAAGAGGGGAGAGAACGCGCATGGAAGAATCCTTGCAAGTGGCGGGTTGACAGTTGAATCGTTTTGTTCGCAAAAGAATCGATCAGGGTCGACAGGGGTAGTCTATGGTGAGAAGCGGTGATAGTAAAACTCAGGCAACATTGAGTTATAGGGGGCTTGGTAAAAGAGTGAACGAGAAAGGAGGTGAAGCATACACATTGAGGCCGCCGAACTGGATTGCTAAAAAATTACCGGGTCCGGCTGATTCATAGAAGGGGGTATAGATGGCTTCCACTTGAGGCTACCCAAAAGTCGGGTTTTATGACGTGGAAAAGTATGTTGAATTCTTAAGGTGCAGGTCCGTGTACCCGAAAAAAAAGAGGGGGGGAAGAGAGAACTCGAAGAAAAACGAGTTCCTGAAGCGTGCCACCTGGTTGAAGAATGGTGGATCCCTTGACGCCTGGGACGCGGATTCAGTGCAGTTTGGCATAATGGGTCGAACCAGCAAAGACTCAGGAAATGCAGGATCCAGGAACCTTTTTTAGGAGGCATAAGAGTGACTGGAATGCTGAGGGAGAAGGAGAAGACACCCAAGGGAGATAATTGGTTTGTGTGGGCTTAAAACCAGGCAACGCATGTCCGACCATTTGGGAGGGGAAACTGAGGGGGGTAACAGTCATGACAAGCGTTGATGGGGAAGGTGCTTACACGTATGGGGAAGGAGGGGGGGGGGGAAACTCCGAATTAAGGTTAGGGGGAAAATTGACGCTTTCCATGAGATCTATTTGCGAATGGGCAAGGAAAGAGGACACTCACTCGGGTGTGCGCGGGAAACTTACTTCCTGAAAGGGGAGTAGAGATGATTTCGAAGTGTAAAGTGATTTGGCCTTAATCGTTGGGGGGGGGCATCAAGCCTCCGAACGGCGACGAAGATGGGGGGAGGCATACGGAAAAGATCTCACTAGGGGGGAATGGATAGGTGAGGGACTGTAGCGATTTTGTAGGGAGCCCGGGCGGGAAAAAAGACCCAGCGAGGGTTGTGACGGCGGACGAACAGATCGCCAAGAAAAAAAAAAAAAAAAAAAAACGAAGTCCGGACGCCGACTTTCAAGACAAGGAGAGGAAGAGGGAAAAAACGGATTTGGGTACGGGAAAAAAAAAGTTGACACGTGGGAAAAAAAAAACTTCGACCAGCCAAAAAAGTTAGTCCCACCTCGTGAAGGTGTACTTAAAAGGCGGGGAAAGTCGCGTCAGATTCCATGGGAGATCAAAGGACGGGAAGTCGCGGATATCACGGGGAAGGGTGGGTACGCATGGTTCGGGGGGAAAAATGGGAGAGGGGGAAGGGGCGTCATCCCGGGTCATTTTGATCTTGAAAAAGAAAAAAAAGAAAGGTAGTTGACGGAGAGCCGGGTGGGGCAAGTCTTGTTTAGAGAATAGGTGAAAGGAAAGGGTTCACCGTGATTTGAGTTGGGGAAAAAAAGGCGACGTCTGAGTTCAGATCTGTGAGGATAAACACTGAATCTTATATAAGCAGAGATGGGGGCCGGTGGGTAAAAAGAAGAAGGGTTACTTAGTTCGCCGGACGCGGGCCGGCCGTCCTATACCATGAATAATGGGGCGGGTCTCAGAAGGGAGATGCCACGATTAGAGGAGCCAGAACTGGCGCGGATCACGGTCAGTAGTCGGGAAAGGAAAAAAAAGGGACCGTATGGGCGGGAAACTCTAAAAAAGTTCCGATCGATTGGGGGGAAGACGCTGACTCAAGGTCACTGAGGGCCGCGTCCGCTGACTCAGTTCCTATGTGGGGGGGGTTCCGTCGGGGGGGAAAATTAGTTTCTGTATGGGCTATGATGATTAGGTAGGGGGAGCGGTTTTTTGTGGACCATGGGGGGATTCCGGGAAAGTAACGTCAAACTGATCCCAAAGACCCGTGTTGCGACTATACGATCCCCTCGCTTAGTAAGGAGCCTCAGGAATAGAAACACCTTAAATGCTAAGTTTACGTGAAAAGATCATCATAGGGGGGAGGGGGGGTTGGGCAGGATGGGCACTAATAAGGCTTACGGAAGAGCAATGAATCAGCACTTCTGATGGAAACGAACGGCAGGAGGATTCGAAGGAAAATCATGGGGGAAGGCAGGCCACTTTTCAGAAAGCGGACTAAAACCGATCTGGAAAAAGAGGGAGGAAAGAACGCTCTACCCCGTCGTGAAAAAAAAAACCTAAAGGGTAACCAAAAAAGGGATGAAACTGCGATGCTCTAAATGGTCAGGGTAAAGTGAAAAAAACGTTGGAGACGTGCCGAAGGGGGGAGTGAGGTTGTATGGACCCCAGAATGAGGAGGAATTTTGTTCTCCACGGGGAGAGAAATCGCCAGAGGCCCTGGTAAATTGGGGGAGAGTCTTCTCGATAGAAAATGGGCAGGAATCTTATATGTCGTTATGACATTGAGGAGGCTCGATAGGGTGCTGAGAGAGGAAAAACACCCTCAGCGAAAAGTCAGCCTGAAAAAAAAATCTCCACGCTGCCCGACCTGACCGTCTCTCCAGAGACGAGGAGGGGGAAAAGAAGGGTTATTTTTAGGAAAGAGATGAGGACTTTGAGTCAATGATGAGGGAACTCCTTAAATCTGCGACGGAAAGTCACCATTTCCGTGGAGGAAAATGTTTGGGAACCCCCTGCGTCTGCAGGAGGGAGCAATATCGTAAACAACAAAAAAATGTTAGGAGAAACATTGACAGGACCCTTTGGGCCGGACAGTGCGTATAAAGTGTTCCAAGGTTTGAAAGGAGGGATAAGCAGAATCTCCGCAATTTCCTAGACAAGGCTCTTTGAAGTAGGGGAGTAAGGCCAGGTTGCTAAGGTACAAAAACCTTAATTCCAGTTGACGATGAAAGGCGGAAAGCTCTACTGAGTGGGATGGAGGAGAAAAGGCTTTCGGGTCCCGCGCACAACTGACGGGCATTGACGGTACACTCTCTAAAACAAAAGAGATTAACATATAATCTACTTCCATTCAGAAGGTTAGCGGGGAAAAGCCAACCAGGAAAACACGAGGAAACTGGGAGAGAAAAGAAATTCGCATGAGATGAGGGAACAACTGGAATAGTATTATCAACCTGGCTATTAAAACGAGAAACCATCGTTAAAATGACGCGGAAGCGTAAAGTAGGATTGCCACGTTAGGGGTGGCGCTACCAGAGAATTTAAATGGGACAGCAGGAACGCTTTCACGCAAAGAAGGTCTGGATGTTTACGAGAGCGAAAATGAAGACGCATTTTGGTAAAAAACGGCAGGAGATAAACACTGAGTTAAGGGTTTGCTGAAACAGGAGGAGAATCATGAGTTCGCGACAGATTCATCAGGAAAAATGAAATTCAGCGACGCCTACAAGAGGCAGAAAGAGTATAGCTAGCGAAAAACAGGCCGCATTCATAGGGGAAGGAGGGGAGACCGAATTAAAAAACTCCGGGCTTCTTTGCTAGGGAAAGTCCATTTGCGTGTGTAGACTAAACAAAAGTAGAGACTACAATCGGATCCATCCTCGGTAATCAGGAAGACAGGTCTCGAAAGAAGAAAAAGGGAAACACAGGGGCGATGAATCTAAAAGCAAGGGGGGTCCAAGAACAATGCTTCAATTATCAGCATGTTAAAAGGGAAAAAGAATGAAATGGAGAAAAGGGGGGAAGGAAAGGAGAACGGGGGGGGGACAGAAAAAATCCTAAACACGGTGGGACAACTGGTTGGGGACGTAGTCGTTCTTTCCCACGAGGGTCGAGTGCGAAAACCCATACGAAGGTCATCAAAGCGGAGGGGAGTACGAACGAAGACAACGTGGCGCAGGGCACTATACAAGGAGTTGAAAGAAGAACAGTCAGCGCGCTGACGAAGCGATGGAGTTCATACTCAAAGCAGAATGGGGGAAAAGAGCATTCATCCTTCCCAACGAAAAAGATGGGGGGGGGCACTTACTCAACAAAACGGGGTGTGCAGTATCAGAGGGGGCCTAGTCTCTGGGAAAGAGACACTGGGATAAAAAAAGGAAAGAGGAGCCAGGGCCCTTATGACATATCTGGGAACAAGTACATGGAAAACCAAGACAGAAAAAAAAGTACCAATTGCTAAGCCAAGGACGAACCGAATATAGGGAAAGACTCGGAATTACTTCTTCACTCTTGAGTGAAGCTCCTTTCCTCAAAAAAAAGAGAAAAGACAGGGAATCTGTGAAAAAAACGACAAACTAACCTTGCAATAACAGCCGAAAATCCCGACCGTCCCCAGACTGCTAGAGGGGACAACCTTAGGGATCGGTCGGTCCGATTCCGAAAAGTACGAACAGTTCGTGGGGAACGGGAGGCCCGAGATCCAAGCCAAGGACACACAGCGTTGCACAAAGGCCAGAGTGGAAAAATTTCAACTCAGCCTGCAGGCGTCATCCGGCACAAATCATGAAGGGGAGAAGCGTGGAGGAAGAAAAGGGAAAAGACTAAAAGGACGGCTAATGGTTTAAGCCTTAGACGCGACCTATACCAGGGAAAAAGGCTCAAGGCCCTAGCGCTAAGGTAGCAAGCTCACCATAAAAGTAGGTGAAGAGGGAGCGTAAAAGGTTAGAGGAAGAAGACCATGGCCTACCAGGAGTACCCTAACAGATGTGAAAAGAATGTCGATCAATCCGCTCAGACACTAGGAAGAATGGTCAACACCATCAAACTCCGTGTCACAAAACAGTCAAAGATTGGGCTCAAATCCTTTTTGGGGGGGGAGACCCGGTCCAAGGGGGGCAAAAGAGCCGACACGGATTTAAATAACACGCTGCATTGGGCAGGGAAAAAGTCAGGGCGGACGGCATTCAGAGGAGGGAGAGGGAGCAATCACCCGTCATCACAGACTGCGAAGGGTATGGGGGTCATCCATTCGCTCAAAGAACAACCAGCAAATATTGCGTCGAAATTAAAGAAATGGGCGCATGCCCTCAATTTAGCGTCGAATGCAGGGAGAGTGTATCCAAGTTAAGGAAAAAAATTGAGGAAAAAAAAGGGACATCAAGGGAGAAGCCTAGGGGGGTTGAAGGGGGGGGGGGGGCAAAAGCTTAAAAAAAGACGCAAGGGTCCTATCTCGTTTCTCCAGTCGAAAAAAAGATCTGAAAAAATTAAGACGGAAAGAGAAGGAATGCCTATGAGAGGGGGGGTAGCTGGATCCCCTGTCAAACGAATCAAAAATTTTGAGAACAGAAGGGGGTAAACCCCAACGAGGGGGGACACAAATAAAGGGCAGATACTAAGGTGGGAGAAGGGTCGCCAGCAAAGAGAGCTTCGCACTATGCAGCAGGAAAAAAGGGGGCCCAAGGGGGCTCGAGGAACTTGGCTGACACATCTCTAGTCTGTAGAAAAAATAACCCTCGGGAAGTCGCAGGAAGGAGGGGGGGACTCCACCATAAACCAGTCCTGAAACAACGCAGACTCAGTCCGCGAAAATAGAAATCCAAAAAGGCCCCGATGTTAAGGGGGGGGGAGTTTTCACAGAAAAAGAAAAGTTGAAAACAGTTCACCCTATACATGGTCCAATAAGCACAAAAAAAAAGCTACGAGGGGGGGGGGGGAGGGGGACAGGGACTACGTGATACAAATGCCAAATTCAAAAAAAGCCCTGTCGCCATGAGCAGAATATCAGGGCTATGATCGAACTAAAGGAGGGGAGAAGGAAAAAAAAACCATGGGAACACGCTAACTGCATATACTTTACTAGCCCGCTAGCCTGACCGAGCACGCCCACCTTGGGGGCGTCATAAGAAAGGGTCATACCAGCAAAATCTGGAAACTGGAAGAAAACGGATGAGAGGGAAGGGAGGCGCCACGAGACTTGCGTCTAACCCGGGAATGAAGGGGGGGGGGGAATATGAATTGAAAGGAAGAGAGATAACAACAACAACCGGATTATGGAAAAGATCTATTATTTCAGGGAACATACGGCAAGGGGGATCAGCGGAACTAAATGGGTAAAAACGCTCCGCTAGACGGAAGGGAACTATCAAGGAAGAAGGGGGTTCTGGTTTTTGGCATCCCTCAGGCGTGGACTACCTTCGGCTAGCAGTTTCGACCTGTATGGGAAAGAGAAAGCAGGAAGGTCTGAAGCGTGGCACTTAAATGGAGAAAAGAGGGAAATTGGTGGTTCAGGGGGGTTCGATAAATTAATTATATAATAGAACGGATGGAGGACTCACTGGAATGCCAAAGGACCGGTTCCAAAGGGGAATTCTTCATTCTTTACGAACTGCCTTTGGCTACCACTCCCACCTCCCTGAGGGTGGGGAGGAGGTGGTGGAACAAGGGGGGGAGGAAGTTTCCTACTAGACTTTAGGCAGTTTAAAAAAAACCTTTTGGACATGCTAAAAGAGGGCCCGCAGAGAATCTCCCGAGGAACTGATAGGAAGGAGGATCTATCGGGGGGAAAAACCGTTTTCTCATGGAAAAGGGTGAGGACTGAATCCTCCGGGATTCAGGGGCTTGGGGATATGTCGAAAAGTGACGAAGAAAATATCCTGAATCCCAGCAGCGGTTATCGAGAAGATGTACTCCGTGAGGAGGGGCGAATTGAGGGGGAGAACCAAAGAGAATCGCTACTAAAAGTAAAAAGGCCAAAGGAAAGGAATTTGGGGGTATATTCGGGGGTCGGAGACAGCTTGGGGTCGTTCTTGGGGGACAGGGGGGTCAACGCACTCAAAAATTCAGAGTTGTGAGGCTGGGAGGAGTAGAGGGAGGGATTCTCCTATGTGCGGGGCCGAGATAGGTAAACCCTCAAAAAAAAAGAGTTGGAGAGGTATCCAACAACATTAAGGAACCGCGTTAAGCTGATGGTACTGTTAAGTTAAGGGGGATCCAGTGGTTTTGTCAAACCCGCACGTCCGATCATGGGTAGTTGCATCGTACAGAGAAGGAGAAGGGGTTACGACGAACTGGAGAGGAGGCAAGGGGGAATCAGGGAGGAGGCGCTGGACACACAAAACAAGGAACGTAAGGTTTTGAAGACAAAAAAACTGCTCATCAGGGACGCAGAGAAACCAGGAAGGACGAAGGTCAACCAAGTGATTCATTGGGTGCGGGAAGGGGGGTCTCGGCAGGGTGAAAGAGGTCACAGCCAAAAAGAGAGGTCTTTGAAAAAAAAGAAGTGTTTGGGAAAGTGCTGGAAAGCCTAGGATGGGGTTGGGGGGGAAGTCCCTGGTCATATTTACGTACTGATAAGCTTAGGAGGATCGCCGCGATGATTACTTGGGGGGAAACTCGTGCGTGCGCAAAAAAAGAAAATCTATAAAGAGTAAAAAGAAAGGGGGAAATGGTGACTTGCCTACAGTTAAGCAGTATTTGGGGACAGAGCACTTTTGTGGCTAAAAGGTATCGATCACGTGGACAAAAAAAATCAAACGGGGGGGGGGGAGGCTATTTGGCGAGACTCTGATAAAGGCGTTACGGAAACTGTCGGAAGCGACCCAGGCCTTTTAAGTTGAATAAGAGGGGGGTAAAGGGCGACTTCACCTTGAAAGACGCGGGCCGCATCAAAAATGAGGTCGGTTCCCTAGAAGCTCCGAACAGGGTTGGAGGGGGGGGAGAACTAGAACTGGGGGGTTCTGTTCTTGGGGGACGAAGACAGGAAAGCACGGGCGTTGCTGATAAAATCAGGCTGGCGCTGATGTTCCAACTAAGAAGTGACGAGGAGCGTTTTGCAAGAAGTCCGCCGAGTATTAAGCTCTTTACGGGAAAGTCCTTAAGGGCTGAGGAAACGGCAGTAGGGGATTAGTTGGCGACGTTTTGCCCAGTAAGGCAGTAAAGAGGAAAATTTTACCATTAAGACCCTGGAAACGGCGATAACAGGAGAAATCCTGGAGGAGGCTCCCTCTCATCCACGCCAAAAAAGGATATCCAAAACGCGGAAAAGGGGGCGGTCGTACAGTACCACCGAACAGGATTGGGTTTTGCAGAATTCAGAGGTTTGTCACGCCGTACTAGATAAAAAAAAGAACACTGAAAGTCAAAATCAGGACGCAGGAGGGATTAAAACTGGTAGGAGGGGCTGCTTACCGTGTCAGAAAAACCCGAAAACTCTGCAGTGTAATGTCGAGCAACAACAGACCCGTCGGTTAAAAAAAAGGAAACGTCCATGAAGGGAAAAAAGGGGGGGGAGGAGGATCTACTTGTGGGGGAGGGTAGTGGAAACCTCTACGTGCCGCACTGTGTTGGCTCAGTTTAAAACTGTAGGGTACAAAGGAAGCAAAATTGGTTCGGCCCCAACACTTGAGAGAGATCTAAAGAAGAGACAGGAGCTGGTTGGGCAAGCTTCGCAATCAGGTAAAGGACTGCTCGCACGATGCTGATCCTTTGGGGGAGGGAAGGGCCTCTTCTAGAGGTCATAAAAAAAAAAAAAAAAAGAGGTGGTTAAAAAAAGCCTCAAGGAAAAGAAGGAAGTAAAAGGTTG
>Ga0179591_1347046_pt1 | contig 12887 bp, 10 predicted proteins | sample CZOMad2_1_08_16f_FD_182891 | JGI IMG/M metagenome (GOLD analysis project Ga0179591, IMG submission 182891) | Vadose zone soil fungal communities from Angelo Coast Range Reserve, California, USA - CZOMad2_1_08_16fungal (PacBio error correction) | ecosystem: Environmental > Terrestrial > Soil >...
ACGAAAGAGGAACGAGGCAATCCGACTCACCACCCAGGATGCCATGCCAGGAACCCGATCTGGTACGACAGGGGCGTTCGGGAGAGGGGGAGTTCAGCAACTAAGCTATGGCAACAAGGGAAAGTCGCGGCCGCTTGCGTGGGGGAGGTCCCTTTTGTTCTCCGAAGGGAAAAACGTATTTTTCTTTTCTGAATCCAGGAAGGGCGCGATGAAAAACGGGATCACGCGGATGAAAATCTGGCCAGTCGATTGAAAGAGGGGAGCCCGCGTGGGGCGGCGACACCGGGGATAAACGAAGGAGGAGAAGCATCATCGATCCCTCTCCGTTGTGATGAAGGACTATGAAACTCCTATAGGAGGGGGGGGATGCTTTCCGATTCCGTGAGGAATAAGGAAAAAAAGGGTTTTAAAAGGGGTCAGTCACCAAACAGAGCACAGTGGTCGAAGAATCAATATTCTACGCTGGGGTCGAGTTAACTTCACGGAGAGCCAAGGTGAGGCAGGGGTACCATTCAGCATCATTCAAGCCGCCTGAGTGAAGCTCGGGGGGAGTAAAACCCGCTTTAATGGATGAAGAATACAAACGAATGAGGTCTACTGCCGCGGTCAGTGGTGCATGACTCGAGATAGGACATGCAAAACCAGACAGAAATAGACAGAAAGGCTCGACGATTAGGAGGGTCGGAGGGTCAGGGGCGAAGAAAGATCTTGGGGTGACCGCCGTCGGCGAAGGTCGTAACTAAAGGAAAAGTGTATTTCATCGGAGCTAGAAAGACGCAGCATTCAAAATGCCAAGCTTACTTACCGAAGTAAAGTAGATGACCGAACGTAACTCGAGACCTGAGCTCCACAATTACTCGGGGGACGCAGCTTCGGTCACCTGCGAAACGTTTCAAAATCACCAGCAGTAGGAAAGCGCCATAGAGGGTAACCTCGGGGGGCTTAAGTTTCCGTCTGTCCAGAGCGGAACCCAACACCTGGGGGAGAAAAAAGATAAGGGGTAATCGATCAAAGTTAAATTTTGGACCAAATGAGTATTCTTCCTCTGTAGACGTTACCTGGCTGAAAACCTGGAAATATATCTTAAGAGATTATGTCCTGAATCTTCACTCATTTGAAGACTATGTTTCTTCGTTCCTAAGAGACGTAAATTCTCCTTTCCATAAGCGTGTGGCAGGAGCTTTTAAGAGATCCGAAGAAAAATTTTGGATGAGAGGACACCGTCGCCGGGACGGGTCAGGGAACTCCGAAAAGAACAAAGAGTACCTATTAATTGAAAAAAAAGGGGGTGATGATAAGTCGGTGACATTGAATCTCCCGGATTTAATGCTCCTCCACCCAGAATAAGCGGCGTCGGGAAAGGCGGTCCGGGGGAGGCCGATACTCGTTTTTGAAGCTCGCACGGCCTGAGTGGGAGAAGTCAATCAGACCCAGATAAGGATGGGTCGAGCCTTTTGTTAAAAAAAAAAAGGACTACGTAATGAGTTGCGGCTAAAGAAAAGTCTCTGCAAGGGTAGTGGGGAAGACTAAAGGGCCCCTTAAGCCGACGAACTGGAACCCAATCCCTGGCCAAACGGGGAAGCGTCCTGTCTAACTGAAGGGCTTTGCCAAAAGTAAACAGGGATAGAGGAACTGAGGACTAGGAGAAAGGAGGATTATCTCCCCAAAGAAAGGGGGGAGCCTCTGTGCCATCTATTGGAACAAGGTCTTCATCATCGAGGAAACGCCCGGAGTCATCCGAGGAATAGTAAAAAGCCGATACTTTGAAAAGACACCAGGAAAGCGGTCTCAGCCAAGGATGGGGGGAATCACGCTCTAGGGGCTGGGGCTCGCGTTAGAAGATATAGAAGGGCACAACCGGACCTTCTACTCTCTGGCCTGAAGCGTCGGCTCCCTGGTATAAATTCGTAACTTCGTCGGGTTCTTAGAGTCACACGGTGATATGTCTGGAGAGGGAGATAAAGACTCTCTGTGACTCGAAAAAATAACAGGCCGCTCTACGAGAACATGCGGGAGGGGCAGAGTCAGACATCACTTTCTTAGGGTGAGTTAAGCGCTCAGACAGGAATACCCTTGGAAAGGGCGAGAGACGGACCCAGGAGTTTCCCGCAAGCACTTGTCATGACCAACTCCCGGTGATTCGATCGTGAACAGTGGAGTGGACCAAGGAATAAAGACGGAAGACCCCAGGGGAAGAGGAGGCGAACTCAATCCAAAGATCAGGTGACCGCGGAAGGGATCCAGCCCTGGTTCACATCTTCAAGTACCTCTTGTGAGGAAAAAAACAAAGAAAGTGCCTCTTGGAACGAAAACAAAAGAAGTGGGGGTCTGTCTTATGGAAACCGGCATATGGCGGATGGAAGGGTCTGGGGAGGGTATTACTATATTCCTGTTCTCATGGGGGGGGGGGTGTGAGAAGCTGTTAACTTGAAGAAGAAGTAAGGTCATCTTCGAGGGGGTTCAGAAGTGGACCTGGCGGGTGTTAAAAGTACATAGGAGGAAATTAGTCTCGTCTTAAAGGCTGAAAATCCTGAGGACGGCCTTGTCGGTTTCGAGGTCTCAAAAACAAGTATTAAAAGAAAGAAGAAAAGGAGAAAGAAAACCAGAGTCCGGAAAGTGACCTTTAGGGAAGATGAAGGGGTCCATCCTTCAGAAGAGAATCAAAGGGCCAAAATGTAGGTGACCCCCACTTGGGCCTTTCCTTTCGCACCCAAGAAGGTCTGATTGAAAGAGACTTTAAAATAAACACAGTGGGAAAAAAAAAATTCTCCATTCCTATAGGGCCAAACCACTCCGACAGCCGCCTCCTGAGTTGGAAACAGACAATCACCCACTTCTCTCGGGAGTGTAAAGGAGACACAGATGCATCCTGACTGGCACAAGGAGCCTCCTCCGTCGTCTGCGATGCATCTTTCGCAAAGGCGGGGGAGGAAGAAAACTTCCGTTAATTGAGTAAGTCGAAGGCCTAAAGGTGGACGGGGACCAAAATGATCCCGTTGGTAACAATCCAAAAACCAGGAAATTCCTATACGATCCCGTGTGGAGGCGGGGGCCGCCAGAAAGCACTGGTACCGGACTCAACCGGAAAAACCTGTAAAATTGAGGCCAGGCACGAAGTGGAAATACCTTGGAAGAAGGTCTGTCAGGGATCGGCAAAGACTGAAAGGGGGGAACAGGAATCTGACCTGAAGGCGTGGAAAGTCCAGCGAGTGCGGAAAGGAAGGTACTACATCTCAAAAAGTGGGAAGGGAGGACTCTACGAAGGTCGAAATAAATCCGTCAAAAGAAAAAGGAGAAGACGCTTGCTATGAAGCTTGGAAACCATTTTCGAAGGCATGGAGTTTAGAAAAAGCAGTAAAGATTATTACTCATGAACGGAACTTGTGTCCCGCCTCTAAGCCTCGCTACCTTAGGACAAAACGTGGCGTCCCTGGGGTTCGCGGGAAAAAGTATTCAGGCGACAGGTGAGGCGCGGGCAGGGCGTCGGGGGGACCTTCAAGGCTATCTGCTTCCGTACCTCAGAACCCGGTGAACGGGTAGGGCCCCTCTGGCCCCTCGGGCGGGTGGGAGGAGATCGTGGAACTCTCCGCTCGACTCGAAAAAAAACACTCCCGCTGGGCGTTACGTGGGGAGCCTACAGGACTCTGGAAAAATCAGCTAGTCCAGGAGGGACGATGTCCTGAGGAAGGATCACCGCCGGGAAGAATCCGAGCCTAGGGCTAGCGTGTTAACTCCCTCAAGAGCGTGAAGCTTTAACTGTCAAAGAGACAATTTCAGTGCAGAAGAGGGGGGGGGAAAGCAGCAAAAGAATGGGCAAGTTGGGACTTAGCTTGGGTAAAAAAAAGAGGAGATTGATGACGACAGAACAGGAAATGAGGTCAAGATTCGTTTCTTATATACAAAAATCGGTCAACGACAACGGTCATGACCTAGAATAAGAGTGTTAAGAAGGGAAGCTCAAATCTCATCAGGGTACGTGGATAGGAGGGGATCTCAGGAGTGGGGGCTAACCAAACGATTCGTCGTCCCCTCACAGGAGGGCACAGGTATAGAGACTCAAGACATGCCCTCACGAGGGAGACTTACCTGCGCGAAGGTCGGCCCTAAAGTAAGCCAATCTCATTCCTAGTTCTAAAAAAGCGGTAGGGAATATTAGCTCGCTTCAGGACGGTCATCCCTGTCCCGTCTACCTATGGCCAAGAAAATGGACACGAAAAGATTAATCGGGATTAAGGAGGGGGAGAGTCGGAGTGACGTCTCATCAAAAGGGAAAGAAGAGGTCAGCGACTAACCCTCCGGTAAAATAACCTTACTCTTTTCTTTGGGGCCATGGAGTGATAGAAAAGACGGGACCTGTGATGAGAGGTAGACGGGGAATATACAAAAGAATAGGTTCACGCGACTCTGTGATAAAAAACGTCCTGATGATTTCCGTTCAGGGAAATCAGAGAATAAGGAGAGTTGAGGTTGGCGACAATGGCTTACAGGCTGGAACGAGCGCCGATAAACTTTCGCGAAAAAAAAAGGGGTTGATGACGTCCCAGAAACCCTTAAAGGGGGGGTCTCCAAAAAAATTACAAGAAGAAAAGTACCTGGGGATTAGGGCAAAAAAAAAGAGCGGGCGAGAGTATGATGATCCGGGGGGTGGGGAAAAACATGCAGTTCAAGAGTTCAACGCAAAAACGAAGAAAGGAATGGAGAGAAGGTCTCTGAGTCCACGATGAAGAGAAGTGGGTTCTTCCCAGGGGCCGAATACTACGGCCGGCTGACTGGCGGCCTGACCCATAACCCTACATTGTTCGACATGTAAGAGCGTTCACGAGAGGTCAGGTATGAGGCGCGAAGTAATGGAACATTTCTTTTTGGGGGTGACTACAGGGCCCGAGGAGGAGCCATTCTTCCGCAGGGGGTGGGCATCAATTAAATCCGCACGGTAGCTTAATAGTCGAGGCCCAGAGGTGCCTACGAGCCATCTAGACTGGAATGAGGACGACTGCGATTGAAAGGGGGGAGATCCCCCGCCGAGAGAAGAGGGGTGGAGCTGTTTGCATCTATTAACCTGGTTAGAGGAGAAGAGGGCGAAACTGAAGGGGGGGTATCTCCTAAAGAACTCCTCTATAAAAGAAAACTTTAAATCTGATAAGAACTTAAACTTTCAACAAGGCCTCCCGCTATTTAGTAATAGAGGAGAGGGGGGGGCCAGGTAGTCTTCCCTGAGTCGTACCTCTCTAAAGCCAATGCCTTCTACAGGGGTGACGTTCCTAGGAATGGATAACCGGTGAATTTCTCATGAGTTGAGGGGGCGAAGGTTCTTTATCCTACAATGGAGGCGGCGAGCTTGACTCGGAATTCACTACATAAGCAAAAAGATCGAACAAGGCCGTTGAAAAAGGAAAACAGACGTCTCCAGGGTATAGAACGTTCATGGTAAAGATACGATCTCCTTTCATAAGGAAGGAACTTACGACCGTGAACCCATGCTTTCAACCGACAGAAAGGGGAGAGCCAGGTGATTCTTCTTGAGAAAAAGGGGGGGAGGTTGGGGAAAAAGTACAGGGGATCAGTACGAGTTTGAAAAAAAAGGACGAATAAAAGGCTGAGGGAAGGGAACATAACTCGGAAATCACGTGGCCGACTCAAAGGGTTTCTCAAGCCGGAATACGTCAAGCCGACCCTGGGGAAGAGGGGAAAAGAAACACCACTTCAAGTGATAAAAAAAAGGGGAAAGCACGCAGGAACAGAGAAAGATGGTTAAGGTTCTTTCCTGCAGGAAGGGAGGGGGGGAAGGCAGTTGTCTGGGGTCTAGGGAAAGTTCAGAATTTGGGTGCAGGACCTAAAGTCGAGAGGGCGCGCGCGCTTGGGTCAACACGGGGAACGAAAAGTTTTTGTTCAAACGAAGAAAAAGGGCGTGAGAAGAAGGAGGGAGACAGAGGACCTTGCTTTAAGAACGGAGGCCGGGGGGGAGGCCAGAGAACTGGTTCGGTTTCGCGGATCAAGGCAAAAACAACAACTGAAGATAGATACGAAACCGACAGGCCGAAGGCCTGGCCAATCAGTGGCAAGAACTCCCTGGGAGAAAGGAGGAAGAACGACATGTAATGATGTGAACAAAAAAATTGCAAAAAAAGGGGAGGAGGAGGACGCTGTCTCCTTCAGCGGGGTCCACCGAAGTCCAAGCACCACAATCAGCTACCATGGAACTAGAAAAGTACCAAGAGGAAATCCTCCTCCTAATTTGGGAACCATCAAATCAACCACGGGGAATTGTTCGATGGAGGGCCAAACCCTGGGGGTGTTTGCCTTGTTCGAACAAAAAAGATGGGGGAGGTTTCCGGGAAACAAGTTGAGAAAAAAAGAAAAGGAAAGGATTCCGGTATTTGGACGCTAGGTGGTAATAAAGCCAAAAGACCTTTACTCAAGGCCACAACACCAAAGGAGGAGACCAGGAGTAGGATATGACCTGGTCCCAAGTGAGTTCAAAACCTTAGGCTCGCACGAAACTAAAGTCATGATTTCTTCTGCCAGTACGATCCGACGTTAAAGAAGGGGTAAAAAGGGGAAAAAAACATTTAATGTCGTGACGGGAGAAACGCGCCGATGTGCCGGTCGCGCCGCTGGATCGGGAAGCAGAGCCCCCAATCTAGTTCCGGACTCGAAGGAGAGAACGGAACAGGCGAGGCAGTCGCGCGGAACCCGGACTAAAGAACTGGCGGCCGACTTGAAAATTTCATCCGAGCGGTCGAAGGGACGAGAAGGAGCGAGAGCTGACTAAAATTAGGAAGCGGACGAAAAGAGCGGACACTGCCCGTGTGACGGGCTACCGGGTGGGGAGCCTATTTTCACATTATTGGGAGAGTCCAGGGGGGAAGAGCAAAGAGGCGAATCAACCTTCAAGACCTGCAAAAAACCATAGGAAACAAAAGGTTCCCTCTGGAAAAGAATCGGCGTGGTTGTGGGGAATCAGTCAGCTCCGATCGTAAGAAATCCGGGAAGAGAGTATCCCCGACTGGCGGGAATGAAAAAGGGGGGAATCCTATCTCTTATAGGACCGAAGGGAGGCTCCGTGGATGGGGGGAAAGGGCTGAGAAGGATAACAATGTTCCGGGGAGGAAAAAAAGACATTTCAGATGCCAGGAAGAGTAGACTCACCAACAAGCGGAAAACAGTATCACATGAGTGAACAATTCTTTCTACATCATCTGGCCATGAAGAACAATATCAAGTCCGGCAACGTCTTGAAAGAGAGGGCGTAATGAAAAAACTGATTGGTAGCCGTCTTCACTAACCAAAACCAGTCAGGGAGACTAAAGAGCTGTGGATCATTTCAAAAATAGGGGGGCAATTATCATCATAAACAGCAATCTTCTATAATTAAGAAAAGTTGGGGATGCGGGTAGGGAGAGTGGGGGCCCTAAGAAAATCAAGGTATCGGCTCTACAGAAACAAATTGGACTAGATTTAATACACGGAGAGCAAGGAATTATCCACGCTGGATTCCCGAAAAAAGCGGGAGGGCCGAAAAGGTAACGAGAAGACTGGTTCTTCAAAAGTTACGAGGAAGGAGACTCCTTATCTGAACAAAACGGTGGAAACGGTTTAGACCGCCAATCTACCGTGAAAAGAAAGCCAGGGCTTACCGGCGGGGGGAGAAGGGAGTGGACATCTGATCTCAAAAAGGAGGAGTGAAGAGAGAGTTTAAACGGCGATATAACTCCAAGGAGAAAGGTACTCGGGTGAGGGGGGAGTTCGGGTGTAATCGGGCAGAGGGCTTGGGGGGGAATGACTCTAAAGAAAAGAGATCGGACATCGGTCCATTGCACGAGGTGGGAGAAGACCCCTGATTAAAGGGAAGTGTCCCTCTACTAGAAGAAATCCGGGAATAATCTGTTGCCTCAATTGGTCGACTGGAGTGAGTAACCGAAACCCCCGCCTACGGCGAAAAAAGATGGCCATACTACCTGAGTTATCTTAGGGGGGCGCCCCAGGCCGAGCGCCTGACAACGAAAAAGTACAGGTCATTAACTGCTCGAAGGGGAAGAGGGGTTGAATGGTCACGGTGGGGGTGGAAAATTTCAGATCTTGGAGGTAAATGGAAAACAAGAATACTTCTTCTTCCATAAGGGAGAAAAGGTCGGTCTTCCATGGAGAAAAAGAGATTACTTCCCTGGGAATACTGCCGCAATTTAGATGCAAAAAAAAAGTCAAATTTACCCCTATTTCTCGAAAGGGGGGCGATGAAGCACGGTCCGCACTCTCTTCGGCTTGGACAAGGCGCCGGCCAGCGTCAGGTGGTGGGGAACAAGGGATTCCCCTGAATGTAAGAGACGGAAAACAAGCATTAAGTCAAAGGAAGGTAACGCTTCTTAATCACCACCTTTTGAAAAGGGGAAGGTAGCGGGGATGGACCTAGACTGGGAAAGCGCTTTCGCAAGGGAAGAGAGTCCAAAAAAAACCCGACCGGGGGAGAAGATGGGGGTTGCAAGGGGGATCGGGATCGAAACCCGAACTGTTGATCGGGGGCTCCGAGGGAAAAAGGGAAAAAAACAAAAACTTGTGTTACAGAAAATACGTGGAACAGGCACACTTACTCAACTTCGAAAAAGGAAAGTCCGAGGTCCGCCTCGAGGTGGACAGGCGGCCCTGAGAAGGTCGAGAAAACTCTAACGAACCAACCTTAAAGAGTGAGACTTCCTCGGCAGCGTCACGTCAAAGGGGGGATTCTACGGTCATCTGCAAAGATGGGGCGTCCCAGGGGAGATGTCGGAACTGTCTTGCCTTCAAGCTAGAGAGGGACTCCGACTGATAAAATCTGGACAATGAAAGGGTTGTCTGTCCCGGACACTACACGGGGTCAAAAGCTTAACTCAGGCGGGGACGGGGCAAAACTCAGACATTTACAGCCTTTTGTAGTTGGACAGATAAGGGAGAAACCATGCTTTCGGGGACACGGATGTCAATGGAGAACAACCGTTTCTTCAGGAGAGGGGAACTTTCTTTGGGGGGGCAGTAATTCGTGAGGGGAGGAAGGATTAGGGGACGGGGGGGGGCACTCGTACTAAAGAAACAGGAAAGGGAGAAAATCGCCAGCCTGTTCACAGGAGACATAAAAAAGTCCTTGAGGAGTGCTCGGGTGGGCGAAAAGGAAAAAAAAACACGAAAGGGATGCCTCTGTCTAAAGGAAAAAAGGAAATAATGGTGATTCTGGGTCGGTGAAAAAAAAACGGCAGGGCGCAGGGGGCTGGTATTGGAAATAAAGATTTCGGCAGCTTATGTTGGTGAAAAAAAAGGGAGGAACTTCGCGCACGTCGGACGAAGCGAAGGGAAGAGGTTCCTGCGGGGGGGGAAAAAACCTTTTATTCGGCAGCATGCTGCTAAAAAGGCGAGGAAAACTGCTGGTGCCGGAATTTCACGTGGAAAATTGCAGGCCTGGAGGAGAGAAACAACACAACGGGAAGAGGAAAATATGAGACCGACCATGAAGGAGAACTGGGAAACCTTCACGGCCAAGGAGTATTGCCAGCAAAAAAAGCAGTCTTGAAGCCATGTAGGCTTGAAACCCAGGTCAGAAAAAAGGCACCAGCTCTCAGCATTGCCCTAGCATAGCGCGGGGAAAAGAAAGTCAGAATCACCACCATCACTGCGAAAGGAAAAAGGAGGGAAAAGGGAAACTGTCCGCCGTCAAAACCGCCTCCTAAAAGGTTTCAAAAAGACCAGAATCACCACTGGGGGGGAAAAGGATTACTGAAAGGTGCGCAGGAATCCCTTGGTGTTTCTGTTTTCACACACAAGAATTTGAGGAGGATTTGGACCACTTTAAGGGCCATCACTAAAAAGGGCATGAACCGGTGATTGAGTCCCGGAGTCTAGGCCTCTGTTGTTACACCGAAAAACCGATTGATACTTGGCAAAAAAAAGAAAACACTTGCTTGTAACGTATACGCGAATACCGAGGGGAAAAAAAAGGAAGGTCATGGCGGAAAGACTGGGCTGGAAGGAGAGAGAGCCGGGAAAAAAAAGAAAAAGATCATGTCTGGGGCCAGAGGGGAAAGTCATAATCCGGGTAAGAACCGGATGTATTGAAGTCAAAGGTATCCTGATTGGGACGGGAGGGAGGGGAGGATCGGCGTTATAGGACATCGAGGGAGGCATCAGACTAGAGGAAGCTCAAAAAGTGGGAATCCAGGTCTAAGACTCCGAATAATGGCATATTTCTCCGACTCTTCCATGCCGGCTGGGACCGAAATTCATTGGGAGTTTGGCAAAAAAGAATACATCAAGCCACGAAGCGGGGGTAAATCTCCGCGATTAACATTGGAGGCGATGTCAGTGTGGAGACCTCGGTTTATACGGGGGTCAACGGAGGAGGGGAAAGGGAAAACCGCGGCGGCAGAATCACCTTGTTAAGGGCTGAAGCCCGTACCTCTAGAACTTTCCGAGAGGTGCCATCAGGCTGGTTGGGGAGATGAAAGTGCTGTCCGGTAGTAAAAGGGGAGAAAGGAACGCGAGACGGTCGGCCCCTGTTGTGGAGCAGGGATATCCTAGTAAAGAAGAAGAACTAGGTCTCCTGCTTGGAGATGTCATGGTCCTCTCTCAACTGGAAAAACTTATTTCGTAAAAACGACCTGGGGAGGGGGGAGTGGGTAGACTCCGCAAAGCGAAGAGCTCTTGGTAAAGAACTTAACTCGACCGGTAATTATCAGAAGGGTCACAGGCCGCCAAAAAAGAAGACTGTGAAAGATAAAGGACTGGGTTAATAACCCTCATGATCAAAAAGGGAACAACGGAATATTTACTACAGAACCGGTTAATGTAACTCCAGCGATACTAAAAAGAGGGAAACACCACTGATCAAAAGTCGGATTGGAAAAAAGGTAGAGCGGGTCAGGGCTCTCGGAAGAAACCCTCCTAAAAACTTCTAAAGCTGAATGTTCATCAAACACTCTTTTCTCGAGGGTATAGAGGAAAAGAAAAAAAAAATCATCCACTTGGACCTCTGAAGGGAGGAAAGATAGTAGGGCCGCGACTGAAGCGAAATGGGTAAAGTTCTCACAAAGCGGGGACCGTGAGAAAGGGAACGACTTCTGTCGACTAAGGTACGAAAGAATTTCTAGTAGGGGGGGTCGAAATCAAACACACCGGGGAAGGGAAAACTGCTTTTTTATCGGAATAAGCAACAAACAAAACGTGCGGAGGGAAGAAGATAAAAAAACTAGATAACGCCGGGGGAGACTAAAGGTCGTTTGCTAGAGGGCGTCCTCTGGTCTACGGACGGGGACCGTCTCCTTACCGAAAAGTAATAAATCCTGAACTTCTGGGAAAAGGACGGGACTATGAGCGTGCTATGTCGGAACAAAGACTCCTTCTCCTTTCATGGGGGAGAAGTGGCTGAGGCAGAGGGTCAATACCCGCTGCTGAGAAAAGGATGGGGAGCGGCCCGACAAAGAGAAGGTGGGAGGATTCTTGGGTAACTCAAAAAACAAAGACCTTTTGCCCTGGATGAGCTTTTGATGAATTCTAGAGAGGAGAAAAGGGGGTGAGCCGGGTTTTCAGGATAGAGAAACAGTTTAATATCACAGGACTGGATTCGACCGCGATGGACGGGAAGGGGAAATCATCTGGGTCTAAAAGGAAGCTGCACGGGCCGGCTTGAGATTCTTGGAAGTGGACTCCGTGCTCATAAAAGTTGTCTGGCCGTTGGGGTGAAATGAAGAAGGAGAGGGGAGGCGCGACCACGAGGACGGGCATCGGACTTTGGTACATGACTTTTCACACCGAAGAGTCGGAAGACAGGACATAAGGAAAGGGGAAAAACAGTCGGAGCTTCCTCGATGGAGGGGGCAAGTGTTGCCAGACCGCCAGAGGATCGAACGGTTCCGGGGGGCAGGGAAGGGGAGGATCCCCCAACAAAAACGAGGGGAAACCAAGGGTGGACAACTTTTAGAAAGAGGGGGAAAAAAACTCTCGTAGGGTGATCGCAGTCATAAGACGAAAATCACCTGTATGAAGAAATAAAAGAGGGGTAGAAAAATGGAAGCCGGGGAAAAGGACAATGACTCTATTGATACTCGAAAGAAAGGGGGGGGCCAAACGGTCTTCAGAACCGGGTAAGGGATCTCCTCTAGAAAAAGGGAAAGATACTGGAAGAGTCTCGAAAGGAAAGGAAGGCCCGGGAGGCCTTTTCCTAAGGCAGAAGGAGGCTTAAAAAGCGTCCGCAATTGGGATGGTTCTGAGAGATACCAGGGTAAGAAAGGGAAGATGCACTGATAACATTTCAAGCAAATGGGGTCGGAGATGTGCTGATGCCCATTAAGAATAAGAGAAAGGACTCTGGCCTTCTGAGGGAAGAGAATACGAGCCTTGTGATTTGGCCGAAATGTAACTACTTACAGGTCTGAAAGCACTTTAAGTAGACGAATCCAATTGAGTCAGTCATCGTTAGGAAATGCAAAGGTTGGTCTTGTACTTGGTACAATAAAAGGAGGGGGACTGTGCGGTACAAGAGGAAGGCAGGGGTTACTAGAGTACACTCACCTCTAGTGCATCTCATAACAACACCTCCAAGTTATTCGCTCGGGTCAGAACAGAAAAAGAAAGGGAGGTAATTTTCTTCACTGATTACAAGTTGGGGGCTTATTTCCTTATTCAACACGAGGGAAAGGGGAAAGGAACCTCGGCAGTGGCTGGATTTGATTAGAGGGGTAAAAAGCTCATCTTATGGTGGTGGATTTAGGAAGGGGTATTAAAAGGCTCGCTTACGTCGCGAAAGGAGGTGGGTTTTCAGCACCAGGGGGGACTCTAAGGGGAATAACTATGGCGTTCGGCAAGCCGATTCGTCAGAAAAAGTAAGGGGGACGACCTTCAGGGCCGTATTTATTCCTTGCGAGACG
>Ga0179591_1356026_pt1 | contig 12886 bp, 12 predicted proteins | sample CZOMad2_1_08_16f_FD_182891 | JGI IMG/M metagenome (GOLD analysis project Ga0179591, IMG submission 182891) | Vadose zone soil fungal communities from Angelo Coast Range Reserve, California, USA - CZOMad2_1_08_16fungal (PacBio error correction) | ecosystem: Environmental > Terrestrial > Soil >...
AAGCGGACACAAGTACGGCGTGCCGAAGGAAACGATCGAGTGGTACGACTTCGGGAGCTCAAAGCGCCGCGGATCTTCCCCCCGTTTTCTTTCAGGGGAAAGGAAGAAAGAGACTGAGGAGACGTATTGCTGTCGGGTTCGCCGAGAAAAGGGAGGGCACTGGGGCGACCGGGAGCGGGAGGGAAGACCAAAGCATCACAACCTGTTGTAATTTCAATCTCCTCCGCGAGAGGAAAAGAAGGAAAAAAAAAGGGGTGGGGAAAGCTGATCTGGTGCTGCTGCTAAGGAAGGGGGGGAAGGCGGTCGTTCCTTCTCTCTATTTGAGTGGGGTGATAAAGAAAGACGGGGGACTCCGAGCGCCGCGCAGGAGGTGTGTTCCTTTCTGTTGTGGCAAGGGAAAAGGAGGGAGGCAACTTGTTCGCCCGATGCGTTCAACAGGCGGAGGGTGCCGTGCCTGGCACCTGATCCTGTTTGTCATTCTGCCTGGGGGAGAAGGAGGGGAAAAGAAAGGGGGGGGATGGCTGAATGGAAACCCGCGAATGACCCTGGCTGGGAAAAAGAGGAGAAGGGGCAAGGTTCAGCGATCAGATGCCGTTTTTACCTGTACACGACCTTCGCACTGACCTACGAAGGGGGGGCGACTCACCACTCCATCAATACGTGGGGGGAGAAAAAAAAAGAAGGGGGCGATCCCTCTGTTTCTCGCCCCTGTCAAAAGGAGAAAAAGAGAAGGAGGGAAGGTTGTTCGCCTTCGTATGCGCCATCTGTCGGGCGCGGAAAAGGAAGGAAGAAAAGGGAGGGGGGCACGCCTTCAGTACGGTCCAAAAGGGAAAAGAAACTCTGGCGATATTGCGGGCCGGTAGCACTACGTCGGTCAGACGAAAACGGCACCGCTATTGGTCAACTGTGGCTGCTGGGGGGAAGAAAAAGAGAAGGCCCCTTTCTGCTATGCAGGAAAAGGAGAAGGCAGAACGCTCCCGCTCTGCTATCGATGACGCAAAATCAAGTCTACAGCCGAAAAAGAAAAGAAAGAAGCAATGAGCCCGATACAGCGACATTGATCGTAGCTGCGGGGGGAGGAAGCAAAAGAAAAAAGAAAGGGACCCCATACGTTTCAGATATCCCCCCCACAAAAAGAGGGGGACAAAGAGGGGGGGAGGCCTGTACTGTGTCCCTCGGTGAATATGGAAGGCGAACTGAGACAAGACCTCATACGAGAAAAAGAAGAGGGAAAAGAAGAGATGAGTCGCTGTAACTTCAGGCGGCAGGAAAAGGAGGGTGAACCACCTTGTTTGTCCTTTCACAAAAAAGAAGAAGGAAGGGGGGAAAAGGAAGTGATTCGCCCGCAGCTCCGATCAATGCATTCGGTACGAGAGGGAGGAGAAGCGATGGCTCCTTTACGGAGGTGAAAGAGAAGGGGAGAGAAGGAAAAAGGGCAGGTCTACCACGAAGGGAAAGAAAGAAAGAAGAGATACGCGACGTGGCCGGTCGGTTTCAGAAAAAATTGCCATATCGGGGCCTGGCCTCCGGCGCAGAACCGAGAAAAGACGCCATATCGCATATTTGTCCGGGAAAAGGGAAAAAAAGAGAGAAAGAAGGAATGCATTTCGTGCAACATTCAAGACACCAAACCGCGACGAAGATCATACGTGCAGGGGGAAGCAAAGGGCTACACCCCCCGTAAAGAAAAAGGAAGGGAGAAAAAAGGAGGGACCGGTTCTAGAACAGCGTGGAATCGCACGAGCCAAGGTGGAAAAAAAGAACATCGGTTATCACAACGTCGGAGGCGCCACTATTAGTCATACTAATGTAGGGGATTCATCTGCTCGCTGAAAATTGCCCAAGAGAAGCAGGATTACGCGCCAATTCTGCCGGAGCTCGTGAAAAAAAGAAATTCATTCCAGCACCTTTCCACCTCGTCGTCTAGAAGGAAGAGGAAAAGAGAAAGGAAAAGAAAAGAAAAAGACGGCCACCCTCCACCCCAATAGTTAAGACACTTTCTGACAATGCAAAGAGCCATGCCGCCGTACGCTAGCACCAACGCGAAAGGACAAAAAGAATCCCACTCTTTTCCTTTATCACAAAAAAAGACCCGCTCTCCACTCTCAGCCAGGACTCAATGCCCAAAAAGAGAAGCAAAAGGATCACGTCTCCCACATCCCGATCGAAGAGGGAAAGATCTCGTATTGCGATCCCAGAAAAAAGGAGGGGGGATACGTTCCTTAATCCTATCCAAGGGAAAGGAAAGAAGATAGAGTCCCCACCTGGCGAGAGGCCGAAAACGTCTCTAATTCCTTCATCTCAAAAAGATCGCTCGACTCCGGAAAAAAAGTTTTTTAAAAAGGGCCCGCATGTTGTCGAGACATAAGTCGTACACTCGAGCACTTTCCAAGCGCTGCACGCCGTACTTGGTAAGAGGGGAAAGGAGGAGGAATGTTGTCGGTCGTTGAGCGCGAATCAGAAAAGGAATCCCGGTTGGTTCTCCAGTGATGAAAAAAAACCTCTGAACTACCTCCAGATTCGAAGTCGGTCGGGGGGGGAGGGGAAAGTGGTCGGGGAGGGGGAGAAGTTAGCGCGAGTTGCCCGCGAATGTTGGTATATCCACTTATCAGTCACGAAAATAGGGACTAAAAGAAAAAGAAAGCGCCCACTATGCTTTTGCGGTTTCAAGAGGGGGGAGGAAATTAAAAAACGAAGGAAACTACATTAAACGGAGGGAAGCGATCAAATCGTTTGGGGGGGGAAAAAAGAAGGCCTTTTTTTCTTAAGGGTTGGAAGGGGGTGGGGCTTCGCGGTCAAAAGGGTGCCCAGTGTGACCACATAAAGGAGGAGGAAAAAGGGAACCAGTGGGAACTCCTCTACTGGGAACCCGCCGCGGCACTAAAAATGCCCCGGGAAGAGGGGAGAAGAAGACTATCTTCTCTCTTACTACAAGACGCGAACAGAGGAGACAGTCTAAAATGGGGGAAGGGAGAATTCGAATTGCAGTACAGGGGCGACGTTCTCCGGAATTTCGTAGGGGGGGGAAAAGGTTGAATTCTAACCCGGCTAAACAAAAAGAGGGGGGTGAGTCCATCTTCGAGGCAGAGCGGGGAAAAGTGAAAAGTTGCTGGTGATGAACCAGAGGGCCTTCTCCACCCCGAGAGCGCACAGGGGAAAAGGGTCGGAATATTTCATGTGGGGGAACTAGAAAGGAGCCGCGCTCCCCCCCCACTAGTCCTTTTGTAACGAGTGGGGGGAGAGGGGGTCCGTTGACGCCCAAAGCGATTTGTGTTGTCGCGCAACAAAGAGAGAGATAAACCGCCTCAAATATGCCCAAAAAAAGACGCTCCTAAACTTTACATAGGGGGGAGGGGAAAGAAAAGGTGCTGGGCGTCCCATCATCTCCAAAAGGAAGGGGGGGGAGGAAGAAAGGGAACTACGCCCATGACCTGCGAAAAAAAGAAAAGAAATAGCTCGTTTTGCTCGACTCTGTAAAACCAATGGTGGGAAGGGAAAGGTCGGCGGAAAAAAAAAGGGCCAGAGTGCTTTTTCCTGCAGGGCCAGGGGACAGCTTCTCCCTTTCTGGAGGGGAAAAAAGATAAAAGGAAAAAAGGAAAGGGATCAAACTCCTCAAATGACTCAACCGCAAAGTAGGTATGGCTCAGCCACTTCCTTGGGCCTGGTGGACAGGAAGGGGTCTGACAAATCTGAGGCTTGGGTAATGAGAAAAGGAAGGGGGAAAGGGAGAGAGATCAAACAACAACAACGGAGGAGGAGGAGGGGACTGCTACTACACAGACAGCGATCAGGGAGGAAAAAAGCGAAAAGGGAAGTATCGCTGACGCGGGCCGAAAAAAGGCCCAAGGAAAAAGAAAAGAGGGGGGAAGGGATTCGTTTCTTTTGCGTCCGGGGGGAACGGTTGAGTTTTTCGTGTAGCGGAGCAAGGGGGAGAACTCCAGCACATGCCCTCAAAATCCTGGAGAGAGGGGGGGAGGAAAGGAAAACTCCCTACCTTAGCACTACAGCCGAAAGAAAAGAGAGGAAACAAGAGCTAGTCTGTGCACGGAAAGAGGGTTCGCAAGGGTCGCTGGTCTTCTAAATTTCGGCAAAAGGGGGAGCAGGGGGGAGGGCCCAGTCAACCAACGGCTTCGACGAGGGAAAGAGGAAGAGTTTCGAGCGTCGTTGGGGTACCGGCTTGAGGAAAGGGGGGAAGGAGGTGTTGCGCGACAATCAAACGCTCATCGGGAACGGGAAAAAAAACCCTATCCCAATCGTTACACAAGGAAGAGAGCGACTTTCGAGACGCCTAAGGATCAACAGCAAATGGATGTTTGCCAACGGAAGTAGCTCTAAGAAAAGAGGGGGGCTTAGGATTACCAGCACTTGAAGAAACCGAGACGCTGGACTCACCCAAGTTGAGTAAAGACCGTTCTAAAATAAAAAAAAAGATCTAATCCGGCGAAAGGAAAATCGAACTTGCCAAGTAGCTCAAGCTCGAACAAAGGGGAGGGTAGATACTGCCGTGATTCGATCTAAAGGGGGTTCCCATCGCTGCGGCACAGGAGAAAGAGGCTGGTCTTACTGATAGAGTAGGGGGCGAAAGGTCGCCTCAGCCCGTCTGGGGGGAAAGGGAGGGCCGGGGACGGTGCCCGCGAGCAAACAAAACAACACGTCCTTCGTGAACAACAGGAGGAAAGGAAGGGGGTTGTGCGTGAGTAGGGGGCCTTCGTTAAGGGCGAAGAAAGGCATAGTGGGCGCTGGATTAGGTTCGAGGGGGAGGGAAAGAAGGAGGCTTTTAAGTGTGTAGCACCGCCAGAAGGGGGAAAACATGCGGACTCTGGCTAAAGCGCGAAAGTGGTCGAACCGACCCCCTGAAGGTCAGCGGTTTTTTTGAGGAAGAAACTCGAGAACCAACCGGAGGGGAAGATTCTTCAAAAGAAAAAATCGGAACCTTACAGGGGAGGAAAGGCGTGCCGCGCTTGGAAGCAGCAGAGAGGGAAAAAAAAATTCTTTCCTACACTGCAAAAGGGAGGGACCGATTCGAGCGTATGGAAAAGGCCTTCGCGACGGGCTTTCTGGGGTCGACAAAAGGGAATCGGGAGAAGGGTCCGGTCTTAATACCACCCTGATAGGGGGAATCTGCCTCCTCTATAGTGGGACTGCAAGAAGAGGGAAAAGAGGTCTTTTTTCTCGCTTATCCTGGGAAAAAGGCATTGGGAGAAAGAGGTCGTCGAGTGGAGTCGGGTAAAGGGGGAGTGGGTGTGCTCACTGCGCGTTGGAAACCCCAGAAACGCCAACCCCCCCCCACCCCAAAAAAGGAAACTGCCGTGCGCAGAGAGGAGAGGTACCGTCGCATTACGTTTGCCTTTCGGCCACAAGTGCAACTCTTGGGCTTGGCGGTTGGACGTTACGAAGGGGGAAGGAGGAATTTTATAGAAAGATCCTCGATCTCTCTATGTTCGCCAGGGGAAACCTCTAATAAAAACCCCGGGGGGAAGAAAGAGGGGGAGCGATATCCTGCTCTCGCGGGGAGGGGGTAAAACCTGTTACACGCAATTCGTACTGACCTACGGGCGTGGCGAAGACTCAAGCTGTCCTGGTGGGCGCAACAAGTATCTTTGAGGGAAAGAGGGAAAGGAAAAACCGACGTTCTCAAGCGGGTGTACCGCAAAAAAAGGGGTGTTGCCTTCCAGGAAGGCGAAAAAAAGGCAATGATCTTCGTCGCGGAGTTTTGAAAAAAGAATGAAGTACTTGCCTCAGGCCGCGCTAAAAAGGGAGAGAAGGGGAGTGCGTCCGGTATCGGCGACCAGCAAAGGCAAAGCTATTGGCAACGTGGCAGGCAGGGGAACTAGACAGGGGAAGAAAGGGGGAAAAGGGCTGCTATCATCACCGTGGCCGAGAAAAAAGCGAGATATCGATTACTCAAGATCTCGACAGAGCGAAGACACGACCATTTGATCGAGCTGCGCGGTCACGAGAAGAGAAAAAAGAAGGGGGGGGAAAACCAGACGTTCTCATATATCGGCTGTGAAAGGAAAAAAAAAGGTGAGGGCCAGGACTGTGTCCCGCGGGGAATATGGGAAAGGCAGAAAGAAGAGGAGGAGAGGGAAAGAGAGAGATGAGTGACTTACTTAAGGAAGAAGAAAGTCCGTGGCCGCCAGGGAAGAACGCCGAAGAGCTGTCACCCTCTGTGGTTCCATGCAGGGAAAGCGGAGCCGTGATTCGCCCAAGTCCGATCAAAAAGAGTGGAGAGGGGAATGATGGCTCCTTTACGGCAGGGGAAAGAGAGGGGAAGGAGGTCTTTCATGGAGAAGAAAAAAAAGGAGAATCCATGACTGAATCACTGCAGAAGAAGTGCAGCACCACTTTCCATAGAGGGGAAAAAGAAACACGACGCCATCCCTGTTAGCCGATTACCGAAAGATGGGTCGTGAGCTTTCTAGGGGTGCAACAAGGAAGGGGGAAATGGCGTGCAACATCAAGGACCCAAGGAAAGGGCGAAGCTAGATCAGTACGTGGCCGAGGAAACAGGCTGCGATTACGGGAAACAACCCAGGGGGGGGAAAAAAGAAAAGGGGGGGAAAGTAACCTGTTCGGACTGTGCGAGAAAAAAGGAAAACGAGTTCCAATGTTTGCGCCCACCAAAAAGTCTTGCTGTAGTTGGTGGCGAGAGGAGAGAAAAGGGAATGTCTGTAACAGTTAAAAGGAAAAGGGACCACGCCCGAGAGCGGATCTCGCGCCATTCTGCCGAGGGTTTTTTCCCTTCCCCAGAAAAGAGAGAAGACGAAAAACCCCTCATTCCGACTGACGAAAAAAAGAGAACTGCACCCCTCCGAGCCCCAAAGTTTGAACGAGGGAGAAAAAAGGGCAACGTCATACTCCGGAAAAAAACCTACCTGAACACCTATCTGCGCGTCGCTGGAAAAGGAGGGAACAAAGCCATCGCGAGCATGACCGACCCGCTCCACTCTCGAAGAAGAGAAAAAAGAGACACAATGATCATCTGAGAAACACAGCCCGGGAAAAAGGGGGGAGGGCGATTCCCATCACCACAGTGTGAAAAGGGAAGAGAGGGCGCCCCAGTGCCCTAATATCTCGGCCCAGGGCGAGCCCGACCAAGGAAAAGTAAAAAAGGCGACCGCTCTACTCCGGAAAGACAATGGCAGTGTTTTAGGATAGAAGTCAGAAAAAAAGAGGGGGGGGGGGAGCTTCCAGCGCGCAAAAGGGGAAAATTGTGTACCGCTGCGAGTTCCCGGGGAGTCGTGAGCGACTCTTCGGACCAAAGAGGGGTGGGGGGGGGAACGAGTGACTTCCGCAACCGTTAAGAAGAGTCGATCGTCAGTGGGTCGGTTCGAACCTCGGGAAAGAAGAGTTAGCGCGAGTACAAGCGATGGGGGAGGAAATTACAATGCACGAATATGGAAGCCTAAAAAAAAAAACCAGCGCCCCTAATTTCTGTGAGCGGTCCTGGAGGTCGAAACGGCCACCACATCGGGAGCAATCTGGAAAAGGGAGGAAGGCGTTTTGGGTCTAGCCGAAAGAAAGGCCCACCATGGTTCCCCTGAGCCGTCTGAGGCGACGAATTCTAAAAGAAGAAAAGGGGGCACCCTCCAGAGGAAGAAAAAAGAGCAGGATGGGAACAATCTGCTTTTCGAGAAAAGCACGGCAGTCGCTACAAGAAAAGGCTTCTAATGTTTTTGCCGAGAAGGGAGAAAAGGGTCGATTACGTCGAGCATCTTCGCCGGCTGTACTTGCTGACCCTAGGGGGGGGAAGGGAAGCGGGGTGAGGGCCATGCGTCTCGGCGGAGGAAAAGTGCAAGTTGCTGGTACGCCTCCGCCAGAGAGAAAAAAACGATGCACTGCGTTGGCAACATCCCAATGGGAGAGGGAAAAAGGACGTCTCGAAAGAGCCGCTCGACAAGAGGAAGGGGGGGGGGTACGATTGGGTCCTAGGTTTTTGGTCCGGGAAAGGGGGAAAGGAGGAGGGTGGAAATTGATTGTCTCGCAACACAACTCTCGAAAGGGAAAAGTCTCAGCCCGTCAACCACCGGAGTGGGGAAAAAGGCCTTTACAATGTCCGCGTCGGAAAGGAAAGAGAAACAGCTTCACTAACTGTTTTCCGCTTCCAGAAGAGAAGTTGCGAACCCCCGACGAAAGAGAAAGGGGGGGTGCATCTACTACTGGAAACCACCCTTGGGGAGGGGGATCAATGTCTGGCGTTTCACGTCGCGGGGAGGGTCTGCCAGAGGGAAAAGGGGCTTCGGCGGTGCGCCAAAAAAGAAGGGAAAAACACCCTCAAACCGGCATTGATCAATCAGAGAAAAGGGGATCGGGCTGGAAAAAAAAGGGTTGGGCGTTTTTTCGGCCGAGAGAAAAAAATCGGAGCTGTTACGCCTGATAAAGAGGTCGCCGTCCTGGGATCGAGAGGGGGGGAAAGAGAGAGCTCACGGGAAAAAAGAGGAAATCCTGCGTAACACAGTCTCAGATTTTGTCAGACGCGCCGGGGGAAAAAAGAGAACCAAGGCCTTGGCTGCCGCCCGATAAAGGGGGAGTTGCGTCCTTTGAGGAAGTGGGATTAAAAGTGTCGTTAAGTTTCGGAGCAGGAAAAGGCCGAAATGTCGCACGAAAGAAAATGGAAAAAAGAGTGCCCTGGTTTTTGAACGCTACCGGGGAAAAAAAAAAAAACAGGTGGTGTGCAGTAGTCTATGCACACGAAAGGGTGGTGTCCACTCGAGGGACTGGTCGTCGTCCATGGAAAAGGCAACTGTTGGCGCGGTGGCCTGGAAGAAAAAGAGACATTGTCACGGCCTTGGGGGAAAAGGAAAGACCGGAGGGGGGGGACGGCTTGAGCACGGTTCCCCGGAAAGGGGGGGACGCGCAATCAATCGCTCACGTCGGCTGGGCGGGAAAAGGAAAAAGGACTAGTGGGCCGCTAGCGGCTCTGGAAAAAAGAAAAAAGGGGGAAATGTTGCCAACTCAAGTGTCGCTAAAAGAAAAAAAAGGAAGCTGGGCGGAGGAGTACCAGCAAGAAAAGAGGGGAAAAGCTGGACTCACCCAGGCGGGAGAGAAAATAGTTCGTCAGCACGTACTAACTCGAAAACACTCCGGCGAACGTCGCCAAAAAGGAAACGTCGCGAAAAAAAGTCGAAGGGTGTCGCGAGGGGGAAGGGGAAGGAAAAGAAAAATTTTGTTCAAAAAAGTCGGGAGGTGCTAGGGAGGCGGTGCGTACTCGTAGTCAGAGGAAAAGAAAGGAAAGGGGACGCCTCAGCCGCATTTGTCCCTGGGCACCAGTGGGGAAAAAAAAGAAACCCGGCTAAAAACCGAAAGGGGGAAAAAACGATTTTTTGCTCTCTGCAAAGAAAAGGCAGTTTTCTTCTTAAGCCGACCTCCAGGACCGCTCAAAAGGGGGAGGGAGGTTCGAAGCATTGGGAATTCCAATAAAAAGGAAGAAAAAAAAAACCGATCCCAACATCGCGGACCGCGCTAAAGAGAGGGGGGAAAAACGAACCACTTACGATTCGACTCTTGAGGTAGGGGGGGGAGGGAATTCCCTCGAGCCGACTTAGTGGGGAAAAAAAATCGTAACCTTCCCTGGTAATCGAGGAAGAAGAGGGGAAGCCGTGCGGATCTTAACACGATCGAGTGGGGGAACCGCCGCTGATCTCCAAAGGTAGGGGGAGAAAAACGCGGGTGCTATTCATGCCTTCGAGGAAGAAAAGGGGAGGAACGTCGGGGCCGCATCTTCTGGCACTGGGGAAAAATGACATCACACTGCTGGTGTGCATCGCAAAGAAAAGAAGAAAAGAGTAGATCGGGCTTTGGTCGCCTGCTGATCAGGGAAAGGAAGAGGAGAACGATGTAAGCTGGTCTGTCCTGCTCGCGATGGAAAAGTGGGCTTCTCGAAACGCAGAGGGGGGAAAAAAGGTCGTTTTTGTGCCGAAGAGGGAGGACAACATTGTTCGCCCGATGCGTTCAACTCTTGGGGCGGAAAAGGAAGCACTGGTGGCGAAAACGCCTGGGAGAGAAAAAGGGGGGGACGCCCGGTTTCTGCTGAATTGAAAACCTCAAAAAAAAGGGGAAACATTGGGGGAGAGAGATCCTTCTCTCGGGCGGGGGAGGGACCTCGGAGCACGACCTCTTAAAAAAAAAAAAAAGGCAAGACCGTTTTTGCTACAAAAGGGGAAGGGGGGAAACGAGTTCGATCCCGCTGTTCTCGAAAAGGGGGGATCTCAAGCGGAGCCGTCCGGAAGGTTTGGGGGAAAAGGGGGGAGGGCGGCGCCACTTCCTGATCTTTCGTCGCGGGAAAAAAAAAAAAAAATGCAGTAAGGGCCTCAGGCCGCGCTAAAGGAGAGTGCGGCGCCGGATCGGCACAGCTGGCGAAAGGAAAAACCCGCTATTGGGCAACGGGGAAGGAGAAGAAGGGAGTGTGATCTCCTTGCTTGCCGATCATCACCGGGGAAAAGGAAGCTCACCCGCCGATCTCGATGACGTCTACAGCAGGGGGGGAAAAGAAGCAATTATCCCGTTAACAGCGACATTGATAGAAAAAAAGGGAAGATACGCAATCCGTCGGCCATGTGACCCAACGGGGAAGGGGGGCAAAACCTTCTTGGCGGCCTGACGGGACCTTCGGGGAAAGAAGAGAGAGATCAACAACAACCCCTTCTTGATGATGAAAAAAGGAAGGAAAAATAGGAAGGGAAATATTCACCGAGGACACATTCATGGGGGGGTGAAACCAACTGGGTGTCCGTTCACACGGACTCGGAAGGGAGGAAAAAAAGGGGGCAGCCCGCTATCGTTAATTCTCCCGCAAAGCTCCAGAGAGAAGGAGGGCCTGTCTAAGTGCTCTCCTTATGGCTCCTTTACGAGATATCCGAGCGTGAGCGGTAAGCATTGGAGAAGGAAAATGGACGATATACATCAAAGAGGGAAGAAGCCAAGTTTGCCAATATCGGTGGCAGGGAGGGGAGCCATCTGGTAGCCGTACGTCGAAAGGGGAGGGAAGTTCCGCGATGATTCGGCAGAAGGAGTGGAAACATCAAGCCACCACGACAAGGGGGGGAGATCAGACTTTGCAGCTCCAGAGAGCGACAACCCTGTCAATAAAGGAGAAAAAAGGGGCGCCCGTACCGTTCTTAAGGGAAGAATGACAAATTTTTCTCCCACCAGGAAAAAGAAAGGAAAGGGGTAGGTGTGCGCTTCGCCACTACGAGGGGAAAGAGGGAAGGGGCTGACCTTGACAGGAAGAAGATCGAAGCGGCCAATTCTTCCTTATCGCGTAAGAGAAGGAGGTTTTTCCCCCTTCAACCAAAAAGGAAAAAAATGACAGCCTTATCACCATTCCCGAGAAAAAGGTGGAAAGGGAAAAACCCTCCATCCCCAGAGTTTTGAACATAGAAGGGGGAAGGGAAACAACCTGTCCAGGGAGAACACATAGCTGCTCTTCCCGAGCACCCAACTTGTAGAAAGAAGTAAAGGGGAAAAAAGAAGACCACTCTCCACCTCTCCTCCGATCGAAATAAGAAAAGAAAGGAAACACAGTCCTATCGAAAAAAAGAATCGGCGGAGCTATCCCATCAAATGTGATGAAAAAAGAGGGGAAAAAAGTTCCCCGTCATATCTCTTCCAAGGAAAAAGAGAAAAATGCATACTTCGCTAATGCCTTCATCGCACCCAAGGAGACTAATAAAGCAAAGAAAAAAGCATTTTGTAGGGAAACCAGAATCGATACGTGGTTCCGATCGCGAAAAGCGCACGCAGGGGGGCAAGGTCCGGTTCGATGTTTTCGGGGAAAAAGGAGATAAGACGGGTGGTCTCGAGTGAATTTTCCCGCAACCGGTTCGCAAAAAAAAGGGGGGGAAGGTGGTCGGGTTCGAACCACTGGTGTTGCAGGGGAGGAAAGGGGTTGGGATCGGTGGCATCGCGAGGGGAAAGAGGGAGAAAGGATTCGAAAAACTCCCGCCAGCGCCACGATGCGGTAGGAAAGAAGGAAACGACATGACGCCAAAGGGGGGGATGCCTTGTTTTGCTTCAGGAGGGGGGGGGGGCGAGCGGGCGGCACCGCCCCAGGAAGGGGACAACATTGCCCGCGTGACGAAAGAAAGAAAGAGAACCCTCCCTCTTCACTCCCCTATTGGGAAAAAGGGTCAGAGCGGCCTCACGTCATTCGCGACACCACTGAAAAGAGAGGGACAGTGGCGAAGTGTCTTAGAAAAAAAAAAAGGAGGGGTACTTTCTTACTAACGATTTATCCAAGGTTAGAAAGCAACTTTTGTGATTCCCAGCGTCCCTAGGGAAAAAGGGAAAGTTGCTGGTACTAAAAAACATATGTACTTCTCCACCCCTCGAGCAGAAAGAAGGAAGGGGGGTTTGCTGTGCTTCATAGCGTCTCTAAAGAGCCGCGCTAAAAGGGGGTGGGCTAGGTGTGGTCCTTTACGAACCGACGTTGATTTTCGATTGATAATGTGGGGAAAAGAAAAAAAGGAAGAGGGAAATGACCAGGGTAACCGTCTCAAGCCGTCCAAAAAAAGCTATTGTGACAAGAAAGTGACAAGGAAAGGGGGGGGGCCTGGCGTCCAGAAAAACGGAAAAGGAAATTCGCCGACATTGACGACGAAAAAAAAGACGAGACGACAACAAACAAAACCTCCAAAAGAAGAAAGAAGAAAACCACCCTGGTGTTCGTGATGCTGAGGGGGAAGGAGAGCGTTTCCTCACGTCCGCGTTCAAAAAGGGAAGGGACATGTGCTGGCGTCGAGCAGAAAAAAAGTCCGCTCGACAACAAGAAAAGAGAAGACAAACGCACCGTAATCGGACCGGGGGGAGAGGAAGACCTTGACACTTGGGCGTTGGCCCGAAAAGGAGAAAGGGGGTACGCCCTTATCCGAGAAAAAAGTCAGTG
>Ga0179591_1290190_pt1 | contig 12885 bp, 13 predicted proteins | sample CZOMad2_1_08_16f_FD_182891 | JGI IMG/M metagenome (GOLD analysis project Ga0179591, IMG submission 182891) | Vadose zone soil fungal communities from Angelo Coast Range Reserve, California, USA - CZOMad2_1_08_16fungal (PacBio error correction) | ecosystem: Environmental > Terrestrial > Soil >...
GGGCTAACAAATGAGGAAAAAGGGGACTAAACCAAACCCCAAAAACAAACAAACACAAAGAGACGGGAAGGGAATCACCGGGGGCAGAACAAAAGGGGAAAAAAGGGGGGGCGCGCTTGTAAAGGGAAGGGAGGGGAAAAAGAAAGGGCTCGCTGCCAACGAATATAAAGGGGGGGGGCCATCAGGCTGAAAGACTTAAATCGGAAGGGGACGCAGGGAGGGACTCGGAGAGGAAGCCCAAGGCACCTGACGGGAGACCGCGGGAGGAACAAGGGGGGGATGGGTCAGAGCAAACGTAGAGGGGAGAAGCCCGTCGCGGGGGTGATCAGATAGAGATATTAGAAGTCCATTCTAGACCAGGCAGTGTTGGGAGACAAGAAAGGGTAAGGGCTCGGAACGGGGGGGGGGGAAGGGAAGTGATTGAAAAATAAGCAAAAAGGGGTGGTGAAGGAACAAGGAGAGTGGGGGGGGGAATCAAAAATTCGCAGAGAAGAAGGAGTCAGCATGGAGGAAAAAAAGACTGATCGCTAAGGTTCGAATAAAAAAATAAACAGCAAGGGGAAAAAAAGGGGGCTCATCGACATCTCGGGGGACAGGAACATAAAAAGGAACGACTATAGGGGACACCATCGGAGGGGGAATTGCGAGAAGGGGTGAAAGTTACATCATCATTCCTCGGGGGGGCAGAAAAAAGAAGAAAAGATGGTCGATTGGCGTCAAAAAGAAAGGAAATACGAGGACGTGGAATATGAAAAAAAAGAAAAAAACAAAAAAACAAAAAAAAAAAAAATAAAAAAAAAAACAAACAAAAAAAAAAAAAAAAAAAAAAGAAAAAAAAAACAAAAAAAAAAAAAAAAAAAAAAAAAAAAAAAAAAAAAAAAAAAAAAAAAAAAAAACAAACAAAAAAAAAAAAAAAAAAAATTAAAAAAAAGAAAAGAAGCGCATAAAAAAAAAAAAAAAAAAAAAAAAATAAAAAAAAAAAAGAAAAAAAGAAAAAAAAAAACACACAACAAAAGGAGAATAAGAAAGAAAGAAACAAAACAAAAACAAAAAAAAAAATCAAAAGACATAAAACAAGAAAAAAATAGAGACAAAAAAGAAACAAAAAAAACGCAAAAGAAAAAAAAAAGAAAAAACACAGAACCAAAGGGGAACGGCCAGGGAGGGGGGGGGGGGGGGGGGGGGGGGGGGGGCGGGGGGGGGGAGGGGGGGGGGGCAATCAACCGCGGGCAACGTTGACCCTTTGAAAAAATTCGAGCGCTAGGAGGAAGTGCTTGAAAGGAAACCCGTATGAGGCCGGGAAGGGTGCAGCCCTCGCGTGCACTGGGGCTGCGGGACAGGCATAAAACCCTTAGCCCGGCAAAATGAAGGGGGGGCTACCTCAACCCGGATCACCGATCCGCCGAAGGGAAGAAAAAAAAAAAAAGCATTATCGTGTTTGGAGAAGCGGCCCCCTAAGTCCTATACGAGGAGAAACACCTATTATAATGAATGGCAAGGGAAACCTCGTCTCTATACACAGAGAAAGCAAAAGTTGAAAAGACCCTCCGGTATATCAAGAAACTGGGACCAAGGTCGGAACGGAAACGAGGGATGAAATCGTGCAAGAGCTAAATTTGAGACACACATTTGGCCGCCAGGATAACTCTAGGACACGATGTAATCACAGGAGGAACAAACGCAGGGATTAACATAAAATCCGAGTCGGGAAAAGGGAAAGGCCGATCCAAAACTTAAGGGAGGGGTCGGCGTGTCCCCATGTACACCCACCCCTCCTCCGTGCGGAAAGGAACAAGCTACAATACAGACCACGGATCGCGGAAGGGGAATTACGCCGAGTTCTGACTGTCTGCTCCCGAGACCCTACGGAGAAATGACTGGGAAGGATGGGGGATCTCTGGTCCAACGGGACGTGAAAAGAAAATTTTCGGACAAAGAATCAGCCGGACAGGGGGAGTAGGGTCTATACACGACTGAACGGTCCCAGGGGGTCCGGAGCAGAGCAGAGGAAAAAAGAATCTTCAACAGGATCAAAGAAAAAATTAGCTTTGGGGCCAACTGGAAAATCAAGGCAACTGGAATTTCTAGGGTCGAAACAAAGAATCTGGAAGCTTGGCAAGGAGGAGGGGTTATCTACAAGATAAAGTGAAGTACAAGCTGCAGGGTAGCGGTTCCTAAAAAGGATATCCATTGACATCCATGGCGAAAGGCAAATCAAGGGGTTTGACCGCATGCCTGAAAGGTAAGGGGACGCATCATCTTTTGAAAAAGCACGAGCGCTACTCTTCCGTCTCTAGGGGTGCAAGAAAAAAAGTTGCCATATTCCAGAAAATGCTTCCTTCCAGATGCGGAGAAAAGCGCTTTTGAAAAACCGAGAGAGGGCGCCAAAGGGGACTCTGGGATACTTCCTACAGGGAAGGCAGCCAGTAGAGGAGAGCAGAAAAGAATAGAATATCATTATACCCCATGAGAAGGAATGAATAGATGAATATTATCCAGTGGTGCCTCATTGCGACGAGAAAAAAGAAGACTTCCTATAAGATACGAATGACTATCCCGGGGGGGGGTTTGGGTTGACAAAAAGGCTTTCAGGTCGTGCATAATATGGCAAAGAAGGGATGACAGCAAACTAAGGATACTATAGCGAGAATTGGATAATTGGCACATTTGGGAGAATCATTCGGGGGGGAAAGCTGGGCTGTTTCATATTCACAAGAAAGACATTCATTAGAAAGCTCAGAAAAGTGTCAGTTTGTCCCATGGGGGATCTCTTCTAAGACAAGAAAAAAAGGAAGGGGGGCAAGGAAATTCGTCCGGGAAAAAAAAAATGGAAACACAGGAAGATTTACCAATCTTGGGGATGAGGGAGATTGCAAGGTGCTGCAAGACCACAATATCCTCCAAAACAGACGGGAAGGATAAAAAAAATTCTAAATTGATGAAAGGCGATTCAAGATCTTAGTCCAAGGAGTACAGGAAAAATATGGCAGAAGAGGATGACCCCTTCGGAAGAACCAACATCCTCTGTCCAATGAGTGATCAACATGAGAGCCGAACTTCATACAACGGGACAAGGAAGGTGTTGTTGCTTCCAAAGCACTCGGCCGCTGTTAAGACATTCCTCTCCTAAAGTCGCAGGGCAATGACCTCATCGTGGGTCACATCAGGGAGGTCACACGGGCAAAGAGGGATGAAAGTTTTCGACTCACGCCTGGGGCGAAGGAAGGAAAAAAGAGAGCATCCGAGAGCCCGAGAGTCGCCAAAGCGCAGGCTGCGTCAATCTTACTGGGGGAAGAGGGGGGGGAGGGACGAGTAGTACACAAAGCTGTTGCGAAGAGCCCCGAGGGAAAAACCAGGGAGAAGGGGAAGAAGCTGAGCGAAGGACCTAGAAACAACCCAGCCTCCGGACCAGACAGAAATGGTCCAAGGATGAAGTGAAAAAGCCACGGGAGAGGGGGGACCTGACGCTGCTCAATGACGAACGGGGGCGCGGGAAAAAACTAAACGCCGCTTTGAAAAAAAAAATGTAAACTGTCGACCCTCCAATAAGGGAAAAACAAGGATTGCAATCGGAGCGGAGGGGAGGCCCGCCCAAGTGACTCCGAGGATACTACCAGTCCAAGAGACCGTCTGCGAGACCTAATGAAGGACTTACAAATTACTACCTGGCTATAAGGTACAGGACCAGTGACCATTTTGGAAAAGTCCCGAAATCCCCTGACATCAGAAATAAGGGTGCGGCCCGTTAGGGCCCAAAGAAAAAAAGTAAAAAAAAAAATTTCTCGTAACACGGAGCACAGGGCAATCGCGTTCCTTTACTGAAAAAGACCGTAAGAAAGTAAAATTCTATGGTCAAACAGGAAACGAAAAGGCCGTCCTTTTACGACACAAGCGTATCATCAACCGGTCGATTTTCAACGTGTGGCGAGACCTGAACGGCAGGGAAGGAGGACATGGCACTAGAACATCCTTGGGGGCTTGGCGAGCCAAACTGAATCTCAAAAAAAGATACGAGATTGGGCGCCTACACCTCTCGGAAAGGGAGAATCTCGGTCGAGGGGGATGCGCTTACCACACAGCTCTTGGGGACCGACCAAAGGAGGGGGATCTGCAAATATGGAGAGGTGAGGTCCATGTACATGCAGTGCGAAAAATAAAAATGGCGAGAAAAATCCTCAAAGCTATGGATAAAGTGGGGGGACCTCCTGGTTACAATAGAAGGGGGGGGGTCATCACAGGAAAAAGAGGATTTCGAGACAGAGATTAAGCCAACTAAAATAGGACGTCTGTCCAAACAAGAAAGAAGGAATAAAGAAGCTTATCTCTATCATGAGATCTCGAAAAGGAAAAGTCATTTTAGCCAGGAGGGCGATTCACTTTTCGGCATGAATCAGAAGACCAAATGGGGAAGGATCCGCGGAACCGGACACATAAAGGGGGAGGATAATCAACCTCCGCTATAGTCGCACTCATGGCTCGTGTCCAAAAGGGGAAAACCTCGACTTCTGAAAGAGAGAAAAGGAAAAAAATCACCGCCCCGACGGGCGTTTGGGTGGTTGTCAAGTCATCTAAAAAAAACCTTCATGTAGGGGGAAGGGGAGGGGGAACATAATACTAAGGTGATGCAGATAATCAAGGCATTAGGCACAAAGTATTACAGAAGAACCGACGGCGTCGACAGGGAATGGAGGGAGCAAATTCACTGAGCCACTGAAACCTGTTCAAAGAAGGTGGGCAAATTCACAAAATACATGGAAAAGAGGGAGAAAAAAACTGCACATGGCGAAAGTCGGTGCTCTCTTTGGCCCTAACAGGAATCCGTGAATAAGACCAAAAAAAACAACCTGGTATGACACGGGGGGGGGATCAGTCAACCCCAGCGCCAGCAGAAAAGATCTAAAAGTTACCAAAAACGGATTGACGAATTCAGAAGGGTCCAATAAGCCCCGAAACGAAAAAAGAGTTCAAAGGACGGTCCTACAAGAGGGGGAAAAAAAGAGTCGAACTCCGCATAGGACTGAAAAATTACGAGATCGCCAAAAATCAAAAAAGATAAGGGAGGGTACAGTTGGAGAAGCGATGAGCGGAAAGCGAACACATATTACCCCTTTGCTTGAAAAGGAATACATTTGGTAAGAAGAGAAAGAGGGGTGCAAAAAAGGGGAGAGGAGATCCAAAAAGGACAAAGTCAAACAAAAAAAGTGCGAATTCCACCGTCTTATCACGATCTTCTCTTAAAGAGAATTCTTCAAGGGGGGCAACGCTAGGAGATTAACCTTGAGGAGAAAAAGTTCATATCTTTCTTCGAAAAAAAAGTGAAAACGCATAAGCACCGACTCCAAAAAAAACGCATACGGCACAAAAAAGGGGGGAAAAAGGTTCAAATGGTGGTATGAACGACAAGGGGGGGGGGGGAAGAGGGAGGAAAAGGACGAAACACGAAGGGTGGAAAGGGGCGTGTGTCCCCTCAGTGGAGAGGGAGGGAGAAGCAAATAATCAGAGGTGCAAGGTCAGAGGAAAAGTCAAAAACTATGGGCAATGGGTAACGCACGAACGTACAAGGGGACAAGGCGCGGGATACGGTCTCGGAACTCGTAAAGGGACCCAAAAGATGCGTGGGCTAAAAATTCCGTAGCAACAGAGCTTTGTGGAAAAAAGCCGGAGAAAAGGGGGAGAGGTCAGAAACGAGAGGAAACAAGTGCTGCTCACGGGGTGAGGAAAGAAAAACAGCTTCGCGGCAAAAAAACCAAGGATGGGAGGAAGAATGCGCGAACACGCTAGAGGGAAAGGGGAAAAAAACTTTTGAGTACGAAAGCGAGCGAGCTTAATGGCACAGGGGAAAAAGCCGCAAGGGAAGAGGAACGTAGACGGCATTGACAAAAGAATACCACGGACCAAGCTCGTCCCCCCCTCATCAAAAAGGGCTAAAAAATTCGGACAGGAAGAAAAAAAAACCAGTAAAAAAAATGGAAATGCTGCCAAGCGAACAAAAGGCTCTATGTCATGTCATCGCAATACTAAAAAATACCCCAAAAAAGGAAAAGGAATTAAAGAGGCACCTGGTCCGAACTCCAAAGAAGGAAAAAAAAAAGACTGTAGTTTTGTGCATCACATTGGCGAAAAAAGGCAAAAAAAACACCGTCAGAGGAGGGGGGCTGGAAGGGGAGGAAACCTAAGAGGGGAAGGACAAGAACTCGGACGGAAAGATACAAAGGGAGATCAAAACCCACGTCTGCCTCGAGTCTGGATGGATGAAATAAAAAAGTGGGAGAAGGATAATCAAAGGACACAGGTACGGGGTGCTGCAGAGCCTCAATACCATTCTAAAACTAAGCGAGGGAACGATATAAGTGCAATGAGCGATTCATGAAAAGGAAAGGAGTAAACGTCACGAAAAGGCGGCAAAGACAAGGCGGGGAAAGTGACTGAATAAGCCTTCGAGTCTCAACAACAGAAGGGGAAAAAAGACAGCGGGCTAGAGGAGACCAGGAGCACTGACAACTGCAATGGGCCAACTGGGACCAGCCGAGGTGGTCTAAAAGTGGTCAGGGCGGAAGCGGTAGAACATGAAGTGGAACGCATTAGTCCAGATGCAAAGTAAAAGAGGCCCAATCCGCTTAAAGGAAGGAAGGAAAAAGTCGGACCAAAATAGTATCGCTCTACAAACAGAAAAAAAAAACGAGTCAACCAAAAGGATTTTGAGACCATGTGAAAAAGGGGAAGGGGGCCAGCGTACAGGATTGAGGCGGGGCAGCAGACGGAAAAGAAAAAACAAAAGATTCGCGTCAAAAGAAAAAAGAGTCAGCCGGAGATTTTCCCGCAGAAAGTTGGAGGGCCAGGCCTTAGCTAGAGAGGACCGAGTGGAAGAATCGAGGAGGGGGGGAAGTCTTCAGATCGAGAATTCAGGGGGGGGGGGGGGGGGGGGGGGGGGGGGGGGGGGGGGGGGGGGGGGTGGTGTTTGTGGGCGGAGGTTTGGTTGGAATCAGAGGGTTGGGTGTGAGGAGCGGGATTTTACCTCTCCTCCGCTCTTCGCTCGCACCGGTGAATAGGATTGAAGTAAAAAACTTCCACACGTAAAAAGGAGCCACTCAGGTCTCCTAGCACGCGTACAATCTCACAAACATAAAAAATATCCGATTACGTGGGGAAAGATTGGGGGGCTTTGAAACAAAGAAAAAAGAAGGAAAATTGCTTGTCGGCCTCATACGGAAAGGAGACGGACTCGTTCAGGCTGTTAAAAAAAAAGAGGTCCATGGAAAAAAGACGCTAGCAAAAAGGCAGTTGAATAGGTGCTGAGTCGGGACGAAGTAAAAAAGAAGGGGGGCAAGAATGGGCCGCTAAACGAGCATCGTTATCCCAAAACAAAGTGCATTCCATACAAGGGGGAGAATATAGAAAGGAAGCACTGAAAAGGTAGTAGCTAGTACAACCACACAAGACTTTCGTACGTTTTGGCAAAAAGGAGTGGAAAGTGTCACAGCCGTACTGGAGAGAAAGCATGGAAAAGTCGCCCCCTGTGTAAATGAGGTTATCTCAGGGCAATAAGTAGAAGAAAAGATGGAGGGGGATCAATAGAATGTCAGGGAAGGAGAGAGCCTGCAATCCTCTATAAATTGATCTCGATATTAGATCTATGGGAACTCGTGGACGACGTGAAAGAAAGTCCGGAAGGGGACTATCGTAACGAAAGGAAAGGGGGACGAGCTCTCCTATTGTGCTTAACCCCGCTCGCAGCGTTACTAAAACTCAGCACAAAAAAAGAAAGGGGGAGAGAAAGGAGAAATCACTAATCAACGAATAGCCGATAGACCTCGCATTAATGCGCAGGGGGAAAGAGAGGAGGGGGAGGAAAAGAAAATTCCAGGGTTCCGGATGGCAGCTAAAGCAAACTCATACTTGGAATAACCGGGAAGGTATCGAACGGGAAAAAAGCATACCTCGGCCTCAATCACATGCGATATGGAAAGGGACAGGAGAACATGAAAACGACCGTGACGACCGTGGACCGGAGTCCTGCAAAGCAGTTACTCGCGAGGGGGTGGTCTCTTCCTCATGGGGGGGGCAAACTCTCGTGCATACAATAATAGAAAAAAGCGCAGAAAAATTACGGTGGATTTCACCTGTGGCCTCATAACTTCAAAAAAAAATAAACCACCCAAGGAGAGGGAAAAGGAAACACTAGGGATCCAGATCCAAGGGAAAATTGCCCCCTTTATAGGTCCTTGCACAGATTTCGTGTTGGTCTTTTTTGGAAGTGATTAAACCCTCAAATCACGAGCAAAAACCAGACGGGATATGCAAATGAAATGAACTGCAAATTCCGCATCACAAACTCTGCGATTATCCTGGGATCGAGAAATGCCACAAGCGCGAAATCCCCCAAACACCGGATGAAGAGGTGAAGTCAATTCAGCATGAAAGGAAATCATCCTGATGTTTCTAGGCATACAACACTTCATAGAAGGTCATACAAGTAAGAACAAGCAAGGAAGCCAAAACCGTCAGGTACCTGCTAGTGAGAAAAGGACAGAGGAGCCGGTCGGAGAAAAAAAGTCTAGGAAGGCACTAGGAGGTCAAGATATCATCATACAGGAAAAGAAGATCGGGGACAAAACCAAACGATCGGAGGAAGGGGCTCACCACAAATGTCCAGTGGCTCACTATCGAAATAAAAATACAGAGGGGAGGGGGGGAAAGGAGTGGGAAAAGTCCTATCACGAAGACAGCAGGCGGGCAGCCCGGGAAGGAGTAACAAAATACAGCCGGGACCCATACTCATTTACTACTATGGGTGAAACAGAATCCCAGAGCGAGAGTCCTTGCCCGCTGAGGGAAAAAGGCGAGCCGGGCCGTTCATCACAAGCGAGAATTCGTTTCAAAAAATAAATCTTTACAGACTCTAATCAAACGCAAATACCTCACTGAGGAAGGGAAAGGGCTTGGTGGGGGGGGAGTACATGATACTGGGGATCAGGGTTCTCCCAATAACTGATCTTCGAAGGGGGGAAAAGGGGGTACAAAATGACTAGCAGATAATGAACGGGGGACCAGTCCCTTTCATCCGTAGTAGAAATAAAAAAAAGGAGACTTCCTTAAGCGGGAAGGAAGAAAAGATGCGAAACAACATGAATCCAGGAAAAGAATACAAAAGGACAAGTTCTAAAGGACGGCGATGGTCAAAAAACCCAGGAGGAACTCACGCGCGCAAAAAAAAAGACAAGTTAGGATTGCGCTTGGGAGGAAGAACGGGATCCCTTATTGCTTGGCTTATAAACTGGTTCAAAACTAAACTACACGCCGTCTGCACATCTTGATCGTGAGAGGGGGAAATAAAGGAGGAAAAGTATAAGGGGAGGAGAAGAGAAAAGAACACGATCTTCCAGTTTTCTCTTACGCGCTGAAAGGAACAGGAACACCCGGACCATTGTATCCAGGAAAGGCAACCTGCAATAGGCCTCAGGTGCAGAAACAAGGACGGTATCAAAAAAAACGAAGGCAAAAACTGGCAATCAACAAGCAGAGGGTAAGGGGTCTGTATATCTGATCGAGAACAGGGGGAAGCTAGATTGGGTCAGCACAGGAAACTCGTACCATGAAAAATCCGCTGCTGGGAGAAGGGAGAAAGGTGGAAAAAAGGCCGTCTGGAATAACACGAAAAGAATTGTCTCGACATTCCGCGGCGGGGCTCGGCCGTAGAAAGAAATACTTGCAACGTAAAAAGGGGGACAAGAAATCTATACTGGTTCCTTCGCTTACGGTTGGACCCGAAGTCATACAGGGAAAGGATCCCACGCTACCCTACTTACCAGAAAAAAGGGTGGGGTAATCCCGTGAAATATTCGCAGGGCCCGTTAAACCCACCCCACGGAAAAGTCGGGGAAATGTGCGCGAGAAAAAAAGAAAAAGGACTCGGACATTGTGGGTTCGTCCGAACAACTAAAGAGTTGAGGGGGAAAGAAAAAAGAGAATGGGGGGGCGCGTGGCAGAAAAAAACAAAAAAGGTAGAAAGACGGACATGCTAATTTAAGTCGAACCACCGGGAGTGGGGAAGAAAAACTGACCAAGCACATCACTAATAAGCGGGTCCCGAGATGGGGTGTGCACATGTTAAAAGAGTACCGGTTTCTAAACTTGGCTAACACAGCTCGAATCACTACGGCACTACAAAAAAAAGGAAGACTTGCAGGGGAGGCACCTGGGTTTGTGAGAGAAAAGAGCTCTCAACAACAAAAAAGGAAGACCGCGACCTCGTCATAATAAATCGGGCAGGAAAACCGAGGGGGCAGCGTACAGAAAGGAGAACGAAACATCCAAACCTTGAGTCAAAAAAGCGAAGACGGCATGCCCCACGGCCGGATCGATAAGAAAACAAAAACACAAATAAAGAGTAAGAACCAGCGGAGAAAAAAAGAAAAACTCTAAAAATCCGTATTGTTGAAACGGTGCTAAAATCATCAAGACAGTGAAAGAAAAAAGACACCTATGTATGGCAGGCAAAAAAACGAAGGGGTGTCCTAATGAAGCAGAGTTGCTAATCCCGGGTGTAAGCGATCTCGAAAAAAAAAAAAAAAGTAAAGGAAAAACTAGAGTCTGAATGCAAGGCGAGAGAAAAACCGCAATTTCCTTCTTCAACGCTCTTAGGAGAAAAAGGGCAAGGTTCGACCCATCAACGCCGAGCAGGAAAAAAAAGACGCAAACAATAAAAGGGTTCTGTGGCAAGATAAAGGGGAGGGGGGGGAGTCGCCCAGTTGCCTCTGGATTCGTCCAGAACGGGACAAGTTCAGTCAAAAAGGGGGGGGAGGGTTTGGAGAAACTCAGCTGCAGCAACAAAGGGGGGGGGAAGATCCGAATTTCTAAACTTCTGATTTCTCATAAGCTGCTGGGACGATCGCCCGAAAAATAATTGGTGGGGACCGACCTGGGAGAGGAATGGTGAGGGCAATCACCGCGATGGGGTAAAAAAAAGGAGACTGGGTTTCTAGAAGCATGTGCAAGAATACAGCGGAAAACTAGTCAGGAAAGTCTGGAGTGCATCGTCTTCCAGCATCACAAGAGAAAAACTCACCTGCCTCCCGGAGACACATACCCGATGGTCAAGAAGGACAGTCGGCAGTCCAAATCCTTTTCTCCTTGCTGCAAAAAACGAGAGACACGGGGGTGAATTCCGGAGGTTCAAGGGAAACGAACCGCGAGTACAAATCTCTCGACCATGCCAGAGGTGCAAAGGTGGGGGCCCCCGCAGAATTCGGTGATATACGAGAACACCTCGTAAAGGAGGTCAGGGGGGGAAGAGAAGTCCAGTCCAGGCAGGAAAAAATGTCGACCCCGATAAGAAATGCAGCAAAGAGCTAAAAATGATTAATACGGACCAGGCTCGGATACAAGTCAGCTAATTTCCTCTACTTACTGTGGGGAGAAGAGCACAAACGGATACGTCTCAGAGGAAATAAGTTATCACAAGATCCATTAACAATGAAGAAACAAATCTCACATCGATCTATGGAAAAGACCGGGGAACTTTCTCAATACCGTAAACAGGGGCAGGGTAAACTGGAAACTAAATAGAAGGAAAAGAGACAGTTCGGCCAACCCAGGACGGGTTTCCAAAGTAAAGAGGGGAATGCTCGACATGGGGAAAGTATAATCGTTGTCGGAGGAAGAAGAGCTTACTCCCTAAGGGGATACTTGACATCAGTGAGGGGTCAATCTAAAAAGGGGCAAACATTGTATTATACTCTATGGGGGAAAACACAAAAAAAACATGTCTTAAACTCGGAACACTCAGTAAACCCATGGAGGGGTGGGGGGGGGGGGGGGGGGGGGGGGGTGTTGCTCGTGGAGGGGAAAGAGCCTCCAAATGGAGGCTACGCTTTTTGAACGCAAAAGCTTACTTATACAGCTTGAGCTAGATGAGACGCGAAAACTGCTGTCGCAAGGTAGGTCCTCCGCACTATGGAGCCTTGTCGAGGGATTCCCTTGGAGTAGGGACGATAACGACAGAAATTTCCCGTTGAAGGAGAGAGACGTACGATAGAAGAGGCGGTCTGGCTCCTGGCCACATCTTTACTATCTTTGTAAAAGAGAAAAAGAGTAGTTCCCGGAGCATCCCGCCACAGGAAAAAAAGAAAGGAGGACCCCGGGGGGGCCAGAGTGAGGTGATAGTAGGAATACAGGTCGGGAAAAAAAGAGGAGGCGTGGGAAATCACAAATCGAGTTTACAAAGCAGGAGAAAGGAATCTAACCCAAGGGGCTGCAGCGAACATGTGCACAGGAGATTTCGCGGCCACAGTTAATCATAAGGGGGGGAGGAGAGGTCCGCGGGGCAGATGTCCTTAAAATCGGGAAGTTCCTACGCCACCTCGCACACCCAGTCCCCAACGTGGGCGCTCTCTCCATAAACGTACCGGGGGGCAATTCATGATCGGACACACTAATACTTGGGGGAAAGAGAAAGACGCGTATGGGCCACGAAGTATCTACAGGGAAAAGTCCTCAGTCCTTCAGGTCAAAAGGGGAGGCTAGCAGAAAAAACCAGCCAGAAATAGCGGGAAAAAAAATAAAGGAAAATCTTAAACTAAATTCCTTACTCTGAGAATATTAAGAAATATTGCATGGAGGCTCTCGGGCACCTCGGAAATAAAAGGGGGGGGGGGGAGGGGGTGTTCATTCTCGACGACTCAGCTTCAGGGAAGAGAAGGGAAAGGGCAGAATTTTTCCAAAAGGGGTAAAAATAATCGAAGGATCTTCTCTTAAATATCAGGGGTACGTCAAAAAGGAAGGGGAAAGAGTCTGGAAGAGAGAAACTTGTATTCGAGCAGCTATTCACTACAAAGAAAAACAAAAGAAAGAAAAAGCTGCTAACGTTATATAAGTCAGAATATACGC
>Ga0179591_1354854_pt1 | contig 12884 bp, 15 predicted proteins | sample CZOMad2_1_08_16f_FD_182891 | JGI IMG/M metagenome (GOLD analysis project Ga0179591, IMG submission 182891) | Vadose zone soil fungal communities from Angelo Coast Range Reserve, California, USA - CZOMad2_1_08_16fungal (PacBio error correction) | ecosystem: Environmental > Terrestrial > Soil >...
ACACAACCGGCTTAATACCAAATCCAATGGAGATCTGTGCCTTCAGGAATGACAAGGAATTGGACTCGAGGCGAAGAATGGACGGTCAAAAGACAGGGGAAAGAAAGACGCCTACTCTAGGGAAATCGTATTCCGGGTGCTAGAGAAAAACGGAAGAATCCTGGAAAATAAAAAATATTCCTAGAGTTAGCGGCGCGAAGGAGGGGTTCTGCGGAGAAGGCGCGTCCAAAATGAAAAAATCTCGGGGATGTCGGGGTCTGGCCTCCCAGGGAAACACACCCCACCGCTCTGGGACCTTATAGGGGGAGTCATAGAGTTACCACGTTGCTTTGTAAGATAAAGTCCGGGGGATACATGAAAAACGACACCTCCGAAAAAACTCAAAGCGAAGGACCATCTTAAACTGTTCGTGTGCACGAAACCAGGCGGAGCGGAGAGGTGATGGGTAACGAACAGGGATCGTTCCCGAGGGCGACAGAAGTGTCATAGGTAGCCGGCTCACGGTCTTCGACAGTCTTGAAGAAGGGGGAGAGAAGACCAGGAGCAACTCCGGGGGACTTTAAGGATACCGTCGATCGGCTGTGAAGGAAAAAGAGAAAGAAAAATCGGGACAAAGTAGAACATCGGTACGGGAACCATTGGGGTCTGGACGAACGTACCACCAAAAAAAAACTCTTGGGAGGGAAGTCGAAAGGATCGTCTAACCACTCACGACTCGGTGTCCGTGCGGCATTAAGCAAGCCTCGCGAAAGAAAGCCACCAGAAAATTTGAGTTGGTGGAAGTACCACCTCAAGCGGGGGATCGCTAAAACCAGAGCCTTCAGGTTTTCCCGTACATGAGCGGCGCCACGAGGTGGATTGCATGACGGAGGAACCGGGAAAAAGAAGGGAACTTGTACTACGCCGAAGGGAAAAGACGCCACTGGGGGGCTCCAGACAAAAACAACCAGACGCCACACACTACGAAAGGGTCAAAAAGAAGGGGGGGAACCATCACTAGGAGCAAAATCAGGGGCCCCTCTACGGGGTGGAAAGCCAGAAAAGAAAAAAGAACAAGAAGAAAACAGCCTAGCACAAGCGGGGGGAAACAACTCCCAATGATTAGAGAAAAGGTAAAAGAGATTTATCTTAGATCCAGCACCAAAAAGCTAAGCGTTCTCATTAACTCTGAAATTCCTGGGCATACGAATTCTCCTCTGCTTGGAAGGGAAACTGAAAAAAAGCAATAAAAAACCCTACATCTGGATATGTACGATACGAGGGAAGGGATGAGAGGTAACGTGAACCAAAGTCCTGTAGCTCTTGAAAGGATGAGTCTAAGGGGGGGCGGTCTAAACTTACATTAGTTGAAGAAATTTTCCCTCGGGAAAAAAAAGACAACTTTTTCAGGAAGTTCGCTCGGCCTCTACCGTCAATTCCTCAATTACTCCCTTCCAGATGGACCAAGGGGTAGAAGCCAGGTCCTGTAGCCTTTTATACTCGACCCACGACTTTAACGAAGGGGGTCTAGAAATTCAAGTATGAAAAAGTTTACCTCTCGGTCGTCGCTACACATCACGGAAAAAAGAGAAGCGTGAAACAAAGAAAAGGTGGGGAGGCACAAAAAAGGAAGTTCCACCAGAGCCGTGTAAAGGAACGACTTGCAATCCACGTGTCATCTCTAAGACAGGGGTTGGATTAAAAAAGTGATATAGGTAACGTTGGGAAGGTTCTGTCACCCCATTCTTCTTTTGAAGGGGGAATCTGACAGTGATTTCAAAAGACAAACCAACGAATTTTGGAACGAAGGGTACGTATTTTGGGCGTCGCAGGGGGGGGTGATCGTCGTGGGAGTACCCACTGAGCAAGGAAAGTCGGAGTTACGCTTAAGACTAAAAGTGCTTTCAGGGGTTAATGGAACCAGTGCGGTTTATTTGAACTTTGCCGGCTGATTGAAATGCGCAACAGTGGGGCGGTTGTCCGCAAGACGTGAGATCTAGAAAATGGAGTGAGTCCTCTGCCCCGGAACATACTAGTCTCTGGCTTCGAGGCGTCTATACGCTTCGACTATAGGAAGAGAGGTGAGGGGGCTGGTGCTGGGCTTTGTGTGAACGTTCTATATACAAAAAAGTCGAAGAGGGATGGAAAATATGCACCGAAATGGGATGCCACTTTTCTGGGCTATGCTGGGGACAATCTGAAAAGGGACAGGAAGTTTATCTCAAATCTTTGTGGGGGGGGGGGGCGTGGTTTGAGTGCGGGTTCGGGTGTTTTGGCAGGGATGTAAGATGGCTCAAGCGGATTTTTAATTCCTTGAGGTCTTTCTAAAGGAAGGGGGGGGTGTGGGAGGGGGGCTGGGATTCTGGCTGGAGACCTTTTATAAACCGCTTGGCAGTGTAGGTCAAGGGGGAAAATGAGACGTGCGGGGGAAACAATCATTCAAATGAATCCAGATCGGGGCCTAACTTGTCGGGAGGGGTAGCGGTGATAAGTCAAAACTCTCTTTCTTTGTTCATCTCCAAACAAAAAAACATGGGGACAAAGGGAGGTGTTCTGATTCGCAGGGGAAAAAATGACATCCTAGGATTTTGGGAGACCATTCTCAGATGACAGATCTCCAAAGCTTTTCTTTGGAGGGAGTGGAGAGCCAGAAAGTGGGGGGCGAATGGATCTATTTTCGAGGGGGGATCGGGGAAATAAAACGCGGCCGGTGACCCTCCCTGAAACTGCGAGGGGCTTGTGGAACGTCCTTCAATTCTGAATCAAGGGAGTAGAGAGAGAGGCAAGATCGGGCTCTCAACGAAAGAGGGTCGAGTCCGGGGCTTAATCAAAAAGGTGGGACGGGGACAGAGGGTGGAACACTCCCATTTCTCAAGTTTCGGGAGAGGAAGCGTCAGGGTCTGGAAAAGGGTTCTTCATCTAATTCCGCTCCATTAATGAGAATAGAGGAAAGCAAAAGGTCGTTAAGTTCATTATAATCGGGTATAGAAAGCGGTCGGTGGCTGTGTCCTGGTTAAGGGGAATGAAGGGCTACTCAGCGTGAAACTCTAACAGTGTCATGGCCAAAAGATACAAAACTCGCGCCCGATGGTCGTATGCAGGGGGAGATCTTTTCAAGAGGAAACGTGGGACCTCGAGCCCATAAAGTGTATCTCTAGAGGCGTCGGAATTTTTCGGGGCTCCATGGGTCGGGGAAACACCTGGCGTCTTCGGGCATTGAAGCCTCTTGAAGTTGGTCAAACCTGCCACGAATCGGAAAAGGCACGGAAGCGATCGTGTTTGTAATCTCTAAAACAAACAAAAAAGGAGATATATGAAAAAAAAGAAGCAGGAGATTACTACGTCAAGGGTGGCGAAAAGACATGCAGTCCTTACACGGAAGACAGAGGGACACGTAACTCCTATATTCCACAAGGCCAGGGCTAGGGTAGATCGAAGGTCCATAGGCACTGTTCTGCACCTTTGGGTAGTGGGGGCGGGGATGGGGTGGTGAACTACTGAAAGTTAGAAAGGTGGCCTCCACGATCATGGAAAGGGGAGAGGGGGGTTTAAAACAGAAGATCGAAAAAATACTCAATTTCTCTGGGGGGGGGCGCGAGAGGGTGTAATGGAGAGAGCTGGTAATTTGTTCTCAGGAAGGACTTGCAAAGCCAATTCGAAGGGGAAAAAGCCGCGCGACCTCGACGCACCTACGCATAAGAACTTGAAAAAAGAGTGAAAAAAAAAATCTAATTCGGATTGAAGGGCTTATTAAGGGTCCAAGGAGAACAAAAACTCCGGCCTGTACGCCCTACTGTGGAACCACATGTCTAAGGGGAATCGAGACTGTTTGGGGGGAATCAGCCAAAATGGATAGGACAGTCTTAAGTCGTGTTCAAAAGAGAGGGCAAAGGGAAGCTCCGCAATTCTTGGGAAAAAAGCGCTTTTCCTTCCAGGGCGCTCAAAGAAAAAATAAAAGAAGACAAGGGGGAGAAAAGAAAGACGAGAAAAGAGCTCCCCACGAGGCCGCCACCATCTTCTAGGACAGGTGTTAAACGGAAGAAACACACGGGGGCGAGGCGTACTCTAGAAAGGGGTGGAATCACAGACAAATGTCCAGGGGGAAAAAACTAAAACGCCACTTCAGGGACCCATGTCTTTTGGGGGCGATGAACACCGGGCACAGGGTAAAGGCTGACTCAAAAAAACAGAAGTCCTCATGTTCCCGAAGGAATGGACGGACTGGAGTAGAACCAGGAGTGACAAAAGAAAGTAACCTTTCCTCCCACGAATCCAACAAAAGAAGGGCACACACGACGATGACGGGGTTTGACACCACGAAAATAAATCCTTTTCCCCTCGACTTGGGGAAGCCATCAAGAGAAAACAACCTCCCGAGAAGAAAAAAAGGAAGGTGTAAAACCCTCAAGTGTGGGTGAAAGAAAGGTCGGGAGCCGAGGATCAATCAGAGAAAGTTGCGAACAGGCGTTCAGGAACGGACGGATCGCGTTTCGCCCGAGGGGGGAAAGAAACCAAAGACAGCACACCCCGAGAACGATCGGACTCGAAGAAGACGAACTGGATAAGTAAGGAAGGGGGGGGACTGAAAGGTGACAAGCGGGCCACTTCTAGGTCTCATTAAATGAAGAGGGACCAAAAGGTATGTACAGGGAGTAGTCCGTTCATTTCCTCGGGAACTCAAGGCCTCAAAAGATTCGCCAGGACAGCCCCTTGGGAGAAACGCCTTCGCCTTGTAGAAGAGGATCACTAACTGCGAGGTTCCAGAGGTCAGAGGAAAGTCGCCTTCCAAATGATACGTAAGTACAACTCATAGCGGTTTTCGGACATCCAGGGACCGTCCCTTTCCAAAGCAACCTGGGCAGGGACCACGGAACAAAGGCTTATTAGGAAAGAAAGATGACGAAAGGTCCTTAGGGAAGGAAAAGGGGAAAGGACGTCGGAGGAGCGAAAAGTAGATGTGGTTCACTACCGTCCTCTTGTTCGGAAAAGGGGAGGAAAACGGGGACGAGGAGATGAGACCAAAAGAAAAAGTGCGTGCTCAGAAAGGAGACGGACCCCGAAAGGGGGGGGGCCGAGGGCGGGCTGACGGTGGTAGTTACTTTGGGTACGCGGAACTGAACGGAGGGACGCCGGACATCGGGTGAGGAACAAAAACGTTAAATTTCTGGATACTTTAACAAAGTGAAAAGAAAAGGCCAAGAGCAGCACGTCCGCACCCGGAAAGACTCTATCGAGGCGATCCTTTCTTCAGTTCCGAACGTGTTTCGGGTGCGTTGAGGGTTAATCTTCACACTCCTTCTACTTCTAAAGGAAAAGAAAAATTATGGGCGCCCTGTTCGCAAGATTGCTATGCTTGGCAGCCGATCCTGGAGAAAAGGTTGGGGAATCAAAATGGTTCGGTTTTACCCTTGAGGGGGTTCTCAAGTTCAGGAGGGGGTCGTGTCGCCCGGGGGTGTTTTCCAAAGGTCTCGGGGAAAAGAGTTGGGCAGTTGAACCTGTAAATCGGCCGTTGTTTGGCGTAGGTGCGGGGGGGCTTGGAAAAGGAAAACGGCGGGCGGGTAGAGGCGAATTAGGTAAGACTTTGAGGGCCTGGGTCCGCAGGCCAGGCAACTCGAGGACGGGAAGGAAGTACTACTTTCTTTGACGGGATATGGAGGGTCTAGAAGGAAAAAAAGCAAAACGAGGGGCAAAATGGAAGAAAAGTGATTCCTCAGAAAGGCTTAACCGGACATCCGCGATGGGGCTGTCGTAAGGCGCTTCTAAGGCTCCACAGGTTCAGGGGAGGATTCAGAACACATTGCGGAAGACCTGATTGTTGGCGCTAGATGGGAGCAAAGGCGTCTCCAAATAGACCAATCCACTTCTTAGGTGAAGTGAAAGAGGGGAGGGCCGTAAAAAAAAATCGAAGAAGAAGGCCGGGCTAACGGCTAAAGATCATGGCAGGCGCACAAGTGAACGGAGGTTCCGGCGGATGAAAAAAACGGGACCAGAAGAAAGAGGGGGGGGAAAACTACATTTTCATATTTGGGAACTCTGGCCGCGGGCGGGGAGTGAGTCAGGAATAAGGACTCCGCCTGGTGAATCTTCCGCCAGCGGGAGTCTCCATGAAGGAGGGAAGCGGCATGGCGGGCGGTGGTCCGGGGACCGCCGTAAAATCAGCGCAACTCGAACGCCACCAAAGAGCGCCAGTGAACACGACTTTCAGGCCCCTATAGTCTTAGAGGCTGTGACTGGAAAAAAAAACACTCTCCTTGAATAGCGGGACTCGGAGCCCGCCCATGATGTCGATCAGTCGGAAGAGAGAAAAAAAGGGTGAAGGCAAACGGCAGCTTCTGCTTCGGGAAAGTGAGCCGAGGGAAATTCCGGGAATCACCAAAATAAACTAAATGCTTAAGCGTGTTGTACAATTGATCAAAAACAAGAAGGGAGAGCTGATTACACACGCCGCACGCTGAAATTAAAAAAAAAATACGTTGGAGATCGAGGCCGACCCCCGAATGACAAGTACTGACAAAGAAAGGCGAAGAGGACGAAGCCAGCGTGAAACAAGACGGAATTCCTACTCCTATAGGCATCGGGAGAAAAGAAAAGGAGGGACAATCAATCTCAATTATTGTGAAGGGAAAGATCGCCGGGACGTTGGAAAAAGGCTTGTTGGACTGGGAAAAAGATTGAAAAAAAAGGGGGAAGATGAGTAAAACGTCAGGTCCATAAACCGGCCAAAACTAAAAAGGAAACCAGCCGAGGACTCTACTCCCGACGAAGAAAAACTAGAAAGGACGCCCCTCTTTGAGTTACTGAATCAAAGCTAAGAGGAAGTAATGAGAGACGCCCCAGCCAAACCACACCTTCGAGGCCAGCGTCGCCATCTGCGAAAAGGGAACAGCGCACGCAGGAAAACCGGGGTTGGGATGAAAAAAAAAAAACTGGAACCCGCTTACTGAAGTCTCTCCTGATCTTGCACCCCAGATAAAAATCACGTCTTTACGCTAGGAAAGAGCTCGGAAAGAAAATCCAAAAAAGCAAGGGAATTCGTTATACCGGCGATCATGGGACTAGAATCAGCCTTGTCGCAAAGCGAAACCATCGAAAAAACCGGTGTCTGGCTTGAGAACACGTCAACCAAGAAAAATGGGGGCGAGAGAATGGTCAAAGAAAGAACTAACTCTTGTTTCCGGTTCACGCGAGAGCCAGGTCCAAGGGCCCATTTCGGAGTTGGTGTCTATTGAAACGGACTCGTGGGAAAAAAAACTCGAAAAGTACTTCATGTTCAAAAGCAGGAGAGGCTCCCTAGAAAGCAGGAAAAAAGGGACAAAAAGAATTGGGAGGACGCCTCGACCGGAACGCAGGCGGAGCAAGGGGAAAAAAAGAAGAAGACCCACCGACCGCAAAAACAATACTCCTTTGATGGTTGAACACAGCAATCCAAATCCTTTCACGCGACGGGTCCAATATTCTCCAGCCGAACAAAAAATCCCAAAAAAAACCCCTATGAAAGAACACGATGTGGAAGAATACAAGGTTGATTCTTCTCATGCTTCTTCTCAAGAAGAGAAAGAAACGTGGCCAAAAAAGTGAAAAAGAGGAGGCTCGAGATCCGGCGTGTTAAGAAAAAAGTTCCAACTCCAAAAAAAAACCCAGAAGAGGAGAGAAAGAGAAGAACGTATATATAAGTAACGCCTGGGAGACGACGCCGGGGGAGGGGGGGGAGTCGGTGATTCAGAACTGGGGGAAGGGATCAAATTTCCCTTCTCGAAAACCACCGCAAACATCTCCTCGGTACGTCAAAGGCGCAGGGAGCCAGCAAAAAAAAACCCCCCTCTAACCAAAAACAGCCACCATAGGGCAATTGAAAACTTAGAGCAAGTCCGGCCCTCCTTGGAACGCTCACGCACGGAAGGAAACTCCAGGAACGATAAAGTCCCGATCCGTGCAATCCGAAAAGACGGCGTGACCCCATATCAGTGGTTGTCGGGGCCCAAATGAAGGGGTGAAAAAAAAAAAAACGAAAGGTGTAGACGACTACCTGGGAAAAAAGCACGGTGAAAAAAAAGAGGAACAACAACAAAGCAGAAACAGGGGAAGGGGGGGGAGGTCGTTCTACAACCCAGAGCTGGGGAAATGAACTGTACGCTTATGATCGACAAACAGACCGATAAAGGTCGGATTTGGACGGCAAAGAGGGAACTATTAACTTTTTATGACTTCTCGAAACCCAAAAGGTTCAGGAGAGAGGGCGCAAAAAGAGTACTTACCCTTTCTTAGAAAAGTGGGGAAGGCCTAGCTTCGATTGACGGGGGACCTCGCGGACATGACACTTCTAAATCCTTACAGCTTTTCGGGGGGAGAGGGGAAAGTGCTATCGAACTTGCCGTATAGGAAAGCAGCACAAAAAAAATAGTCGAGACGGCTTTACGCGAACGTTCTGATAAAGGGAAAGACGATTTACGATGAGGGAAAAGGAACGGGGAGAGGTGGCTGGAGTTGGTAACTCTATATAGGACACGCCGGATTTCGGAGACTCTGAAGCCCTAAAACTTTGAAACGTGGATGTCTATTCGTTCTCAGAAGAGAATGCGCGACTTGGTAGAAAGAGGGGCAAGGGGGGAACCACTTTAACGTTTGTGCTGACGAGGTAGGCTGGGGCAAAAGGTGTTCAACGGAGGAAAGGGATTCTCTAGGGTCTACAAAAAAAGAACTTGAGAAAGGGAGGGATTTACTTCTTGGGAGAGGTGTGGAGGAACTGGGGTACGATGATCAAAGTCGGCAAGTAAAAGGAGCAGTTCCTTCCTCATTGCAGGGCAACTCTTATGAAAAAAAGGGCCTATAAAAGGGTCGGGAAAGGAAGGGGACGAAAGCGGGGCTCTTATCTCCTGAAATCTCCAAACGAGAGGGCGGGTTGGTTGGGAAACCAAAAAGACAAAGGTGGTGCGCTGGGTCGCGACCTGGGAACGTAAATAAAGGGCTTGGATGGGGGGAGAATCCGAATAGAGTGTAAGATGCAAAAGATGTGGGTGCTTTCATCTCCAGCAAACTTGGTGCTGAAAGGGAAGGTTGGGGGCGGAAAGGCTGGAGAAAAAGGAGCGACTTCCATGCGGGCTCCTGTAGAGAGAAAGCACGCAGGCGATTTCGAGGGATTTCTTGAAAATCAACTGGAAGAAACCGAAGAAAGAAGAGGGAAGCTCTACTGCTGAATCCTGACCACGCAAAAGACTAGCCGTTGCGGGAGGATAAAAACGTTTATTCGCTTCCCGAAAAGTACCTTAAAGGGAAACACTCCCCTTTCTCAGGTGGCGACTTTGCCGCGGCAGGTCCGTACGGGCGGGTGGAAGAATTCAAGCCATTACTCCCCGACTCGCTTTGGAAAGCAAAAAGAAGAAAGAAGAGCATTTCTTATGCGAACGCGCGAGGGGGAGGACTGGGGGCCTCCGTCATAAAAATCAATCTGCAACCAAACATGTCATTGGCAAAAAAATAGAAAAAAGTACAAACGACTCGCGAGCCCTTAAGGTCTTATGCAAAGGTCATGAGGGAAAAAGAGAAGAAATCTTTTCGTACAACGAGCCCTCCCGTAATACAGAAATCGTCGAGAAAAACGCCACGGGAAAATGTGGATCCCTCACGCGGCAGGGGGTCAGGGACAGGGCGGGGGGGTAGGAACCTGAAGCCTTTCCTCGATAGAATGAAGTTAAAAGAGGTTCAACTGAAATCGAAACAACACCAACGTAGTGGAAAAATATGGGGAAAGAAGGATTAAGTAATCTGTTGGGAGAAATACTGGGGAGGCACATGAGGATACAATTCAAGTGAAGGAAGGATAAGACCGTAAGCCGGATAATCAACAAAGTCCAAGTAAAAAGAAGGCAAACCGTATCAGGGGAGACATCATGAACCTTTCTTTCTAAGTTTCACAAAGCACGAGAAAATAGCTTGAAAGAAGAGGATCATAAGGGTCAGGTTTCGAGAAGTCGGGGATGGCGCTCGACTGGCGCAAAAGTGCTCCGCTAAGAAAGGGAAGGCGATACCCCTCCACTACACCTAAACCCTCCATCCCTCTCTTGAGATACTAAAAGATGGAACCACTTGACGGAAAACCTATTCGGAGTACTGGGATGAATTCTTACGCAACGAAGAAAGCAAGGCAAAGAAAAAAATCTGGAGAAGCGGACTGGTGCTTGTCACCACCAGAGGAACTCGTCAGAGAAAAAAAAAAGGTTTTTGATAAAACTGAAAGAGGCAAGGGGCTGTCTCAAAGGGCCATATCTGACAAAGCATAAGCGACTCAGTTCGTAAGCTTGGAAAGGTCTCTCAAGAACGCAAGCCGTAGTTCTTTCTACAGATCAGGCTGGGGGAAGAGCAGGGCTCAAAATCGAACACCCATCGGAGGGGGGTTTCTGTCGCGGCCACTTCACAAACGCAAAAAGGAGCATCGACTGGGAAAACAGCCCAGATGATGGGGCAAGAAAAGGGGTCGGTTCCAGCTCAACTTAACAAGGGGGGGACATGTAGAGCGGAGAAAAGGAGCAGTGGTTATATGAAAGGCGCTCTCGATCACAGCGTCGGAATTAAGAATCGGGCCGGGGGGGGTTTCCTGGCCTTAAAAGGAACCGAAAAGGGAAAGAAAAAAAGTTCTAAAAAAAACGCAAAAAAAAGGGTCCAAGACGCACCTAATCCAGCGGCCCGCTCAAAAGACGACGTGGAGGAAGCCACACGGGGAAAAAGAATTGAAAAACGTTGGACGCCATCGAGACGCCATCAAAAAAAAAGATCAGAGTACAAAAGAAAAAAGAAGACGGGAAAAGGGGGAAAAAAAGTTTCTTTCGGCGCTTGATCGGGCTGCGAAGCAAGACAAAAACAAGGCGGGGGAACGTCAGCGGATGTTTGCGGGAGAACTTAGAAAAAGGGGGGGAAAATATAAAGAAAACCAAACCCGACAGCGTGGGAAAAATCGAGAAAGCGCCACGAAGAGTACCGCCGGCACCGGGAGGATGGGCGCTTGCGGTCCAGCTACAAATGGTTTAAAATACGACTCAGTAGGGGGACGACAAAAAACACCGCCACGAAGTCCGCTGGGGGGGGAGGAGACGGAAGCGACCGGCCTCAACCGAACGACCGCCCTTGTCCAATCTCGGAAAGATTTCGCAGTAAAATCGCATTTTACGCGCACAAAGACTGAAGTGCCAGCCAACAGCAAAAGCCGAAAAAAAGGGGTCGTCCCGTCGCCGTCCAAAGCAATATAAAAGGAGGAAAAAAATCATTTGTGGGTAAAGACCGACCGGGAACAAAACCGCCCCCATGCGACTAAACCTTGTTGCCACCACGGTTCAATAGGATAAAAAAAACAACGGGGCAGAGATGAAAAGGGCATGGAAGTCGAAAACCAGGCGGCTTTGTAAAAGGCCGGAAATCGGATTCATCAAAACGGCTTGGGTCAGACCGTCGAGGATGGACAACGGTGACAGACCGTCGACGTGCGCGAACAACGGGCAAAGGTCGGGACGTGCTAAGGAAAAACGGACCGGGCGTCGAAAAGGTGAGTGCCGACGGGAGAGAGGAACAGGAGGGGTACGCGGTAAAAATTAACTGGGAGGCAAGCCGGACATAGGGGGGGGGGTCGGCAGACATTACGGAGAGAAGACCAGTCGAAGGGGGGAAACCTGGCAAAACCTAAAGCTTAGACTTCAGTCCGCCACGGCGTTTACTCTAGATAAGGAGATTCTTAGGAATCGAGCGACTTCTGGGCTTGGAGTGTGGGGACCTCAGGGCAAACGGAACGCAATCAGGGTACTGTTCCTAACGACACCTGGGAAAGGAGAGAGTGAAAAAAGGGGGGAGAATTCTGGCCTCAGGACCATTAGAACATCAAAAAGGGGGTTACCTTTAGCGGGTTCGGAGGTAGGAGATTCGGCAGGGCATGTCTTCCAAACGGTGGAAAGATGGGGATCCGGGGAGAATCCGAGGTAAGGGGGGGGTTGGTCCGGGGGATGGGGCTGGGATTGAAGGGGTGCTGAGGAACTGGTAGAAGGGTTCCGGGGAAAGGAGTAAAAGGGGGAAGGGGGAATGGTGAAGCCGCAGTCCCATGCAAACGAGGGGAGCGCCTGATCCTTTTAAATAACGCGTGAAAAAAAGGAAGAGACGCGGACGTTGTATGGTCATACGCCACAAAAGAAAACATGGGGGAAAACGAGCGATAGGAAGGGGCACTGAAACATCCTCTTCTTGCGTCTTTCGAAAAAAAGGAGAGATCAGCGGAGGGTGACTTTTCGTTCATCAGCGAAGGCGGAAGAAAGGAGGAATGTCGGGGGGGGAATCAGTGCTCTCGTCAAAAAAAATCGATATAAGCCTCAAAAAAGGTGCGCGGAGGGGGGATAAAAACTTTCCTTCAAATCGAGAAGAAGCAGGAGGAAGCTGGGAAATATCTCAACATCATCTTGCCGGAGGGGCCTGCTTCTCAAAAGGTGATCAGAAAGAAAGGGTCAAAAAAGGTGAGACAGGGCGACTCTTCCTTCTAGGCGGTGGAGGGGCGTACAAAAAAGAAGGCCATAACCGGGGAGCTTGAGTCACCTCAGCGTGGTAGGGAAAAAGGGGAGTATGCTAAAGAGGTACGCAAAGAGGGGGGGGGCGGTAGGACCGGGGAGGTCAACGTCAGACTACCTCAGCGGAATCTACCTGGGGGGAGGGGGGTCCCAAATACTGACACGACTTGAGCCAGAAGGAGGAGGGGAGAGAGTGTGACTTCACTTTTGGGGATCGGGGGGAGAAACACCTAGGGAGCCAAGAAAATACCGATGATCCTCGAATCTTCGGGGGAAATCCTTGTCCTTGTGGGGTCAAGAGGCGCTGAGGGGAAATTCGGTCATTTCAAGGCGTCCGCCACAGCGTACCGCAAGAGAGTAAAGGGGGTA
>Ga0179591_1294707_pt1 | contig 12883 bp, 17 predicted proteins | sample CZOMad2_1_08_16f_FD_182891 | JGI IMG/M metagenome (GOLD analysis project Ga0179591, IMG submission 182891) | Vadose zone soil fungal communities from Angelo Coast Range Reserve, California, USA - CZOMad2_1_08_16fungal (PacBio error correction) | ecosystem: Environmental > Terrestrial > Soil >...
GGGACAAAGACCGGAAAAACAAGGGCCTGATTCTAGGTCCCTTAGTGGATCCTGACAGAAAAACTGGCTGAGGGGGGTGAGAAAGAGAAAAGCGGGATTGAAAGGAACTCCGTTTTTTATCGCAGGTTCATTACCATGCGGAAAGGACCAAACACAGGGGGCTCAATCTGGAAGGAAACGGGCTCCCGGGAGGGAGAAGCCAAACTCCAACTCTCTCTGACGAACACAAGGCAAAAACCACACAAGGTGCTGATGGAATAACAAAAAAAAAATATTCAGTGGATGACACCATCAAAACCAAACAAAACAAAGAACAAGCCCGAAAAAGCTGACAGGACAAAAAACCAAAAATCAGATATCTATCAAAAAAGGGCGCCAGAAAAAAAAATGCCGCCAAGTAAGGAAACATAACAAAGGCGGAACAAAAATAAAACAAAAAAGGAAAGAAATGCAGACGTCACCAACTCAGGAAGCAGAGTACACCAGGGTCCGAACGGGGGGGTCGAAAAATGGCCTCTATCTCGAAGCAGCTTCGCAAGCAAGACAATTCTGCGTACAAGGCACGGTCACCGATTTAAGAAGAAGACGTCATGACCTTCGACGGTATCCACGTGGAAAACGTGATTCAGGGGGACGAAGAGGGAAAAGGCCTCTGCGCCGCCCAAGCGACAAGCACAGCAAATGCTCGCAAACGCAGGAGAAACCGTACGCAATACAGGCCAAGGGAAGAAGGGGAGGAGACGCCTCCGAAATACGAAATTCCCCGGGGGGGGGGGAACCTAACAAAAAAGAAAGAGGGGTACTCGGGGGAGATATCTACGTTTAACGGTCGTCCGAGTCAAAAACGAAATGAGGAGATGCACTCATTCTTTCCGAAAAAAAAAACCATCTCCTCTCTTCAAGGGCAACGAACCAACAAACGAAGTAAAAAAGACCGGAAAAAGAGGACCCGAAGCACATGGGGGTCGCCTACTTCGACCGACCGCGACGCGTGGCGTAGAAAGGACTAAGGGTGACAACCAGCAAAGAAATCTACAGAGGAAAAGGAGTGGAAAGGTGAGAAATTCGATCGGGGATGGGCGGACAGGGCGAAAAAGTCTACGACTGGGCCGAGACGTCGTCTTCGACTAATCACCAGAAGATACCAGCGGCAAACGTAGGGCAAAAAGCCGTCGCAGATATATAAAGCCCGACGGAAAGGGTCTGATGAAAAGGGAAAAAAATCTAGCCGTCACACACCCCCGCACAAATTTCTTCTTGATCGAGTAAGAACATGCCAGTTGGTGAGAAAGGAGAGAAAGACCAACCGGTACTCTAGTTAATCACTATCGAGATCGTGCATGTGCTCGAGGGGGCGACTACAGAGACCGGGAGGGGGAAGTCGCGTCGGAAGAGCAGCTAGAAGCAGACATACGAGCTGCTGCAGGTCCAAGACGCGCAAGGGGGGGGGTCCGCGCGATAGGGGAAGAGTCCGCATCACACCGATGGTAGACAAGCCGATGTCAAGGAGTCACGCGACCAAAAAAAGCGTAGCGGCCGAGACTCGATCGCTTTCAGCCACCTTACGTTGAAACGTGGACAAAGGGCGGGCAGGTGTCATACACTTGAAAAGCATTAGGGAGGGAAAGGAGGCAAGGGGAAATGTTGCGGCGGAAACAGTGTCTCTGAGGAGTATTGGAGAGAGGGGGCGTGAGACGATAAAAAGAAAAAAAGCACTAACAGGGCTAGTACGCAACGCAGAAAACGCGCGTGTCCGAGTTGCAATCAAGGGCACAAAAACGGTCATGAGACATAGGGGGGGGTGGAAAAAAGGTTCAATGGACATTCCCCCGGAAGATGACGCGACGAACAAGAAGGAAGGGGACAGACGGAAACAACACGGGATGAAAAATAAGGAGACGGCAGGTCATTTCGGTCTGAGGAAAAAACAACTGTTGAATGTTCGAGAACCAAAGAACCGGCACGTATGTATAGCCCGGAAGTCTGATGCCGGATTATAGACAAGGGGGCTGCCTGAGCGACAGCGCCCGGCAGGTTCCGTTCGCTAGTTGCCTCAGCACCACGCGAGCGAACACTCACGCTAGGAACCCGCAAGAAGCTCAAAGTGGGCACCAGCTACCTTCGCCAGAGGCGGCAAGGATGACAAAGTTAAGACAGATGGAAATGGTCATCTAACCTCAGGTTGCGCGATCGCCAGGCTCAACAGCCCTGGGGGAGAAGAAATGGCTGTACAGTCTTCGAAAGGTGTGTGGATGGAACTGTCCAAGAAGCCGCGTCAAAAATTCAATCTTGCATGTGAAGCAGATAGTAGGCGCGCAATACTCAGCGAAGGAAAGACACAAGTCAAAGGGTCAGGCCAGAGAGCCGGGCAGGGCCGCGATGGAAAATCTTTTCCCGGTGGACGGGGGGGGAGCAGGTAGCAAAAACCACAGATAAAGTCGGAATCTCCTGAAGTTAGTGGGGGTGGAAGGGGGCAGAGAGTGCACAGGTAACAATACTACACGGAAAACGGGAGGAAAAGACTATGCTACGGCCACGGCGGCCATCAAAAGGGGGACATAAGGGTAAAGAACGTTGATGATTTAGTCGAAGACGAGGTCTTCTGGGACTAAAAATTCGGAAAAAGAAAGGCAGGAAATCATCCAAAAACCAGGATCATGTCGGAAGAACGGGGGAAAAAATTTGCAAGGTAGGCGGTCATCAGCCGTCCTTTATACTCCGGAAGGTTTTCAGGCCGACGAAAGGCGGCGAAGCGGATAGGGAGGCACGCCGGTGACGGGTCAAATGGAAGTAGGTGTGGGGGGGAAGAGGCAAGGCGATGGTTTCGGCAGTCATTCGATCGAAAGTACTCTTCTTGCACGCAGCCGAAAAAGGACGCTATCCATGCCTCTCTGGAGATTCGTGGGGTAAAAATTTGATGAAGGGAAGCAGGGAAGTTAGGGCGGTTCCCTCCCCCGAGAGCGGGACCGGTCGTTGCGTACTTTGCAAAGGGCTGCCCGGGGAGGGGAGAAAGGGGACCGCGGGCGGATAAAGCGGGGGAATCGGGCGACGAAAAGGGAGATACGGGAGAAAGACACCTGTGTTCAACTTAATCACTCAGGACGGAAGTAGAGGGTCAGCGGCTATTACTGCAGGAAACAAAGCGGACGAAATGGGGGCGTTGATTGGTCTCCTCTCCCTCAGTCTAGCCAAAAACCAAAAAACCCACAAACAAAAAAAAAAAAAAAAAAAAAAAAACCAAAAACCCCACCAAAAACAAAACCCCAAAAAAAAACCCCCCCCAAACAAACAACCACAAAAACCCAAAAAACCACAAAAAAAAAAGGGTCCTGTGGGACCCTTGGCTCAAAGGGTTAACTCAAGGGGCTCTGGGTAATTTGGACTGGACGCACGCCGGCGCGACATCGAATCCAGGAGTTTACTTCTAAGGCCTTTCGGCATTAAAGAAAAGGAGATATAAGGAGCAAAAAAAAAAAAAAAAAAAATCGAAGGACCTATTTGACTTTTCTGTGTTCCGGGGGGAGAAAAATGACCAAACTGGGGGGTTGGTGACGATGTGAGACGCATGATTAAGGGTTTTCTGAGAACTCGTGAGCACTTTGAGGAAGGGTGGCGTCAGGAGAACTAGGGTGTTGGAAAGCGCATGGGTACATTACACGCCTGAACGGACAAAAAGGGGGGCGGGAGTCATTGACTAGGGATGAGCGTAAGACCGCTCAATGGTTGGGGGGGTGGAGTTCTTCAGTCCCATCCGGAAGAGAAGAAGAGGCATCAGGCAAGGTAGGGGGAACTAATAGAGATCAAAAAACAAAAAATTAGAGCTGGGCAATGAACTTTCAAATCCTGCCGAGGAGCGGGGAAAGGGCCAGTGAGCCTGCAGAACGTGCAAACAAACATGACAGCGTAAGGGGCAAAATAGGAATGTTATTAACTAAGGGGGTGCAGAGCAGGATCGATTCTGACCAAAGGAAACCCTTCCCCACACGCGGTCTAGGGAAAAAGAAAAAGCCCTAGTCGCAGCCAACTCACCAGCCTCGCCAAGGACGTCCTCACAAAGTTTAAAGGTCTGGGACACACGGTCAAAAAACAGCCCCCACGAGAGGACTGCGAACACTTCTTATCTCAGGGGAGCCGAAGAACAAGGTCGCCCGGGCCGGTCGAGGCTGGAAAACCTGGATCGGCCTGCTTGGAGGAAAAGGAAACCTAAGAATCGCCTTCGTAAGTCAAAAAAATTCCCCCCGTGGGGTCTCACAAAGGCCGGGACGATATAAGGCCTAAAGGGGGGAGAAAGCAAAAGAAAATCAACATTAGAGTCCAGCCTGTTCATAAGAAGGACGAACAGGAGAAGGAGAAGGGCGTGAATCAAAAAGTGCCCACGGGGGATTCTAAAAATGAATTAGTCAACGGAGACGAATTGAACGCAGGAGGAGTCCTCTACATAGATCAAAACTCAAAAATGGACAGGAGAAAAGACCGGCCACAGGGGGCGCTTAACTTGGGAGAAAAAAGGCTGATCCCCTCACTTGAAAAGCACGACAAAGAACCGACAGTCGAACCTTATTTAAGAAGGGTACCGGGGCGAGGTTCGTGAAAAGACGCGTACGCAGAAAGAATGGCTCCTCTCTGACTCCAACCCTCGTCCAGGGGAAAGGAAAAAAAGACGGAATAGAACGTCAAATTATTCCCTCCGAGCATCGGTAACTCAGATCGTTACTCCGAGCACCGCAAAGGAGCGGATGGAAAGGAACGGCGTGTGACCAACATCAACTAAACGACTGCACAGAAGGAAAAGTCAATCACTTATGAAAAGGAAGGCGAGAGGAAGAGCCGTGGAGGGAAGGAGGACTTCTGGGCCTTTTGTCAAGAGGCGACTAAAGAAGAAAGTTAAGAGACCCGCGGAGAGATGGCCGCGCCTTCGCATAGATGCCGACGTGAGGACGGGGGACGGTGAAAGAAGACTCGCCTTCCAACCACAAACGCACATCTGGAAGTGCTCTAGGACTCATCGCAAAGGGCGGTGGCACGAGAGAAAACTGGAAAAGAGAGGGCCTCAAATACTTATCTCAAGTTCAGTCGCGGGGTCGTGACTACTCAAAACATGACGCGACGCTGTCGGGGAGGGGAATTAAGAGCAGTACCTCATACGGGATGAAGGGGAAAAGGACACGAAGGAGCCGTGCCCGGCGTCGAATCGAAGTCAGCAGTCAAAAAAGAGGTAGTCCGAAGAAGGTAAATGAAGTCATCGGCGACCACCATAGTGGAGGAGAAGTAGATCGCTCGCCACCCCTGGTGAGAGGAAAAAAAAGGATCTGGTCGGAACGGTAACCACGTTACCTAGGGGAGAAGGTAAGGAGGCGGGGCAATTTTCTCTACCGGGGGTCCAGGACGTGAGGGAGGGGAGAGAGTTTACGATCACAAAATAAACACGAAAAACATACGTAGCAGGGCGCTCAGAATCGACTGGTCAACCGGGGCGAAACAAGGAACCAATCGGCGGGCGAGGGGCATCACGGAAGGGAAGGAAGGGAGCAAACGGGAGAAAGCGGGACAGGTACGGGAAAAAATAGTCAAAAACAACAAGAGGATTAGTACAGAAAAGAAAAATCGGCCAGTCAGGGATGGTGAGAGGAATCGAAGGGGGGAGTCCGAACTGCCGAAAGAGGAGAACTCGCCGAAGGAGGGCGGAAGGGAGGAGACACTTGCGTACCGCGGGGGGGGGAAGGAGAAAAGAGCAGTCGGTGAGTGCGCAAGAGGGTTTATAAGAGGACGAAAAGAACGAAACCAGGACCGGCACCTGGCAAATTGAAACCTGACTCACAGGCTCCAGGAAGCAGGGAAGGGGAAAAGGAAGAACAGAAAAGGGGCAGCAGACCTCAGTTTTTGGGGGGGGGAAATAAGGGGGAACCCGAAGAAGATGTTTTTCCTCCGCTTGGGGCCGGGAAGAGGCGGGAGAAAAGGTGTGATGATGGAGGTCCCAGCAGCGTAAACGAAGGGGTTCGGCATGGAACAAAGATGGTCGGCAGTAAGTGAAGAAGAAAAAGAGTCGAAAGTAAAATCGGCAATTTGTCCTAAAAAAGAGAAGTAAGCAGGATCAGAGAGAGGGAGCACCGAGATGGAAGCCGGGATATCAACAAAAAACAGGGGAGGGGGCAGCGTAAGAGGAGCACGACAACGAAGTGGTGGCTTGGGGTCGTGTTGTACGAGAGAGAGGGGTAAAGGGAAAAGAAGAAAAAGGGTAGCCTGGGGACGTAGGAGGGGGCAAAGAAAGGAAGGGAAAATCGAGTGCCATTTTAGCATGAAAAGGTTATTGGAGCTAATACAACTGAGGAGGAACATCAGGTAGGAAGAAGTTCCGCACGAGAACCTGAGCTATGAAAGGAAAAAAAAAGGGAAAAGGACTGGGAAGGGGACGATATGTCTTTTGTGAGGGGGTAACATACAAAGAAGGAACGGAGAAGAAGCGCCTGTGCTGTTCACGCCGGAGGAAGTAGGAGAATCAGCAGCACCGTGTAAGGACTCGTGGGGGTGGGGAATAGAAAAGTAAGGATTCTAGGGGTACTTTCAGCATTCTGAGAACACTTACTAGGGGCCTTGAAGAGACGGTACCGTAAGCATGGAAACATAGGAGGGGTTCAGGGAAGGGAAGGAAGAAGGGATGATGGACCGGGAGGTCCTCTCAAACGTCTCCGTCAGGGGCGGTGAGGCTTTTAGAAGGGCGTGGCGCGCCCTGTGCAGGAGATAGGGGCGTGGTCAGAATGTAGAGGGAGGCCGAAAGAAGCCCGAGGAAGACTCAAAGTTTTGGCCCTTTATCAAGGAAATTGACTTGAAAGGCACGCTCTGAAATTAGAAGGACCAGGCTTGACGAGGGAAAGGGGGGCTTGGGGACGCAATCATCCCCTTTGGCTAAAAGGGGGGGGGGGGGGGCAAGCTGGTTTGAAACTCCTAGCGAGTTAATTTTAAAGTGAGCAGTCTCCTCAGAAAGAAAGAGGATCGAAGACCTGATCATGACCGTCGCAAAGAAAGATACTCTTGTAGACACCTCGAGAAGGGGGGTTGGCTGGGGGGAGACCACAAAGAGAAAGAAAAAAGTTGGGGGTGCCGGCTACCCGACATTGTTGTTTCTGAATCGGTATAAGGCTGGGGAACGACGAGCAGAGTGTGGTTGGAAATAATTCTTCTGAGACCAAGTGAAGGAGAAAAAATGAATGGAAGCTTTATTCAATTAATCTCTCATTTTTGGTGGGACGTTTCATAGGTATGGGGGGAAAGGTCCCTGGAAGTCAAGGGACGGCGTCTGGAAAGTCTGGGGCCCCGAATAACAACAAAACACTATAGATTTCGGGGAAAAGAAAATTGCAAGAAGGACTGGCCAGGGAGGGGAGGGAAAGGGGAAAGGATCAGGAAAGAAGGAACAAACATTAAAAAAAACTTATTAAGTAATTCCGGAAGGGAAAGGGGAGGAAAGAAGAGGGGTGCGCGCAGGAGGTCATGAAATGGACTAATTCCAACCAGCTCGGAAACGGACCGCTACAGGAGACGCCGCCAAAAAAAAAAGACACAACATGGAAGCGTTCCTAGCGGCAACCAAAAGGGGGCTGATGTGCGTCAATCCTTGTACGACCCGCCAAAACACAAAAAGGCCCGTCGCGGAAGGAGAACTCAAGTTCAAGGGAAGAAGAACGGACAGGAGGGCCGGGGGAAAAGGGGTCGAGGACCTCTCAGAGGGATTCAGCCTGCTGCGTCACGTCAAAAAAAGCACGAAGTATTGAAGGAAAAGGGCCTCCACAGGGGGTAAGCCAAAGGCCGGACGAGAGGATGGGCCGCTTCAGCACTCACGCACTCCAGTCCTTAAAGCAAGCAGACTTGCAGATTCCACTAATAGCCCTGACGGAGGAGGGAGAGGGGGTGAAACAGGGGGGCGAAGATTCATGCGACGTGGACGGGAGAAATCTAGCTTAAGAGAAAGAGGGACACCCCCGGAGCAAACGCCGGGCGACCAGACGAACCATAAAAGGGTGCCCCAGCTTCACGGTGGAACCGCCTTCCTCAAGAGCCGGCGTCACCCCAGCAGCACAGGAAAAAAGGAAAAGCTACCTGGAGATACTTACCAGGAGGGGAGGCAGGCGGTGCAGCAGCGACAAGAACATGCTGACAAAAAAACCCATCGCCTCCTAAGGGGATCAACGTCCAAGGAGAAATTCACTCTGGGGGAAGAAGGGGGGGGGACTGAGAAGAAAGAGGACCCAGCGACCTCACCTTCTCTTCTTATAAAAAGGGGCTTCTGACACCAAATCGAGAATCATTCAGCTGGGAACCAAGGAAAGTGAAAATACGTCCATCGGGAAGGGGGGGTCGGGGGAGTAGACTTCTGGGGGGGGCCGGACCGTCTTCTGGGATAAAGCTCAAACTCAAGGAACCCGCGGAAGGGCGAGGGGAAGAAGGGTGAAGTCGATAGCTAGAAACGCCACCTACGTCTAAAAGAGGGGTTTTACAGGGGGGGGCAAAGGAACTCACACCACCAAACTGGGGATTCGTGGCTCTAGGAACGATCCTCAGAAAGTGTCAAGGGGAGCGCCCGACACCTTTACATCTCAGGGGGAGCCACCGAGCAGACAGCTTCAGGCGGGGAGGGAATCCTCGCCTGGCGCGTAGGAAAAAATGGTAGCTGGGGGAAGGAGAGCGAAATTATCGCCATAAAGAAAACAGCTTGCTGGTCAAGCAAAAGGCGAAGGGGGAAGATTCTATCGGGACAGGTCATGCATAAAAAAAAGGGGAGCCGCAGACAGATCCTACAATCGAGGCTAAATGAAAAATCGCCATGCCTGGGGACAGACTGACCCGAGACTTTTTACTTCAAGGGCATCATAAGAAGGGACAGGTAGCAGAGGGCAGGAAGGTTGCACGGGTCAGAGGGAAAGTGGCTTGGCGACGACGAGTTTAGAAGAATACGAGAGAACGAAATTAAGGAGAAAATCGCAACCAGAAAACAGAGAAACGGTCAGACCAGTGGCGAATCCCATCGGAAAAACGGCGAGAGTAGCATACGGTGACCGCGCGAGACATCAAAAAGGAAAGGAACGAGAGAAAAGACCTGAAGGCAGAGAGAAAACAAAAACAACGGGAGGGGGGAAGGGGAAGGGGAAAGAGAGATGAGGGGGGCCCGGCAGTTCTGGGGACAAAGGAACTCGGGTAATGGAGAGGGGGCCAGAGACCTGCACCGATGATACTCGCCCCGCAGGCTGGGCAGGCCGAGTGGAGATTACGCGGTGCTGGGGGCGACGAGCCGGCATGTTCGAAGGGTGATGAGGAAACCGAAAAAAGGACAAGAAACAAAAAGGAACATGCACTCCGATGTCAAAGTGCCGACGAGAAAAGGGCGAAGAAGGGGCTGAGACTGGTTAGGGAACAGGGAGATATATTGGACAAGGGGAACGGCAAAGGGGGAGAAGGGATATCGGCCATTGCTACAAAAAATTTGGGAGGGAAGGGTGGAACTGCGTGGGATCGGCGGCAGGGGGGGAATTGATGATTGGGGAAAGAAGAACTCGGACCAAAGAGCAAAAAAAGTAAAGGGAAGGGTCATCGGATAAGGCTCGGCATAAAAAGGGAGAAGGAAAGGAAGACCGAGTCATCCACCGCACGGTTGGCACTAATGGGACCTGTAGGAGAACGCGATCGTGACAAAGAGAGGGACAGGCGTGGCTAGAACCACCTGCCTGGGCATACTAGGAAAAACAAAGGGAAAGTGGGGGGTACAGAAAGCTTGAGATCGTTCCTGAAGAAAAAGTCCTGGGGGGGGCTGGGATAAAGCGCAAAGGGCACCTCGCTTGCAAAAAAGGTATCCAGACGGGGAGGAAGGGAGGAAACATCTGTCGGAACAAGGATGAGACAGAGGGAGAGTCGTCGGGAGCCAGCTCGATGATCCGAAGAAAACGGGGTAAAAAAGATGGCGTCGAGGTCTTGTCTAAGAAAAAGGGGAAAGCCAAGCAAGTGAAGGTCGACCGAATCGGAGAACTGACGGGCCTCATTCCAGGAGCTTTACGTCGTTGTGGTGGCCTTGGGAGCAAGACGGTAGGAAAGTTTGGGCCTAAGGGACAGGGCATATAGGAAGGAAAGAGGGCCGGACCGGCCTCTGCGGACCGCAACTCGGCTGGGAGGTTGTACGGTGGGTCGGCTGGCCGTTTGAACAGACGTCAGGAGGCCTTCTGGAGTCTTAAAACCTGTTTCCTGGAACGGGGGGAGACTGGGAAGGGAGGAAGAGGAAGGGGAGGCGGGTATCTTAGACAGGACACCGAGGGGGATAAGGGGGGATAGGGTCCTCTAAAAGAAGCAAAAAGAACTGAGATTATGATGGAAGCGGGAATCTTCATGAACCAGGACGGTGACGAGAAAATAGTGTGGGCGGTCCGCGGCACATACATAAGAGACTCGATTCAGAAAAAATTGAGGAAAGGGTTGAAGCCATGCGCAGGGGTAAGTAGGGACTAAAAACATAGACTAAAAAAGAGAAAGGAACGATAAAGGGAGCGAAGGCTCTACAGGAAATCGCAAATCGGGGAAAAGCGGTCGAAGGGAGCAAGGGGGCACGGGATGTTTTTGGCAGAGGGTCGGAAGAAAGCTCAAAAGCAAAAAAGGGGGGGTGGAAGGAGGGGAGAAGGCTGGAGGCAGAGGGGGGGGAGGGGGGGGGACGAAAGTCGGATCCTGGTCTGGGCAGTAAAAAACACGGTTGTGAAAAGAAGGTTGGGTAAAGGAAAAATCCGGGCGAGCAACAAGGGATAGAATGACAAGGTTGACGAATTGTTACAGAGGGGAAGAATTTGGAGGGGTCTGCAGGAAGCACGGAAAGGGCAAGCAGAAAAACGCGTCTTTGGCAGTCGGTGGAAAAGCGCTCGGCTAAAAAAAAGGAGGAAGGAGAGATTGCTGGACCAGAAAGAAACAAAAGACGCCGGGGAGAGCGCGGACGGGGATCTGCAGACGTCAAAAACAAGCGTCTACTATGAAGAAAAACAAGAGGAAAAATGGAAACTCAGGGGAATCGCTGAGGGAGAGGAGAAGCGCAGGCAACAATCGTTCGCGGCGGCAAACCGTCAGAAGGCGCCAGGAGAGTCACCACTCGACACAAGGCCCACCAGCAGGGGAAAACAAAGGGGGTCTTGATGGAGGACTGCCCGGCAAAAACAGCCCTAAATCAAAAGACCGAGATATTCCTTTCTCCGTTCATTGAAGGGGGTACTTCGACCCATGAAGGCTTCCTGCTTAGAGGAGAGAAGGGGAGGGAGGAACTTAAAGGAACAGCTCTTAAGAAGAAAAGGTGCAACTCCCCATTGTACACAACAGCTCGAAACGCTGGGGACGCTGAAATCACCACGACAGGATTCGTACCCTCCTGGTTTCAGAACAGCGGACCTGAAGGAGCCAGGGGTGAGAAGATGAATAACCACCGGTGATGGGCGCCTTGCGCGCGACAAAGAAAAAAGCCCGGGTAGATCATCTAACTCAGCCAGCACGACTGCGCAAAGAAGAGGACCTAACTCACCTACCGAAAATCGTAAAGGACGACGGACTCTGCTAGAGACCGGTCGGAACAAACAGCAGAACAGACATCAGGGGGCCGCGGGCATGGTCGAGAAAGGCGCGGAGAGGTCTAGTCAGGCCAGCATTCAATGAAAGGGAACAATAAAGGAAGAAGTCAAGGAAAAAACTTCCCAAACGAGCATAACTTCAAAGGGACCGCCAGGACAAGGTCATCCATCGCAAGGCTAACGGGGGGGGACAGGCGCTGGGCGGGAAAAGGAAGGAGTAAGGACATAATAAAAGGGACCCTCGGAAAAAAGCTCTGGCAGGGGACATAAGAACAGGCTCGACTGAAGCGCGGGAGGTCACTTCCTTGACTAACTTCGGGGAAGCTTCTTCTTGACTACAAAAGCTGGCTACACAGAGACGTCGAGGGGCCAGACTGGAAAAGGGAGGAAGCTACCTCAGCAACTAATTGGACCGGGCCAAAGATCGCCGGGAACAACAACCCCGCACCGGGGTTCGGTACGCGAAAGACGGTGTGGGACAGAAGAGCGCAGAAAAACACAACAGGGGGGAAAAAAGTCAGAAATGGAGAGAAAGGTCAGTAGCTAGACTACCGCGAAAATGGTGCGGGAAGGAGGCTGGCATGAGGGCTCTAGGCCGCGAAGAAAGTTCTTCCAGAAAAAAGAAGAAGGGGGGGGGCGGACCCGGGACAGTGACCAAGACATCCCCACGAGGCATCGAATACCTATCGGACGGGAACCCAAAGGGGGGGCGAGAAGGTCGATACTGCTAAAAAAAACTGAAGGCGGCGACCCTTATCCGGTGCGAAAAAGGGAGAACCGAGGCCGAGGGGGGGAGGGAATTTATAGGAAGGCAAGGAAGCGCTGAGGAGTCCGGCGTGATGCTTCGAGCGAGTTGGACGAGAAACGTACTAACAGGAATAAAGGAGCTCCAGAAGAACAAAAGCGCATGGGGGGAAGGATACCGTCCCCAAAACCAAAAAAAAAAAAAAGCACAGCCGGATCGATATCAGTAGGAAAAGATGCAAGAAAGGCCCCCGTCAGGAGGAAAGTACGAAAAAAAGACTGAAAGGCCGATCTAAAAAAAAAAAAGGAATGCAGGGGAAGATCGTGGGAGTAGGGAGAGTACGACTGACGTGGATGTAGAAAAGATTAAAAGAAAAGATGCTACCGAAATCCGAAACTGCGGGGGGACACTTGAGGGATCGACGGTTTCTGAGGGGACGACTCTAGTAATGTTCGTTTCCTCGAGGAGAAACGGGCAGCTCCAAGAAAGACCGGCGAAAAAAAGGGAACATCCGCAGCAGGTGGCCCGGAAGCAGATACATTATCAAATATAGTCC
>Ga0179591_1339159_pt1 | contig 12882 bp, 20 predicted proteins | sample CZOMad2_1_08_16f_FD_182891 | JGI IMG/M metagenome (GOLD analysis project Ga0179591, IMG submission 182891) | Vadose zone soil fungal communities from Angelo Coast Range Reserve, California, USA - CZOMad2_1_08_16fungal (PacBio error correction) | ecosystem: Environmental > Terrestrial > Soil >...
ATAATCAAAATGTGTTATGAGTCTCGTGGACATTGATGGGGGATTCCTTAAGACAGGGGCCTTGCAATCGGCATACGTAGAGGAAAAGGGAAAAAAAGGGAAGTAGAAAGGGGGGGAGGGGAGCCGGAAAAAAGTCAGGAAAGAACCATATTGTTTAGTCCAGACCCACATTTTTGAAGGACACACTTTCGCTTGTTTTTGGGAGCAGTACAAAGGAGAGGGGGAACGGAAAGGACCGGGTTCTGTGGGGTGTAAAGAAATCAAGAAATTGCACCGCAACGAGCGTATTGCAAAATTATTTTGACTTTGCCCTTGGGGGGGTACGGAAAAGAAGGAGTGCAAAACCAAAGAACGGCGGGGAGAAAACAGAGCGGGAGAGCCGCAAAGTAACAAATTGATTATCAGCAGGGGTTAAGCTCATGTTTCAAAACTGGGGCGTTGGACAATAGGTGAAAGCCCTAAAAGGGGTTGGGGGGGGGACTAAATAAAGGGAGAAAAGGCCAACGGGGGGACACGCGGGGATAATATAATTTCAAAAAAAAGCGAAAGCAGAAGGGTAACACTATAGAAAAGGGGGAAAGGACCTGAGGGGGTCCTTTGTCCGAATGGAACGTTCCAAAATTTTAAACGCCTACCCCTTGATTGCCACCCTTCTATATCAAGGAAAGAAAACATCGCATAGTCAACTAGGAAAAAAAAAGACAAAAGTTTGACAGGACTAGAAAGAGAAGGGGGTTGCCCAAAACGATCACCAATGCTTACTAAAGCTTTCCTCTGTCAACGGAGGTCTCTCTAGAAGGTGTTTACGGGAGGGATTAAGAAAATAGACAGCGGGGTAAAAAAAAAGGAAGAAGTCGGAGAGAGAAAAATCCTAACAACTTCCTCAACTCTAACTGGGGTAATTTTGTGAGATTGGTTACTTGACATGGCCAAAAATATGATACCTCTCAAAAAACAACTTCACTGGGTATCTAAAAACTCCTTGACTTGAATTATCGAGCCCGACGCGGTGTGAAAAAGTGGGGGTGGGAAGGGGGGGTATAAAGAGATAAAGAGCAGGAGCGAGGCTGGAGGGTATCTTGCACTTCCTTCTTTGGGGGGTACGGGGGGAGGAGGGGTATCCAGGGGAAAAGGGGAGGCATCGAAGAAAGTGTATCAGAGGGAAGTAGACAAATCCTAAAATAGTCTTATATCTTTTCTGTCAAACGGGGGCCCTGGGGTGATGTGAACAGTAAGACACGGGACTGGATTCTAACACTGTAGAGGGGGGGGGGACTGGCGAGACGGGGGGTAACCCCATGAATAATCCACCTTCCAATTGGAGGGGAACTGGATAAGAAGGGGGAAAGGAAAAGAAGTGAAAGCAGTGAGAGGCATCTCATGCCATTCATACAATGCGTATCGCCCAGAGGGGAAAAAATAAAAATAAAACTACGTGTGATGAAAAACCTTGGGGTACAGGGCGGAGCGCCAGAAACCCCGCTTTCTTCATGGGCGCTCCGGCCGGTAAAAGTAGAGTGATTGGGGGGGGTTGGTTCTTGGAAAAGGGGGGTTTTAGGGCTCATACTTTCGACAGCGGGCACTTAAAAGGGTTCTCCAAAATGAAGGCAAATCTTCTTCAACTCTTGGGAAGGTAGGTTTTTCCGGAAGGGGGATGCCAAGGGAGGTGAAAAAAGGACGGAAGACGGGGGGAACAGAGGACTGTTTCCAAGGGGTCAACTAGAAAAGGTTCTCAGTCTTTGAGCTCAATCCAATAACGAAAGAAAGGTAATGAGGGGGTATAATGCTCAGTGGGAGAGACGGGAAGAAGGTTTGAGGCTTCCTTGAAGATTGGGGGTCTTCCAGTCAAGACAATGAAAAAGGAGTGTTGTCAGGAAAGGGGGGAGTAAAAGAACGAAGACAGGAAGGGGGGGGCTGGTGGCTTCCACGGGGCTAGCTTCAGAGCAGGTTAGGAAAATTTGGGGGGGGGGGGGGGGGGGGGGGAGGAGGGGTATTTCAGGGAAAGTTGTGTATAGAGACTAATCTCGAATCTACCTCTTTCCCAAGATTACAAGACGCTGGGTCCTGTAAGGGAACACCGTATAAGGGTAGAGTGCATCCACCCGCTCACTTCATGGGTTGAAACAAGGACACAGAGAAAAGGTGAGACGGAGACCTTGCTCTCACAGTCTAAGGTTCTAAGGGGGCCTTCCGTACAAAAGGAGGCCGCAGGAAAGTGGGTCTTTGCCAAAGTCGCACTATCAGAAAAGGGGAGGTTGAAAGGCGTAAACGAGTGAAATCTTTATAGAAAAATTTCGGGTAAGCAGTCAGACGGTTAAGGGAACCGAGGAAAATTAGGGAGAATTTTGAGAAGTCTTAGGGGACTCGACTCACTAACCGATCATGCGGCAGCGGACAGTAAGCGCCACAGAGAGGGATCCACTGTGACGAGAACCCAAAGTCTGTTGGATATCTCTGACTACCCAACACAGAGAACAAAAAAGGAAAAAAAAATGGGGAGTGGCGAAACTCACCACGGGTCAAGTCCGTCAGTTCACCCACCTCTAAAGAAAGACAGAAAAAGGTGAGAGCGGATCAGTCAACCGTCCTAAGCAAAAGGCGAAACCAGTTTACTACAGATGCGACAGGGAATTCAGGCATGGGGTTTTGGTAAACAGAAACAAGCCGAAAAATATACTACCGCGTTCTACAAGTAAACCCCAAGATGATTGTATGATGAGGGGGGGAAGATATTGAGGGGGAATGAAAGAAGACGGACGAGATGGATGAGTAGGCCAGAGTGGCGCGCTCCACAAACACATAGGGAGAAAATGAAAGGAGAATGTTCAAAAGAAGGGGGGAAATGAGAAGCGAAGCTCTGAACTTCTTCATGGTCATCGTACAGAGGACACACGAAGAAGATCGAGGGTTGTCTTATTGTGTAGTTGCGGATAGGGTACTTCTGTTGGTGGGGGGTGGTTGGGTGTCCATACAAAATCAGCATATTAATTAATAAGTTGGTCTCGTTAAAATCACTCGTTTTTGTTTCTCTTCTGGATTCAATAGGACTGTGTTACTTGAGAGGTAAATGCCCCTAGTGGTTCCTTCCGGGGGTTATTTAATGGACATTGGGAGGGAAATAAGTTATGGGGGTGGGGACTCCAAGATCCACAAATTTGTGGTCTGTTCTTTGGTTAGAATATAGTCCAAAGGGGGGGGTCGGAACCCTTTATAAGACAGCTTTGCAAGCTGCGTGAAACAAGTGTAGATGAGTGTAGGGGGAGTATGGCAATTAAGTCTCCCGGACAAGGTTAAAATTACTAATAGGGGTCCAAGAGGTGAAAACCGATTGGGGGGAAAAGGATGATGAGATAACTAATGGGGTGTGGGGGACTGTTGAGAAAGAGTTTCCATTGACATGCGTTCCAGTAACGTTAAATAAAAAATTGGAGAGGATGGTGAGTAGTTGAACTCACAGGACAGGGCGAGGCGTAGGGAAAACGTGGGTCCTTGTGTATAAAGTTTTTCTCGGAACGTTCTCGATCATATGGTGAGAAGGTGGGACCAAAAATGGGTGATGAAGGGGAAAACTCAGAAAAGGGAAAGGACGGAGTCGGAAGGAAAAGGTCTTGTGAATCAAAGGTCGATTGTCGGGGTCTGGAGGATCGGAAAAAGAAAGTTCCTCGAGAATAATAACCGACAACCCATGAGATCGAAAAGAGTGGCAGCTACGAGTGGGAGAGGAAACAAAGTAAATAGGAGGCTCGCTTTAGTTGGGGATCAGATTTCACCCCAGGGTTGAAGGAGGGAGGGGAGGATGGAGCTTTCAGGCGGTCAGGTTGCCTAAGGCCCTCTATCTAATCGAATTAAACTATCTGCACTGACGCTGAACCAGAGCAGTCTCTCAAGAGTGCCCCATGGGGAAGAGGGCGGGTGGGATAGGAAAGAGAAAACAACGGAAAAGGGCCTCTTCAGTCCCACCTAGTCGGACTACTTTGCACAAAATTTTTGAGGGGAAAGTCGTCTGAGACGAGGACGAAGACTAGGAAGCAGGGGGGTGCCGAATGAGGGGGGCGGCCAAAATTGGAAGTGCTAACAGTCGACACGATCAGATTCCCTCCCGGAACCAGGGTAAACATGGCAAAAAACAAAACCTACTTTTCACTGAAAGCCAAGGGAACGTTAGTCCTAAGAGCAAAATCTCGGTGTAGGAGGACGGAATGACATAAGTTATCAAAGGGAGGCATAACAAGGGTTGGGGTACACTTCGGCGAGCAGGATTCATTTTCTTGCCTTATTATCTATATCTTCAAGGATTAGAAGAAGAGGAGGGGCCATAGTGATTAGAGGTAAGGAAGATAAGGAAGCTATGATGTGTGTCTCAAATAAAAATGTCATCGAAAAAACCTAGAACGGGTTTAAGCAGAAGGCGGCGGGGACAGCAAGAAAAAAAGTGAAGTTACTGGTCGAACAAGACAAAGGGGATTGGGGAGTCCGAGAACGACGTGGATAATTTGGCGAAGACGCGCTACATCGGAGGGGAGGAAGAGGGAAAAGGGGGAACACTGACCAAGTCACTCACTAAAGAGACTGTTAAGATAACCTGATAAAATCAGCCTTCATGATTGCTTCTTCCCAGTAAGGAGTGAATGGAGAAAACGGAAAGGGGCTGGCAGGGAGTTATACGGAGTAATCATTACGGCTTTTCCTTAAGGGTGTGAGTGTCAGAGATCAGAGTGTGCAGGAAAGTGAAAAAAAAAATTAAGAAATTCACAATTGAAAGAAAGGCCGCATTTGGGAGAATGATATGGGGACGAGAGTAAGAGAGATTTGTTTTAAGGTCAACAAAGGGAGAGGGGTGGGTAAAGCCTAAAAGAAAAGAGAAAAGGGCGACGATCTCCTTGGGGATCGTTACAGCGGAGTTTGTTCAGACAGTGTATGGTCTTTTTTAGTGGGCCCGGAGCGGGGCTAGACTGCTGAAAAAGAATGGGGTTCAAACTAGGGTGAAAGGGGACAATATGGGGAGTCCTTTTTCTTTAACTTTGCAAGGGGGAGGATTCAATTAATGGAAGTCAAGCTTTCCACTCAGGGGGAAAAAAACAGTTACCATGCTGGCAGGTAATCAGGGGGCTATGGGGAGAGGGGGGGGGGCAAAATGAGAGCGGGTGGTGAAAGTATCTTATTGGAAACCTGCAAATGATCCTACAGAGGGATGGCCAAAGATGAAAAAAGGCCAAGCACCAGTGAAGGAAAAAACATGAAGATAAAGAGAAATCATGGAAGGGGTACGGGCCTAATTGGTTGTTAATAGTGGGGGGGGACTTTTTGGGATAACAGTCCTCTAATCCAGTTAAATCTAATGCATTTATTTGGGGCAATATTGGAGTTAGGGGGATACATAAAAAAAAATGAAAGGGAAAAAGAAGGTGGTTCAAAGTTTTGAATTCCCCTCTATATTGGGGGGGCCATCTAGAAGACATTACGGTTTGGATTAACACTCATGTTCTCGGGGGGGGAAAACAAGAACAGGGTTAAAACGAGCGAAAAGAAGAACTTCTTATTCATGGCTAACACGGAAAACGAGACTTTGCATACTAAAACGAAATGTGTTGCAAAGGGAAGGAAAGCCACTTGTCTTCTGTCTTGGTAATTTAGGAAAATACTCAAAAAGGAGGAGTCCGACGTAGATAGATTGTACAATGCAACCGAAAGTGGGTGGGAACGCGGTGACAACGGGGGGTGGGAGTGAAGAAGATCAAATTGAGTAAATCTTTCCTTACGGTCGCATTCCGAAGATGGAATGAATAGAAAAAAAATGGGGAGGGGGGGACGAGTAAAAAATGGAAGAAATAACCCGAAGAAAAGGAAGGGGGGGGGGGGGAGAAATCCCCACAGATCTACTTACAAATAGGGTTGGGAGCGGAATTTCTTGGAACAATCGAAGGTCATGGTTGTATGACAGAAAAAAAGGGACAATCAAATGCACACAAAAAGCGGGGGCAGGAGGAGGGGGGGTCTACACATGTCCAAAAAGTCAGATCCAAAATTTCTATTAATAAGCCTTGGACGGGAGAAGAAAAGTCAGGTACAGAAGGTATGGCAGAAGGGATGAAGAAGTTGCATGAGGGGAGGTGGTATTTCTTTCGGAGAGAGGTGGCTCCCTAGACAACCAAATTGGTTTAACGGGAAATGAGAATGCAAAGACCAGAAAAGAAACCCAGAAGGAAGATATTAAAATGTCATTTAGTGGCCCTATAGGCTGAAATGAACTCGCGCTTGTATTGCACGGCAAGACAAAAAAGGGAAAGAGAACTTTCACGAGGGAAAAGAGGGAGGAGAAAGGAGAAAACCTGGTTCAAAAAAAACGAAGGGTAAAACAAAATCACGCTGTCATTCTTACCGGCGGAACTCGAATTGGCTTCTGGGTATGATGAAAAAAACACCAGCCCGGTGTGGAAAAAAGGAAAAAAAGGGTCAAGGCAGAGAGCAATTCCGACGAACATGGCTGATCTCAACGTTGGGGGGAAGTGAAGGGTTGGGCAATGGGGATAAAACAGGAAAGCGAGAGACACAACATATCGTGTCGGAGGATTACCACCTTTCTGAACTTTTAAGCCGAAGCGGCAAGGGGGGGGGGGGGGTGGAGGACATCTCAGAGGAAATGGGAAGGCAAGGAAGGCGTGGGGAGGGTGGATCTTCCCCCTAAGGCTTGTAGTTAGTATTTGAGAGGGTTTCCACATTTGACCTATTAGCATGGAATAAAAGGTCCATAGCGGGCAGAAAAATACAATACAACGGGGATAATACAGCTTCGATAAATTTAAGCAGGGGGAGTTCCATTGACTAGGAGTTAGGAGAAACAGGGAGTGCTGCGGGACCGGGAGGGGCGGCAGCCGGAATGATTAGAGATGCGAGACGGAGCAGGGTTGGAACTATTTAAGTCTCTCTGGGACGCTATCCTTTTAAGAATATCGATAACTCAGGCAACGGAAGGAAGTTAGGGGGAAAGAAACGTGAAAGAGAAGAGACGTGGGGATAAAGTGGAGAGAACTCATTACGAAACGCAATACCACACGAGGAGGAAGAACTTCCTACCGGGCGTCGTAAAAAAAAAGTAGAGAGGGCGGGTGGGGTTACTGGGGGGGACTGGATTGGTTACTGTTCAGCTTATCTGTAAGAGAAACTAATTTACGCTGAAATTTGGCGTCAAAAACAGAATTAAATAAGGACTGGAATATGACGGTCTGGGTTTCGCTCAAGGTGCTTAACAGTGGGGACAAAACAGGTAAAGGAAACCTAGGTTGGTGTGAACTCAAAAAAAGTCCTTGTGAAACTTTTCACTCTGCTCAAAGGGAGGGCAGTCCATCCCCCCGCATGGGGGGCACTATTGAGTCGAGGAAGAAGGGTTAGAACATTAGCTCGGGTGCAGGCGGGAAGGTGTTGTCGTTCCAGGCCCGAATCCAAAGCGGTGGATGAGGGGGATCAAAAGAAACCAGGGGGTTTGGGGGAGGTAATTAAAAGAAAAAGAGAGGGATCTGAAAGAAAGGGGCAAATGTTAGTATGGATTGTCATGAACTTATTCATAGGATCATACCTAATCTCGAAAAGAGACTCTTTCGTGGAAAAGGACCTGGGTTCCCGACAAAAAAGTGAAGAATGGGAGCGTGGGAAGAAAAGGAACGGACATTACACTAAAGTGGGGCAACAGAAAAGTCTAAAACTATTATAAGACCCGGACGGCAAAATTCGCCGGTTCTATTTGCATAAGGCCACATTCCTACAGAAGAGGAGATGTAAACTTGTGCAGAAAAAAGAAAAAGAAAGAAGTAGAGTTTTCGGGGGGACTCCGGATAACAGTCTTTCAGACAGTCTCAACATTTGAAGGTTGATAAGCAAGTCAACGGGGCAAGAAACGGGAGGGGGGGAAAAGAGATTAGAATTCAAAATGACGTAGGGGGGGACGCCTCAATCCGATCCCCCTCATCGTGACAGACATCAAGGAAAGAGGGAAAAAAATCGGGAACAAGGGGTAAACAAGGATCTGTTGGTCAATGAGACTCATGAGAACAAACGACGTACTAGGTACAAATTCCATTTTTTTCTCGAACCAAGCCGGGTGGAACGACCAGTCGATTACAGGAAGAGGAGTGGACCGAGGGGGGACGTTTATTCCTCATCCAGGGAAGACTAAATAAAAAACTAAGGGTGCTGGTCAGCCCAATTAGGGGAGTGACATAATAGGTTTGTTTGATGACAGGCCCCAAAAAAGCGCAGGACGAAGAGACGTGAGGGCAGATTTAATGAATAAGAAATACATATTATACGAGTGCTGGTGAGTTTCTCTTCACCTGAAGACGTTGCCGCGAGGGAGGCTGCCGATATAAGGACATGGGTCTCGTCAAAAAACCCCTGCTTGAGCAGAGGAGGATTGCCCTTTGTATACTCCAAACTAGAGAACCGTCTTCATTGTCAAAGGACTGGACACGATCTGAAAAAGAAGCATACAATCGAGGGGGGAAAAACGTGTGTGAGGGGGGACAGGGGCTTTCACCATTCTACACGCGGCTTTTTCCGTTTGGTTTTCGCTAAAATCCCTTATTAGGAACAGTTGGAAGCGTATACCTAGGGGGTTGAGGCGTAAAAACGGGGAAATCAGGGACAGGGGGGGGAGCACTTCCTTAAAAGTAGGGAAGAGACAGGTAGTAACGCGTTAGGGGTTGGCAAAAAAGTTAATGTTCGATTCTTTGGGAACGAAGTATTACAACACTTCTTCATTTTGCTAGAAAGGAAAAAAAGAACAACAATCACATAGGGGGAGAGGACTTGACTGAGGGGTAAGGGGGGGTACGTCGGAAGGGGGAGAATCAGGTCATTTTCAGGGAGAATTTCCCGAATTTAACCCAGGAGGACTGACTTACACCGAACCGTTGTACTATACGACGGAGAGGAAGCAGCAGCAAAAGAAGAAAAGGGGAGAGTTGAAAAAAAAGTAACTGCTTGGACTCTTCTGAATGTGGCCGAAGAAAACTATATTTTATGAGTCCAGGTCTGAGAATAATCTGGGCGAAAAACTATGGGTTGAAAACGGTGGTGATGGGGGAGGGGAAAATCAGTGCATTTTCAATACTTAGCCCAGGTCCTGTAATTACTACGAGTTCTATTGTATCTCGTGCGAGGAATAGAATAAGTTGTAACGGAGGAATACAAAAAGAACGTCGGAAAATAAATGGGGAGACTAAAGAGGAAAAAAGGAAGTAGGACCTCGGTGTGTTTCGAACAGCATGCAACCGAGATTTCATGGAGGTTGAATGGACGAACCAACAGCTGAACGTAAGAAGAACAAGCGCGCAAGGGATCAGAAACAGCAAGGAAGCCGGAACATGGGCAATTTGCCAGGTTATGGATGTGTATGGACTTCCAGAGTGCGAAAGAGGAAAAAGGGCACCGAGACCAGGGAGACAACGATTCGTTCGCGGGTGTCAAACCGTTGGAAGGCAGGAGTCTTGAAGAACGGAAAAACATAACGGAAAAAAAGAGGAAGCAAGGGTCCGGAAATGAGTGGTGTGGCGCCAAGGAAGTCTGCCGTCAGATAAATTCGAATCCGCGTTGAAACATTGAACACCAACAACGCCGACTACTTGAGAAGGAAGACACGAGAGTTGTTTCAGAGAAAAGCGAATTTTGGGTAGGACCTGAGAGAAGGGGAGTATCTAGCAATGGACGTGAAAACGGAGGGGTGGGGAGGGGAAAATGTGGAGAAGTCAGGGTAAATTAGTTATCTGCTGGGTCTGGAAAGGGATCTCTATATTAGGGCCCATAGTTCATTGAAGAATGAGGGAGGTAAAGAGCGAATTAAAAGGGTCGGAAGTCCTCGACACCTTACTTTTGTAGAAGCAAAGTCGGCGGGAAGGAATGGGGGGAACTCAACATTGCCGGGGAGGGGAATCAAGCGGGTTTCGTAATCTTGAGTTGGGGAAATTCACTCGAGTGAAAAATTGAGCAGGAAAGAAAGAGAAAATGGGACGATAAAACCGGGGGAATCACAAAGAACAAGAAGGAGGGTTAATATACTTAAAGCCTTCATTCTGGTCAAGCCCATTAATCACTGAAATGGACTACGGAACAAGGGAAAACCGAGGCCAGGTCAGGGGGAAAGTTATAACAGGGAGAATAAGAGGATTTAAATTTTGTTTTACATAGTGATCATTGGGGACAGTTCAATGCGCCTTCAACTACACCTACAAAGGTGCAATGAAAGGGAATCAGTGAATGGGGGAGGAATTAGGATTGGGAGAAGGATTGGAGAGGTGGGAAGGAAAAACAAAGTGTCCCAAAACGGTAATCCTAACATAGCAAAACGGTGTCTTCAACCTGGACCCAGAGGAAGAGGGGGATTGGTCATCACATTTGAATCAGTTTTATTGTTAAACAGAGCTTGCGAGAGAATTGAAATCTTATGGCAAAGATAGGTCGAGGTGCGGGCGGTTAGGGGGAGAGAGAAACGAGGGAAAGGCAGAGTGAGGAAAGTGAAAAGAGGAGTCCTATCAAGTTCGAGGCCGAAACAATGTCAGGTAAGGTGATCTCATATTATTTTTACAACCTGAGCTTTCTGTGTGTATAAGGAGGGGAGATTATTGTCAAAATGGCAAAGGGGGGGGAGAGGGATAAAGAGGGAGGAAAAGAAAAAAGAAAAAGAGTTAATGCTATTAATACCAAAGGAGATGCCTTAAAAAAGGATCGTTTAATACCTGAATGAAATTGCTTGGAAGGGGGCAGGGCTGAAAAAAACGAAGGAATTTGGGGGGAAGAGAAATGTTTTGGGGGAATTTTGGGGAAAAATCAGTGTGGGAAAATCTAAGCAAAGGGGAAGGTATCATGGAAAAGAGAGGATGTGTGGTGGGTGAGGATGGGGATGGGATACAGAAATCAGCTTTGAAACTTTGTTTGAAGAGACAGTTGGAGGGTAGACCAAAAATGAAGGACTAGGGGGGGGGTCCAAAACCTTGGTTCTACGGGAACGGGTTTCTTGGAGTCTGGTAAGTTCTGGGGACAGTTTGTACTGAAGCCAGAAAAATACATAAGGTCAAGGGAGTCTCTAATTGCAGGGGGGCCCGAGGTAAGTAATAGCATGAGTCAAGCAAAAATGGTTGTGAAGTCGGGAACATACAAACCAAGATGTGGAGGGATTGAATCGATAGCAACAACAACACTTTAGAATATATATGTAATCAATTCCAATAAGAGGTTAGGTCCTCTTGAGGAAGTAGGGGTAGCCCTAGTCTTTCAGTACCGATCGGGCGGGGAGTACGCTAGAAAAATAGGGATAATAAGTGTCTTCTCGGAACTGGGTAAGAAAGCAGAGAACCAGAGGGTTTAGAATCAACCAAGCAAGATGTATCAGGAGTGAACAAACAATATATGTTTTGGGGAGAAGAAAATGCGGAACAAGTCTTAAATTTTCTTTATATATAAGCAATCAATCAAAGGTGACACTCTATGGGGTATGTCAGGATTTCTTTGCCTTAGGGTGTAGGCGGACTGAGGGAAACAATTCAAAATTTAATCCAACCAAGCAGCAAACAAAGTAGTGTAAAGGAGTATCAGAAGGTGTATTAAACGCCGGGGTTCAAGGAAGGGGGGGAGGGAGGACATCGTAAAAAAGGGAAAATGGGGGGGAAAAGAGGGGAGAAATTAAAACTTTTGAAAAATTGTGAAATAAGGGGTTTCAACACAAAAGACTAAGGTTTGAAAACAAATATAATCTGGAAGATTACTGAGAGAGGGACTGGTGGAGGGTTGTCAAATATCTTCCCCTCAAAGAAGACACCTTTGGTTCACTCGCGGGAAACGTAAAAGAAAGACCGGAAGATCGTCACTAGTGAAGTCAAAGAGTTGACAGCCATCTAGCCACGCCCAGGGCCCCAATAACAACAAAGTCACCAGGGGGATTCAAACTTGCCGGCGGCAAGGGAAGAGAGAGGAAGTGTGGGCAGGGGGAGGAGTAAGCGAAGTTGTTTTAAAGCTATTCGGGAAGGAGCATTCCTAAAAATCAAGCTGAAGCATAAAATTTGGAGAAAAAGGTGAGGGTAGGGACGGAGATGGGACAAGAGGAATCAATGCATTACAGATGGAAAGTCATATTCTTACTCACAAGGTATTAAGGGGAAAGCGAGAGCAGAACGCAAAGGGGGGGAAGTATCTAAGGACTGTTCAATAATCTCCGGCTCATGCTCTGTAGTGGGTATACTTAAAAAAGAAGAATTCCGGCGGGGGGGGATGGGGGGAAGGTGTGTCTGGTCTAAAACTTTTCAAGGGGCTTCATCCTTGAAGACAATGGATAAGCAAGACTTAGCCACAATACCAACGAGAGTTATATGGGATGGAGTAAATAGAGGGAGAGCTTATCTCCAGACTTCTGCAAAGAGTGATGGGGAGTTGGACATATGGATGAAGAGATCAAGAAGAGCATCTTAAGTCTCAGGGGATTTAGTGAACTATAAGATCTCAGGATATCCTGGTAAGACGTCAGATAGAGGGGGAAGATGAATAAGGGAGAGAGAAGTGTCAAAAAAAAGCTACGTGTTTTTATTAGACTTGTATACTGATTATAGCGCGAAAATACAACCATTCTATGGAAAGAAAATGAGAGGCACAGGTAAGGTAGATGCTGGGGGGGGTGGTGGACGGGAAACGGCGTCTATCAGTGTGGGATTTGAAAAATGAAATTTTGGGCCAAAAAAACGAGGAATGAATGGAAAAAGGAAGGCAGATCTAAAGGGGGGTACAGTAGGGGTGGGACGTCAGAGCAATTTCCTCCGAAGTTGGTGCAAACTTCGACGACGTTGGGGGTTTAACTTGAACAGGCTTGGGGACAGTCCAAGCAGGAGGGGGCAGATGGAGAGA
>Ga0179591_1376346_pt1 | contig 12882 bp, 20 predicted proteins | sample CZOMad2_1_08_16f_FD_182891 | JGI IMG/M metagenome (GOLD analysis project Ga0179591, IMG submission 182891) | Vadose zone soil fungal communities from Angelo Coast Range Reserve, California, USA - CZOMad2_1_08_16fungal (PacBio error correction) | ecosystem: Environmental > Terrestrial > Soil >...
CAAAGATCCGTAATCAAGCACGGCCTTTGTGGAAATCCGAAAGTTGAATTCCTATCGGTTTTCGCCGAAAGGGAGAAGGCCGCCCTAGAAGTACTCAATAGTTGATCCGAAGTTCGCACAGAGAGTGCGAACTTCGGATCGGTGGGGTGGGTTTTTGTTTTGTTTTTTGTTTTTTGGTTGGTGTTTTTTTTTTTTTGGTGTGTGTGTTTTTTTTTTTTTTGTGGGGGTTTTGTTTTTGGTTGTTTTGTTTTTTTTGTTTTTTTTTTTTGTTTTTTTTTTTGGTGTTTTTTGTTTTTTTTTTTTTTGTGTTTTATTTGTATGTTTTGTTGTTGGGTGGTTTTTTTGTTTTGTTGTTTTGGTTGTGTTTTGTTTTTTTTTTTGTTTGGTTATGGGTGTTTTTTGTTTTCTTTTTGTTTTTTTATTTTTTTTTAGGTTTTTTTTGTGGATTTGGTGTTGGGATGGATTTTTTTTGTGTTTTGTTGTTTTTTATTTGTTTGTTTTTTTTTTTTTTTTTTTGTGTTTGGATTTTGGTTTTTGGGGTTTTGTGTTGGGAGGTGGGGGTTGGTTTGTTGTTAAGTTGGTTAGTTTTTGTTTATGTTTAAAACGCGCGCCCCCGGTCACCCCCCCCCCCCCCCCCCTGACACCGCCCCGCGCCTCCACCCCCCCCCCCAACACACCCCCCCCCCCCCCGCCCTCCACAAAGAAGGACACCCCCCCCGGCCCCCCCCGCCCCCCCACCAACGTCCCCCACAACCCCCCCCCCCCCCAAAAACGCCCACCGCCGCCACCCCCTCCCCGCCCCCCCCCCACGCCCCGCCCCCGCCAAGAACACGCCCCCCCGCCGCTCCCCCCCCCACGCCCCCCCCGAAACAACCCCCCCCCACCCCCGCACACAACACGTACCAGCGCCCCCCCCAGCCCCCGCCCCCTCCAAAACCCCCCCCACCCCGCCCCCTCTAGACCCCCCCCCACCCGCCGGCCCCCCCCCCACGAAAACCCACGCCCCGCGACCCGGCCCCCCCCCGCCCCCAAATCGATGGCCCCCCCGCCCCTCCCTCCCCCAATGACGCCACCCCCGCCCGCCCCACACGCCGCCCCCCCCCGCAGGGCCCCCCCCCCCCCCCCCAGAGCCCGCGACAGCTCCCCGACGCCCCCCGCCCGCCTCCCCGCCCCACAATAACCGCCCCCCCCTCCACAAAGAGACCCCCACCCCCCCCCGTCCCCCCCCCCCTCCATGGAAGAAAAAAAAGATCGGGGCCCCCGACTTTTGGTGTTTGGGTGTCTTTTTCTTGTATTATTTTTTTTATTTTTTTTTTGAAATGGGTTGAGGTGGAGTGTATACGGGTGTGTTTATTTTTCTATGTTTGGTGTTTTTGTTTTATTATTTTTTGTTTTGTGTTGATATTGATTGGGGAGTTTATTGTTGATATTGTTTTGATTTGTTTTTTTTTTTTTTTAGTGGGGGGGTTGGGGGACACAAAAAAACGCCGCGGAGGAGGGGGAAAGTAAGAGAGCGATGGAAAAAAAAAAGAAGAGGGCGCGGTTGATAGCCGGAGGAACGCTTCAGGTGAAGGAAAAGGAAAAGCGCCTGAGAAGTATTCGGAAAAGCCAAAAGGTCGAAGGAAGAAAAAGAAAGCAGGCCAAGAGCGCGGGGAGGGGGAAGATCACTCAACGAATGCTGCGGAAAAACGAGACATCAATGTCGATGCTCTCCAAAGAAGTGCAAGAGGGGGACGACGCCAATCCTTAATAGGGGGGAGAACTCGTCGAGGTCACTCCAAGGCGAAAGAAAGCAGCACTCACTAGACCGTGCGGATGGAAAGCAAGGGAGTTGCTCTCGAGATCGCCCAGCGCAGTCGAGCGAAAGAGGGGGCTGTGCGAAGCCCGTGAAACAATCTGGACGACTAGGAAAAAAGGGGCATGATCGATCTCGAGTCCCACCAGGCAAAAACGCCGCCAAGACAACATGAACAAGTCTAGCCACCGAAAACGTCCATCCGTCGTAACATGGAAAAGAAACAGCAACGGCCAAGGTGGGGGCGGCTCGATGCCTGCTTCGAAAAAAATCCGCCCCGCAAGGGGGAAAAAAGGAAGCTCCGTGGCCTGGGTGCGAAACCGAGGAGAAAGCCGAGTTCCGACATGGACGGAGAGAACGCTCCCAGGGGAGGAAGACGCCAACAATGTCGACACCGAGAAACTACAAAAGACTCTTTCTTCAGTGGAAAGGAGACCTTTCTGCCTTCTCCGGACGCGGGAGGAGAATCACTGTCGAGTAAGTACAAATAGGAACAGAGGACAGCTCTCGCATCAACAAGAGCTCGAAAAAAGGCGCCTCGCGAAGCCATGGCGTCGCAAGTTCAAGGCTCTTAACCGATCCGCGCTTGCCAAAAACCAAACCAGCCGAAAGAATTCGTGACAAGAAAAAAGGAACTGCGTCTTCGAGGGGGACGCTCACTGGCCTTGAAAAGAGGGCGGCACGGCGTGCAAAGGGGCACCGCCAATAAGGAAAAGGGAAAAAGACATCGTGACGAGAAAACCACCCGCGGCTTTGCAATTCCTCGAAGAGAAGAGCGGTCGACAAGTGAGGAAGTAAGGGAAATCAGAACGGACGTGTGGATAAAATCTATCGCCGACCAGGCCAAAAAAAGTGCACATGATCGAGACCATAAAAAAAAGAGTCAGATGCTCAAAGAGACCGGAGCGGCCGAGAAAGAGGAAAGTGCGCAGGTTCTCAAGATCGCGCAGGAGCCGGGACGCCGGTCGGTGATGAGGCGGGAGATTTCATCGAGGACCAGAGGGAAGGGGAGCCGGGGAAGCACAAGGGAAAAAGAACACGCGTGTCTTGTGCGTCGTGGAGCCCGCGGAGGGAAGGCGGCTTGGGAAAAAACACGAGAAGTCGGAAAAGGGGAGAGGCCATCCCTCCATATCGAGAAGGAGGCTCAATCCATCCGAGAAAGCTCCTTCCTGGATCAAACGGAGAGCTAGGCAGCGCGGCGTGCAGAGGGGGAGAGCGCTCGTTCCGCTCTCCTCAAAAGAGAGGCATGGCATTCATCGACAAAAGAACGGCGGGCGAAAGTCCGCATAATAGGGAAAAGAGAGAGACTTTCGCCAAAAAAAGGGGCCATGAATTTCCCTGCGAGCCGAACGCTCGTCTCGAAGAGAAGGACGCGCTGCGCGCAGCTGCCTCAGGATGAGAAAAATGGAGGGCGGCTAAGGAGGGAAGGGGGAGCGGTCGCGCTCCGGGCTGGCGTCTGCTTCGCGGGGAAAGGGCCGACTTCTTCAGCGTGGGTTTAGGCCTGAAAAAAGCGTCATGCGCAAAGAGGAGCGCGTCAACTACGCTCTCTAAGCCGCATCGATCGGTCAGATAAGAAATGCCGAGGAGGGGAAAAAAAGGACAGCTACAAACGGGCTCCTTCGGGAGGGGACAAGGGCATGCCTAGCTTCTCGCGAGGGGACGATTTCGTTGACATTAGAAGGGGATGTCAAAAGAGATCAGGGCAAGGGAAATTCGAAAGGAAAAGAGAAAAAGCGGGAATCGCCTGTCCTATCCACCACGGAAGAAACCCCGCCGTTAGAAAGCTTTCATCAGACGATGTTGAAAAGGGAGCAACTGGGGTGAGGTCTGATCACGATCTAAGGGGGGGCCACCATTTCCTCTTGGCAGGGGGAAAGGACCTTCTTCACGCCGTGCACATAACAATAAGCAGGGAAAGTCATAGCGGGAAAAAGGTCCTTCTCGTGATGGACGAAATGAAGAAGGAGATTTTCGAGACACGAGAAGAGGTCCGAAGGATATTGCGAAGGAAAAAAAAAGACAAGGCTGTCGCCGAGTCGAAAGGAGGTCTGGTTTGAAATGTCGTAGGAAAAAGGGATACGTGCCCTGATTGGAAAAGGAAAATGCTAAATGGAGAAGTACCTTCATCTTTCTGGGGGAGAAGAACGTCTCGTTCTGTATGCTGGGAAAAAGCAGCGTCTTGTTTGTCCGAAGGGGAACCACTTGGTTTCAGCTCTGCACGACGAGTTTTCGCACAGTCGTAGAAAAAAAGGGGCGGTTTCGCCTGGAGGAGGGCCGCACCCTAAGTAACGTTGTCGCCGGAAAGAAGGACGAACAAAAAAAGGCCGCCCTGACCTTTACCAGGGGCAGCGCCTTCAGTTCGAGGGGACGGGGCGCCGTCATCGCCCGGGGAAAAGGCGCAGGCCGCATAGGGGAGAGGAGGGAGATCTTTCCTCGTTGCGCTAGAAAAGGCCTGGCAGTCACGGGCAAAATTCGCCTCGAGGCCGGCCCTCGAGCGAGAGCCTCGCGAGAGCACTCCAAAAAAAGGAAAGCAAGGTATCGTCGGTGCGTGTAGGAAAAAGAGGTGACGGCCTTGGGTGACCTAGGGAAGGGTCGGTCTCGTCGTCTCGGCCGGAGCAGTCAGTCTTCGGAAAAAGGAGGCCATGTCGGAGAGTCAAGAAGGCTCGGGCGACGTGGTGTCGGAGAAAAAAAATTCACTAAGCGCGCGTCTGGCCTGCGGAGCCGTCAGGTCGAGCAAAAGGGAAAATCTTCGAGAGAAAGTCCGTTTCCTTTTCCGTCAAAGGGACCATTCATTGCCTCCCAACTCCGACCCCCAAAAAAAAGAAAAAGGAAAAGCACACAAAAAAGACGCAAAGGGAGGACAATTGAGCTCCGATTCCGAAATCGGTGCGAAATTCTAAACCCCCCAAAAAAAAAGAAAAAAAGAAAAAAAAAGAGAAGTGTCCTTCGAGTAAAAAAGGGTCCTATAACTAAAGACTTCAATTTCGCCGCAAGAGGAAAATGGCCTTTGATTCAAATTGCGGAAAAGAAATCGGTGACAACACAACAACAACTGGGGGACAACCCGTCCAAACTCTGTTAGAGATCCTTCCATTGCAATCAAGGCCATTGGGGGGACGAATTTGAATTCCATCGGTTTGAAAAAAGGTAGTCAATGCAGCACGAAAAAGATACCTTTGATTCCCGAAGGGGAAAAAAGGCGACGTACACAATGCGAACTGAGGGGAAGGGTGGCGAAAACTTGGAAGAGTGGAATGGAGCGTTTTCTGAAGGAGGGGCGCTGTGGAGAGCCTGGAAAGAAACAGGTGAATGAAAAGGAAACTGACGAAAAGTCGCCGCTAACGCAACAAACCGTCAAAATATGAGGCCAAGAAGTCGCGATGAAAAGAAATCGGCCTGTCCTACACACTTCGCAACAAGAATGCTCTCCTACATGGGCAGAGGAGATAATAAAGAAACGACAAGCATGAAAAGAGAAGAAACGAACTCGTCGATGTCCCCTCCACTGCCGAAAAAAGTCGAGCCGGTTCTAACTCACCGGAAGAAAGAGAAATGTCACCGTGTAGTTCTAGAGCGAGGGCAGAAAGTAAAGGAGGGCCTGGCCGCGAGTCGATGATCGCGGTAAGAACTCCAGGCCATCATCATCTGGCGAGGGAATGAAAGACTTCCTTCAAAAGATACGAGAAAGATGCCAGAAACCGGTCGATTATCGCAGAACCGTCCCTCGGGAAAACGTAACTGAAGGTCGCTGGAAAAAAACCAGGTCATGGCGGGAGAAAAGGCTGCGGTCGCCCCGCCAAGGGAAAAAACCGTTCCGCGCCGGGAGGTGCGGAACCGAGGAGGGGAAGCATAAAAGGTCAGAAACATATGTCGCTTCGAGGGACCCAAGTTGTCTAAACCTGAGACTACAAGAATCGCGGCGGACTACTCCAAAAAAAGAAGCCGCGGCGCCAGGCGCTCAAAGGAAATCATCGTCGATGTGAAGGGCGGAGAAACGTATCGACTCTCGAAAGGTAGACAAAGAAGCGAAGAAAAAAGGGAAAGGGAAAGGACATGCGCCTCTCTACAGCCATGGCGGAGGGGCGCAACTAAGCCGCGCTGGCTCAACCTTGGGAAGGGAAAATATTAGAGAAGGGAGAAGACCAAGGAACTGCGGCGTCGAGAGGAAAAAAGACACTGGCCTTGTAGATCGGACGGAGGGAAAGGGCGTGCAAATGGCTAGCCCGACGGAAAAAAAAGAATGGAGAAAACCTTCGCAGAAAAATTCGATCGCTAGAATACACCAACAGCTGCTTGCATTCCTCGAAAGGAAAGGCGTTCGCCAAGTTCGAAGAAAAAACTATCGTGGTGGATCCGCAGGAGAAAAAGCGCGTGACCAGGCCCGCAAAGCACCGTGCACATGATCGAGAAAGAGGATCGCTCATATTCTCACAGGGCGCGTAAGAGCAGAAACTCGGCAGGAAAGAAAAAAGGTTCTCAATATCTCGAAGGAAAAAAGAAACGCCGGGAGGAACACCCTCGGCGATTTTCACCAGGAAAAAGGGAACGAAGGCCGCTCGAGAAACTGCGCGATACCACCAAAAAAAAGTGACGCCGCGCGAGAGGAAAAAAAACAGACAACTCTTGAAGAAGTCGGAAAAAACGCGAACGCACATCCTCCATAGAAGCTCAAGCATCCGAGAAAGGCAAGGACGCCCGAAGAAAGGGGAATTCAATCCTGAGAGTCTCTCGGAAAAAAAATGCCGGATGCTTCTAGACGCGCGTTCCAGAAAAGTTATCGCAGGGCAATTCCAAAATCATCACAACAACAAGGGGACGTTCGCGGGGAAGGGGTAGGAGATGAGAAGGGCAGGGGGGACAGGGGCGAATGAGGAGGGAGGAGAGAAATAAAGTGGAGGGAGGTGGGGGCGGGGGAACGGGTAAAGAGTGGGGAGAGGAGAAGAGAAGGGAAGGGGTCGGGGAAGGGAAGGAGGGGAGATGATACAGAGAAGAAGTGATGGTCGATGGGTGGAGCGGGGAAAAGTTGAGTGAGTAGGTGGAGGGGCAGGAAAAGAAGGAGTGGAGGGGGTAGTAAAGGAAAGAGTGGGATGACGTAGGGGTTGGACAGAGGGTGAGTGTGAGGGAAGGGGATGAGGGGGGGGTAAAGGTCTGGGGAGGGGAAGAGGGGGAGGATGATGGCAGTTTTTGTTTCGATGGAAAGAGAACCGATTCTTCCGCCGGGATCGAGAGGAGCACTCATCCTTCGAGAAGAAAAAAAAGAAGGATGAGGAGGAGTTTATTAAGGGGTGCGGCTCCGGAGAAAGAGGCTTGCGCAAGAGGAGCGGGCGTATGAGGGAGCTTGGTGGAACGGCTGGCCGACGGGGTCGGTTGTTCAGGCAGGCACAAAAAGCTCCTCCGCGGAAGAAAAAACCAATACACGAGCGCTCATTGTTCTAGGAAGGCGCATTCGAAAAAGAGCGAGGTGTACTTCCTCATCAAAGACGTTCCAGCGGGGGGGACTGAGAGTCGGGGGGGGAGAAAGAAACCTTTTCAGGGGGGGGGGGACTTCTCTTCGAAAAGTATGCTCTCTGAATTGAATAGGACTTAAGGGGGAAATGATTTCTCTATCCATTTGGGGGGTTCGGGCCTTAGGAAAAGCTTGATTCTCCTGAAGGAGATTGACTAAAGTAACCCCTTCTGAAGGAGGGGGGGGCGACCGCTTCAAGAAGAAGGTCTATTATTGCAAGCCAAAAGAGTGGCGATCGAGACACTATGAAGCAAATGACTTCTTGGAGGAAAAAAAAAAGGAGAGCTCTCCCCTTCTAAAAAAAAGGGGAGGAATTGCGCCGAGAGGGTGAAGCTACTGCTGCACTGGTGAAAAATCGTTATTTGACAAGGAGGAAAAAGGGAAAGATTTCGAGACCCGGTTGAAAGGAAGGTTCCGAGCCTTAGAAATCATCGCGCTCACGAGTGCTCAGCAGCGGAAAGAAAAGAGAGGGGAGACGAGCTTCTTTTTCGAGTCGCTCCTGCAAGGCTCAGCGAATTGAGAGTCTTTCCGGATCTTGTACTTGCGCGCCTGAAAAAAAAGGGGAGAGGGGCATGGTTGGAGATGTCCTCTACAGAGGAAGTTGTCCGCAATTTTATGGAGGCCCCTTGGGTTTCAAGGACAGGAACGAGCTCTGGGTGGAAAGGACGGAGGAGGGGAAAGGAAAGGTCCGTACTGCGGGAAAAATTTCTCTCTTTTTCCGAGAGGACCGTCACGTCCCCTACTGAGGGGAAGGAGAAGTTTCTCCGAAGGGGCCATACCGTTACCTACGGGGGCATCTCCTTCGTTACGAAATAAATTACAGGCTCCGATCATAGAAGGGGAAGGGGGGGATTGGCTTCGTTGAAGGTGCCTATAATTGTCGCGAAAGTGGATAGCGCGCCGATGAGGATGGGAAAAAGAAAACGGGCTTTCTCACAGGGAAAGGCGGCCGGCCTCGATGGAAGAAGCCTCGCGCGAGATTCAACTAAAAGTTACGGGGCGTCCGTTACGACGCAAAGGAAGGAGGAGACGTACTTTCTTTACTTCGGTGAAGAAAGGGATCGACGAGTTCGTTATCGTCAAACTCTTCCTTCTTGGGGTCGGGGAGAGGTGACGTTTATTCCCAGGGACAGGTAAGGAAAGGGCTACGTGGTGTCGAGGGAGGTGTCGAGGGAAGCCGCTCTTCGAAAGAGAAGAGTAGTGAGGCGTCGTCCGAACGGGAGGAGGGTGTCGTCGGGCGAAGCGACGCCTTCTCGTCAGGGAGGTCCTTCACCTAATCGGGAAAAGGAAGGGCCATTCATTTCTCTCAATTCTCTCCCCTCGCGAAAAGGATTAAGGGACGCGCAATTTCGGCAGAGGAAAAACCTGTTAGCTCCATTAAAGTAGCGGCCCTGCTCCTTTTGCGAAAGGAAAAAAAGGAAGCTCCAGCAACTATTGGGGAGGGAAAAAACCTTGTTGAAGTTTCGAGAGAGAAAGGAAAAGAGAGGAACTTCAATTTCGAAAGAGCGGATTTCCACAAATGGCCTTGGAGGGAGTACCGGCTACTCGAACAGAGGGGGAGGCACGACAAAAGGAGTAGTTAGGAAAAAAGAGAGGAAAAGAGAAGTATCCGTATCAAGGGTGCACAAGGCCATTTTTGTGAAAAGAAAAAAAAAGCGGAGTGGTCTCAGCGGTTCGGGGAAAAAAAGGCAAATTCAATGCCGCACTAGAAAGAGGGAGACTCTTTGATTCCGAAGTAAAAATCGGGACATTGCGAACTTCGGAACGAAAAGTGGAAGGAAGAAAGAGTCATGTTAACTAATTTTAAGGGGGGGGAAAAGTCGCGATGGGCGAGAAAAGGCGGTTTGGATATCCCTGAAATGGCCAGCCAATGAGAAAGAAAAGGAACTGGCGTACGTACTCATGACGGGATTTCACAAAAAGGGGCTCGACTTTCGGACTCCGCAAAAAAAATCCGCAGGCAAATTACAGTCAGCTCACGACAGTGAGAGAAACCACGGAAGAGATGATCAGAAAGGGCTCTCAAGGAAAAAATATGCCTAAGAAGTACTCAGGAAAAGGACGGGACGACTAGACCGTAACGAAGAAGGACGTCACCCTAAGTCCAAAATTAAGGAACGACGAAGAAAGTGCGGATTACATGGGAGAAAAAGGGGGGGAAAGGGGGAAGGTTGCTCTCGCGAAGTCTCGCAATCGCAATCATTAGAGAGAGTGGGGGGGGAGTATGGAGAGAGTGGAATTAGAGGGGTAGGGGGGGGGGGGAGTGGGTAAGGGGGGGTGCTAAGTAGGAGGACGGTGGAGGAGAAAGGGGGGGTTGGAGGGATATAGAGGGTGGTTTGTGGGGGGGGAGGAGAAGGGCCGCGAGGCGATGAGCGAGAAAACTTCCAGGCCATCCGAAAGAGAAACGAAGGAAAGATCTTCCTTCGAAGAGGAACCATGCCGGCCCCGCGGAAAAAAAGAGGCGCCGCCGTCCAGAGGAGCCAACCGGTCGTAAAAGAAAAAGGAAAACAGCAACGCCCAAGGGAAGAGGGGGGGAAAAGAGGAGTGTCCTTCTGCTTGCAGCCCCAAAAGGCCCCGCCGGCCGTTCCGCGAAGGGGGGGGGAAGAAGGCGGCGATGGGTTCTGAAGAGGATCCCTTCGAAAAAATCCTCCATTTATACGAAGATTTCGAAGTCGATCTGAGGGGGAGAGGAAAGGAAACCCAATTGTTTCTAAAACAGGGAAAAAAAAACACATGACAACTACAATAAGAGGCAGGACATCTCCAACCAGCTCCGAGGAATGTCGGCTTCGCAAGGGGGGAGCTGAATGACGAGACTCAGAGAGGAGAGCTCAATCAGGGAGGGTAAGATAAAATACGACATCAACAAGAAGCGAAGGGAAAAAAAGGGGAAGTGCTGCGCCTTTCGACGAAGGGAGAATGATTCCTGCTCAAAAGACGCACTCGATCCGGAGTCAACGGACAAAGGTCTTTAAAGAAAGGAAAGGAAAGGACCGCATCAAGTACCTGAAGGAGAGGCCTCACTGGCCTGGAAAAAAATCGTTGCACGGAGATCAAACGTAACTCCAGGCAGTTTATATCCAAAAAGGGAGAATATCGAAAAGCACCTCGACCTGATCGCAGTAATGCAAGGCAGCAAGGGAATACCGCGCAGGGGGGGGGAGAGACCTACTCTACGGAGGGCATGCTATCACGTTCGCCGACCAGGCAAATTTCCCGGGGAAGGAATCAACAAGATCTTGCTCGAAGGACGACAACGAAATCGTCCGCGAGAAGAGCTCGCCGAGAAGCTCGGCAGGAAAGGGGGGGCGAAGGGGGCTCAATATTAAAAAAAATGTCTCTGAACGCCAGAAGGAGGAAGAAATCGAGCGACAGCAGGACAGCAATCCGTGACAATAAAAAATTCTGACCCTGCGAACTCTTTTCTTGGGGGAAAAGAGCGCGACGGAAAAAAATAGATGTTGGCATCGGCCAGGAAAAACAACGCCTGGAAAGAAGGAAGGGAGAGGGCAACCCTCGAACAAGCCTCCAGATCGAGGGCAAAGCTCAAGCTAGAAAGGGGGAGGGCTCCTTCCAAGAAAAGATCCGAGAAAAAGCAGCCTTCGTATAGAAGAGAAGAGCGTTCCGTCGCGAGTTAGAGGTGCCAATGAAGAAGACAAAAAGGAAGAGAATCTCTCTCAACACAACAAAGGGGACTTCGCCGCCGTTTTTGGGGGGAGGAGTAGATCATGCTGGGAGGAGAGAGAAAAAAAAAAGGAAAGAATCCGGCACGCATCCTTCTAGAAGAGAGAAAATCACCTCAGGATGAGGATAAGGGGGAGGAAGTATCGAAGCTGCGGAAATTATGGGGCTGTCGAAAGGGGGAGGGACTCTATCTTTCTGGAGAGGGGTGACCTATAACTGGGAAGACTTCTTCCAGCGAAGGTGATCCGATTCCAAAAGAGAAAGCACACGCTCATAGCAACTAACTAAGGGGCCTCGAGAGGGAGGGAGAGGCGCAGGTCTTGTGCAGAAAATCCAGGATCACGAAAGAAGGACAAAAGGCTTCCGAAAAAAAGGACGCACCTTTGCCCTATCTTCTCAGCGGGGCGCGGCGCTATGGAGGGGGAGAAAAGACGCGAGTGCGCACTATCGGGGGGTTGCACGTGAAATGCGGAGGGTCGTCGCGAGGCATGACGAAGCGACCACGTCGAGGGAAAAAAATTGTAACCCCTTCGGTATGAGAAGCCTTTCACTCAGAAAGGGGGCTGATCAGGTCTAGGTGGTATTCTTGGAGAAGGGGGGAAAGTTGGGAACCATTTCCTTCGGAGGCGCCTTCTCTCCTGACGGGCAACGTTTCACTATAGAGATTCGCCGATAGAAAAAAGGAAGCTAACTTCTGGAAAAGAGGACAGCCTCGCATTTAATGGAGGGAAGGGACGAAATTTTCAAAGAGAGACCACGGTTAATGGAACCGTGGGGGGGTGAAAAAGTCTCTCAGAAGTATTCTCATTCATGCAGGGACGAGCTTCATTTTTAGGAAGAGCACTAGGGAATGCTCACGACTCAAAAGAAAAATTCAGCTTCTTGGGGCGGCAGACAGCGTCTCTTTCCTGAGAGGGGGGGCCTCTCCTGCAATGCGCCAAAAGAGGGGCCGACATTTTATCGAAGGGGGTTTCATCTCGGCCTCAGAGGGACAGGGGGTTTCTGAACTAGGGGAGGGAGGATGCGGACGAGGGGAGCCGGGATCCTTAGAACACGCACCCTAACAAAGAAGAAACGGGGGGGGAAAGGTCCTTTTCCTCAGGGGAGAGGGAAGCAGTCATCTCGATACCCTGGCAATGGAAAAGGGTCCTTCATTGAGGGAAGACCGGGGATTACTTTTTCGACAAGAGTGGCTTGGCGTCGGGGCGGAAGAAGAAATGTCGCGAATTAAGTCTTGAAGGGGTCCTGAACAGAGTGATGGCCTGGAAGAAGAAAACAGCGATCATCGCCTCGAGGGACATTGGAGAAAGGAGGGAGAGAGCACTCCACTTGCCCCAGGGGCCGAAGGATGAAGGGTGCTTTCTCCCGCTCGACGGAAAGGAGGGGGGGCAGTTGATTTTCCCTGCGACAGGTAGGGATAGCGTCGTCCTCTTCAGAAAAGTCTTCTAAAAGGGGGATGACAAGGAGGGAATATCATAGGAAAGAGTCTCTCGGTCGAAGGGGAGGGACGTTGAGCTTATCGAGGGGAGGACTTGGCCTGCTTGATCATCTTCTTGAAAGAGAAAAATCACGGAGGGTTCTGTAGGGAAAGGCCTTCTCATGCGTGTCGAAAGGAAGTTTCCTTCACCTGAAGAAAAGCTGGCCATTCAGTGCTCGACAAAAAAAAAATGAGAGCCCTCTCGAAACCGAAGGAAGGGAAAAGACTCGTTCACAGAAAAGGCAAAAGTTTCGCCCCCAAGGGGACCGAAGTTCGCATGGGGGATGAAAAATTGGGGGAGCTCCCGCACTAGGTGGGGGGGTAGGAAAGTGAATTTTGAAGTTCCTAAAAAATTCAAATTTCGCCGCACGAGGAGAGGTCACACAACTGTCCTTGATGCAAGGATACGAAGGCGTTTTG
>Ga0179591_1257741_pt1 | contig 12880 bp, 9 predicted proteins | sample CZOMad2_1_08_16f_FD_182891 | JGI IMG/M metagenome (GOLD analysis project Ga0179591, IMG submission 182891) | Vadose zone soil fungal communities from Angelo Coast Range Reserve, California, USA - CZOMad2_1_08_16fungal (PacBio error correction) | ecosystem: Environmental > Terrestrial > Soil >...
TTGCCGGAACAACGACTTTTTTGGGGATTTTAACGAAAGGACTTGAGATCGAACATATTCTCACCCAAAGCGCGCCTTTGGAAGAGGAGAAACGAAGTTGAGCGGGCATTGGGTCGGGCGCGCTACAAGAGCAGTCATCAAGGGGAGCAAGTGAAAGCATGGCCTGACACGCGAAATCGGGGGCTATTAATACAAGCAAGAGAAAACTTGTCGGGGACATGATCAGTTCAATCGGGGGGGTCGGCACTCAAGGGAAGCGAAGTTAGCATGGGGATCTTAAGAGCCTACGACACCGGGGACAAGATTTGTCACGTCAACAAGGGAGTGGTTGGGCTGAAAAAAACGGAAGTCGGGAAAAGGGTGGTCCACGGGGCAGGACGGGGAATCCAGTATCAGCACTCAACACTATAAAATATAGCTAGAGAAAGCTTCGACCGGCGTGGTGTGAGGGAGGAAAAGCAACCGTACAGTATTTCATATGTTTAAAAATTGTAAAAAGAGTATTCGGCAACGTCTAAAAATCGTCCTTCAGGAATACGGTGCAAGGGACAAAAAGGGGGGAAATCAGTCCTCGCGACGAACCCCGAGAACAAAACACCACTGGAAACCGAATAACGAATTGAAACGGAGACTGTTTGGGAAGGTGCGCAACTAGAGAAAGACCTAGTCTCAGAATCGAATTCATCATGCGTTCAACAAACACGTTGCTTCAGGGGAAAAATATGGAAAAAATAGAAGGAAAAGGGAAAGCCTCCAGGAGGGAAGCAAAGGAGGGAGTGAGGGCCATCGGCGACGGTGCAATGGCGGAGGTTACGGTATATACAAATATAAAGTGTAAAAGGTTTTAAAAAACCGCAGAAAGTGAGCGCGCTATAAATCCAGGGGAAAGGAAACAGGGGCCGACGAAGGGCTGACGTGGTCAAGGGAAACAGGTGCCCGTCCAAATCGAATCGATATCGAAAGGGGTGGAATCGGCGTCTAAGACGGAAAATCTGATAGAAAGGGAGGAGAAACGAGCTAGGAGAAAATAAGGAGACGAAGTGCACAAAGACTATCGGGATGAGCTACGATACCCTGGAGAGGAACTCATCCAGCGGTTCATACTGAGAAAAGATTAAAAGACCAACGAACCGAGTAAGAAGGAAAGAGACCACGCCCGAGGACTATTGGAGAGCTGGTAAGCAAAATAGGCTACTGTTCTTAAAACGCACAGAGAAACCTTGAGCGCTGGGGATCCGCAAAAGGATCACAAAATGTGCACGTGTCGGGAAGGAATGGGGATCCTAATCTCTCTCAACACAAAAAAGGATAGAAGGAATGCATCTACAAAATATATTCGACAAGTGAATGGAGGGGTATCGTTGGAGAAAACGAGGACGCTACCAAGGGAGGCGGTGAGAGAAACATCATCACACATTTTGGGAACGAGACCAATAGCAAGGACCAGGATCGGCGGGATGGGAATCCTTCAAAAAGGCAGGGGGGTTTTACTTTAAGCGGCAAAAACGGTACGTAGACAAGGGGGGAGGGTCCGCCTCCAAAGGGCAAAAGAATCCGAGCGCCTATAGGCACGATTCCCGGCAAACGAAGTCGAGATATTGCGGCCTAAGGATCAGAAAACGTTCCAACCGCTGGTGACATCGAGGGCGATCTACCACACGGAGTTAGGATAAATCACGAAGCCCGCACAGTGGGGGAACGATGGGCCGTGCTCGGTGGGTACCAACAAAAAAAAAAAAAAAAAAAAAAAACCCAAACCAAAAAAAACAAACGCAACCCCAACACCCACCCCGAAGAAAAAAAACACCACACGTGGATCCCCTTAAGCTTGAAGCGGGCACCGGGGTTGCCGTCAATGGAGAACTTGGGACAGCCGCAGAGTCGTTATATAACGAAGCAGCACAATCCTTATAAGACTAATCCAAATTGCCCGCGGAGAATCTAGGTCGATAACAGAGGACCCTCCCCCGTCTCAGATTAAACGGAGGCCGCCAGAAAACAGAAAAGCTCCATGAAGCTCTTTCCGACTCGTCAATGAAACATCCGGTTCGAAGGAGCCGATTATGCTGAGTACTTGGAAGGTCGATTAAACCAACCAAATCTGTGGTACGGATGTGTCTCAGATACGTTAAACCCCTGGGAAAAAGGGTATAAATGAATCAGACTCGAACACTATTGGTGAGGGTCCAGTGTGTGGTTGTTGGAGGAAAACGCCGGGCGGCCGTCGTCCCAGGAGGAGGTATGCTGCCAAGAGTTCGAAACGACGGGGCATAAGCCATATCCGTAAACGACTAACTGGGTTCAAACGTCTGGGGGTAATAGGGTACAGAAACATGCAGTGTGAGCTGAAGTGGGCAGGCACAAGGACTGTGCGCATTACCTCTCAGTGGAGGGGGGAGTTAATGCGACTAACTCCATTTGTTGGGATGTCCGATTGGGGTGGGTCCCAAATTAAAAAGCAGGGTGTCGATATAGTGGGGGTGACCCACAAAGGAAGGGGGGTTCTGCCATCCTAAATGCCAGCTTGAAGTATAAGAGAGAGAAAAAAACCCCCATGGGTATACGACCCTGGGTGAACCTAGCCCCGACGAGGAACAGCGGCAAACGGACAGTCTCAGTTTGAGATAAAAGCTAGAAAAGGAGAAATGTTACTGCAACAGTAAATCCATTTGGGGTCTCAGACTGGGCCCGACGAGAATCAAAGAAAAGGCATAAAGTCGAGTTGGAAAAACGGGTCGGCCCATCGGTGGTTACGTGATAGATAGTAGGGCCCAAGGAACGAGGGGAAAGGAGGGGAAAGTGGGACCGGTCTCAATTTGGGGTAGTAGAGGGCAGGGCTTCGAAGGAAGGGGCCGTGTAGCGAACGACACTCCAGAGAACTGGCCGACATGCTAGCTTCGTGCCATTTGGTAAAAGCAGTCCTGTGATGGGAGTAATGGGGTAAGAAAGCAAAACTATCAAAGGGGGATCCGGCTTGTCATTCATTCTTTGGAGGAGCAGTGTTGTGGAATAGGAAAGGTCAAGGGATAAGAATTTTCTAAAGCGGGAATTCTTGTCAGAATCTTCCAGAATAACGCCACAAGAACCCGAAATATAGGCAAAAGCCCATGCCACGGGTCACCGCGCCAAGGAATAATACAGAGGGGCCCGGATTGGTCTTACTTGAATGTTTCGGCAATATCCAGGGACTGTTTCCATTCCGGAGGATGGCAAAAAAGTCGTCATTACGAAATGTTGAGTGCGAAAAGAGAGTAAAGAAGGGGGGTTTGTACGCTATCTTTAGGCGCTGCTCTCTCTAGAAGAGAGAGGCGGATTGGCACGAGGGAGGGGGGTTGCTTGGGTGACATGAAATAGCAGGGCGATCGGCAACAGACATGGCTCAAGATGGTTCCATGGGTTAGGGGGTTGTCTCCAAAGGCCAGGAGAACACCAGGGATCAGGAAGGGCTGTCAGGGCGGGCATTTTCGGGCCTGATGAAGTGGGAATCTCGAGGAAAAGAGGAGGAGAGGAGGGCGACTTCAGGGGGGGGGATGGCGATCATCACTCTTACGCGACGAGTTATGCGAGCAAATTCCCTGCGTATCACGAGCGGGTTCAAGCGGAATACGGCGAGGGAAATAGTGTGAAGTCGGCTGGGACCGGCGTTGTCCAACGCAACTTCATCCCGCAACAAATAGCGTATCTCATAAAGAAAACCGAGGCGTCGGGACAAGAGAAGCTGTCTAAGAAAGGGGGGCGACGGAAGAAAAGGGGGGGGAAGAAGGATCGGATGCTAAAAAGACTTTTCAGGGTGTGCTCCATTTTCACCGTACGATTCGAAGATTCGGAGAAAAAGTCTCAGACCAGAAGATTTCCAAATGTAAAAGAGCCGAACGGTCACTACCGGAATGAAACAACGAGACACGGGAGAGAGAGTAGAGATGGGGGCCGCCCACGATCGGAAGGAGACCAATTTGATCTCGACTCATCCAAATGGAAACTCCCTACCTTTAGGCATACAAAAGTCAGGACAAAACCCAATCCTATGCGAAGAGTAAGCGGATACGAGAGTGGGTAGTTGACGACCAAGTAGGGGCAGAAGGATCATTCGAAGACGAATCACCGGGACTGAAAATGATAAAGGGCTTCATGACGGCGGATAGGAGACGGCGACAAGATAGCTTTGGGTCAAAATCACTAAATAACCAGAAACCTTGCCCCAGTGAAAATATCCACCGTTGGGCGAATAGTTGATAGCACAGAGAACTAACAATAAGTAAGTAGAGACTAATATCGCGAATTATCCATCTCCAAGGTCTGAGGCCCGTAACGATAAACTAACGGGGAGAAACGAAAGACAAAATCACCCAAGAAGAAACATAATTGGCATCAGAACTTTTCATCACCGTGGGAATGAATAGTGGGACAACGGGAGGGCTGAGATAGTGATACCTTTGCGGCACTCGGAGGCACCCCTTTCGATAAAGAGAATTCGTAGAACGGAAAATGAGATTACAGAGTAGAGATCACAGTAAGGGCCCGAAATCCATGAAGATTGGGATTGGAAGATATCGAAGACGTAAAGGGAGCTACAAGACAAAGGCAGTGCTAATCTCAAAAGTACTGGGCGAAAGAGCAACACCAACTTTTAGTAGGAACGGCGAAATAGATTACCGAGTCAGTTAGTCGCGGGGGGAGTAAGAGCGTCAATTCCGTACTCTGCGATCCCCATCAGTAATCAACATTGGGGGGAAGGCGGAAAGGCTGACGCGAAACTGCGTCTCAGTAGGTGTTCCTTATCCGTCAGGTCGTCTCTACGGATTACAGGGAGCAAAAAGTTGATAACCTACGCCCGCTCCGCCTGGGACGATGTCGAGCACCAAAATCGATGGGCAAAAATAAGAACGGGACACTTGGGAGTGGTGAAAGTAGAGGGGGGGGAGGCAGAAGGGGGGGGGGAGAAGAAGCTCCTCCTCTTCCATGCTGGAACTAGAAGCTAGAAGTAAAGAAAAGTGTAACGGGTGTTCTTAGTGTCAAACACAAAAAAGAGAAAGAACGTCAACCAAAGAAAAAAAAAAGCAAATGAAAAACCGGAAGACACAAACATACTAAATATCACAACAAGCCATCCACCAACACCGGACACAAGAGCGAAAAACGCCGCAAGGTATCCACGGCCAAAAAAAAACAAAAAAAAGGGGAATCACAATGTATGACGTTCAGTGGGAGAGGCTGGAAAGTTGGGGAACTGTAAAGCGTGATGATGAGCACCTCGGAGTGACAGAATCTAGATAAGGGAATAGAGAATAGCAGCAGGATGCTAGCAAGTCCGGATCCTTCAAAGTTTCGTAGGCAACTACCAATGATGTGCAGGCGTACGAACTGGTTTGACGGATACAGAATCGGGCGGTCCACAATGATTGAGCCCGCGTACTCAATGGGGCCTGCGATCGGTGTTAGTCCGCTCCAGTCCACACCAATCAGCAAGTAAAAGAGCATCTCCGGGATACGGTCTGAGCGACGTAAGACTTATAAAAAACAAATTGAGGGAATAAGAACTGAATTAGTAACGTGTGCGAATTCACCGGAATACATTGAAAGGATTACGACGCTCTGAAAACCAAAAGGAAAAAAACCCTGGACCACAGTGCTGTACGAATACGATAGTCAACCGAGAAAACCCAAAGGGGGATGGAAGTACACGCGTTTCTATTGGGGGTCGAAGCTCAGCAGAGTTGGGGTGAGTAGGGCAACAGAATGGGCAAAAGAAGAAGAAAAATTCGAGACGGAACGCGAACAAAGAGCAGTGATCCTCTCGGGGTGCTAATTCAGGCGAGAGAGGACGCGAAGTTAAAGGATCGAGCAAGCGATATAGACTCGAATAGAGGAAAAAGTAAGAAAAACAAGAACGGACCACTGAATGCCCAGAAGAAAATCAAGGACCGGATGTGGCGTCGCTATTGCAGGAGGGGGCAAAAACCTCAACATGGACGTAATGCAAAAACCCTGACTGTTTAAGAGACGAAACTGTGTGGGGGGGCGGAAAAAAAGTGGTGGGGGGGGGATTGACAAGCAACACTCGGTGACACAAGAAATCCAGATAGGAACTAAGTCCCGATCCTCGAGCGAAAAAATGCCACCTCGGCATAAGTGTGAGAATCAAATCGGGTATCATTACTGACGATGCAAAAAATCGTTGCAAATAGCCAATGGAGCATTTCGGCAAACCTCAAGCTCATAATGACATCGGAACGCTTCTAGGAGAGGGGGGGCTGGGGTTGAACGAGGCATCAATGGAATTGCAGAGGAGTTGATGGCGGCGTGATACCGGAAGAAGTGGAGGAAACAGCACCTCTCTCTCATGATAGACAAGGGGAGGAAGAGAAAATACGCCACAACAAAGAGACGGCAGTCATGAATTGCGACCGAAGTAGATCAATGGGGGGGGGGATCGTCGTAGGGCTTAAAATCATCCGCCGGGGGACGAGTTGACGGATGAGTCATCGAATCGGGCGCGCCGGGGGCGTTGCTGAAAATAAAAAGAAAGGCGAAAATCGATGCGAAAAAAAGTGGGGGACGGGGCGGGGGAAGATAATGAAGGCATCGGTAGAAGCGGGCGTTCGACTCATATTCTCCGAATAAAACCTAGCACGTTTCTACGAACTGACGTGGGCTCTTGGAGTGCCGGGCACTAAACTATAAGGGGGGCTAAGAACTTCCAATTGCACTGACGGAAGAAAGTTAGCTTTATAGGGCAGCCGGACGAAACAGTTGCCGTGGGCCGGAAGGGGAATTCGTCGGGGGTTAATACCGGACAAGTAGTAGTCAAAATGTGAGATCTCGCGGAATACGACAACTTGGCCTAAAGAATTATGTTTAAGCAAAAAGGATTGGTTGCGGAAACCACTATTTCGTCACAGAATACTCCCGTACAGGCTTTATCCAATGAGGGAACTTGGAGCACACTATGAAGAGGGTAAAGACAGCAATCCTTAAAGAACTCTTCGTAGGACTACAGGACGGTGTATGGATTTTGGGGCTTTCGGCCGGAATAAGACAGAAAGGTTCACCAAACGTGCCGGAAAAGGGTTTGGGGAAAAAGATTAGCAGAGTGAGAACTGTCCAAGGAATCTACCAAAAACAACCACAACTGCTGGAACAGATGAGTGCCTCGAGCAACGGGGTGCTGGGGGGAAAAAGGGCCATCTTTCGGAGAAAGAATTGGGGGCTCGCGTAAGTCAGTCAAAGGTGACCAGCGCCAAGTCAGCGTTCCTAACCGTATGGACCGCAATCGTGGAAGGGAAAGCGCTGACCAGACGTGGAAAATCTTTCGGAGGCTGAAAAATCTTAAAGAAAATGGGCAATGGCGTCTAAGGAGCGAAAATCGATACAGAGGAATAAGGACTGGACTAATTGAGGGGAAAAAAAGATCCGAAAAACGTTCTGGAAGGCGCCTAACAAGATCAGGGCAAGGCGAAATTTTATCAATCCAGAGGACGTGGGCAAAACCGGGGAAAGAGGGACTCTCAGGAAAAGTATCTATATCACCGAAGATGAGGCAATCGGACAGGAGCGCGAGCACGCGGGGAACTTCTGGGGGCAGAGAGCCTAGGGCACATATCTTCCTGAAGGGACAAGCATCTTATCGCGAGGAAGGATGAGACCTTGCCAACGGACATCGTCCAGGCGGGGGTCGCTGAAAACGATAAAAGACTGGCTGAAAACTGAAACAACGACAAAGAAGAAAGGAGACCAGCGAAAAGACTCAGGGACGAATGTGTCAGAAAGGGGAGGAGGGAAAAAATAGGCTTACCCTTTTGTAAGATAAGCGAGAGAACGGGGCTCGTCAATCGCGGGGCGAAGGAACGCGCATGCAACTCACACTCCATGTTCAAGGGGCTCCTTAGCTTTCACGATAGCTCTCAACCCCAACAAAGGAGGGGAAGAAAAAAAACGGAGAGGAAATAGAGGATCGAAGAAGAATACACACAGTAAGGGGTGAGCTGGAAACGGACGCGGAAAAAAATCGAGTAAGCACCCAAAGCGAAAGGAAGCGCTGATCTCAGAACCTAGAGGCAGACGACGGAAATTAGCACAGTCAAGTCCCGCGAGGGAAAATTGCGAACCGTGATCCAAGGACTGGGAGGTGGTTCACTAGTGAAAAAGGAAAGAAAGAAACTCCAGGCAACAAAATTCCTCGAAATCCGAGGAATAATCTATATTTCGGGGAACTTCAGAAGAAGGATTTTAGGAGAAAGGCTCGAGTACCTAACGTAGCAAACGTAATCGGACCGTTAGATCTGGAAAAAAGCGCCGTTTAACATCTGAGGGAATAGAGACCGTGAGAAGTACCGGGAGCCTTTAAAAGCAACGGAATGAGCTTGAAATCGAAGGGTTGAAGAAGGTCCCCGAGTTTGTTATAGAGGGAGACAACAAACTTTTCGGTACGGATAGGACGGTAAAAAGAACTAATAAAACGTAGAACTGATTGCCCGATGTATTGCCTGGGAAGAGAATCATAAACCGTCGGGTATTGGCAAAACGAACGTGACACGACACAGAAAGGGAGGAAAAGGAAGTGCCTTCTGGAAGGTCGGTTGACATTGGCCGACGGGAAAAGGGAGCGATCTTACCAGTGGAAAAGATAGAGGGACGGTCAACAATCGTGTCGATTCTCGAGGGGGGGGCAGGGTCGCCGAATTGGAAAAACAGTGGGGGGACTATTCAAAAACGCGACGGACCAATAGGGGAAAGTTCCGGGTTGAGGTTCTGATAGCAACTGGGCCGCCAGGCAATCGCTGATCATTCTGCCAAACGTATTCGCAATTGGGCACCGAAAACCGAATCTCCTGGAAAGAAAAAAAATATCGTGCCATCAACATGGGCGGGGAAAACAAAATCGGTTAATCGTTAGATGGGGAGCGGCGGAATGTGTTCTAGGGTGACTACGGGAAAAAGAAGGGTCCGGGCTGGCCTGTGTCAAAGTGTAGAGAATAGAGGGTTGGCAGGCCCACAAAAAGAGTGGGTAAGGGAAAAGCCACTGGGGTCGTTCCGCTAAAAGAAAGGCACAGGGGGACTGGGATTCAATTTCAAGCGGGCATCGACTTCACCGGGAAATAACCGGACCGCCCGGGTTAAGAGAAAGAGGGGGAGTGGCTAGTCGGAACATGCCTTGGTGGAACTAGTAAAGATGACAATTTAGACCACAACAAAAAAGACGCAACAAACAGAGACAACTAAAAAACAACACAGACACTTAACGCGTTGACGGGGGATTCGGGGTTACACTAGGTGGGGGACGGGAGATTGATGCCGAACCCAGGCCACAGCTTCTGCGAGGAGTCGTAAAGCGGAGAAAATTGGGGGGTTTTAAACTCGGGGGGAGGGCGAGGAAGGTGAGGTTCCACCAAAAAAGCTAAAATAAAAGCAAGAGATAACATCTGGTTTCAAAATAGGACGAAGTGTGTGACGGTGTAAGAACGCAACTACTACCCTAAACGCCTTCTCAGTAAAAGTGACGGCAAAAGAAGCTGTTCAGTGGAGGAGGCCGGATCGGACGACGGAGTCGATACTGAGGGGGTAAGGGGCAGGGGTGTCGAAATCGGAAAATGAGGAGAACCAACCCACTCCAGACGCGAAAAAAACCACAACACATGCTAGTGGATTCCCCTGAATATAAACACCGAGGCGCGCGAAACGCAGGGGGGTTTCTCTTACTGCTGGTTGGGTGGGCTCAAAAGGAAAAAGGACGGGGTGAACTGGGGAGGGATGAGCGCCTATGCGGGAGAAATGTTAAAGAGGGGTATTTGAGTGCAAATTAGGTCGAGAGTTGTGCGATGGTGGGGTGATAAGGCGTAGGCGGAAAATCATCTCCTCGTAAAATGTAGAGCACTTGAGAAGGAACCGGGGGGGGGGTCTTTGAAACAGCGAGCAAGCGCACGAGGAAAAAAAACCGTCTTCAGGGGGATGGACAGGGGGAAAATGTCATCTTTGGTTGCAGAAAGGTCCGTAAAGAGACTAACGAAAATATCGACGTGAAACGTCCCAATCGGCCTGGCGGGAGGTGTTCTTCCGTGAATTTTCCGGAGAAAGCACGTGGGGGGGAGATCAGCGGGGCTTCAGCGGGGGACGAGAAGGAAACTAACGAAAAGGTGGGAAAAACCGTCAATCGAGAAAAATCGCTTTCTGGAGCGATCATCAGGGGGGGGAAAGCGCGAAAAATAAATAAGCCGTTCCATGGACACGGAGTTCCCAGGTTCCGTGCCAATGCGAGGCATTCGTCATGTTTCTCAAAGCAGAGGGTCTATCTGAAAACGGGAAGGGGGCGAAAGAGAATACATTTCGATGGGGTACGACAAGGCGAAGTTCTACATAAATGGTATGAAAAGAGGATGACGTAAATGTAAGTTGGCTGCTGGTTTTTTCAGAAAATCTGCGTACCTAGTGCAACATATGGGGCTCAAACGTGAGACAGACCCACAGGGTACTGCACATAGTAAAAGGTAGTCCAACAGAACAATGGTTCAACACCAAATAAGAGATCACTACCGGGACCGGCGACCAGGGGGTACCGGGGGGCGTGTTGGCCAGACGGCGGGCACAAGAAACAGAAAAGCACGAAGTGCGATCGCAAAAGAGCACTAATTGACACATAAACCCGACTTGTGGAAGGCAGGAACGTAATCCTGTAGCGGTGAGTCCCCTCAGAAGAGCGGGGAGAGAGTGGAGGAGATCAAGGGGGCCAGGGGGGGGAAAGGGGGAAAAAGAAAAGAAGAGGAAAGGAGGGAAATACGGATGAGAGACTATTTATGTAGAAAAGGGGGAGACGAACTAAGCGGGACTTATCTGGACAGTCGGGAGAGGGCGCGATATTGGAGTAATCAAGGGACAGTCCAAAACGTTCCACGCACGATATGGACTCATTAGACGCGACCAGGGGGGGGGGGAAAAGTAGGCAGGAGGGAGAGGCCAGTACCTAAAAACTAACTCGGGAAAGGAAGTTATGGGATCATCGGGGGAGCCCTTAGGAGGACGAAAAAACTGTAATTCCTAAGCTATCAACTACACTGGGGTGGGAAGGACCATACTATAAAGAAAAACTTCCACAAAGAAACCAACAAAGGAAAGTATGGGAAAAAAATCTAACACTTTTTGACTGACAGACGGTGTCAACAATTTCTCGGTGGAAAGGCTAGGATAAAACGGGGGGCCTTACCAGAAAAAGTAGGTCGTCTAAAACAATCGGCACTAAACGGGGGAGCGACGTCTTAGGACGGGGGAAGCAGAAACTTCAAACGAGATTACGGGTAAGGGGGGAAAAGTAGTGAGAGAGGCCTTGAAGGATGAAACTTCTAAAGAGATGGTCTACTCTCATGAATAAGCGGAGGTAAACATCCACGAAAAACAACACGTAGGGCTTAAAAAGATATATATTCCCTCCTATGAGCAGAGGGCTTTTCTTCAAACTTATAGACTAAGGTCTGGATTCCCGCTCCTCAGCAAAGGAAAAAGTTAAGCTTGAAAGAATGTCGCTATGAGAAAACTTGCCGGCGGGGAGGGGAGGAATGGGTCGGGGGGTGAGAGGAACAGTCAGGATCTGAAACTGAAACTAAGCCCAGTTGGGATCACTCAGAAGAGTCCTCCCGGTACATCAAGATCCTATGACCAAGGGAGCGAGGCTTACAAATGCAATAGGGGGGAGGTGGGCTGTGGAAGGTTCTGTTCTCCTGGGGGGCGGACCGTTTCTTGGAGCCAGGCGCAAGGAATGACGCGAGGGTGTCGCTGTGCCGGAGACATCCTCGCAGGAACTCCGGCAATCGAAGTATTAAAAACCGGAGGGGGGGGCGGGCTCGCTGCGCGCGCACTGATCACAAGGCGGCGATCCTTGTCATTAGACGTGCGTCGTTGTTGAAGTATCTGTGAATCTTGAGGTCTAAGCAAAAGAGCAGGATACCCACGTCTAAAAAGTCCGGTCATGAAGGAGGGCCCGTCTCTCAGGAGTAAACAGATGATACTGAGTCAAGCCGATCAGTATGAGGCGACCAAATCTACCACTTGGTACCGCGGGGCGCGAGAAATTGGGAGCACATTAGAAGGGACGTAGTTATCAAGGGGATTGAAAAGCAAGAGTCGCATGCTTGTGGCCGAATCGGGGTCGCCCACGAAATCGCGGGGGGTAAACGCGATCGCCTGCGAGGGGGCTAGAGGAGGGGGCAGCAAAGAGGGCACAAAGACGGACAAAGGAGGGAGAACACATTTAACGTGGAAATGAAGGTGTCTGAGGACGGATGCCCCTGGGGATCTCCGAATTAAAAAGAGACGTTAAAAAGGAGCAAACTAACCAACCTCGCTGGAGAATCAGGTCTCCTGGTTAGCGAACTGTCTCCGAGTCGTCGGGTTGAGGCAGCCAAAAATAAAAAGTGGGTGCGAGGCGAAAGAGCCGGGATTTTTTGTCAGTAGTGGGGCTGGGGGGGAAACAAAGGGGGGGGAAGCAAAGTAAAGGTCAGAGAAAGGCATGGGAGGTCACTGAGGGGGAGACTCATAAGCGTTTCAGATGGGGCTCCGAAGGCGGGAGGAAAGGACGGTAATAGCGACAGCAATCGTCTATCTAAACATGAGCGAGATAAATAGGCAAAATGAATCGGTCAAAAAAAGGAACCCGTTCATTTGGGAGCCTAGACTTACGGAAGGAGCAAATAGGAGAGGAAAATATTGCTAATTGTAAACGATAGAACGCACACTTTAACCTTTGGAGAAAATCATGTCTGTTGAACTAGACCGTAGGGAGGTATTGACAATCCAAGGTGGACGCGGATAGCACTCGCTAAGTAAACTATTAGACAGAACATAAACAGAATCCGGAACGAAAAAGCAAGAACAAAAACCGTCCGCCGCCTAGAAG
>Ga0179591_1264709_pt1 | contig 12880 bp, 12 predicted proteins | sample CZOMad2_1_08_16f_FD_182891 | JGI IMG/M metagenome (GOLD analysis project Ga0179591, IMG submission 182891) | Vadose zone soil fungal communities from Angelo Coast Range Reserve, California, USA - CZOMad2_1_08_16fungal (PacBio error correction) | ecosystem: Environmental > Terrestrial > Soil >...
AGGGGAAGGGGGGCCAAAGAACTGGAGAATTGGCCCAACACGGGCCGATGGTAGCTTACCCGCAACAGCCGATGTCGTTGGCACTCTCGGCTTAGCGCCTGTCTACGGAGGAGGGGTTCAAAAAGGAAAAAGAACGTAAGGGCGAAGGAGGACGCGCCTTGGCGAGTCAGTTGTTTGGAGGTCCGATATCTTCGAAGTCATAAACGTGAAGAAACGACGAGGTGAGCTCTGGGAGACGGTCCTCGGTATTAGGAGCCTCTCTCATCGAGGAAGCGACACTAAAAAGCCGGGGCCGCGCGGCTTGCGGGGCATCGGAAGCTCGTCGAAATAGTTGCGCGATGGGGCATTGGGGGAAGCAAAAGTTGGGACTGAAGTAAGGAAAAATCAGAACGTGGTTCTCTCGAGGAGCTTTGTCGGTTGACGCCGCTAGTGAGGGGGGGGTGGGGGGGGGGTGGGTGGTGTGTGGGGGGGGGGTTTCCGCAATCCTTCGACTAGAGACTGAAAGAGTTCATCCTCCACAGCTGCGCAACTTCGACCGACAACTGTCGTGCCGAAGGGATGCGGGGAATTCAGAGGGAACGAGAAAAAATTTCCAGTCAGGTGTCCGCGCTCGATGGATCAAGTGGTACCGCGGTATGGGGGACGTGCAAGAAGGCGACCAAAAGAAAAAGAAAGGGCTGATCGGAGATAAGCGCGGCTTAATCACGAGGGAGAAAAACAGACAGCTCAGCAGCAAGCCAAAGCAACCAGGAGGCGATAAAGTTCGACCAGTAGGAGGAGGTAAGAGGAGAGCTAGAGGGCGGAGGAAGAGAAAGGCGATGTCATCGCAGCCTCCGTGCTTCAGTCGCTCTGATTCGGGGGGGGACAACCTAAAATCGCGATAAGGGGGAAAAAAAAAAGGAGCGCCCTCTCAAACGCTATCAGCGGGCTCTTTCCTCAAGACCACCTCGAAGGAGGGTCTGGAGAACGCAGAGAGGTCAAAAAAAGAGGAGGTAAGACGCCCGCTGGGGCTGGGACGAATCTAATGTGCGGCTAAAGCGACTTGGCTGGAAGGCGTAGGACAAAAAGAGTCCGACTTGAGAAAGCGAGATCAGAGAACCGACGCCCCGCGGGGGTCGCCAGCACGAAAGGTTTGGTCACGATATAGGCATGCAAGTCCAGGCTTCGAAGGGAAATGTCCCATTGATCGCCGCCTAAAGAGATCCGCAGCTGTACTACCAAAAGAACAACCCGCAGGGGAGGGTATTATTCCAACGGTCTGGGAAGCCCTAGATTGGCCATGAAAAAAAACACCAGTAGAGAGAGCGCATCGGGTCGACGAATCGCGGCTCCTCAACGGAGGAGGAATATCCATTGGCTAGGCCAGAATCTCGATTAGGGGGGGAAGAGCGTAAATGACAAGACTGAAAGAAGGGACGTGGCCAGGGCTCTCTGGGGACACGTGGCGACGTCGTTGAATCGGGTCGACCATCAGGCTGTCCGCTTGCTCCCATCAGGGCGAGCCAGCAAAAACACGATCGGAGAGCACGAGAAAAAAACGATTGATACTTGTCGGGAACGCCATCGAGAGAATCCCGTTTGAAAAAAGAACGCAGCGCCGGTTGCAAGTAGACGTCCGGCAACGAGAAGAACTCGAACGCAAGTAGGTAGACGATCGGTAAAGAGCCCCATAGAATGCACTAGGGAGAGGAATGTACTCGTAATATGATGAAATCGCGAAAGAAATAAAATATCACCTGGGATTAGGGAGGCCAAGGGTGCATCGAAGAGAATCTAAGTGGGAGGAAGTCTAAAAAAGTCCATCGCAGGTTCAGATCTTATCGGCTCTTAAAGACGAAAAACCGAAAGAAAAAAAACAGGCCGGGGAAAAAGGTCGTGCGCCACAATGCCGCACTAGGCGAAATCTTGGTCAACGATGCTTCTCGTGAAAGTCTGGGCACACAGGAGGTCTAAGTGACGGCAAATTCTCTATCTGACCAGTCTTATGAAAGCCCATACATAGGCGTTGAAGAGGGTGAGGAAAAAGGGATTAAAGGTAAGGGTCACGATCAATCCCCTCCAAGACCTTTCTCTTGAATGCGAACCGTAGACTGCGAAAGAGCGACGGAGAGCGGAACGTACGACTGGAGAAATTCTCGAAGGTTCCATCGTAATACTCCCACGCGGTGACAGAAAAGAATAGCCTAAGGGTTCTCATGAGGCTAGGGGGAACAGAAAGGGGAAAGGATCAGGACAAGCGGAAGAGGCTTCGTCCGATGCGGAATGGTCGGTTTATCCACCGATCGGCTGCCGGGGAGGAGCCCGGGGGAAGAAGAAAAGTCAAGAAGATAAGTCCTGAGGTGCGGATGCAGCGGCAAGGGAAGCAACGTACCGCGCAAAAACCTCTCCTCGCTCGGAAGGGGGCTTTTGGAGGGAAAGGAAAGGCGAGAAGGGGGACGAGTCTGGGGAACGCTGTACGTTGCCTCCCGTCGCCATAGATCGGAAGTCGCGGGACTGCGGAAAAGACCTTGAAAAGACGAAAGGAAGGTTCCGGAGAAGAAGACCTTTGGGCCAGGCGGATCGGCGGCGAAGAAGATAACGGCACAGCGAGCGGGAATTTTCAATCTTGCAGTTCAAGAACTTCCAAAGTAGAGGGGGGAGTAGGAACAAGCCATTGGAAAAGCTAAGTCTCTAAACAACCGCAGATTAGGACCAGGAAAAGGGGGGTACGGGGGGAAAGGGAAGTCAGGGCAGAAGACCGAGAAAACAAGCTCCACACAACCGGTAGGGTTTACCACTGCAATATTTTGCAGCCAGGGGCTTGTCGCTCGGAAACCTTAATCACGAAAAAGGGTCCAGCCGTTAACTGAAGCGCTGAAAAGAGATTTCGACCGAGTCATAAGTCCAAGAAGGTGCAATCCAAGGGTTAAAAGGAAGACTAAGAAAAAGAGGGGGGAAAACACGGCGTCAGTACTGTGCTTGGGAGAAGAGGAGGGCAATGGGCAGCGAGGAACGAGGATTGGTGGTTGAGCAGAAACTCATCCGAGGAAGAAGGAAAGGTGGAAGTTCAGGGGACAGCAGGAAGAAAGACGTCCCCCAGGACGACGCCGTTGTCCAGCGCCAAAAAAGAAGTGAGCGTGAGGGACTCGACTCTAGACAAGAAAAGAATATCAACAAAAAGGAGGGAAATGCAAATAGGGGGGGAGAAGCTCTCGAAGGTGAAAAACTTGAGGAACAGTCCTTCCGGCCTGCTAAAGGACCATCCTTAATAGCATTAACACTATTGGCTCTGCGTCACCAGAATGTGGCGGGGCAAAAAGAAGTCTGTGAGAGGGTTCAAAAACCGCAGCGTCTCTAAAAAAAAACACATCATCGTCTCCGCCGAGCTTCCTATCTTCCCGGCGCGAAATTTTAAAAAATCATAGGGAAGACTAAAAGGGAGGGCTCGGGAGAGAATCGAGGTCGAGCGCTCGTGACTCAGACAAGCAAGAAAAGAGGTCCGCTGAGGAAGCCGAAGAGAAAGATCTAATTAAAAAAAAAAGCGGCCGTGGTCAACACTACCGGGGATATGGTTTTTAGCCTGTGGGTTCAGTGCATCGAAAAAAAAAAAGAGAAAGTTGTGTCTCCAAGCACCACAGCATCGCGGGGGTCGCGACGCCTCTTTCTTGAATGGAAGAGCCGAGTTCAAGAAAAGGGGGGGGGTAAGAGTGCGCGCTGTGGAGCCCTCTTGCTAGGGTCTCTAGCGTTTCCTGGGGAAAAAGAACTCATAAAAGGGGTCCAGAGAAAAGGAGGTGAGCAAACGGCCGGAGCGACGTTTTGGAAGGGTCAGGTACAGTCTCCATCCCGCATGAAAAGTCTAAAAACTCGAAGGAAGAGGGGTCACAGAAAACTAACCCGGCGCCATCGGAAAAATTCCTGTCCTTTCTTCCAACGTTCCGCCAAAGCTACTACAATCTCGGGAAAAAAAAAAGGGGAAGAGGCAGAGGAAAAAAACTGAAAAGGGGTCTGAGAGGACTGCAGGGTCCTCTCCTCAATCTCGGCCACAAAAAACGATTTCTACAACCGAAAGAATCGGCTAATAAAAAGAGAGGTCTATTCCTGAGGGAAAACCCCGAGGAGGAGGAACTTGAAAAGGGGGGAGGGCTTATATTTCTGACCTCTTGGGCATAAACCAGGACTGGTAAATGCTATAAGGGTCAGAGACCGAGAGGTGCCGAGTCCTCTAAGAATCATCTAAAAAAACTTCGCAGACGGGAGGGGCTTTGATAGTGACCCGGCTTCGACCGAAAGTGCGCCGCACAAGGAAAAAAAAGGACGTTCTTCCCGAATTCGGGCTCTGTTGGCCTACGAATCTCAAAGAAAAAATCAAAGAAGGGGAAAAAGGTCTCAGGCAGGAAACCAAGGAGCCGATCTATGTCAAAAAGCGAGCTGCGGCGGGAAGGAGCGCGATCAGAGTGGGAGCATTCAGGTGCGTGAGAGAGGCTTAAGCTGCGGGTGGGAAGAAGCTTGCGGGATAAGCCTGATTGGCTTAACGATCATTTCGATCATGCCCCATTGGCCATTTTCCACAGGGGTTTGGAAGGTAAGGAAAGACTGAAGAGAAGAGTCAGCGGGGACCTCACGGGCCTTCGAGATGGGGGAAAAAAAGGAAAGGTGACGATCGCCAGGCGTCTCCCGGGCCGATAGGGGGGAACATGATAAAAAAACGGGGGGGGAAAGAGAGCTGGTAGGAAAAGGCCAACGGGCCGGGATACGATTTAGCCCGCAACGAAGAAAAAAAGGGAACGGAGTTCAATCCGGGGGAAAGCAAATGACCGGAGGGCTGGAGGCTTCTGTTGCGACAAGCGGCCGAGAGGGGGAGGGTCTCGGGGGAAGACTTCCGCTAGGGAAAAAGAGGGTCTTACAAAAGGCGTTCTATGCTCTGCGCACCATTGGTTAGAAGCATGACCAGCCCAGAAAAAAGGAGAAGAGAAAACCACCGAGATCGTTCTCGCAATGTCTATTGGGTGCATACTCTAGCTAAGACCGTCTATCTGTCAAAAAAGGGAGAGGGGGCCGTAGGGGGATTAAAGAAGTTAGCAGCTCAGAATCCGCAACCGAATAAAAGGTCCAGGTCGAAGAAAAGAAAATAAAAGTGTTCGGGTAGACGGACAGTCGCGGCAAATGGATGGCAGCGGCTAGGAAGTTTCCTTACCCTTGCGAACTGGCCTGAGGGGGCCCCACAGGGGGGGAGTTCTGGAAAAAAGAACTGAGATGCGGCGGAGAGATCTACGTCGCATCGGCAGGTTCCTTTACGTCGCTGGACAAAGCGACTCTCTGCACTAGAAAAAAGTCGAGGGAGAAGTAACCGCGGGAGGTCCGGGGGACAGGCGTTCGGTGTTTCACAGAGTCGCCTTCTCTCAAAGGGGGAAAGTCGTGCGAGTCTTGGAAGGGCTCAATGGGGGTAAAGCATAGAGAGGGATCCCGTTGGCCAACAGACCAACTGCTTAGAGCCGGAAAATATCAGGCCAGGAAGAGGAACATCGAGGCTCCAGGCAGGAGCGTCCTATGTACCATAACCGTAAGTCTAGCAGGGAGGAAACGAAGGCTGAAGAAAGGGGGGATAGGGGACAGCGCATGATCCAATCCGCGGTCGCGTGGGGGCGGGGGGAGTGTCGCAGTCGCCTGTTATTAGACGATAAATAGAAAAGAAAAGAGCAGGGCCGGTGGGGTCGGGTGGAACCTGGGGAAGGGGAGAAGGACGGATGCCAACGTGAGGGGGGAACGGTCGAACACCTGACCGGGCGGGGGGCTTAGGGGTCGACTAAGCTGCCAAAAAAACCCCCGTAACCGCAAAGTTTCGGACCTGCAGCGAGAAGGGCTAATGAGACTGAGATGGGTGAAGGGAAAAGGACCCGGTTGAAGAGGCACTGCAACTTGCTTCAGACAATCCAGGTCGCAGAGAAGGTCGACCGGAACACAGGGAGTCGGAAGGAGAGACGGATCACGCAAGCCTATCGCGATCAGACCTGCGCCCTCAATTGAAAGAAGCTTCTGAGAATGAAGTAGTCAGGCTGTTCGAGCTGCGCGAGCTGTACCGCAATTAAAAAGAAAGAAGGAAGGCATTCTAAGCTCTAGGAAAAGCGGAGGCACCTTTCTTCTGTGGAACTATGAAAAAAGCGCTCTGGGAATTCACCCAAAGTACGCATAGAACTCAGAGAAAGGCCCATGTGATCAATGAGGAGGGGCAGCGAGCTCACCGGCGCGAAACCGGGGGGCACGGGGAAAAACAAATCATAGGGAGGGGGAGACTTAAATCCACCTAAAACGGCATGGGGAGAAGGCCCGCAGAGAGTGGACAACCGGGGGGGGGGAACGACCTGGGGGGAAAAAGAAACAGGGAGGAAAACACGGAAGGAGGATGAAAAGAAATCGCAGGGGGGGGGGGCGCGTCGTCGATCACGAGGTTCCGGGTCCAAACTGAGAAGAGGGACTTTCAGGGGGAGAGTAGAAAGCAAAAAGTGGGTGCACACGGCTTATCGGAGGAAAAAAGGCCTCGGCGCCGGAGAGTTCAGCTCATTCTCTAGGAAAGGGAGGTTCGAAAGAAAGGGGGTCGAGAAAAAATTGGTCAATTGAGAAGATGCTCGTCTAAACCCCCCCAAGCAGGCCGGCCCGGGGATTCTCCTCTTGGATGCTCCTCGGCGGGAGCCGCAGAAAGAGAGCGAACGAAATCGAATCTTTTCACGCCGAGAAAAGTGGCGGGCAGCGTCCGTCGATATAGCTTGGGGGAGGTCTTCGAAGGGAAATCTAGGGGGTCTAAGAAGGGGGAGAAAAAAACTTAGGAGCTCGCTTGGAGCTTGGCTGGTGACAAAAGATCTGAATCTTACTCAAAGGGAACTTCATAAAAAAAAAACGTGGGGGCGAATCTAAAAATCAGGGCGCACAAATCAGGCGTGCCTCGCCGAAAAAGGATCGTAAGCTCTCGAGTTCGATAAATCACTCGGAAAAAAAACGGAGAAGGTCTAAAGAAGACCTTAACAAATTTTGGCAATCCTCGGGACTAAAGTTCCTCAAAACAGAGAAACACGGGAAACGGGGATAAGAATCTGGCTGATCGCTCGGAGCGCTGCGTAATCACGAAGTTCGACGACTCTCAGCGAATCGCGCAAAAAGAGGTATTCAAAAAAATCGAAGGCGCTGTGAAGCGAGAAGGGGAGGAGAGACGAACGCGTAGATCGGACTCGCCTCCCTCCCTCGGATGGTCAGCTCGTCTGCTGAAAAAAACTTCCTGAAAAAAAAAGAAGTCGGGGGAGAAGGAAAGGAGACGTAACTCGAGAAAAGCGCTTTCCTAAGCCGGGGATCCTCTCATCTGATGGACGGAAGTGGTCAAATGCTACAAAAAAGGAGGTCCAACGCAAAAAGATCCCCAGGAAAGGGTTGGAAGAGGGGGGAAACGAGGTACTTAATGGGGCGCGACAACTCTGCGGGAAGCAGCGTCAATATGCTCTAATCCGCGCAGCACGGCAAGTGTCTAGAAAAAAGCCTCCGGGGGGGTCGGAAAAGGGAGGGGGAAATTGGGGGAACGTAAAGCGTAAAGGCGTCTCTGCTCGAAAGCCGATAGTCCCAACTTAGGTACCTCAAGAAAAGAATTTAGAAAATAGGAACGAAAGAAAGATAAAACCCGGAGGCTTGATTCCGACGGGGTGGGGAGCAGGCGGGGGGAGAGCATGAAAAAAAAAAATGGGAGGCCTGAGGAAGGGGAGGACCGACCCACAGGAGAGGGCGCAGCTCCTATCTCGGAGACTCGGCCGGTCTATACGCTGCTGCTGAGGGTCTAAAGGATCTCGAGGGGGGGGGAGAGGAGAGGACGAATAATCCCAGCTGGTTTGAATACAGATATAAAACTAGACCTCTCTTCTCGACACATTCTACGTCTTGGAACAACGAGCCACCAAAAGAACAGCAGGGGAAAGGAAACGATAGAAGAGGGGGGAAATAACAGGAGGACCGTGGAACATTTTCGGAGGAATGCGTTGGCGGGGCTAGCGATAGTCACCTTGCCCGGGGGGGGAAGGGGGAAAGATTTTACGGAGTAAAAAAAGAAAATGCCTCAAAGAGAGGTCCGAGAGGGGGGGAGAGAGGAATCCAATCTCGAATTGAAGGAGTCATCTCGATAGGGTCTGTAATAGTGAGAGAATATATTTCGCGACAAAGGGAAGGAATTCACGGTCCAAGAGAGTAGGAAGGATAGAAGGAGAGGGAGAAGGACTAAGACCTCGGCGGCCAAGATACCTTTCAGACTTGCTCTTCGAGCTGACCTTAACACCAAGAAGAGAAAAAAATGTCAAGGAAAAGAGTGAGACGGAGCGGTAGCGGGGGATTTACCCTACGCAAAAGTCGGGTCGGGACTGTGGTATTGACTGCCGGTGATACCGATCGATAGGAACATCAAAAAAGGGTCATAAAGAAGGGGGGGAGAACCGAGAGAGAAGAGACCTGACGAATCTCCTAAAGACTCCGGCCCTCCGAAAAAGGGCACACCGTATAAGAACCTCTCCAGGAATGATTAAGGGGAAGGGAAAAAGTCTTCGGAAAAGAAAAGTAGAGAAGAAAGCGGGGAAGGGGGAAGAGAAAAAGCGGCAAAGAATAAAAAAAGGCACTTGCGCTCATGTAGCCATGTCTGAGACATACATCGACGGCAGGGGGAAGAGAAGGGCCGATGAAGGGGAGGAAACCTTGAAAACTACTCGGGAGGAAAAAGGAGGGGGGAGGACATGACTGCCCGATCGCCCTCGAAACGTCAGGCTTGCATCGGATGCAAAAACTAGGAAGCGCACGAAGAGCCACTCGTCGTAAGAGAACCAGCGGCATTGAAGAAAACGATACCGTCAGAGGGGGGGGAGGGCGGGAACGTGACGTCCTGGAGGTCGCCGCTAGAACTCATAGACGGGATGCGACGTAAAACTTCGGAGGGGAATCAACAAAGGAGGAAAGGAGAAAATCGGCGCGGCGAATGCACGAGAGGGAAACGCTCCGAATCTATATTGCATCAAGGGGGTAGAATTCGAGGAGTCAAACAAAGCGGCTGGCCGAGAACGGTCGCGGAGAAACACCGCTCGCCGGGACAAAGAAGGAGGTTCGTACAAATGAAGGGGGTCGGAAATCGTCCAGACAGACATTCTGGGTTCCGCCGCGGGCCATCAAAAGAAAAAAAGGACAGAACCACATTCTGCAAATCATCAAGAGGGGTTGACCATGTCCGCCCTTGAAAAAGCCGGGGGGGATATAGAAATCAAAAGAGAGACAAAGGCAGGAAAAGGTCAGCAACTGGAGGAGATCTATGCGACCTCCCGGGGATATCCTGGCGACTCCAATTCGCTCTGTCGGGGGGCCTGAGAAGGAACTAAGAGGAGTCGAAGGAGGATTGGGGCTCAATTTCGATGGCCATGTGAAAAAAAAAAGGACACACTAGATTTGGTTTTGGTAACAGGGCCACCAAGACGCCGACGGGGGGAGAGAACCAGGGGGGGGTCCTCGGAATTCCAGAAAAAAAAGGGTAGGAAAGCCAGCGCACACGACTAAAAACCCGGTTCTAGCGCAAAAAGGCGCAAACTAAAATCTCTTCTCAACAAAAAAAAAATATATAGAGAGAGTAGCAGAGGGGAGAAAAAGAGATCTTGTCACAAGAAAGGGGGAAGAATGGGGGGAGGCCTGCCTGTGCCGGAAGGCCGGTAATACATGGCCATAAGCACTCTTCGTCACCCGCTTGTCTGCAGGTTTCTAGGGGAGGAAAAAACAAAAGTCTTCGGTCGCAAGAGACCAAATCGTAGCAAGACTCGTCGACTGTGCCGAGCTTTACTTTAAGTGCGCCGTACGCAGGGGAACCAGGCGAGAGGAAAAGCCTCTGGAGGAAATTAAGGGCAAGAGGGGAGGAAAGCGCTATCAAAAGGACAAGCGGACCGATGGATCCCTTCCCGCTATTGGGCGGACAGGGCGCGGGGAGTTAGGGAAACAGGAAGAAGGCCGTCCACCACTACCGTGATGATGGGGCCTTGGGTCGTCGGTCACACGGAGAGACAGAGTGAAAGTGTTCCGAGGTATCAGCATCGTCGTGGTCTGCTACCTTTCGTGGCTGGTCAAGTTTTGGGAAAGAGACAATGACAAGCGATTGGAAATATGGCGGTCGGGAAGTGCAAGAGGAGCATAGATCGGGTGATAAGGAAAAAATGATGAAGAGGGAACATATTTGGGCGGACGAAGTTCCGCTTAGAAATAGGGGGTACGTGTGTGTAAGCGTTCAATGGAAAGACCCGCTAAGAAAAAAGGTCTATTAAGATATTAGAAAAAGAGTAGCGTCAACTACTACAGAAGAAAAAGGCAGGAAAAGCGGGGAATTCCGTCGGTCCTAGGGAACTGGAAGGCCACAAGGGGGGAAAGACGAAGACTAGAAGCTCGTTGCGAACAAGGCCGCCGGTCAATACTTTTGGTTTTTTTTTGGGGGGTTAGACGAGGAGGGCGAAGAGGCATGTCTCAAGAGGCAAGCAGTCGAGGGCTCAACCGACGCATCGCGAAGAGGGCTTCCAGAGGCGTCCGGGGTTGGGGAAAAAGAAAAACCTTAGAATTAGAGGAGAGAAAAGATAGGAAAGCCGGCCTGCTAAAGGGAGAATGTCCGAACGTCCTGTAGCCTATTCCTCTCAGAGGAGCATCATCTGGAGAAGAGGCTGACGAAAAAAAAAAAGGTGGAAGAGTTGGATGGAGGATATCGGGAAAAAGACTGAGCCTTCTAAAGCCCGTTTCTCTCAAACGACGCGTCCCCTGCAAAGATCCACCGATGTTCCTAGCTGCAGAAAAAGATCGATGACGTCAAAAAGGAAGAAAGGAAGTGCAGAGAGAAGAAAAAACGAACGATGCCATATATATGACCGATCACTCGAAGGGAGTCCGGTCGGCGCTAACGATCATAGGGGGACGCATTCAATAGTCCAAAAAAAGGGGAGAATCAGAGGTCGATTTGGGGGGGCCGAGCGAGGACCGTTTATCATCCATATCCGAAGTCTGAACGAGGGGGGAAAAATTAAGAGAAATTGGAAGGAAGTCCACAGGGAAGGGAGGAGACATGGGAGACGATCAAGAATATTCCTAATAAAACATCGAGTCCCTGGACAGCGGAAAGAGATTGTGCGAAGAAAAGATCGAAGAAAGGGAAGGAAGGATCGGCCGCTTCGTCAACGAGCGACCACAGGAGGTATTCACCCCGAGTCCAACGGCAGGTGAAACTCTCGAGGGAAAAGAAATCGAAGAAAGGGGGCTAAAGGCGATCTCCGGGGAGCGAGCATACCTATCTGTCTTCCTGGGCTTCAGAAAAAGGGGAGCTGGAGAGATCGGGACGACCACTAGATCCAGGGTCTCGCACGAGGATCACGAAGAGAAGGAGAGGGAGTTTATGCAGGCGGCCTCAAGTCAACTGCGAAAGACCCCACCCAGATAGGGTGAGGGAGAAAGGGAGTGAGCGAGGAGGAGATATCGTCACGAGATAAGGCGCTTCGGACAACCCTTTGGTCGGGAGAGGGATCGCAAAAAGAAGAAAGCGAGGAGCCCCAAAGCTCGCTCTGCGCAGCGTTTATCATAAATAAAAGGAAAATTTGGAGGGAGGGTCGGGGGGGAAAAAGAGGCCGACGAGGACCCGAAGCGGGGGATGCATCGGCGAGAAAGCCCAAAAACCTTGGGAAGACCCGAACAAGGAAGGCTAGGTGACCAAAACACGCGTGTTGCGTGGCTGGCGACCATACCTCTTAACGGTCTTCGGCGGCAAAGTACGAGAAGGTAAGAAAGGAGAAGGGAAGGGATAACCAGAGGGACTCAGAAGCCAGCGTTTCAATTAATACTAATTCAGAACGCGTGGGAAAAACGGAGGGCATCGTGACAAGGGTTTGCCATAAAAAAGATCATGAGGGGTCGAGGAAAGAGGTCATCCGGCTTGGAGGCACTCGCGCTGAAAGGAAAGTAAGGGAAATCACGGGGTCCAAAGGGATCAGCCGGCAGGGTCCCCCCTAATTTAAAAAGGCGATCTACCTCGCAATCAGGGGCTCGCAAGCGGGAAGGGAAGAAAGAGCTAGAAGAGAAGGACGGGCGCTCCGACCCATCGCGCGTCGGAACAGGGAGGCTAGAACTCAGGAATTAAAAGGGGGGGTTGGATAGGAGCCCGGGACCTCGTGATTTGGCCATGCGCGGCGCGTGTCTTCACAAGAAAAATTTTGGCGGAAAACATGGATGCCGAAGCGCAGACCGCGGGAAACTTATGCGTCGAGAGAGAAACGCTGAGGATGAAAAAGAGGGACTGTACCCCTAGACAGCCGGAAGGAGGATCCTATCCGTTCTGGGGAGGAGACTGGGTCGAGTCAGAGAAGGATTAGGACCGGAGTCAAAAAAAATTCCTCTCTGCATATGTTTAAGGAGAAGGGAAGAGGGCCGCGGGAAAAAAAAAAAGAGCAGCCTACGTAGGACTGATTGTCTACAAATGACTATCTCGGGAAAACAACTAGAAGCCAAATATAAAAAAGAACTCGTGTATCAACCGGCGAACTTAATAGTGTCCAGAGGATTGAGGAGAGAAGGAGAGCCTTCTCGATCGAAAAAAGAAATACCTATAATTGCTATCGTCGTTCGAGGAGAGGGGGGAACCCCTGCTTCCTTGACGAGCATTAAAAATCTTAATTGTGACAAACTCATACTCAATGAACCAGCAAGGGGGAACTTTAAAGGCGACGGTTGAAACGTCTCCTATTCAGGCGCGACCTTCCGTGAACAGTTCGAACAAAGGGGTTAGAAAAAAAAGATCCAAAAGAGAAGAAGGCGGAGAAACGGGCGACCCCGCAAGCCCAACTTCGAATATTCAACAACAACATGATGAGTAAAAGAAGAT
>Ga0179591_1372428_pt1 | contig 12880 bp, 11 predicted proteins | sample CZOMad2_1_08_16f_FD_182891 | JGI IMG/M metagenome (GOLD analysis project Ga0179591, IMG submission 182891) | Vadose zone soil fungal communities from Angelo Coast Range Reserve, California, USA - CZOMad2_1_08_16fungal (PacBio error correction) | ecosystem: Environmental > Terrestrial > Soil >...
AGCTTCTAAGGCCTCAGGGAAAGGACCTTCCACACTTCCAAGCGTAGGGGGACCGCTACAGAAAGAACCAATCTCAAGGAAGCTCAACGCTCACAACTGGTCGGAACTTTAATCATAAAAGGAAATGATCGCGAAGGACCCCCGGAAAACCCACACGACGGGGGGAGGGATACTGCCTGTTATCTGTGGGGGAGTCCGAGAAACAGGTTCCTCTGTTACACATCCCCAAGCAACGAGGGGGAAGGGGGACGAGATAATCTCTTATTAAGGGAGCGACATTGCCCTGGTCCAGTACAACTCAGAGCGCCGGAGGAAAGACGCAGCGGTATCGAGACGTTCATCCTCCGGGAAGTATGACTTGGACCGGTGACGGGGGCATTTCTCTGAAGCTCTGGCGAAGTGCCAACGGTTGAAAAAAAGTCGCAATCCAGACCACACCACGTTCCGCGCCAGAAAAACTGTAACCGAGTAGAAAGAGGAATTCATCGAAACCACACTTGGAAAAGTGGGAGTAACTCAACGTGCCCTAGAGAAGACGCTCTTTCCTGCGCCGGGGGCTCTGAATGGGAAAAGAGCACGTTCTCTGATCGGAAAACGCGGCCTCTCTCCGCCAGGAGAAGAAATCCGCGGGAGGGTCCATCGCCTTTTATCACGAGCGACTACAGAAGGCAAATGGTTGCCCTCAACAAGAAGAGATCTTACCGCAGAAAGCGAAAGGAGGGGGGTCATAATGAAGGGCCTCAATCATCATCAACAATGACGGAGAAAAGGAGACGAAGCTACTCGTTGAGAAGGGACATCTCCATCGACACGAGGGGGAGTGGCGATCCTCTCGGAAACGCCACTACTTGAATTTTGCGGGCTTCAAGAGGCACGGGGGGGGGATCGGTTCTCAATGAGGAATACGTTGTTACAGAGAAAATACGGGGGAAGGAAGGCTGTTACTATTCGATCACTTCCACAAAACGCTCGCGAAAAAAAATAATCCTTTCGGTCTCTATACGCCAGAAGAAGGGGGGAGGTCAACAGCGAATCTGGAAAAGTGGTTTGATTCCGGGTTCGGGTTGGAAACTGGGGAAAAAAAATACCTGCAAGTACGTCAAACGATCAACTGAAAGGGGAAAGGAGGTCAAAAAGCAGGCAAACGAAGGGATTACGCTAATATGGAACATCTGGGGAGAGCCGTTCGGGAGGTACCGACCAAAGAAAAACCCTAAATTTCTTTCGAAAAGTTTAAATATAAAATCCACCTCGGAAGAGAGGAGGTCATGTCACAACAACACCTTAGTAGGGTACCTTTCACACTGATAGGAGAGGGGAAAAGAGCTTGATGGAAGTTTGCCATCAGAGGGGGGAGTATTTTGGGGTCGGGGGGGGGAACTTTCCTGCCGACCATATGTGACAATATGAAAAGAAGGAAGCAGCTTCGGAAAAAGGGGTGTCCCTAAGTTTTATCTGTGGGAACTGCGACCTCCAGAGGAAAATGGTGACCGTACGTGAAACCCGTAATAATTATTGCCTACGATGCGGTTGACAATGTAAAGAAGGAAGGGCGTCTCTAGGGGGGTTTGATCCTGGGGAGGAAGGATGAGGGGGGGGATCTAATCTCCGGGGGGGAACCCTCGTAACGAAGTTATTGGAGGGGAGTTCAATTGTCTAATGGGCAGACCATCACGCGATTTCCTCTTATCATTGGATTTCCAGTATTTGCCTGGAAGAGTAAGGGAAAAGAGAAGGCTCTCCAATGGGAAAATGCTGTCGCTTGCTAAAATCTCTTTAGAGGAGGAGAGAGGAACCGGCATTGTTGTAGGGGGTGGGAGTTTCTTCGTGTCCTGGGCTAACAAAGGAGGAATTATACCCCCCACGAAAGGGGGGGGCGTCCGTTTACTCTTAGAGTGCTTCGCCATTCGGGGAAAAAATCTGTAGTCTCCCTTCGTTGGGGGGAACAATTGCTCTGGACGCACAGATGGGAAGGGAAGGCATGCGGAGGAGATGCCCGGAAGACGATACTTTGAGAGTTCCCTGAGTCGGAAAAGGCTTCGGCCATCGGAGAGGGTGAGTTTAAAGGGGGCAGCGAGCACAGTTCAAAGAGAGAAAGTATCTATAATCAAAAGGTGCCCTTGTTTCTCAAACGAAGAGGAGAGGTAGTGCAGGGGGTCTGGAGGAGAAGTCAGCAACAGGTGTGTTCACCGGGGGAAAATTAGGAGGGCGGGGTCACATGACTTCTATCACGGATCACCTGTACAAGAGAGAGGATGAAACCTTCTCTACTCTGGGGTCTTACGGGCCTCTCCATCGCAGAGGGAAAAAAAAAAATACTTGGCATGGATGGACCATTTCATTCTCGCTGAAAAAAACTCGGGAAGTAAAAAAAAATGTAAAACCGTTCGGGGTTTCACAGAGAGGTGGGGGGCCACTCTCTCCATTCAGAGTTGTATTTAGAAAAAGGAGGGAACCTCTTTATATCTCGCTCTCCTGTCGCAGACAGACTGGGACTAAAAAGTCTGTTGAAAGGGGACGTTGATCTTCCAACGAGGAGGAGGTCCAGATCACGGAAGGAAGGAGACTTGGACGGTGATTATGTCCGTGGAAAAAAGAAAGACATGAGGGTGAACTTCACGTGGAAAAGGAGGGGACAGATGAAAAGGGGACAGCGAGTCTCAACCACAAAAAAAGATACGCGCATTACGTCGCGTCCCGTTCAGGAAAAAAAAAAGAGAGGGAGGGGCAACACTGACTCGACTTCCTCTCGCGAAAGAGGGTTCGACTAAGCGTACCAGGGTAAGAAGCGGATCTAGACTTATCAAAGGGAAAGGAAGCGGGGCTGGTCGCTCTGCCCGTCATCGGGAAGGGGGGGGGCAAACGTCGGTAATAGCTTACCGCGACGAAAGGAAAAAATACGCGGGTTAAGCAGAAAGCGACCAAAGAACGCAAACCGCCTGTAGCTCAAGAGACGCTCTCAGAGGTGTCGCCCGCCAATAAAGATGATCTTCACTGTAAGAGTAAGAGAGGGACTCGACAAAACCTGACAAAAACTACGGGTCAAGGGAAAAACAGAGTCGATAATGGCGAACATTGACCTTGGCCAAGAGAAACAAGAAAAAGGAGCGGCAAGCTCGCCTGGAGCGGAAAAGACCAGAAGGGCCATCCGTGTTCTATACGTAAGGCCGGTTCCTGTCGAGGGGGAATGCATCGGAAGAGGCCTCTTCGTCTTTCCAAGAAGGGAAATGACCAACTGGGATAAGGCTCAATCCATACCAATTCCAGGAAGGAGGAAGGAGTTTATCAACCCTGGAAAAGGGGTTTAGCTCGACACGAACTTCATCTAAACAGAAAAACTCTGTTTATCGATGGAGGAACGTACCCTCCCAACTTGACTTAGAGCAGGGGAGAGCTTTCCTGCACCATACGTTTCCCAAAGAGCTTTTACCGGCACTCTCCGTGAATATATAGAGAAAACAGTAATTGATATCGCTCTGTTGTAAAAGAGAGTGTATCCAACTCGACCCAAACCTATCAGACTAATGGGGAAAGAAACCCTCTCTCTCTATCAGTTAAAAGCCCCTCTCCAGAACAGCTGGGGCTGGGGAAGAAAAAGAACTTACTACCATTCCCTCTCAAGAAAACCGAGACCTATAAGGAGGCTAACGCTGCGCCGGTGGGAGGGAAAATGCTGGTACCATTTGGAAAGTCGGTTCAAAAATAGTACAATCCCCTACTGGGAAATTCCCGGAATTTTTCATATTGGGGGAAGGGAGAGTCTTACCTCGCCGGAAGACGTGTACAGCCAAGGCCTGATGCGTGATCAACGGCGATTCTATCACGGAAGAAAAAAAACCATGTTGCTAGAAAGGGGAGAAATAAATCAGAAAAGATTATCATCTATAGTAGAGGGAACAGAAGGAAGAAGGCAATAACACTCCCGTGCAGGAAAGGGAACCTTCACATGTTGGAATGGGAGGGGATGGATGACATTCAAATAAGATCACTAATCACTTATTGGGATCAAAAGAGGGAGGACAGCTTCTTTTTAACGGGACATCTGGTCCAAGCCTTTTATAAAGGGGAGGGGATCCGGAAAGTCCTACCATCCCAGAGAGAAAATTCGAGAGAATCAAATCCTAGCGCTGGGAAAATCGCCTATAAGATAAAAGGGGGGGGCGTTCAAATAAGAGAAACCACAACAAAAAGAGATTGGAAAGGTGAATCGTATATCTAGTTAACGGGCAAACGCTTGGGAAGTTTTAAGAGAGGGTAGGACGAGTATGGGATGGGGTTACCTTTCCGTCCAGGGGGGGGGAAAAAGATGAACATATCTCTGAAAGGCGTTGCCCGCTTTGGGGTCCCTAATTTTGATCAGGATGGAAGCGGTATTGAGGAAGATAGTGTCACCCATTTTGAAATGCTACACCAATGGGCACGGCGTTTGATATCGTTGACCTGTAGAGGGATGAGCGAGGGTACGAACGGATTATTTTGAAGTGTGAGAAGGCAGTTTTTGGCGGGGGGTTAAGAACAAGCATAGGGAGGGGGGAGATGGCACCTTCAGGGGAAATTGATCGCCTATCCATCAAAGGGATGTACAAAAATGAGAAAGAATGGTAGGCACCTTGCCCGAAGAAACCGTTCGTGATGGAAAGAACGCCCCCGGAAAGTATAGGAGCCTTCATTGAGCTTATTATGGGAGTACGCGTATCTTCCGTAGGGGTCTCGTTGCTGGAGTAAATCGAGCGCGAGGGTTGCGGGCAGAGGGCTGTAGTCTCCCGGCGTTTGGCGAGTACAGCCCGAGTTACAAAGAAGAAGGTCCTTTCGTAGTATGATGCAAGGAAGACAGCGATAGCGTTTGGAAAAGAAATAAAGGAGAAATAGTAGTCTTCACTTCCGGACCCTGCGAAAAGGGGAGCCATCGGCCGTCTAAGTTCAAAAGGGGGTACATTTTTCCCAGGCAGAAGACGCGGAACAAGTGGGTGAGGGAATTGCCCGTATTCAGGTGATTGGGGAGGTCCCCGGGAGAAATGCTGCTGCGTCACTGAGGGAAGGTGGTCTGGAAGAAAACATGTTTTTCATCAGGGGGAAAGTTTCCAGAGGCTTTCACCTACTTCGAAGACTTCAACGGAGGGGGACGTACTATAAAAGAAGTGCCGCTCTAAAAGGAAAAAGGGGGGATTTTGTTCCGCTCCAGGCGCCGAAAATTGTTACTGGACCAGGGCAAGGGCAAAGAAGACCCGCCGGGAGAAGAATGTAGGCGACAAGGGCGGTTTTCTTTGTCACCGAAAGAACACAGGCAGATCAGCTTATAATCCTAGGGGAGAACACCGCGATTTAACCGATTAAAAAGGGCTGGGCCCAGCCGCCGGAGAGGGTAGTTCTTTGCCGACCAGTTTGAGGAGCGAATGTTCAGAGGGCGGTCATCGTTCCCTGATGATTCTTTCCATGATGACGAGGAAGAGAAGAAAAGGGGGGTTGGAAGACTTTATAGGGAAAAGACCCGGTTACTCGCTCTGCGAAACTTCGAGGCGCAGGGGGGATGAAAAACCAATTCTCTCAACAACAAAAGCGGTCAATCCGTACTCTACAGTCTTCGAAGGAAAGGGGGGCGTGGTCTGGGAGTGGGAACCTGGTCACCTATATCAGAACTTACTAAAGGGGCAGGCGTCTCTGCCTCGTCATCGGACGTCTTGAAATACCGACCTTGACGCTTAACAACAAGGAAAATACTCATCGGGGGGGGGACGTCCAATCAACGCCACAGGACCGAGAAGGAGATCATCTTTTCAAGCCGCCAACACGACGGAGAGAAGGAGAGTGGACACATGGAGGACGAATTGGAGAAAGGAAAACACCGTCTCTTTTACACCAAAAAACTTCAAGTTGAAACATTATTCCGGTCGCGGCGAAAAGGGGGGGACCTGGAAATCTTTCGCGGCAAGAAGTCAAGACCCGGAGAAAAGCCGGGGGAAAAAACGTTTTACTATACTTATAAGGGAGTGTACCGTTTTCAGAGGTCCACAAAAAAAAGGGAAAGAGGTTACCTCGAAGGACCGTTTCAAACGGTGAGAAGGTGCTTGTCCGCTAACACCTTTTTTTTATTCTCATAACTATTTGCAGGAGACCCTCTCCACTTCAGTATATCGAATAAGACTTAAAGCAGGGAAACAAACACTTGTTAAAAGGGGGCAACCTGTACTCATCAACGTGAACTTCAAACTCAGTGAGGGACACCAGAGCGAAGCTGACTATTGCTAATTTCTAACGTTCATCGCCGGGGAAGAAAAAAAAGAAAGACCTGATCCGTCTCTCGGTAAAAGAACAGCGCCTTTTTATCACTCGGAAAAAACTCGCACTCGTGTCGAGAGGCCAACCTGCTCGCGACCTCCGAACAGAGAGAGGAGGGGGTGGTTATAATTACTTCAGCAGGAAAGAGTCCACTCATCAATCACCCGGGAGTTAGATATCAGAGAATCAGACGGGGGGGTCTGATCAGAGAAAATTTGCTATCCTCTCGGGCAATGGCAGAAAAATCGTAAGAAATACTGGATGGGGGGAGCCCGGCAATTTTACTGTGGAAGGAAGGCCAGCGGGGGACATCGTGAACCTCGACGTGTACCAGCAAGGGACGCTTGTTGAGTCAACTTCCGAGAGAGAAATGGACATGGCTCCCACAAAGGACCGCACAGGATAAGGGCTCGCAATTAATACGGCACGAATGCGATAAAGATAATCTTCGGAATAAACAGGGGGGGATTCCGTTTGGAAAAACCTAGATGTCGGATGGCTAGAAGAAAAGGGTACGTCACGAGCACTTAGGGACCAAAAAACTCCTCTGAGGGGAAAAGAGGGAATCTGGTCCAGCAGGGAGATAAGTCCCGGTCGTACCGGAAAAGCCGAAGAAAGGGAGGATGGCAAACATTCCCCGAGGAGCTCTTTACAGAGAAAGCCTAAAGAAGGTCCATCTCTCTCAAAAAAAGATAGTATGGAAGGGCATAGGATCGGCGAGGTATCAGCGGAGAAACTCTTTACTGTGGCCAAGAGGGAGGGGGTAGAGTAGTTGTATGGTAGGGAACCTTTACCTGGGAAAAACGGCTTTGGGGGTTACATATTCTCGTCAAACGCAAGAAACCTCTTTTTTACCGAAGGAAGAGAAGGTGAAAATCTGTAGTATGTTCTTCCTCCATAAAGAAATGAACAGATCCAAAAGGAGAAAAGAGGGACGTGTTTATTGCGACGAGAGAGGAATGTCTTAGCGATTGGGGGCAGCGAAAGATTCATTTTCGAGAACCTCGGTTGTGAAAGGATCGCCTTTAAGGAAAAGAAAAAGGGACACTCGTTATTGGAGAGGAGGTTCAAGGCTGATGTCAGAACGGGGGGAAAAGAAACGAGACAGCCGAAACAGGAGGATCCAGTTGTAAAAAAAAAATGTACGTTTAGACGAGCTCGCCAATTGTAAAGCTCCTCCCCCCGGCGAGGGAAGGAAGAATTACGGGGATGGAATGAGTTGTAGCCCGGCTGGGGAGGGAGTTCGCCGGGAGAAAACATCCCGCTGTTGGAAAAAAATCGACATATAGGGGAAGGCGGGGGGAGGGAGAAAAGGTGCTGTAGTCGCCGTAGGGGCCTTCGCAAGATTTTGAAAAGAAAGCAAGGTCATGTCGGATTAGAGCAGGTTTCCCTCTCAGAGAGAAAAAGGGAATCGCAGAGTCTCGTATCGTCACGGGGAAAGCTTCCAGGAGCGTAAGGGGAAGGGTTGAACTGCAGCGAGCACAGCTCACAAGGGCGTGTCGATATCACGATATTGGGGATATTGGGGAAGAAGGGGGGATAAAAGAAGAGTCTGCGCGGGAAAGGGGGGCTGTCTTTCGACGTCATCAAAAAAAGTAGGACCCTCCGAGGCTGTAACTGCCTACCCGAAGGAAAAAGGTACCAGTAAAACACCTTCTTAGAGGGGGGTACGGGAGACGCTTTGTTTCTCATAAAAGACTGTTTCATTTGTACTGGAAAGGGGAAGGTAGATCTTTCAACGTATACTCTACTGGGTAAACCGAAGGTGAGGGGGTGGGGGCCCCCCGAGACGGTTGGACCACTCTCTCCATTGACATTATAGGAAGAAGGAGTGTTGTCGGTGTAGAAACGATTATATCTCTCTGCTCTTCAAGGGCACTCTTGTCCGCCTTTAAAGTCTTCCACCCGCTAGAAATGGGGAAGAAAAAGGTCAAAAAAAAAAATGTTCGTTAAAGTGTGAAGTATGGGCCTATACTAGTCAGAGCCAAGAGCGGCACGAAGTAAAAAAGGGCGTAGGTTACCCGTTTACTCGATGAAGTGCCGCTCGCCGCGAAAGGAAAGGAGAAAAAAAAGGGGGAAAAGAAGTATCTAACAACAAAAAGCAAATAGGAGATTCTGGTCAAAAAGGAACCGGGCGTGGAGGGGGCACGAGCGTTACCCGGGTCAAAAAATCCTCTCCTTATCACGATGCGTACCGGAAGACGCTGGTCGGGGGAAAAAGCCGAAGCACCGTCCAATCGTCGTGAATACGCGAAAAGAGAAGGAAGCAATCGGGGAACTCAACTCTCACTGTTTCGTGAATTCATCGGCGTCGGGGAGAAAGGGAAGAAGGAGGGAATTTTCCAAAAAACGCCAACACTACTAGGTCTATAGCACTGGGAGGGGCGCCTCTCATTCCTCTACCACCGGAGGACAAGACCAAAAGAAGGAGGGAAGTGGCGTATCATCCAGAAATTTCTTCTTCAATCCATGAAAAGTACCAAGGAGCTCTTGAAGAACTTGATCGTCACAAAAAGAGGGGACCACCATGCTGAGATCCTCCTGTGTCTATACGGGGGGTACCTGAAAAGTGCCTCTACTTCGTTGACCGAGAAGACTGTTTCAAAAGGGGACCCCAGGGGACATTCGCAATCCATAACCACCGAAAACTCGCCGGGAAACGGTAACTGAAAATCCTCTCAAAATGGGGACTACGTGCTACGGAATAAAGCTGTGCTCGCTTCCAGTGGGAATTCAAAGTCCGGAGGGGAAAAAAGGAGCGCTGCCTGCCCTGTTGACGAAAGGGACCTCTCACGTATCGCTGAGGCGAAAGTTAAGACTCGAGGGACCTTGATCTGCGCATGTGAAAGGTGTATCCGACTCGACAAAACGACTACAGCACCATTTTAGAAGGGGGGCTCCATCAAAGGGTCTGTCTATCGTACCGGCCGAGCCAGGCGGAAAAAAGGGGGGGGTAATGGAAAAAGGCATCTACGACTCGTACGAGAAAGGTCTAACACAACAATGAAGAAGAGCTCTCGAAGCTAACAAACGCGCTCCGCGACCCGGCGGGGGAAAGAAAATCTCGTGCAATGTGCTCAGGAAAAAACTACTGAATTTTTCGGGTTTAAAAAGGGGCCGCGGACATTGTCAAAGGGGGAGGTTCTCAATTCGGACAGAGTCGACGGAGAGTAACTGCTTACCTACTGCAGGGGGGGATTCTATATGAATGAAGGAAGTGTTCTCTAAAGATAAAGTAGATTACCATCGAGATCCGTGTGTACAGGTCAACGCAAGAGTAGGGAAAGAGAAAAATCAAGAGAATGCGTGTTTCACGTTAGGGGATCTGGCTGCTTGGAACATACCTAGCAAGCCTATCAACTGAGAAACAAAGTCAACAGAGGGGAAGCGTTTTTTACGCTAATAGAATTTATTGCTGCAAGGTCCACTGTCGTACCGAACCCTACCCTAATAGTATTGTAGAAAAAAAAGGGGAAAGATCAAATAAGAGGTCAAGTTCAATCTCAAGAAAAAAACACCGGATGATGCATGAACGGTCACCATTATCGTAGGCAGAGTAAAAAGGAGGGGGGAAAATGGATCGTTCAAACGAGAAGACTCTTCCGGTCTTTCGAATGTAGAAAGGAAGGACGCGATCACTGGCTTTGGACCAAAAGAGTAAACGATCGGCGGGGCAGGGGAAACAGCATAGGGGTTGATCGTTACTTAAAGATCGTGCCAGAAAGGAAAATGTTGCCGGGACTTGAAACCAGGGTTCACGGTCGGGTTAATTGACCGACGATTAGGGGGTACCCAAAGGATGTAATTAATTGGTTGAAGGGCGTAACCCTGTTGGGGGAGGGGCAGTGATAGAAATACAAAAAGGAAGAAAAGAACGGAGGGTCACGCAGGGGGAGAGAGGTTCAAGGCGACACGATAAAGCCGACACAGAGGGAGGCGGCTCCATTTTGTAAAAAAGTACTATCGTAGCACATTGCCAGAAGGAGAAAAAGAAGGGAAAAGACGGGACTTGGCGGGGGGAGACCGCCTGCGTAGCTTAAGGGAGGCAAAATGTTTAGCAAGGATGAGGGCATGTCTTAAGACACCATCCCATATGTTGACTGGAGAGGGGGGAAAAGAAGAGAAAAGAGCGGATCGAAGAGGGGACGAGCGCCACTCTGTTCTGTATTCATAAGCCGTACGCCAAGACGGGCGCGATTCAATTTCATGGAATTCCCGAGGAAGGGGAAAGAAAGGACGTGGAGAGGGGGACGCTCGCGATCGTCACGAAAAGGGGGAGAAAGCAGGGCTATTCACTTGGGAATGGAAACAAGGCAGCGATCACAGTCACACGTTTTTGGTTTAGGACATATTGGAGAGGGGTTAAAGGGAAATGGGTGAGAAAAAATCGTCAGGAGCGGAAGAAGGTGGTCTGCTGGAGGTGGCCAGCACGGCTTGTCCCAAACTACTTCTATGAATGAAAGAAGGGGGGGAAAAAGTAAAGGTTTATAAGGATGATGCCTGCGCTACGCTGGTGGAAATTTACGCTCCGCGCGACAATACTGGCATTGGTACTAAAGGGAAAGCTGCCGCCGATCCGTAGAAGAAAGGGAAAAACGGAAAACAGTAGGTTCGGGGGAGGACTGTTTTCGTTCCTGAGGTCAGAACAGAGGAGAAAGTCGTGTTGGCGGGAAACGCTTAGAGCGCGCAGCTCCGGAAGAAAAAAGGGATGAAGAGAAGGCGGTTTCGTGAGGTTGAGCTTCCCCCCGCGAGAGGGGACAAAGTGAGGTATTAAGGGGAAGGTGAGTATGGCCGATTGACAAAAGAGAGCAATTTCTTTTTTACGTAAAGGTGAAAAAAGAGGAGAGGGGCCCGGGGAAAACCGACCACGCCCATTTGCCGCCGCCGAAAAATCTCAACGACAAAGGGAAAAGAAAGAGATCTGTCAATCACGGACTACAACTGGGCGTGGTCAGGACAAGGAAGAGAGGGAAGGGTCACAGACATATCACGTTACGTACCCCTCCTTGCGCGGGGATCAGACATACTAACAGGGGGGAAGGTCGATACGACCGTTACAAAAAAACCATCTCCGCTGGTGAAGCTAGGAAAGGGGGCGGAAATAACTCCACCGAAGGGGGAACGTATCGCGCGCTTCCGCGGTTCGCCAAGCCCACAGAAGCTTGATCGCACTGGAGCGAGTAAAAAAACCTCTCGGTGACACCAAAAAAAGAAGGGGGCCGTGAGGGAGAAGAATATGCTGCGCTCGGGGGAAGGGGAAAAAAAAGAAAGCCCAATGTCCAAGAGAGCCCTCGAGCGGCAAAAGAAAAGAGGTACCACCAGAGGAAGCATCCGCCTTTTTCAGTATGGGGCTGCAGGAAAAATAGGAAAGGGGTAACGCTCGGAGGTTGCAACTGTGAAAAAAAAAGGCACGAATCACCGTAACTGACCATTTGCAAATTGAGTCCACACTTTAACTGAAACAAAAAAGACAATATCTTGATAGAGGAGGAAAGCGAACCAACACTTTTTCTCTGGAAACCTCACCCAAAGGTTCTGGATCCGGCGCGGAAGGGAAGGAACCGTGGACTAATCTCGATCGGGGGGGGGTCGCACCGGAGGGGAAAAACTGTTTTACTCCGGGGTACTCCATAACAATGGAGAAGGGGGAACATCGTTCTTAGCATTTTATCACGCTACCCGGTCTACTAAACATCACAGGGGGGGGGGAGATATAATGGAATCAAAAAAAAACGCTCTATATACGTACAAACGCGCCAAACATATTTCTGGGGGACAAGGCCTACGCTTACTACCATAGAATGCTCATACTTGCTCGAGGATACTATTTCTATCGGGCTAACTCTGCGCCGGGGGGAGGAAGAAAAAAAGGAAGAGGGTAAACAATTGTTCTAGAAAGGGGGATCCACTCTTACAATCCACTAAGGGGGTAGCAGATCTATTTAAAGGGGGGAGGGATGGATCTGTTCTCATTCTTAAAGGGACATAGACTTTTGAGAAAAGGGAGAACAGTGCTTGGGGTGGGGAGGAAGGCCACTTCCATTCTCCAAGCTCTCCAAGGCTCAATGTCCATAGGAAGTACGTAGAGGGCGCCCATTTTCCATTTCAAAGGAAACGTTTCCAATACTAATTTGCAAATGTGAAGGGAGGGACTGGGCTGCCATCACATACCGTCACTATCAAATTAGGACCAGAGTGGTAAAAGCTTACAAAAGGGAGGCTCGGAATCATGGACATCTGGGAAAAGCAGGTCAAAATCCCCTACTCTACAGGGGAACACATTCCCGAAGAAAGAAAAGTCAAAAAAGCTCTGGGAGGGCCTATCCTATCTGGGGAATAGACAACCAACATTAGGGGGGGGAGAGAGGGATGCACCTTGTCTCAATTATAGAATGATCTTTCAAGATGGAAGGGGAAAGAAAGGGAGGTCGTTCGATTAGGGGAGGAAAAGGGTCAAGTCGGAAAGATGTTCTCATATTCGCTTAAAAAAGGGTTCGCTCATAGGGGGAAAGGGGAAGCTATATACTAATCACTAATAAAAGAAAAATGATCAAAGAGGAACCAGCCAAAGGAAAAAAGATGAATCAACATCAGAAAAACACCC
>Ga0179591_1254834_pt1 | contig 12879 bp, 8 predicted proteins | sample CZOMad2_1_08_16f_FD_182891 | JGI IMG/M metagenome (GOLD analysis project Ga0179591, IMG submission 182891) | Vadose zone soil fungal communities from Angelo Coast Range Reserve, California, USA - CZOMad2_1_08_16fungal (PacBio error correction) | ecosystem: Environmental > Terrestrial > Soil >...
GCTTCCTAAAACAGAAGGAGAACTCTGGATGTTTGTTGGGCTAAAGATTCCGATGAAGAAACTGTCCGGGGGGGAGGAGGCAAGGGGAGGCTTGTCGGTTCTGAGGTGTCGCTACCGAGGCACTGAGGGGAAAAAAAATGGTTGTGTGGAGGAAAAGAGCGGGTGGGCTCAAGAGGTGCGAAAAACCACCCACACCCCCGGGTTGGGATAAGGAGAGGCGGAGAGGCTCTCTTCGGGAAAATACCTTCCGAGGGATCGGAGACGAGACGAACTTGGTGCAAAGATTCAAACCCAGGGCGAACGAACTCGTGGGCTCTTTCAAAAGGCTGCACGGGCGAAAGGAAAAAACGCGGTCTCGCAAACGTCGCCAAGGTAACCGCAACTCGAAAGGACACACTCCGTGGAACTATAATCTTCAGGTCTGAACAGAGAGAGGTGGAAAAGCCCATTGAGGAAGTCAAGTAGACCTTATGGGGCACAACCGTATCCGAAGCAGTGTTAATTGACGACCGAATGCGGGGGGAGGGGAGAAAAATTCCAGACAGAGGAAAAAAAGCTGAGAGAAGGGTAGTAACGAGTTAACCGAGGTCAACTAGCAGGGGAAATTAGAGGTAAGCAGTGTCGCGCGACCAATACCTCGTTCATAGGAAAGGATATTGGTCGAACGAAAAAAACAACAAGTTCGAAAAAGCCGCTTGGGAATAATCAGATGCGAAAAAAATCCTCAGAAGAGGTGCCCACAGGGAAACAGCTCCGGAAAAAAGTCACGCCGCAAAACGCGGGAAATGCGGGGAATTCAACGTCTAACCTTTCTCAAACGGAAGGCAGCCCGAGGAACGACGAGGGCAGGCTTCTTGTTTCGGTCCGCAGGAAAAATGTGAAATGGAAGGCCTCGTCCACCAAAGTAGCACCGTGAAAAAGCTTCATGATCGAACGAATCAATGGGGGGGCAAACCAGCGGGAAAGTCAACATCTGCGAAGAAGAGAGGAAAGGTTACAAGGGGTGAATTCGAGAAAGAGTTCCGAAAAAAAAGATGTAGACAGAAAAAAAAGAGGGCAAAAACTTATAAATCAAACATCGAACTGCTTGGCAAGACGCAAGACTAGAGAGGGGAAAAGAGGGAGAAAGCCATCTTGTGGACGAGGGAGGGGACACCAAAGAAATATATCCAAGTGATGCAATCGGACTCCGAACTTGGAAATTTACGGAAAAAGGGAGCATGAAAAAAACCTCGTCACAGCACCTTTGCGGAGGCAGAGGGCAACGCATAGCAGAGAGTCAATGTTCTTGACACGGACTAAGGACTGGGAAAAGGAAAAAAAGTTTTACGCAGACTTATACCCCTGACAGAGGAACGACAAACGAAATCATTGGGGCCGGAATCGTAAATTCAAAAACCAGAAAGGGGTTGCATAAGGGGAACGACTCTGAAAACAAGTGAGAACATACAGATCTGCCATAAGGTGGAGAAAGGGCAAAAAAGAAAGCGATAGGTACTAAAAAGAAACTCCCTCGCAGAGGGGGATCGCGGCAGATGGGAAACGCTTGTCTGATGGGGCATAAGAAACGCTCAGTAATGGAAAAAAAAATGAAAAAGCACCCAGAGATCAGAAGAGACACCCACTGGAGGGAAGGGATCCCGAGGAAAGTCAAAGGGATTCAAAGAGAGAGATGAAAATGCTGGCACGAAATCAAGAGCCGGAAATCGGCGGTCTATTACCCCACATGCCGAAAAGGGGGTGCTGTGAACAGACCGGAGAACAAAATCTGTCAACCGACAGTTAAAAAAGAATACTTGAGGAAAGCATGCACCGAAACAGAGCGGGGATTGCAAGAAAGAAAGTTGGGCAAGAAAAAAAAAGAAAGTTGTCGAATGAGAACTGGAAGAAGACATGACTCGGCGATAAACCAGTGCAGCACGAGTACGTTCGAGAAAGGGAAGCGCTAGAAAGGGCCTAACTCAAAAGGTGCTGAAAAAAAGAAACCTTAAGGAGCAAGAGGACAATAAGTTAAAGGAAAGCATAGAAAAACATCAGCACAGCCGGAGTGGAGCCAACCAAAGAGCCGTGCTTGGAGAACAATGTTGCGGACAAAGATTAGGTATCCGGAAGGCAACAAACCGTTCGCACCGGGCGTCGACACTTCATTGCTGTCAATTGTACTCTACTCAGTCCAAGGATCTGAGCGACAAAGAACCGGACGAAGACTCGTCTCTCGTGTTAGATCCACGCTATCCCTCGAAATAATCATTTCTTTTTTTGTGTAATCAAAGCTCACCATATACCGTGAAAAATGCACCAGCCACATCGGACGATCTACCAACTCATCTTAATCAGAGAACGGGTGGTCAAGACAACAGAAAATGAAATAACGAAATAGGAGGATTTCCGGGTCTTAGCGAAAAACCTGGTTGCAGCCAATCTAAAACACAAACGGTGGGAATCAGACAAGAAACAAACGTAATGATTAGGAGATACAACATTGAACTTTTTAAGAGGTAGACGCCTATCCTTTTCAGACTGTGTTTCATTGTTCACTACCGGGGAAGGGGACGGAGATGTGCGCGTGTTAACCTTAGCGGAATGTCCAGTGGGTGATAAAAAACAGCGAAGTGGCGTTTATGAGAGGTGACCATAGTCGAAAACCGGGCTATCCGCCGAACTATGGTCGCCTTTAACTGAGCACGTTTTGAAAAGTTGTCAATTAAATTGCAGAAAGAAGTGGTGGAGAGATCCAGACTTCAGAGAGGCGGGTTGACCGGGTGTTCTCGTTGGTGCGGCGGGTGGGGGTTCTAGACAGTTTCGGTCCCCATCCAACAGGGGAGGGGGGGGAGAGCGGGGTACGGGGGTGGAAGGGGGGGACAATGGGGGTAATAAAAAGGAATTGGCAGCCGATCAAGTGCGGGCGGAGGTTTCGAGGTGCCGGGAACAGGTTTCAGCAGTAATCCGGAGAACCGAAAAGCACGACAGCCCAGGTCCGACATCCCGTCAGGTAAGGCAAAGTGAGGCGTTGTGCGAAAACCAGTATTGATACCCTCCTTTTGCAAAGAAGGGAAAAACCGGTGAGCCTGCGCAGGGGAAAGTGCAAAAGAACTGGAGATAAGGAATAAAAAGACTAGGTTGGCAAAAAATTGGTCACTTCGGCAAGAGTGAGACGATAACCCCTCGTCTAGCAAAGACACGAGAAAGATCTCAAGAGGGAATGGGGAGTCGAGGAAAATGCCAAGATTTATCGAACACGAAACGCCTAGGGGAGGCGTTGGATGGCTACAATAAGGGTACTTCTTTTTGCAAGTCTTGACATGCGGAACGAAGGCGAGGTTCCCCAGAAATGACGAAGGGTGTCGAGAGGTGTGTACTACGACGCCTATGGGGACCAGAAGGCGCAAGATCAGGGAAGAATGCGCACGCTCAATCTGCTGGGTGAAGACAAATGTGATTGGGAAACTTCGAAAAAAAAGCAAAAGGAAAAAAGGGGGAGCCAGAGAAAGAGGGGGGAGGGAGGAAATGTTTGTGGTCCGGTATAATGTGGGTGGGTGTGGGGGGGGGGTGGTTGGGTAACCACAAAAACGAAGAAACCAAAAAACAAAACAAAAGAACAATTGGTGTGTGGTGGGGGTGTTGGGGGGGATTGGGGGTTTTGGGAGGGGGGGGGTGGTGTGTGTGTGTGGGTTTTTTGGTTGGGTTGGGGTTTTGGTTGTTTTTTTGGTTTTTTTTTATGGTGTGTTGGTCTTGTGTAGTTTTTGGTTTGAGGTGGTTGTGAGGGTGGGGGTTGTTTTTATTGTGGGATCAATTGGGCGGGTTTTGTATTTGTTTGGGGGTGTTGTGGGGGTGTGGAGGTAAGGGTTCGGCCAGCAAGAAAAAACCGCAAGCAAATATAGACTCTTTGAGGGGAGGAATCAAGGAGAGTTCTCACCCGGAGATGAGATAAGAATAGGACTTAATATTTCGGCCATACATCGTTTAAGAGTCAAAGAAGCGTATTGGAAAGGAAGGCACCAGGATTCCTCGCCCTGAAAGAGGGGGGGAGTATATTTCAGGTCAGATGGCACCGGGTTACCCGGGAGGGGCTATTTCTGCTCATTGATGAAACTGTAAAGATCCATGGGGAAGACGCAAGAGAGGAAGTGGAAGGAACGGCGGCCTAGGGCACGGTTCCGGAGGGTACCATTGGGGGGGGGGTGGGGTGAGAAAGAAATCTTCACCAAGGCAAAGTCCTTCGGCGGTAATATTGATCTCGGAGGAAAAGATCTTGAATAGGTACTAAAGAAAAAAAAAAGGTCGACGAGGAGTTCCCGCGACCCAAAGCGGCCGTCTTATGGCCATGCGGTCGTTTCGAGACAGAAGGGGAGGTGGAAAGGGGGAAAAGGGGGTGTAGACTCTCGTATTTCAGGTTTGAGTTAGGGGAATGGGAATTCGCCTGCACCCAAGCGTAACGACCCAGAAAGGAAAAAGGGATGAAGCTGCTATGTGCAATATGGTTGTTGAAAAAGAGAGGTGGAAGACCATCTTGGACGGCACTTCCCTAATGGGGAAAAGAGGGTTGTACCGGAAATGTTAAATTTAAAAAAACGAGGAAAACAAGAAAGAAAAGGAAGAGCAGGTACCTTTAAACGGACCGGGGGGCCGTCACTTACCGCTCAAGTTTCAAGACGCGGGAGGGGAGGCGGCGGTTCTTAAAGGTGTCCAACGGCTTCACGGGTTGACAGGGAGCGGTGCAACAGCAGGCTGTAGGCAGCCAGGTATGCGGTCGGGGGTTTTATCTAAAAAAAATCAGAAAAGAGAAAGGGGTGACTCACCTTTCAGTAAATGCTCTACAAGACAGAAACTCAGGACACGAATTTTTAACTATGAGGAAAGACATGCTTCTAGCAGAGGGAAGACTGTCCAGAGGATAAGAAAACTGCCCCGTAATCAGTCTTGGAGGGAAAACGAAAGTGAGGGGCTTTCCGAAAGGTTCTTCCACAGAAAGGAAAGATTAGATCCAAGGGAGTTTCACCAGCTCGTCCCTCCGGGGAACAGAATAAGTAAACGATGTGGAGGCGCGGCTACGCGTAACTTTCCCTCTAAGCGTGGCCCCGAAAAAGTGAGCGGGAGGAAGAGATTGCAAGGGGAAGAGGAGCAGGGAGGAAGAAGCCTAAAGCGGGGGGTGTCCTCACGAGAGAGGAGGAAAAAAACCCCGGTTGCCGAAGGGGTCGACGGGGAAGGAAACATAACCCATCTTCAATAGAGGGAAGAAGGGCGCCCAGCCTGAAGCGCTTAAATGCCTGACGGAAAGAATGACAAACGAGAGAAAAAAAGGGGTGACAAAGCAGGCAGAGGCGAGTCGCAGACATTCCTAAAAACAATCTGCCATTGATAGACGAACAGACATTAGGCAAGGGCGTTCTTGCGACTGAAAACGAAAAAAAACCAACCAACCAGCAAGCAACGAGTGCTTCTCAAGGGGAGGAGGTTCGGAAAGTACTGTACACAAAGAGAGAGCGAGAGAAAAACAACTCTTAGGATATATATATGATCAGGTTGTTACTACTGTCGCCGAAACCTATAAAAAGGAAGCCGAATGTTGGCAGAAGATAGAAAAAAAGCCAAAGGGGCGGGTCTTAGAATGGGAATTCGGCTTTCGGTGCAGCGAGAATCAGTTTAAAGGGTACGAGTTCATCAATAGTATCATTCTAACAGCGGATGCTCTGAGCAGATGCGGAGGGGGCAAGATAATGAAGTGGATTGGAGGACCAAATCGTCGCTAATCAACTTTTTTTGTGGAAAGACAGCGGTACACCCAAGCCTTGAGATGGGTTAAGACCTAATGAATGGGACTGCACAACTGCCGTACCGAGCACAACATTTCTATCAAAAGTGCAGGAAAAAAATTTCTCTCCTCCGCGACAGCACACGCTTTTTCTATGAAAGAGAAAAAAGTCTGACCGAGCGGGTTTAAAAGAAGCGGAGCGGGATCCTTTATGGGGCAGAAATTCGATCATCCGCGTTTGTAATGGCCGCAATAGGCATTAAGGCGAGCGTGGCGTAACGCTTTCAACGAAAGGACTGCCGAGTACGATTGAAAGTCGAAAAAAGGGTGGTCTGAGAGAAACGCAATTGGAACCGAACCCTCCGCGTCGATGCAATCTAATGATTGGTAGACAGACAACATCTAGCAAAAGGCATTCTGAACCTAGGGACAAGGCAAAAGGACAAAACGGAAAGCTGTGACAAAAAAAGGACACACGATCATAAGTCAAAAAGAAGACAAAACCCGGAGGAGGAAACGGGCAGGGTATGGAACCGGCTCCAACCTAGAGAAAATTTCACCGGCACCAGGCGACACGGAGAAATAGGCGCCGAAACCGTGTTGAAAGAAGTCTAGTCACTGGACTAAAAAAAACATTGGTTCGTACCTTGCCGGCCAAGGAGATGGGGAAACGAAATCGTCATACAACACTCAAATGGAGGGCACACGCAGACCAGATCTCGTGCACCTCTTGGGGGCTGGTAACGGGGGTGAAGGCGCTCAAGAATGAAAACGAAAAACCTTCGAACAAACCCAAAGGAACATCCGACTCACTCAATCAGATGTCTCGCCCTCCGTAAAGGCAGGGAAAGCAGCGCTCTCACACAACGGTAGCGGGGCGATGGCGAACAGTAGTACGAAAACATGGGATAAAAACTCCTATGAACCATCGCCACGCGAACAAGGGAAAAAAGTTAAAACGACTTTGCAGGATGGGAAAAAAGGTCAAGAAAAACCTAGGAACCGGGGTCAACTGGGAATCTAAAAGCAACAAGGCGGCGACTCGTCTTCGGAGAAATTGGAAAGGAAAAGCAAGGCGCCAGAGGAGCGCAGAGTCCGAACACTACTGCAAGAGCCTCACGAACGACCACCTCCTAAATAACACTCTAAAGTGATTGCCTGCAGAACAAAAGACACGAGATTTGCACGACGACGACTTCTTGGACTAAAGAGGACAAATCAAAAGAAAAAGAAAAATGGTTCACCGACAAGCAAGACAGGATAAAACAAGAACTAACAGGGGAGAGAGGGATAGCACCCGGACATCTGAAGAGTCGCGCACGTCGTGAAACAAGTTCCGCAGCCACCCAGATTCGGAGGGGAGAAAAGGCGAATGTGATCTCGACATGTGACACATCAGAAAAACAATACGCTCTAGTGCGGCCTATTCGCGGGGACAGGAGGAAAAGGAGGTGCAGAGTACACCCACATTCGCGAAAAAAAGTAATGAAAAGACGCGTACTAGACCAATACAGAAACTGGAGAAAACAAAACACTCACGCAGCAGAGCTTTCTAGACGTTTCGTTACGAAATGTGGCAGAAAAGGTGAAAAAAACTGGGCGCCGAAATAAACTATCACTCTGGATGACTCTGCAGACGACAAGGAAAAAACAGTGGGTCGCGATGACCGCACAAACGAAAAAAAAAGTAATCGGTCCGGCACAGGGTCCCGCGAGAAAAGATAAGAAACCCGCGCTCGTCTCACGATCCTGCGACGTCATACAAAAAGCGGTGTATAGAAAGAATGACGCTACAAAAGTATTCAGTGGGAAGACCGTCAAACAATTGGCAGGGTCCCGTGCAGTGAGGGGCCTTTGGAGGGAAAAAAAATCTGCATACAAGGAGCGGCGAATACTTCTTCGATGGGTAAGAGAACGGACGCCGCCTTCGCAAGGTACAGGTGGTGAACTGACTGGGGAAAGAGAACGCTAATCAGGAGGTCCACTAGAAAAACAGAAAAAACCAATAACCAGAGGTTCAAAACCTCGCCGTAATACCCTCACAAAGAAAAAAAGAAGTAATCGAAAAGATGGCGCCCATATTCCACGTCACCGGTGAATGAAGAGAAAACAAAGGGGGAAAAAGTTAAAGGGAGATGGGCGCCCCATCTGGCGGGGGACAGAGTAAAATTTGTTTATTCCTTCGAAATTTTGTTGAACCCGTCTTGTTATGTAAAGATGAAAAGAAGCGTAGCCGGGGCAGCTTGTGCCAGGTTAGTGGAAAAAATAAAAAGGAAAGGGCGAAGCTAGAGCAAATTCATCATCTGCACCACCGGGGGAAGACGAATCGAAAGGACCTTTGTCGAGACAGAATCCTTCTGCCCGACCAAGCCAAAAAACAAAAGGAAGAGAGGCGAACGGGTGTGCGGTCCGACACTTAGGAGGGGTGAACGGTCTGATCACTACAGGTGCTAAGAGGGTGGGGAAGACGCAGCAAGCGCCTGCGCTGTTTTCAGATTGCCTCGAACTCGCGAGAAAAAAGGGAAGACGGAAGGGGAAACTTGTGTCAGGAAAGCGTTCGCAGAGCGGTACCACCTCTCGATAAGAACGCCACTGTAAAAAGGGGGGTGGCCTCGTCCATCAAGGGGGGGCTTTAAAAAAAATAAAGCGAGAAACAGATTCTGACAACCGTATTGAGGCTGCAAGAAGGGAAGATCGCTTCCGGGAAAGGAGAAAGATTAAAGGGGGAACCAGAGGGGAAAAAAAGTGGGTACCCCCCCAGCAAACAAAAAAAAAAATTGGGTTTCTCGACTCTCTGGTCAACAAACCAGGGGTGGGCTCGAATTTGGTTAACGACAAACGGGAAAGCGTAGGCGGTCGCGCAGCAGACCAAACGCCAAGATTGGTAAGAGGAGACAAGTACGGAACCGTTGAGGGGGGGGAAAAAAGCGCGAGATCAAAAAGAAATGTCGCCTTGGGGGGTGTGATCACGTCGAATGGCGGTGGGAGGAAACTGTGGGGTGTCCAGAAAAAAGCGGGAATAAATCAGATGAACAGAGGGGTGGGACATAGGCCGCATCAACTCTATTACGGCGGGTAGTGCGTGAAAGGCTAGTAGGGATTGCGGTGCACCAACGAAGACGAGAGCTGAGCGATCTTGATAGGGGCAAAGGAGAGAAGAGCCAATCGCGTGATGTGCGGAAGTCAAACCCATTCCAGAAATGGATGGAAGGAGAGGTCGAGGTCAGGGTGTATAAGTTCCGATGCGCGAAGCTTTCTCACGACGAAGTGAGGAATGAACGTCGGCCTTGTACAACAGGAAAGAAGGCCACGAGACTCACGGGAAGGCCATCAAAAAACTATTGCACGCGAGGTGCCTTTTGGGGTAAAGCAAATCGGTGTCCACGACCGAAAACACTTGACGGCAATGAACGTCGTACGAGAAAAAAATGTGAATAAATGGGGGCGAAAAGCATGGGGACAAATCGCAAAGTGGGAAACGACCACCAGAGATAGCTCTTGACGGCTTTTCAGAAGTACATCTGAGATGTATGTAAAAGGAGGGAAAGATGGGGTTTGGTCTGGTGGGAGATAAGAAAACGTTTCAGTTCGGAACTTCTGGAAATGCAAAAACAGATCGGGGACCGGATTGCCTCAAAAAATTTGGATGAACTCTGGTGGGGGGGGGGAACGTTGTCGAGCAGATCTTGGAAGCACGGCCCGGACACGGCGAATTGACAGGGTGGCACACTCTAATGTGCTTGGTAGAACACTTAGGAGGCCGACCCCGCACACATTACCTAGGAGTCCTAAAACGAGAATGAAGGTTGGCAGGTTTCTCAATTTGGAAGCCGGCGTGCAAGACTCGGGAGTGGAGGGATGGGCGGGGGGCGGACTTCGTCTTGGGGTGACCGGGGGTGGAGAAATCCGGAGGGACCTTAGACGGGTGCAGCAGGGCATGGTACGGATTAGGGGAAAGGGTGTGTAGTCACCAAAATTCAAGACCAGCGAACGGGAGGGTCGTCGCGGGACATGGCGTACAATCTCCATAGACCAAAGAGGGAAAAACAATAAGTTACCTTAACTGGGCTCACGGAGAGGGAGAAGAATCAGACATAGTCAAAAACTCGTCGCAGAAAGGAAGCATTAAGGTGTTGCACATCCAACATCAAAAAAAAACAGGCTAACCGCCAGTTTCTGTCACCTGCAACTCGTTTTGCTGGAGAGAGAAAGGATTCAAACATCGCCCTCGCTGGCCAAGGAGAGGAATTAAAAAAAAGAAAGTTGCTTAAGAGAACGTCCGAACGTTGTGGCACTAACCTCGGCTGAGGAAAAGGAGGACGAGACGCGAAGGGAATCCAGCAGGTTCGACGATCTAGTGGCCACGCAACCGTTTGCCGAGAGCGAAGAAAAGCGCCATAACCGCGGAAAGGATAATCAACAGCAGCGGGGAACGAAAAGAGGACCTCCTTACGTGGAAAGAAAAAACGGAGGGAACGAAACCACGCAGTCATCTGTAGAGAAAACGAAGAAGAAGCGGCCACAGGGTCGTTTCTCCAGAAAGACCGAAAGTCGGACATGGCGTTGCTATCGTCAGCCAAAAACGAGTCAAGCCCATCTTGCGTAGAAGGGGAAAGAAAAAGTGGGGGAGAAGGGTACATAGCAAAAAAAGCGCTATCAGGATAGCTCAAAAAAAAACGAGGGGAGGAAAATATGCGCGCTGGCGATCGTCTTAGGGGGAAGAAAAAAACTATAACGGCGCCCGCACGAGGGTGGAGGGGGCAGGGGCGGCCGATAACTCACGCATGGTGGAAAAAAACGAGCGGGTCTGGTCGTAGAAAAGACGGTGGCGTTCGGAGGGGAGAAGGCTACAGGGATGACCTCAGTGGTGTCACACAGTTGTCAAAAATGAGAAGAGATGGTCCGGGACATGCGGTACGCGAAGACAGAGAGGAAGAACTTTTAACAGATCCGCCGATGGGTATAGGCGCAACTGAAAGAAGTCAAAAGGGGGAAATCGTGATGAACCCTCTCGGTCAGGAAACTCCGAAGAGTGGGGAAAGGACCCCTGCACCGCACTTACGACCTCTCACGAAGCTGGAAGAAAAGGTCAATTGTCAGAATCCACTCCAAGGGAATCGGAGATGAAGCAGACTTAGTTGAAGAGCTGGGTTGAAACTCAAACGTGAGGGGCAAGGAGCCTTTATTTTAAAAAACATGTCGGAAAGTCCGCCGCAGGGTGGCAAACGTAAGGGGCGTGGCGGAAACGCTTATACAGATAAAACGCAAAGCATGAGTCACCATGAGGCAAAATCGGGGGGAGAGATAAGCAAGTGCCTCCTGACAGACCCCTCCTCGTCGAATCTCGCTTGCATGATGGGGAAAAACAAAAACGGGAGAAAAATCCTGCTGAAACAAGAAAGAAGAAAGTCCACCACATACTCTGCCAACTAGGGAAACAAACAATCAAAAAAGTCCCCTAAGGAAAAAATCGTCGGCAAGGGGCTAAAGTGAACCGCGACCACCGTCAAAAAAAGGACACAGAGAGAACGATGGCGCTTGGGGAGGCCGAAGAAGGGTCAAGGAACACCCGCTCAGGGGAACCAAAACCGACGGCCACCAGGTTTCATTTCCGTTCCGGCCAAGATTCTGAAGAAAAAACATCGGATCACACCATTAGCAATCTACCAAGGAGCTCTGTCACTCCAACGGGGGAGTTTGTCAGGGCGCTCAATAAGTGTCAGGAAGGACGACGAGGAGACATCGAAACACCTCGGGAAACTAATAAATCGCTGTATACATAAGACCTGCATGTGGGGGGTGTTGTTGTGGACTGTGGGTTTGGGGGTGGAAAAATACTGCAAGCTCTCTCTGGTGGTCTCTTAAATCAAATGCGGAAAACATGCGGGTAGCAAAATGGAGAAAGGGGAAGGAAGAAACAACCGAGACAACCTGACCGAGTAACTTCAAAAACGAATTGTACTGCTGACAAACCCTTCACCCTAGTAAAAAGGAAAAGGGAAGGAGGAGGGCCGACTGTCAAAGAGGCATTGAGACCGTCCGAAGAAAAATTTCTAAAAAGCACGAAGACGAACTGGTAGAGGCAATCTTCTCCACTTCCCTCAACGCTAAAAACAACCAGTAGCGGTAATCGGGTGATGAGCTCACAAGAAGGGAAGCATCCGAAAAATGCGGGCGGAACAGGGTCACGCGAGAAAAGCAGAAGTATCTGCCGATAGGGGGGTGGAGCACCGACAAGAAAGAGGATAAATAAAAGACCAGCAGTAATAAACGGGGGGAAGTAAATCGGCATCTGTTGAAAAAAAGAATAACTACGTCGGCAAAACCGGGGAAAAAACCCGAGATCGAAATTCAAACAAAGTCTGAGGTGGATAAGACGTGTATTCAAAGGCAAAAAAGAAAAAAAAAAATGGAAGTGCATAAGGCAATAAAATCAAGGAAATTCATGCATGAAAGCGACGCCCTCCTTAACGTCACAGGGACGTCTATGAAACACATTCCTACCCCACGAACAACTTTAATGGCGGTAAAAAAAACAAAGCAGAAAAAGAATGGGGACCAACATAATTAGGCTTCGCGCTCCAACCAGCATAAAACGATACAGGAAAGAAAGTGGGAAGCACTTTTTCTCGCTTATTGAGACGAGGACCCGGGTACCGGCGATCGCCAGAAAGGGAACGGTCCTGAAGCGAAAAGCACCGCGCAGCCTCAGCAAGATGGCCAAAAATCGAAGGAGAAAGAAATCTTCAGCGATTAGAAGGCAAAGCTGAACAACAAGACATGGCACGGCCTACCGGGAACAGACATAAAAAATCACGCAACGGATTTGTATCTCCACGAGTGCGGCAAGTGCAAAAGTTTCCCACAGAAAAACCCGTCGCAAATGGCAGGGACCCCGGCGGCTGGGGTGAGGCCAACAGGTAGGACTGAGAAAAAAACGGAAAAGGTAGGAGTGATTCTGTCAACGGCGACGCGCCTAAAAAGGGAATCCTTGAACAGGGACAGCTGCCTTCTACCGCGGCGGGGGCGGAAAGAGGGACCAAAGACAGGGGCACCAAACTCGCAGACTCCAAATCTGAAAGGGGGAAGAAAAAATTATAAGGCTACCCATCTCCAACTTCAACGGG
>Ga0179591_1290897_pt1 | contig 12879 bp, 14 predicted proteins | sample CZOMad2_1_08_16f_FD_182891 | JGI IMG/M metagenome (GOLD analysis project Ga0179591, IMG submission 182891) | Vadose zone soil fungal communities from Angelo Coast Range Reserve, California, USA - CZOMad2_1_08_16fungal (PacBio error correction) | ecosystem: Environmental > Terrestrial > Soil >...
CTCAGGCGCGTCGGAGAAAGAGGAGACGGGTCGGATACCCGAGACGCGACAGCGCATTTGAGGGAAAATTTAGATGAGCGCATCCGGTTGGGCGGGAGAGGACCTAACGCGATTTAACTGGAGAGCAGAACGCGCGCGCTCTCAACAGAGTTTGGCCTGTCTGAGACCGTAGCGCTCAAGAACAATGGAGATGCCGAAGAACCAGGCGGACCTGGAAGGAGAGGTTAATCAAACGGCTAGACCAGGGGAAAGAGAAGCCTAGGCAACATTTGAGGACAATCTCTTATCTGGGGGTGACATCTGGAGAAAAAGAGACAAAGGAGCAAAGTCGGGCGACAGGTACGGAGAAAAAGGGAGTGCCGAAAAGGTCGGTTCCCGTGGCTTGAGAACCTAGATTGGGCGCGAGAAAAAATTGTCCCTTGCTCAAGTCGTATTGGCCGTTTTCAACCATCCTCGGACATGAGGCAGCAATTGGGGAAATTCGAGCCCGGTTAACAAAGCAAGGGGGTGGCTCAATTGAGGGCTTCTGAGCGGTTGAGGGAGTAATCCACCGAGTTGCAAGCTTCAGGACGGAGGTCATAGGGAAAGGGGGGGGGGGGGGGTGGTTCCAAAAACTGCTGAAGAGTCGGGAGGCTCCGGGCGGAAAAAGGCAAAAAACACCGGATGGTATGAAATCAGGGAAACGGCTCCAGACCAAACTGGGAAGCAAAGGGGGGCTTTCGGAAGGAAGCAAGAAGCGGAAGAGAAGAATCGGGGGGGGCATTGGAAGGCACGCTGCCTTCCTATCGGAGGGAATCCCTATCTTGGGATAATTGGGACGGTCTCAAATTACGAATGGTGGAGGGAAAAAAGCGGGGGCGGCGCCATGGGGCAACAGCTAGTAAAAGGGCATCCCATGTCCTTCCACGGAACCATGGGGGTGGCTCTCCTTGAGAAACAAAAGGGCTGCCCAATCGGAAAAGTGACGGGGCCGGAGAGAGGGGGGAAATGAAAATCATCGCGAAGCATAAAAAAAAGAATTATCCGGATAAAATATCGCCGTCAGATGAAGTAGTATCATCTGCCCATCTTCATGGAAGATAACTAGGTGGCAACAAGAAGACTGGGGGGAGGGGGGGGGGGGGAGGGATGAACAGATCGAAGTGATCCCGGGGAAACCTGAGGCTGCTCATTAACTCATTCCCTCATCATCCCACTAGGAGAAAACTAAAGGGGGTGGACATAGAACCCGAGAGTGTCCGGTTTAAAGCGCCGCTTCCGCCATTATGGAATTCACGAATTCCCGGAAAGGTGGGCTTTCCTACTACGAGCTTCTAAATCAAACAGAGGAAGGAAAGCGGAAAAAGTGGGAGAAGAGAAGAAAAAAAGGAGACAAACCGCCGACCTCCCCTGTAGAAGCAACCGGGGGTCGAAAAGAGGCTAAAAATAAAACGCTCCCTCGGAAACTCATTCAGACTGCCAGAAAAAAATAGATCGGATTAATCTGCAAGAATGCAAGGGCCATGAGCTGAGGAGGCGGAGGAGGGGGGAAGATGCGCATTGCGGAATCAACTACTTAGTATACCGGCTGGCTAGAGGATCTCCCGTTCAAACGTCCCTCAAAACCTTTCGATAAAAAAAGAAGAGCGGGGCAGTAGGGGTCTGGGGGGGCGGGTCAGGGGGGGGTTGCGGTGTAGAAGGAGAGGGGGGGGAAGAGGAAGGGGGGAGGGAGTGTAGAGGAGGGGTGAGGAAAATTGGGGTGGAGGGGGGTGAAGGGTGGGGGGGGGAGCGGGAAAAAGTGTGAGAAGTAAAGAGAGGGAGAGGTGGAGGGTGAGGTGGGGAGAGGGGATGAAGGGGTAAGTCGGGGGCAGGGGAAGGGGTGTGGGGGGAACGAAGGGGGGGGGAAGGGAAGGGAGGGGGAGGTGTGGGGGTAGGTCAGGGGGAGGGGAGGGGCGGATGGTGGAGGAAGGGGGGATCAGGAGGTAGGGAGGAAGGGATGAGGGGCCTCGGCTATCGGCCAATCTCAATCTAGGAATATCGAGGACCTCAAACCAAAAAAAGAAAAAGATGACCCTGACGGGATAAAAATTGTTCCGCTCTAAGAAATTGAAGTATCGGCGTGGGAGAATCACGAAGTTTAATTCACCGCTTCGGTGAATGAGGTCAAAAGACAATCCCCGTAGAGATTACCAACGCTTCTATCCGGGGACAAAAGAAAAAAAAACGGGTCTCCAGCCTGGGCACAGGGAGGAACGGAACCGGGTTTTTCTCATTACAAAGGCAGGGCGAGCAAAAAAGAACTTCATGTTGAAGAAAACTGCCTAAGACCTGAATTCTGATTGGGTGGAACAAGGACTTGAGACTATCTAACAGGTGAATTCGAGGGGAAAAAATAAAAACAGGTGGTTGGGGGGACTGCTGGATGGAGGAAAAAAAAAAACACAAGGTAGGAAAAGAGATAGATACAAAAAAGAGACTGGGAGGGATTGTCGGTCCTTTTTCGGGGGGGTTTCTTAAATGCGGTTAAAAAAACCCAATGCCGCCTGCAAAAGGTGTCTCTTTTCATTCAAAAGAAAGCCGCTTGTGATGTTCTGGCGCACTTCCATTATCAAGACCCGGGCGTAAGAGCAGGAAGGAGACATCAAAAAAATAGGGGGGGGAACCTGTGGCAGGAAAGAGCGGGAGGGGCGTTTTGGAACGCACAACCGTATCCTTGGGTCGCATTGAAATGGGGGAATGGAGGTGAAAACACGCCGAGCCAAGAACGAAATAAGGTCGGGGCAGGACCAGGGGAGAAGCCCCTTCGCGTACTAACTATGACTAGAGGAAGTGAGGAGATAGCAGGGGAAGCCGCAGTTAGGAGAAAGGTTTTGGAAATAGGATCGTTTGGGGGTGACAAAAGGGGGGGTGACAGAGGACTCCCAAAATTGGAGAGGCCTCTACTGTTAGCCAATGCAAGCCACCACGCCGCCGCCGAAGGATAATGTGGAAAAAAAATTCGCTCTATTGGCACCAGGTAGTGATGGGGGAGGAGCAGGGGGGGGGGAGAAAAGTGAGGGCCTAGCGCTGAGACTGTATGAATGGGGGGACTCTCACTTTGTGCATGATGGTTTCTACATGGAGGCGGCGGGGGTGGAACAAGGGAAGACCTTACAAATAGGTGGCCGAGGCTACCGAAGATCAAGCCTAGAAGTAAGAAAGGACAACAGTAGGCCGGGAAGGAGAGAGTAAAACATTGCCGCAGTGAGCTTAAATGGTTCTATTCTCAACAGGGAAGGGGAGGACAGAGTGCTATAGGGCAAGAAATGTGCCAGCGGGAGAAAAAAAAAAGCAGGAGTACCGAGTAAGAGACTTAAGAGAGCTGAAAAGCGCAAGCCCAGATTACTGGGTTGAAAATCTTTATCTCCATAATATTTCCGGGGTGCTCTAAGGACAAAATGAGGGGAAGCCCACACGGGCACATTCAGGAGCGGTAAGGACGTATCTCCGCGGGCTTAATGAAATAGCGCACAGACCCTTAAAAGGTTCCTGACGCAACCTCCACAGGTCCGACCCACGGGCAAAGAAACGAAATTGGGAGGTCCCTGTGACTTCGGGGCCGCAGCGCTCAAAAGGGGGGGACCGACCAAAAAGGAACGGACATTTTGAGAAGAAAATACTTCAATAAAAAAGTGGTCATCTACTAGCCCAGTTATTACTGAACAGGGCGATCGGCTGCCCTAAAAAAAAAAAAAAGCAGGAGACCTCTGAATAAATAAGAACCATGGCTCTTGGGCCTGGCTCGTGGCCGGAATGTAACAGTACACTCTTGGGGCCTTCTCTTTTTTAGTCAAGTACAGCCAGCGGGGAAATTGCCGAACGGGGAGGCCGTTGCCCACAAACATCACTATAACCATTCATGACAGGGACTACAAAGAAGGGTGGAGTGAAGTAAGAACCCAGAGCCGTCGAAACTCTCACGCATGGCGGGGTTAAGAAGTGAGACGATGGAAGGGGAGGGAGATGTAAGGGTAGGGGCACTGGACCTCAACAACTTGCAGAATAGTTACAAGACTCGCGAGAAAGATAGAGTTCCGGAAAGCCCAAGGTCCAAGTTCACCCGAGTCCATTCACATCTCGTTTATTCCGGAAATCCCCGACGAACTAAGGAGCCGGGGAAAGGGAAAAATAACCAACAGATCAGCGAAGGCGAGAAAATGGGACATGTAGCTGCTTGCCGGGAACGGAGAGGTCGTTACCTCTTCTTGCAAAGCACTGAAGGGAGCTGGCGGAGGGCATCGCCATCGCGGGCCGAGAGGGAGGGGAACAGATCCACAGCAAAAAAATCTTTGAAGCTCGCGCGATAGGCGCGAGGAGAAGGACGAAAGGGAACGGGATGAATTTAAAGGGGAGCAAGAGGGAGGTCCAAAATTCCCCGCGGCTCGCGTTTAAGCATCGGACCGAGGAAATATGCAAGGGAAAGCGCAAGATAAAAATAGAAAAAAACAACAAAGTAGGAGGAGGGAAATAAGAAAGGGAAAACACCTGCTCGCTCAACCGGAGAGGAGGATATTGCGATCAAGCTTTTTCTATACCTCTATTTTTGTACATGCAGGGAGAGTCCATGAGAATCCGTTGAAGGAAAAAGGTAGAATGAATTGCAATCTAAAGCCCAAGATAACGGAGGGAAGCCTCAACCTATGGGGGGAAAGGGTACGGAAAGGCGAGACGGGACATAGTCGAAGCGATTCGCCTTAGTTCTTTTGCAGTCGAAAGGGTTAAGCAGGGCAAAAAGAGCCGCAGGCAGCGTATCCTAGGCAAAGGCAAATAGACTCGACGGCGAGGGAAGGAAATGGGGGGGGGTCTGAGTAACGGATCCCGTCGGAGTCGGAGGACTTGCCGGAAGCACGATGTCAAAAGGGGAAAAAAGAAAAATAGTGTCACTGACCTTGGCGTGCACCTCAGTTGGTCGCGAGAAGGGTCAAAAAGGAGAGTGGACAGCGGGATGGGTGTTAAGACATCTAAGGCCCCTGTCGTATCAAACGGTGGAAAAAAAAAGGTGGAGAGAACGACAAGAAGGGGATGCGGAGAGGGGCTTGAAAAAAGTCGGGGGAAGAGGAAATGCTGCGAAAGAGTGATATTGCTTTTGTGGTGGTAACCTGCCTCTGCGGCCCCGGCGCCCCGAAGACCGGCGCAAAATACCTGAAAGGATACGAGGGACGTAGACCTCGCCGGGTAAGGGGGAACACGGGTCAGGTTCCAGGGAATAGGCACAGATGGGACTAAGGGGGAGAAGATCGCAAATTGGTCAGCTAAAACGAGGGGAGGATTCCATGAAGGGGAGCTTGTAGGTCTCCAATTTAACGCAGGGGCTGACAACAGCTGCTGCAGGGGCGGCCAGAAAAGTCCTTTGAAAACAACATCGGTCAATCGTCACGCCTGAATACCGGGGAAGAAAGTGGGGGAGAATTGGCAGCCCGGCGGAAATACGGGAGGGACAGATTTAAAAAAAAAGAGAAAGACGGAAAGCGTAAGAGCCGGAAAGGAGTACGGAATTTTAGCGCCTAATTAATTCTATCATCACGGTATGCATTTCTGGGGAAAGACGAGGGATCCCGGGCGAGATGCGTGCCACTTCAGGACCTCGAGGGGATAGGAAAAAAAGATTGGGTCGATTCTTTGTTCAAGCAAGGGCAACGCTAAAGAAAGAGAGACCTCGGGGACGCCCTCACTTTGCGAATCTAAACAGGGTCGTGGAGGGGAGGAAAGCGCCCCTGCCGGGGCCATGTAGAATTCAGATCAGAACACTTGAGGGTCCTTAGTCAAACTTACCCCAGAGCTCGCAAAAGCTATTACACGATAGGGCAAAGGGTGAGAATAGACGTAAAAAGACCAAAACGCCGACTCACATGTCACAAGAAAAAAGTCGAACTAGTAGGCGAAAGAACCGGGGAGGAATGAGTTAATCAAAGGGTCTACTAAGCACAAGCCGAAAGACTGGACGAGTGGAAAAAAGAAAAGGGAAGGGATTCCTTCGGCTTGCTGGGTAAGAATTCAAGGGGGAATTCAAAAAGATCTGGGGAGAAGGCAGACGTGGGGGCTGGACTCATAGAATCGCAGAAAGGTAACAATCAGCAAAAGTTCTAATAGGTCACTTCGGATCCTCGGAGAGAGGAAAAGGAGAAGATCAAATCTGTCATCTATTAAGATTCGCCGGAAAAACGGACGGTGAAGGAGAGTGGGACCTCAAATGCGGCGGACTGGGAGATACTCACTAACATGGGAAACAAGGCGCTTGGATGAGTGGGAAACAGAACATCAGATCTGGAGACCCAAAAGAGGGCTATCAACCGGTGTGACTCTGCGGCTCTCCCCCCTCGGAGAGGAAAAGTTTTTTCTACATTACAAGGCTCGGGAAAAAACGAAATTGAGTGGGGAAAAAGAAAAATGACTTCTGCTGCATTTTGTTTAAACCGGACTTTACGAAAAAAAAATCGAAAAAAAACCGTCGATGAACAAGAGCACCAAAAGACGATGGGGGGGGAGAAAAGAGATCGATCAAAAACCACGGAAATATGATGGGAAATCCATATATATCCACTAACAATCTCCTGTTCCGATTGTATCGACGTCAGCCTTTGCTAGGGGAGGGGAGGTGACGAAAACCGACGAGCAAAAGGGTTATTCTCGGGGAAGGACAACATCAAAAAGATGTCAGGTGAGCTCGAATCCCGTATCAACCGGTAAGGTTCACGCCCGGGGAACGCCAGGGGTTGTTCTTGTAGAAGGGACCAGGATCGAAAGTGGGAAGGAATATCCGGGGAGGGGGAGTGTTAACACCTTGTGGCCTTTGGTACCCTGGGGAGGAGAAAGCCGGGAAACAAGAAACTGAGGAAACTAAGGCACCGGAAGCCAGAAAGGCGAAGAAGCACGGGAAGAGCGGAAAAGCTGTTCAGACCTGCCGAGGCCTCCTCAGGGGAATCTTCTAACGGGTTTGAGAGAGGGGAGACTGGGGGCAAGGGGGATATGAGAGCAACATCCCGAGAGCACAAAAGCAGGTTTGCAGGAAAACGAAAAGAGGAAATAGAAGAATGTCATAATTATTCTCTTCACTCTAGAGTATGACGGAGGGGGCGAGATCGGGAGCAAGGAGCCGCGCAGAGTTAGTTTAAGGGGGGGAAGGAAGGAGAAAATTGAACTAGGGTCGACAGGGAGGGAGGCCGGGGGGTTGGTTTCTTAGATCCACTATTTTGCCTCACGCGCGCGAAGAGGGAGAAGAAGAGGGGGGGGACCAGGAGGACATACATGAGTCAGAGGCGCGAAAGGGGGAACCCCCCCAAAAGAACGGGGAACGCTGCATGGCATCCATCCCACTCAATTTCTGTGATCTAGGGAGAGGTATGGTCTAGTTTGCCCTGCGTTCAGAAAGAAAAAAAAGACCTCAAGAAAAAGGACTAGGGAGGCATTCGAGGATTAAATCAGCACTGCAACACTGGGTAATCACCTCTGGGTAATACTTGCCCAGAAGGCATGGAAAAGCTATGACTCAGTAGACCTGGAAGCCTGAGAAGAGGGTGCAAAAAAAAAAAGAAGAATTGAAGAGAGAGGACTAAGGCGCTTCGAGATGATACCCTGAATTTCCCAGCTCGAAAACCGTAAATTTCCAAGAAACTCGCACAGCTCATCCAAAAAGCCGAAACGTGGCCCTGCGTTACTATTACGATGGTATGGGGGCCCGGTAGGGGGGAGTGGCCCAGGAAAAAGAAAAAGGGGCCAAAAAGACGGAAGGGGGAACCGGGGACAGACGGGCCGAAAGATGTCATCGGAGGAACTAAGAAAAGACTGAATGGATGGGACTTCAGATTCCCTTCCATGTGGGGCTTATACAGCTCCTCGGGAGCAAAGAAGGAAAAAAAAAATACAAATGTGCTCGGCATTTGGACTCAGGAAAAGAGGAAATTCCGACAACACGGATTTGGGCAGGCGGAGGGGGAGCCAGAGTACCAAAGCGAGGCAAGCCGTTTGACAGAAAAAAAACCACAGCAGGGAAAGAGGTCGAAAAGGATCGGGGCCAAAAACCGACGGGGGAGGCAACTAACACAACAAAAACCGGTCTAACGTCTGGAAAGACGACGCAAAAAAGGGCTGGGGTTGAAATGGCCGCCGGGAGGGAACAAAAAAGGGGGCGGCGGGTACGGGAGGACCGGGCTACAGCCAAAGTGTGAAACGCAGAAAGGAAAGATCGCGCTAAAAACTATTAGAAAGACCAATGAAAAGTGACACGAATTTTTGGACCGGGGGGAAAGAAACAGGGGGGTAGGGGAGCCTCACCCTCCTCCCTACGGGAGAAGGTAAGCTAAACATAGTATGCAAACAGAGGGGGCAGCGAAAACAAGGCGGGCAGGTGAATTACCTTGCTGCCATGTCATAGGGGAAGGAAAAAGTGAATCGGCTTGAAAAAAAGTCAGTAAACATCAAAGATGGGCCTCGGAAAGATTGACTTCCGTTCCCTGACTCCCTTTCTCCGACAGGCCACAAATAGGGGGAGATCTTATATGTCTAGCCAAAGGGCGGAGTGAGGGACTAATCCTAAGAGAAGTTTCAATGAAGCCAATCAACAACGGCCTGAAAGTCGTCGCGGGTTGAAAAAAGAGGAGAAGAATTAAACGTCACGGGATAAGAAGGTAAGGGAGGCAGGAAGGGAGAGACATCAACCCACTAAAAGAGAATCGACCCTGCTCAAGGGAAAAAGGCTCGGGAAGGCAGGGTGAAGGAGACGCGGGTCTATATACCCTCTACTCAGTGCTTTTGGAAATATTGAAATTAAGGCATACGTTGGTCGGAGAAAAGAAAGAAAGGCGGGGCCTCCATATCCGCCAAGTTGGGCTCAAAAAGGAATTGGGGCAGAGAAGTCCTAACGGGGACCTGGGAACGGAAAAAAGAAGGCGGGAAATCCTGGGACAAGTCTCATTTTAATCAGAGGTACCGAAAAAGAGGAAGAAAGAGGCCGCCCGTCAACATAAAAAAATGTAGACACGAACTACCGCGGTAATCTGTTGTGGAAAAATAGAGGTAAGGAGACCGTCGCGGAGGAGAGAAACTAATAAACGGGGGCTTGCCGAAAAAGAGTTTCAAGGCGGGTTCAGGCGAGAACTTTTCCATGGATGGGCGGGAAGCGGATGGCCAGAAGGGGACAAATAAGGAAATCGAACAAAGGTGTAAATTCAGGACTCCGGGGACAGATGGGTAGGAGGATTTAAAGAATTACCGGGTGTCTGCAAATCCACCGTCGGTGGGGCCAGCAAGGAGAAAGAGAATCATTTTCTGGGTGTTTGGGCAAATAGGACAGAGAAAAACTGTAAAACGCAACTATTACCAGGGGAGAACACTCACCGGCAAAAAGAAAGGAGGAGGACATAGAGATCATACTCCACTGGAAGATAAAAGGGGTCAAAAGGGGTTGAAGGGCAGAGGCTAATACGTTAGTGGATTTCATACGGGATCGATTGGAAGCCGATACGGCACGAAAGGGAGGAGGGGGGAAGCCGAGTACCCAGAAGGTTGTACGGGAGCGGGGTCGGAGAACAAAGGGGACAGGTAAGGGGTCTTTCAAAAAATGTACTGTCTTCAAAGTTAAAAGGAAAGTTACCATCCCCAGCTCATATCAGAAGGAGAGGGGAGAGGAAGGGTGAGACTTGCTCTTCCCTTCTTAAAGGCGGGCGAGATTTCAAGGAAGACGAAAAGACGAGAGAGGCTTCAGATCAGGGAAAGTAAGACGTTAATTTCCAGATCTACTCCTCAAGGAATTCGAGAGAGGGGCGGGGGAAAGAGTCTGGAAAGAAAGTATTTCATCCCGAAGCTGTGGCGGTGCGCTAAAGAGAAGAGATTTCGTCTGACAAAGGGAGAAAGGAGGAAGGATGAGCGTGGCACTGCAAATAAGAAAAAGAGAAAAATAATCGACCACTATGACGCAGAAACGGGGTTAAACGCAATAAACCCGTCGAAAAAGGAAAAAAAGGTGCAAACAACTGTATTTCTCGATTCCCTTACGAAAATTGTCCGGAGGGCCTACGGCAACGAATGAAGATAGAGAGGGGACGAGGAGGACACACCTGGGGTTGATAAGATCCGAAAGGACGCAAAACCAAGCAGAATCCCGGAAGAAAAGCCGAAAAGTTCAACGACGGGAAATAAATCTGAATGCAGGCTCTTCGAAACTTTCCGAAACAATCTGCAGAAAAAAAAAGAAGTGAGAGGGAGAGCAGAAGAAGGCCTATCTGCGCTTCGAGGGGGGTTAAGGGGAGGCAGTGGGAACACCGGCGCGTCGAGGGTCTACCTGTTTGGGGGTGATGGCTGTTCTCCCGGTAAAAACGATCCTATAATAAACGGGAGGAAGGGCAGAGGGAGGAAGAGGAGAGAGACCGTGGCCAGAGACGTCGGAAATCGGGGGGAAGGAAGGGGGAAGGAGGGGAGGTTAACTTCCCAACCTCATAATTGGTCCGCGAGGCGGTACTGAATAAAAAAAAACAGTGGTCCAATAACTAAACACGCTTACGGTTTGAGGAGGGAACAGACCAAACAGACCCTAGAATTGAAAAGCTGGAGGGGAAAAACGGGGTGCCTAGGAAAAAACATCCTTTCCTAAAACGAGGGGAAAAGACGGGGGGGGGTTGGGAGAAGGAAAACAGGGGAGATCAGAAGACCAACGTGGTTGTGTGGAAAGAAACGAGCTGCCGACAGTGGGAGAGGTAGAGGTTGTGGAAAAACGGAATTGAAAAGGGGACACCAAAAGTCAAGCAAATATATTCATCCTTCACAAACTATGGGGTTGACGCATGGAGAAAGAACAACGGGGAAGGGGAGGAACAATCCAGCAAAAACAAGCGGAAGGTGGGAAAACTGGGGCAACGAAGTCAGCCTGTTTAAATTTGGGTTGTCCGTGAAAAAATTCAGGACGCAAGCAAAAGGTTAGGAAGGGGAAAGAAAAAAATACTCCCGCTTTAGGTGAAAGCCGAAAAGTGCCTGAGACACCAAATTGTTTCCCGCCGGGAGGAGACAGGCTGGAAGGACGAGCCAAAAGGGATCGGAAAAGGGGGGCTGACCTATCTTGGGGTACCGGGTGTGAAGATAAGAGTAGACGGGGGGGCGTGGACCCCAAGGGAAGTTATGACTTCCAAGCAGCCGGGAAAAGGCTAGGGGGAATATTACCCCGTTCCGAATAAACCGCGGACAAGAGAAGAAGAAGAAAAATTCTAATAAGATCCGGGATCCTCATTCCCTCTTAAACGGTTTGATGGATGATAGGGGGTCAACCGGGACAATTGAGGCCAGAAAAAAAGGTATCTAACTTCTTGATAAGGCCATCTTCCATACGCCGCAGCGCAGAATAAACATGAATGAAAAGGAGTCAATCGAGCACGTCGGAGGAGTGTAGAGGGTGAAGGGGCACGGTGACCGAGCGAAGGATATGAGGTTAGAATACTAGGGGGGGGGTGGGGAAAAATGTTAAAACTGTTCTAGGTTGAGGTACTCGGGTTTTGTCGAAGGGACCCGGAGATTCGCATTTTCACGTCGAGGGGGCACGGGGAGATCGCGTCGCGTGGAAGGGCATGACATCTTCAATTCTCTAGACCATAAATGCCGGCAGGCGGAGTCTGGAAAGAAAACAGAAGTTTCTTTCGCAAAATTTATAGAATAGAGGGAGTGAAAGGGAACTGAGCGGGGTGGAAATGTCTTAAAATACACTCTAATTCCGCGTGGGCAGAGAACTTCAGAGGCCGGGAAGAATCCGGTGAAAAATCTTTTATCTTGAAACTGCATGGACCGGGTCGAGGCTCAGGATGACGTACTGCGAAGTGGGCAAGCCCGACTCATGCCTTACATTACTCGCTGAAAGATTATGCGGGCGATTGAAAGAGCTACCGGTAACGTGAAGGCGGACAGGAGCCAAGCTAGAAAAAACGGAAAAAGGGGGAAATGATTAAAAGTGACTATTAGACTTGATGTTAAGGGCCAGCGAAAGACACGATGGGTGAAAGAAAACAGGAAGTCAGTGAGAACTACACTCATCTTAGAATAGGCATAACGGATAAAGAAAGAAACGTAGCAGGTAAAACCAATGAAGGGGGGGGGGGGGGGCTTCAAAAACCAATGAAGCCAGAACCTCTGCCTGAAAGCCAAGAAAATGGGAGCGAAAAGGGGGTTTATCAAGGGTAGGAAGGGGGAAACGCGGTGGGGGGGGGGTGGCAGGGCTTTATCCTGCCACCAGAAACGCCTACAGCGTTAACCAAAAAAGCACTGAACTCGAGGAGAATAGATGGCCACCGATAGGAACCCGAACACGGGAGGGAATAACCTTCTGGGAGGGAAATCAGGGAAAACCAGGGCTTTTCAAAAGGGACTACTTACCAAAGGGCGGGAGAAGGAAAGGGAGGGGGGCACAGGAGAAAAATCAGCTGCAAAGATCTGGGAGGGTATAGCGCGAAAATCGAAGAAAAAAAAAAAGGTAAAGTGAACACGAAAGGGGGGACTCGAAATCGTTGGAGGCACTTCCGCCACAAAACGACGTTCCTCAGTTAACGAGCCGAAGGTGCAACACAACAAGAATCATCGCGCGAGCACGAAAACCCTGACAGTTGCAAAAAAAGAGGGAGGAAGGTCAGAGGGGGGGTAGCATGAATTAACTCAAAATCCATTCATCTGGCCTTCGGCATCGACAAAGAAGCGGTTGAAGGCAAAGAGGAGAAACGGTCTCCTACACCAACGGGTGAGGCAGGAGAGAGGATCTGGGAAACAGAGGGGAAAACTTAGGATACCTATGGTCAAAAGGGTATCAGGGGGAGGAACATCACAAAAAGGCAAGCTCTTCGTCTGGTATATACAAAGCGGGAGAAGAGGAGGGGGGAAGAAAAGGGAGACAGG
>Ga0179591_1295746_pt1 | contig 12879 bp, 14 predicted proteins | sample CZOMad2_1_08_16f_FD_182891 | JGI IMG/M metagenome (GOLD analysis project Ga0179591, IMG submission 182891) | Vadose zone soil fungal communities from Angelo Coast Range Reserve, California, USA - CZOMad2_1_08_16fungal (PacBio error correction) | ecosystem: Environmental > Terrestrial > Soil >...
CAACACAGTGCTTCTTTCCAAAGGGGGGGAGGAGCCAAAAAGACAGGAAAAAAAGTACGGCGGGACGGGGCCGAGTCGGAAACGTTAAGACCCCAGGAAACAAAACTGGAGGAAAAAAGGGACGGGTGGGAAAGGGCCCTCGTGGAGACAGGGAACGCACAAGATTTTTCGTCAAAAAGAAAAAGATTGGGTGAAAAAAAAAAAAAAAGGGGGCAAGCAAACTCACAAAGACCCGGTAGGGAAGAACGAAGACTACCAGGTCCAACCGCCCTAGTTGCAGAAAAAAGCCTTCCGGGCCGAAAGGCAGAACGTTGGAACGGCATTAGGAACAGTGAGCGATTGAAAAACAAAGAGGGGGAAGATCTGGCTGCTAGCAAGTCAAAAGGGGGCATGAAGAACTGGGGAGAATATAAGAACCGGTAATGAAAAAAGGCCCTATGGATCGGAAGGGGGGAACAGGCCGCCAAAACGCAGAAAAACCAAAACTTAGCAAACATTAACGGACCTTACCTAGAAAAGCCGAACGGAGTAGGGACTCCGCCACAAGAAAAAAACGAGCAGAGAAAGCCCATCTTTCCAAAAAAAAGGCGGATCTTCTCACAAAAAGGTTCACCCGTCCAAGAGACGAATGCAGCGCCAGCAAAGGGGGGGACGGGGAAACACCCCATGACGTTAGAGGGACAGCGAGGAAAGTCACTCGGAGCAACGGCGATACAGGGTGCTAAGTGGCGGGCTTGAGCGAAGAAAAAAACGAGAGCGGGGGGGGAGGAAGGCCCAAGACTAGGACGAGGATAACTTATTCAGAAAGAAGGGAACGGGTGACAAGGGGTGGTTTCAGGAAAACGAACCAGAAAAAATGACAACGACTCAGGGGAATGAAAAAAGGGAGAGCATAAGCGATGCGAGAGAGAGAAGGAGACGGAAACTACTAAAAAACCGGGAAACGAGTCAAGCCAGGCACGCGGGTCCACGGGGCATTTGCGAACAAAAACGGGGGGGGATCGACAGACAGTTGAAACTACTAACTGAGTGACAAAAAATCTCGGTGGAGTGTACCACCGCGAAAACGGTGCAGCCGGACGATGGGAGGGCATGAGAATTCCAAGGGGTAACGAAGAGGACCTGAAGGGTGCTCTGCTCAACCGGCCCCATGGGCTACTAGAAAGATCTTCCCAAAATGAAAAGCGAAGCGACTCTAATTGAGGACTATCACAGGAAACCACATTTTCAACGGGGTTAGAAGTGAAAAACAGTCGGTACCACAGTCCCATCTGTAGAAGAAGAGGGGAAGCTCACGAAAACACGGCTAATCCAAACCGCAGCAAAAGGAATCGTGGGGGACACGGTTCGTAAAACAAACAAGGGCCAGCGCAGGGGATCGGGGAAAAGTGAACAGAGCCAGGGCCCGGGCGCCTGAAAAAATAGAAAGGGCCCCCAAGGTAGCTGCAATAAACACAAGAAAACCAGGGTTCATAAAAGAGAAGGTGAGACAAGCTGGGAGAATAGAAAGCCAGGGCCACGCACGCCCAGGCAACTACGAGTCCACGTGAACAAAAATCAAAGGCTATAAAAAAAAAAGAAGGGGGGAGCCCCGAGGATTCAACTCGTCGCGCACCACAGTTGTCAGGGCGGTGTCGATGTGGTAAGCTGTGTTCGCCGCTCTAAGTCCAACTTGAAAAGGAAGAAGCTTTACAAAGGAAGAGGGAGCTAAAGCAAAAAAAAAACTCAAACGGAGAACTCTGACGGAAGAAGAAGAAGCGGGGGGGGACGCGATCAACTCCAACTACAAAAATCGGCAAAACAAAAAATCTAGAAAAGGGGGAAGAGGGACAAGGACTACTTACAAGGGAAAGACATGTGAAGAAAAAAACGTAGATCGCGCCGAAAGACTGGGACGCAAAAAGAAAGAGGTAAGTCGTTCTTTCTGCCACTAGAATAAACGCGAAGGAAGGGGGGGGGAAAGCAAGAGCATGGGTCAAAGAAGAGAAAGAAGAGACGGAAAAATCTATGAAAAAACAAGAGTTATGAAAGGGCCTTCCTCGTCGGTGCCGGTGCGCAGACCCGAGGGGAGGCCCCGGAGCAGAATGGCTCTATCGAAAACCTACGGAAGGAAGAAGAGAACGGGGGGGGGGGGCGTCCAAGAGAGAAAGAGGGCAGAAAAAGGAATCCTAGGCAACTTTGAGGGAGGGAACGACGAGCCGGCTAGAGAAGTCCAGACGTATGAAAGGACTCCTTTGCCGTGAAAAAAAGAAAAGGATACGGTTTCCGCGTCCCATAAACGAAGCACTCTAAGGTAAAGACGGGGAAGAGGGGGAAAAACTAAAAGGACTCCTGAGGTGACTTAAGGGGACATAATCTAAGAGGAGTGCCAGAGAAGAGGAGCACGACCCACGCGGGGACATTTCTAACACCATAACTGTTGGGTAGTCTAGGGTAGCTACAAATTCAAGGGCGCGCAGCGATCCGTAAAGAACTACGTCTGGGGGAAAGCAAAAGAAAAAAGGGTGACTCCTGCCCGGGAAAATCGGTGGTGGGCGCGGGCACGAAAAAAAAATTTGAAACAGCGGTTGAAAAAAAGGGAAAAAATGGTAGGAGAATTTCTTGGAGGTCTTTCTTTTCTTTCTTTCTTTCGGGGGGGAGCATCCCGCTAACGGGCTGGGAAAACGGCGAATGCGTCTCGAGAACGCAGTAACTGGTCATAAGGACGAAAACAATCCGCGGGCGCTCGTGGAAAAAAGCCCGTTCAACACCGAAAAACAACGAGAAAGAGGGGGGAGGGGATTGGGCACCTTTTGTCTGGGCCAACGTTGTGTAAGGGGGGCGAACCCGAAATCTTGGTTGCTTGGGGAAAAAAAAAAGGGGTCAAAGGAGGGGAAAAGCCATCTACAACGACAGGCCTTTTGGCGGACGCCTCGGGGCCGCCACGCAATCAACAAAGAGAGGGAGAAGTCTTTACTACATAGCGGGGGCCTCAAGCGTCTAAAAAAAAAAAAATTGCTGCAGGGGACGGAAGTCTAATAGGATTGTCGCACAAGCCGATCGCACGCAAGATAAAATGGGCTAAATTGGGGAAACCTTTCAGCAGAAACAAGGTGGGGGCCTTTCTGGGGGACCACGAAGAATGGAGCAGGCAGGTCAAGGAGTAGGAACCAATCTATCAACTTCGACCGAAGGAGTGGAAGAAAAATGGACTACATCTGGGTGACGTTTTTCTTCAATAAAGAAATAGAGTAACAAAACGAGGTGAGAGATATTCGGAAGACCAAAAGGGAAAAAGAGCAAGGCACCCAACCGAATATCAAAGACCCTGCGTAGTCCAACAGCCCCAGAGTGAAGTGCCCCAAATGATCGGGATCCATGCCAGCTGGAACAGACGCCACGAATCCAGACCCAGGACATCAGTAGGGAAGCTCCAAAAGGAGGGAAAGGGACCTGGCGTCTGGGGCAACACAAAAGCACAAATGTAAGATACTGTAAGGGCCGAGTCGATAAAAGGAGGGAAGAAGGACCTGGGGGGGGGAAAGGGGAAGGGGAGGGAGTGGTCGAAAAGGGGGGGGTTATTGGAGCGAATTACTAAAAAACCCAAGAATTAAGAAGGTGAGCGATGGGTGGAGAAGCCTCCCGTACTGGTCAGTTAAGAAATGAAAAATTAAATTCATTGGTCTTGAGGAAAGGGGAGAGACCAAGGGAAGGAGACAAAGATCTGAAAGTCATTCGGGTCATACGTCAGGTGCACGTTTTGTCTAGCCTGCCTTGAAGCGGGTTAAAATTCTAACTTTCAAAAAAACAAGAGAATCAGAAACAGCAAGGAAGACAACGGTATCTCTTACTTCTCCTTCAGTCCCTTTCACTTTTGGGAACATGACCCCGGGTGGTTACAGACATCCCTAACAAGCAGGGTGGGGGAAGGACCAGGAAAACGTGAGGAGGAAAAAAGGGTCAAACACTCCAACCTTGGAAAAGAGGCGCCCGAGAAATCGACCTATTGGGTACGTGCCATGGATCTCTGGGCGAGAAGGGGGAGACCAGGAAAGGGACTAGGTTTAAATGGTCCCTGTTCAAGTCGACGACGGGTTCGCTCGAGGTCGGATGGAAAAAAGAAGGGACAGGGGGTTGTGGGGGGGGTAAAGTGTATTCCTAAGAGCTTCGCCAGGGACCCGTTACGTGGAACGGCTTCTGGGAGAGGAACAAAAAAAAGGACCACAAAAGAAGCACTGGTGGGGTGAGGGGGAGGGGGGGGGAAAAAAAAGAAGGGGGACCTGCCGTCATGAGGGTAGGGTACCTCTGTAAAAGGGGTCGGGCGGGTCAAAAGAAGGGGGGGGAATCCTAAAAGGAAAAATAAAACAACTTACCACCTTTCTATTAAAAAAGCGGGACGTGATGTCGACAATCTTCGGAGACAACCAAAATCAAAAGGCGCAATCCGGAGGGGGGGAAAAAAAGGGGGGTTCAGAAAAGGCCAGACCAGCTTAATCGCAAAAGGGGCCAGACTGGAAGCTCAAGGGAAGACAAAACCCTGCTTCCCTGAATGAAAAAAATCGCCAGACAGGGGAGGTTGGCGGAGAGGGGGATCAAAAGGGCATCGTGGAACGTGCGAGTGAAACGCATATTAGGGAGAAAAAAGGGGGACCAGACCAGGGGGGGGAGGACCCCTTCAGTATGAGCTGGAAAAGTGACAGGGGCAACAGATAACGAACCAATCTTTAAAAAAGGGGGCGGAGGGAGGGGGGGGGGAAATCAAAGGAACTCCTGTTCTAAATCACGCTGCCCGCTTTGCAGTAACATCTAGTAACCAAAAGGCAAAACGCGTAGATAGCAGAAGAAGAGCTTAAAGCCGCCAGCGTCGCGAAAAAAGAGGGAAAAAATGAGCTATTCAAAAAGGCCCTCAAACCACCTTGGAACGGGAGATCGTCGGGACTGGCGCCAGAAAGGGGGTACGAGTGTTCCCAAAAATGATAAGGGCCTCCCGCCGGTGGCTTCACAGAGAATTGTAAGGGAAGGAAGGGGGACAGACTGCCAAAGTTCGTGTTTCGAACCAAGTAATGTTTGCGAGCAAGAGTTCGTAGTCAGCGGAAGGATGGCATCCTATAGAGTCACGGGGTGCATTGCCCCGGTTTCGGGGGACTCACGGGGGGGAATACGGTTGGAAAAAAGAAAAGGAAATGAAACAAGAAAAACACATTAAGGTGACTGGTCAGGGAAAAAGGAAGCAACGTAAATAGGGTGCAGACTTGCGAACATTAAATGTTGATCAATCATAAAATGACAGAAAGTAAAAAATCGGTGGGGGGGGGGGTAACGACAGTGCGGTCCTTCCATATCCTTTGTTAGCCGGTGTAGTGTAGAATTTCGGAAAAAACCAAACCTTTCGCAAATTACATCAAAGGGGAGGAAACAAAAGGAACAGCATTGGACCACAAAACCGCCGCCGAGGTGGTGGTCCGGAACCGGAAAGGGGAGGGTGGGGGGCGGACCGAACTCTTGAGGTCCACTGGTTGGGGAACCAAAAAAAAGGGAACAAAATAACAGGTCTTGGGTTGGGACAAGGCCTTTGTATGAGCCGAACCACCTTGTTTCAAATGAAGTGTCGGAGAAAAAGAAAAAGAAAACAAGAGGTAATGGTTAAGTAAACCTTGCACCGAAAAACATGAGGGGGGGAGAAAAAAGGGGTTTGATCAGTCAGTGGAAAAAGAAAACAGCTCGAGCATGTTTTCTAGACTCGGGCGGGGAAACATTTCTGCGTGTTCCTTCTCGACAGTTGTGTGGGTCTGAGGGTGAAAACTTGGAATCAACTACATCCGTGGGCGACGCGATCCACACAGGGGGATGTCGTACACATATCCCTTTGAAGGGGAAGTAAGAGGAAAGGGAAACGGTCAGCTAAAGTCAATCTACCCACACAGGACCGAGGGGGGAGGGGTGGGGGGAGAATGGAGGGGGCGGTTTTCAACACGACGGGTCGGAACCACTACGACACCCAGAGGACGGATAGTGGAGGGAGAACAGGGGAAAAAAATTGTTTATTTACGGAAAACCTCCCCAAAGAGATCGTAGATGGAGTGACGCCGAAATGTTGACTAAACCTAACCCGGAAAAGAAAGGAACGGGGACGTGGGGGGGGGGGGGAAACTAAGTAGGGCCCGTTTTTCTGCCTGCGCTGGTAGCCTCAGAACTTGGAAAACCATATTCTTGGGAGAAGGGGGGGGTTGGGAAAAAAAATCGGGGGGCCCATTAGGTATATCAAAATTATGTTCAAAAGGGGGGGTGTGGAGGTATAAATAAAGGGGACCCTCGGCCCAGTTCCCGTCAGCGTTTCATCGAGGGGTTGAAGAAAGAAAAAAGGGTAATACCCGATTCCGCTCCTAGCTCAACACGGTCTCTGGGAACTCGTGGGATTCCCAGGCTCTCAACACGGAGGAAGAAAAGAGAAAAAGATAGGACTGGGGACAAAAGGGACCAACTCAGGAATTCAAAAGAGGGGGGGGGAATGTGACACGTCATGTCCAATGTCTTCGAACGGAAAACGCCGAGGACTGGAGCGCGACCACGGACCGTGTAAAAAGGGTGATCAAAAAAAAAAAGGGGGGGGGGGGACCAAGAACAAGAAAAAAGAAAATTAACGGTATCCGACCGGGGAAGGCCCATGATTCCCGGCGGGGTGTCCAATCTGAGCTCTGGGACATCGTAATCCCCAAGGAATAAAAAAAAGAAGGGGGGGGAGGAAGGGGGATGCAAAAAGACGGTCTGGTTGCCCGAGACTTATCGGAAAGGGGAATGACAGGACGAGCGAGGGGGAAAAGTATGATTCAAAGAAAAAGAAAAAAAAGTTTTCAAGAGGGAAGGGGGAGAAATGAAAGGAAAAGAGGGCCACTCGCCACCCCGTAAAACTCAGAAGAACGTCAGCAAGAGGACCGCCCCTACGGTTGACATTCTCTGCGTGAGTGGGGGGGAGAAAGAGAGAAATCGGTAGGAAGGAAGGAAACAACATCACCAGTACGAGGCGAGAAAAAGAAAAAAAGGCGACCTCGAGAGGATCTACACAAGAGAAAAGGAGAGTCTCGGGAAAGCCTAAGAGATCACAAAAAGGAATGCGCCTACACGAATAGGAAACTGCCCGTCGTTGGGGGGAAGTGGCTTAAGGGAGAAAAAAGGGGTTGGGGGAGAGAAATGGGAAACAAAAATACGGCGCCACGAATGGGACGGTCGTCCGTAAAAAAACAAAGCGGGGGGCGGTGAGGGAGAAACTACACAACGCCGCGAACAGTTTTCGGGGGGTGGTCTACGGCGTGAGGGGGGGGACCTTCTTTGAAGGGGAAGAAGGGAGGGGGGTGCCACCAGGGGATTGGTCAAAGGGACCCCTCGCCCAACGAAAATACAAGGGGAGTTGCTGGTACCTGTCTAAGACGTATGGGGGGGGAGAAAAAAACACTAAGGGGGGGGGGGGGTGATCAAGGTCTGCTTGTTCCTGAGAACCTCCCGTGTGACCGGAACTAGCAGAAGGGCAGGGAAAGGGAAAAAAAAAGGGTGGGGAGGTAAACAGTTTTTGTTTTACCGTGCAAGGACGATCGGACCGTTCAACTATCCCCCCCAGGGGGGCGAAACTAAAAAAGGGGGAAAAGGACCAACGGGAAGTTGAAAACGAGTTCGATCGCGCGCTAAAGAGAGAAGAGGGGGGAAAAGAAGGGGGGAGGGCCGAGGGGAAGTTTGGAACCATGAAAATTCCGTCAACCAAGGTTGATAGACCATCAAAGGACTGCAACAAAGGTCTGCATGGCGGGGAAGTCATCAAAAGGCTTCCAAACGAAAAGAGGTACCCGACTGGGGGAGAGGGGCACAAGACGTAAGGAAGGGTAAAATTCGACCAGACGAGCGTCGGCGGGGTGGTTATTCCCTTGCCAAAGGGAAAGGAGAACAAAATTCCTGTTTGAATCCTTTTCAAAGCGGACCTTTTCAAGTCGCGGCGATGCCAAACCGCGGTGGTGGAAACTTTGGGGAAGGGAAGACAACGGGGAAGGAGGGTAAAGGTTTAAACACGCGGAAAATGACGTTCGCAGGTGGAGAAGGAAACTGGACCTTAAAGCGTGCCCATGAGGGGGGAGAAATTACCAAGGGAGAGAAAAAGTGGAAAAAAACAGGGTTGGGGGGGGGGAGAAGGAAAGTGGTTCAAAACCATCCCGATACTATGAAGAGCATTGTCGACGGTCACTGAGATTCCTTGGAAAAAGCGACCCTAAAAAGGGAAAAAGGGGGAAAGGGAAAGAAGAAGGAACCTACAGAAAAGGGGGGGGAAAAGCGTTCAGATTTCTCTGGTCTTAGGCCACGGAAAAAACGGCACTGAGAGAACATAGGGGGGGGGGATACTCCTATATTGTGGGAAAACGTCACAGAAGGGGGGGGGAAAAGGAAAACTTACAAGCTTGAAGACTCTAGCAGAACCAGAGACACCGACGAGCTCAAGGAGCTTCTCATTTGGGAAAAGAAAAAAACAAAAATCGGGGAGGATCTGGGGTGGAAAGGGTGACGTAGAAAAACAAACGCCCGAAGGGAGTTGACAGGGGCCAAACCCTTTCTGTCCAAAAAGAAAACAAAAACTGAAGGAAGTTGTGAAAACAGAAGGAGAAGGGAGGGGAAAAAAAGGGAGGGGAAGGAGAAAGCTTCGAAGCCACCGGGGTGGGCAATTACCAACAACGAACTGGATGAACCTGGGGGGGAATCTTCCAAAAAGAAATCACCGGGGGAAAAAGGTAAACCAAAATTCGCTCTCGACGAATGCGACGCTCTGGAAAACAAATGGAAATCGAAGAACCAGGTTTCAGGAGCCTCTAGAAAAAAGGAAGTGGGAAACTGTCCAAAAAACAAGGAAAGGGAAGGAAATAACGGAGAAATTCAATCCACAGTTATTAGTGGATCGTCAGGTGAAAGATGGGCCCAAAAAAACGCCCTCTCATCAGGAAAAAAAAGGACACAACAGGGGAAGGAAAGAAAAGAGAGGGGGAAAAAAAGGAATAACATCCCTCTGGAAAGCAGAAAAACATCCACCGCGAGCACAGACCTAGCGGCCGGAAAAGAGATTCTAAAAAGACGCGAATTAGTAACAGGGGGAGAGATAGAAGTTCTCTCCCTTGGGCCTAAAAAAACCCACTCGACGCCCAAAAATAGGACGGAGGGCGAGAACTCCAGGAATCCCCTAATACAGTGAGGACAGGGGGGGGGGGGAGGGAACGGGGGGGGGGGGGAAGACATACAAACTCTCTAAACATTTGCCATCCAAACCGGAGCCTGGCATGCTCCTAGGGGGTAGATAGGTTTCCACAAAAAAAAGAAATGCGGGGGAAGGGGGGACGGAGAAAGCAGGTACCGGAGTCACATTCGGGAACGCCGGGAAGCCATTCCGCTGGGTCGTATACAAAAATCCTTATAGGGAGGGGACACTGATACCCTACCATAGAGCCACTTCAACGGCTGGCTTAGGAAGGAATCACGTAGAAGGTCAGGGACAAAAGGGATCCAGTATTGGAGTAATGGAGAGCGAACGTTGTGGCAAGGGTTCCAAAGAAGAAAAAAATGACATGGTAATTTTAAAGTGCTCAAAAGGGAGGGATTAAAAAAAAAAAAAGAAAAAAACGGTGCGGATCTACTACCTGTCTCCAGGGGAGCTCTGCAGAGTCTCCCACGCATGAATGAATAGCATTAAAGAGGACAGAAGCTCCAAAACCAAAACCGGGGGTGGCTAACGTTTTCAGCGCGTCCCCGACAGGTGGGCAAGAACAGCACTCGTAATCATTTTGAAAGAGAGAAAGAAGGCAAAGAGAGGGAGAACCAGAAGCAAAAAAAGGGGGGGGGTCAGGTTGTTGAAATTGTGACTTGACCCCACCCAGCGCGGAACAAAAAGTGGAAAAAGAAAAAAGGAACAAGAGTGAAATGGATCTCGTCCAAGAAAAACCTGAACGCCGTTGTGTCACACTAAACGTGGTAAAAAAAAAAAGAACTGCAAAAAACACTGGAAAGGGAAAGGTAAGCATGTGCAGACTCGCCGTGCAGATAGAACACTGACGCTCACCGAAAAAAGAAGACGAAAATGGGTAAAAGCATCGTGAACCGATACCGTTGCCGAAAAGCGCGCACAGACGAAAAAAAGACGCTACGGGGGATGGCGAGTTTGTCATCCAAAGAAAGTATCCTACTCCACAAAGTTATAGGGGGTAGAATGTGTAAATCCAGATCTCATCGCCCCAAAAAAAGAGGGGAAAGGAAACGATCTTTGACTCAGATTAGTTATCTGGGTTTCATTCGAAGAAGGAAAGGGTTCAGCGGAACCGATAATTCACTACCAAAAAAAAATAACAAAGGGGAAAGCCCAAGGAAAAGAGAACTTGGGGTTCATAAGAGAAAGGCCAGACTTACCTGCGCTCGACAGGTACGAAGGCACGCCGTCCAGATCGCGCCACCTCAACAACGGGTAGAAGATCAGGGAGGTATTAGGGGAGGGGAAAAATAGTAGGCCATTGAAAGGACCCCCTCTCACCCCACGAGACGGAAAATAGGCTCCAACAACAACAAATGAAGGAGATGAAAATATTCCCAGTAGTCCAAAGAAAAGGGGGGGGAAAAAAAAAAAAGACCCGGGGGAGAGAACAGTTACCCCTTCACCCAACCTCTCGCACTCAGAGAAGAAAAAAATACGGGGGGGCGTCGAAAACCGACAAAAAGGCCGTGGAGGAAAAGGCAGGAAACTATCCTGCCCGTCGACGTGATCAAAAGGACGAATAAAGTGAAAAAGGGGGAGAGGAGGGAGGGGTATTGACTTAAGAGGGCGCGAGGGGAGGTGGGTAAGGAAGGGAGATTAGTCGATGGAGCTACCCCGCTTTTCAAACGATTCCCCGGGGTAAGCATATCTCACGTGCGGTAGGGGAAGGGGGGGGACCAAAGAAAGGAGGTCCTAGCGATTGGGAAACATTTCGACCAAGAGGGTTGTGCCCTGTGACTCCCAGAAAGGGGCTACCGTACCCAAAGGAGATGAAAGTTGCCCTTCTTCAGGGGCGAAAGCTTTGGTCCTCATAACAGGGTTGGACCTTTCAGGGAAGTGTGGAGGGATGGGAGGGTTTAGAAAGTCCGTTGCAAGGGACTCAAAAAAAAAAAAGGAGATTGTGTGGAAAAGGGAGTTTAGTGCGCGTCGGATTTTCCTTTTTACCGCCTCCATACGCACCGCGGCGGAATGTGGGACCTCACGACTGAGGAGGCTTACCGCGGTGGTGGAACAGCTCGATTCGGGGGGGGCCTCCTAGCACAAACCACAATGTTGAAAAAGGACGGGGTCTAGGACTAGTTCCACTGGTTCCGAAATTATTAACGTCTGAAACTCGAAGTCTCTCGCCACAGGGATACTCTCAAAAACCAAAAAGTTTAGCCATCGAAAAGTGGGTTGGAGGGGGAAATTTGGCACCCAGTCCCCGGGGAGAGGAAGCGAAAGGGGGGGGTGGGTCAGCCTAAAAAATCGCCTGGGTATGAGTTTTGTTCAAAAAGGGCGTCGAGCCTAAAGCTCAGCCCGTTTGGAAAGTGCGTCAAACAGAGCAACAGGTTTTGGCGGTTCTACTCTCCGTCGGCACTCAGTAGAGCGTTTTCAATCACCATCAGGAAAATTCCTTGTAAAAAGGGGGGGGAATACAAAGACGGTCACCAGTGACTCATCCGCAAATGGCGCCGATTGAAAGGGGGGGGAAAAAGAAAGGGAGTAGAATTACAAGTAGTGTCTCAAAACAGGGGAAGCCAGGGCCGGGTTGTTAAGGGGAGGATGATGGGTGAAATGTCAAGTCTCGAAAAGGCATCATATCGCCCTGAGAAAAAAAAAGGCCCCATCGCAAAAGGGGTGGGTTGAAGGGTTTGGTCAAAAAACCCAAATCCCAGAGAAAGTCAAAGGTCTCCCACGGGTTGGTCATCTGAAAGACTGAGGGAAAAGAAGTCAAAACCGGCCACAAGCCAATTATGCTTACAGCGTAAACCTTAGACCGCCCAGGCTCCTGGTGTTAAAACATTCCACGCTGAAAATAACGGTTGGCGTCGAAAAGCCGCATCAACTACCCAAAACAGAGGAAAGAAAGAATGACTGGGGAGAACATTAGAACTCATACGGCACTCGCCTCCCCCACTTGGCCTATGGGAAGGTACTTCGTCGGGGGACCCAAACGGAAAAAAAAAAGAAAGCTCGGTTCACAAAAGCGCAAAAAGAAAAACAAATGAAGAAGTGAACGCTGGGGGGAGCCGCTCAGGAGAGGGGCTTTCAGAGGGCAAAGCGTGGAGGGAAGTTGTTAAGGGTTGGGCTAAGGATGCGCCGTACCTCCACGCGCCGGCCCCGTTCGAAAAATCTAAAGGGGGGGTCATTGGGTGAGTACGGGGTCCACCCAGGAAGGGGAAACTGGGTGTCTGCTGCCCCGCGTGCATAAACCGACAATACAAGACCCATAGCTCAATCAGGGGAACTAATAAAGGGAAATAGAAGTGAAGGGAAAGTTAAATTGTTGCCCAAACTCCGGGCGACTAACGGGTGTCATTAAAACTTTCATTCAAGAAAAGTCGGAACAGGGAGAAGTAGGGGAGTCACCTGGTTCCTAGGTACGGGGTACATGGAGCTGCGTGCGAAGAAAAACTGTCTATAAAGGGGGGGCGAGTGGGGGGGGGGCGGTAAAAAGATGGTGGAACGAGAACGAGTTTGAGGGACGCACCTGCGAGGGGGGGGGGTGGGGAAGGGGGAACTCGGCATGGGCAAGGAAGCCGCGGTGTTTGTCCCCAAGTGGTTGAAGAAGAGAAATTAGGGAAAACAAAACTAAGGAAAGGAAGGTGGGTTGGTTTTCGGGTCAGAAAAGTACAAACAGAGACTAGACT
>Ga0179591_1320472_pt1 | contig 12879 bp, 20 predicted proteins | sample CZOMad2_1_08_16f_FD_182891 | JGI IMG/M metagenome (GOLD analysis project Ga0179591, IMG submission 182891) | Vadose zone soil fungal communities from Angelo Coast Range Reserve, California, USA - CZOMad2_1_08_16fungal (PacBio error correction) | ecosystem: Environmental > Terrestrial > Soil >...
ACTCCAACGAGGGAAAGGGAGGAAGACAGTGTGACGAGTGACAAATTGTCCTGGGGTTTTTGTTAACACAGAGAAGAGGGGGGAAGGAAGAGGGGTACACCACCTGTTGGGAAGAAAAAAGAAGGGAGGGAAAAAAAACGTACGTCCACTCACCGTGAGAAGGGAAAGGGGGGAAAGGGAAGTCGATTGGTTTATGGGAGCCTAGGAGAATTCCTTATTCTCTTGGGAGAGAGGGGGAGAGGAAGGGGAAAGAAGCGGTCCCTGCCATCCCTCAGGGAAAAAATGAGAGAGGAGATTCGCAGACCTGTAAAGTAAAGAAAAGGAAAGGAGAAGGGAAAAGGCATTGTCGTCGCAAGGGTCCTTTAAAAACGTTCTTCCCGGGAAAAAAGGAAGAAGAGGGGAGGGGGCTGCCATTGACTATTTAAAGAGGGGAGGAAGGAAGGCGAAGCTTCTTAAGGAGAAGAAGGGGGGGGAAGATCGCTGCCGAGGAAATCGAGTAAAGGGCCTCTCCCGTCAAAAAATGGAAGGGGGAAAAAGAAAGGGCGGTTACTTTTTCACGGAGAAAGGGGGGGGGTCTCGATCTTTGAATAAAAGAAAAGAGAGGAAAGAAAGGAGAGAAGCGCGTGATGTAGGAAACGAGAGATAAGTGATGAGACGCGCCTTTTCACCGATATGAAGGGAAGGGAAAGGGAGATAAATGTGTCGTTTTGGCCCGACCTGGAAGGAGGAAAAGGGAGGTTGTTTCCTTACGGGGCTTGGGGAGGGGGAAAAGCCCGCGTGGACTTCCTCGCGGGCTGGGACGGCTCTGAAAGCAACTCTCTCTACCCCCCACAAAAGAAAAAGAAAAAAGAGGGAAAAAGAGAGATATTTGATCGAAGGGGGGAGGGGAAAAAAGGAAAGACCAGCCTCTATTACGTGTAAAGGGAAGAGGGGGGGAAGAAAGAGGCGAACAATCCGTCCGCAAAGACAGGAGGTGCTGAGGAAAAATGTGTTCTCGTTCCAAACAATGGAAAGGGGAAAAGGGAAGGGTTTAAGAAGGGGGGAGGGGGGGGAGGAAAGAAGAGAGAAAAAAATAAGGGGGGGGACGGCGCGTTCCTCACAACCAGCTTTGGAAGACAGGGGAAATGATAGGGGGGAAGGGGGGGAAACTCTTTACAACTTTGAGAAGGAGAAGGGAGGGATACCCTCTTGACCGGGAAGAGAGAAGGAAAAGGACACACAGTTCTTGAAAAAATTGACTTTCAATCTTCTATTAGAAGAGCGTCTAACCAAGAAGAGCCCTACACTCTAGGGGAAAGGTCAGCGATGTACAATGATTCCCTTTAATCCCTTCTTAAGCGGGGAGAAGGGAAGGGAGGAGGGGGAGAAAATCTCAACTTTACTTCCAGTTAGAAAGAAAAGGAAGGGGGGGAAAAATCGACGGCAATTACTCTTATTGAGTGAAAAGGGAAGAAGAAGGGGTTCACCGCTCTATGCCAGCAGGGGAAGGAAATCCTAACTCATTCTAAGGTGAAAGGTGGCCGTACGTGGAAGGAGAAAAAAGGCATGGACCACCTTTGTGGAAAAGGCCCAACAACGTCCCCTGGAAGGGGAGGAGTCACCAATTCTTAAGACGCCTTCGTTCTCATGGGGGAATACTTATTGTATTCTGTGGGGGGGGAGTCACCAGCGACGAGTACTAAAAAAAGTACTCCTTTTATCCCTACGAGGAAAAAGGCGCGACGACTACTGGGGTCGCGCGTTTCGACGCGTTCTGAACTCTCAGAACCATCTTTCCCTCTTCAGGGAAAGGGGGAGGGGGGAGAAGACCATTATCTCCTGCCATGGAAGGAAAGAAAAGGGGGGGGACGCGGGGTCACTTCTAGGAGCGGGGGGAGAAAAAAAAAAGGGAGAGAACCATAGTGTAGTGGTGCCTTCCCCCTCCCTAAAAAAAAGAGGGGGGGAATGCCGTAAACTCTGACAGTCGAGTAAGGAGGTGAAGAGGAGGAAAAATTCTAGTTCTCTAACAGAGGAATGAGGAAAGGGAGGGGGAAAGAACGACTCTACTGGAACATGACGGACAGGGAGGAGAGGACTTCCTCCGTCGGGAGAGAAGGGAAGGGGAAAAACTCGAGGAAAAGAGAAACTTCAACTGCAAGAGAGGAGAGAGGAAGTTCTCTGGGAAAAGGGGCGCGTAAGTAGATGGGTTCCCTACCATCTCAGATGGAGGGAGAGGGGTCTTCTCCTTTCTTTAAAGAAGACGACATCTTCAAAAGAAAAGGGGAGGGAAAAGGGAAGGGGGAGTGCTGATGCAAGACCCAACCCTATTCTAATGGTTGCCAGTTGTTGGAGAGGGGGCCCTCGAGGGGAAGGGATGTAATGTCGAAGCTAAAAAAAGTTCCCTCTCTTCTGAGAGAGGAGAGGGGGAGGCCTTTCATGCGGGGGGGAAAGGGGGAGGGGACCTGTCGCTCTTCAGGAAGAGGGAGGAGGGAAATCAAAAGAAATGACTTTCACGAAGATTCCGTTCTTGGAGGAGAGAGGGGGGGGGCAGACTGAGGAATGGGGAAGGGGAGAACTTATCGGAAGGGAAGAGAGGGGGGAGGGAGAAATACACTTAGAATCGAGGGAAGGCTTCAATCTCTTTTAATTGGAAAATGGGAAGAGAAGCCTGATGGGGGGAGAGAAGAGGGGCTTTCCTGAAAAAGAGGGAAGGATGCGTCATTTGGATTGCAAAGACAAATCTATCAATTTCAGGGGGGGAGGGGAGGGGAAGATCTTACCCCACTCAAAGGGGGGGAGCTTTTCCAGAGAGAGAGAGAAGAAGGAACTACACATAAGGGAGGGAAAAAAAGACAGTTTCAATATACTGAAAGCACTGCTCCTTCTTGGAAAAAGGGGGGGGGGAAGGAGGAATATCTAAAGAAAAAAGGGGAAAAAAAAAGGGAGGGTCTACGGGAGATGTCTTTTGAAGGGAAGGGGAAGAGGGAGGAAGGAAGAGGCCACCTTCTTGGAAAGGGAGGAGGGAGAAAAAAAGCGTCATTCACACTACAGGAAGGAGAGAGGAGAAAGGGGGGGAGAAACAGGTGAAGAGCTTCATCACACACCTCTTCGAAAGGTGCCTCTCCTCAGGGAGGGCTCCTGAAACGCGGTTGGTGTTCATCTTTCGAGCAAGAGGGGGAAAGAAAGCGATTCTGGGGAGAGGGGGAGAAAGGGTCCATATCTCGGGGAAGAAAGAGGGAAAAGGCGCCCTGCTGTAAACCAAGTCGGAAACTCTACCTACCCCCGGGGGGGAGAGGGGGGAAGAGGGGGAGGCCCATTTCTCCTTGACGGAGGAAGGGGGAGGGGGACGAGTACAATAACGGAGAATCCTATTGGACAAGGAGGAGGGAGGACTTTACCAAAGGGGGGGGAGGGGAAGGGAAAAGCAAACCCAAGAAGGGGAGAGGGGTCCACCGGGAAATGATACACTGAAGAAAATCTTCTTCCTCCTTCAATGGGGGAAAGAAGAAAGGAGGAGGGGAAGGGCCAGCTTTTCAAAAGAGGGGAAAAAGGAGGAAGCTCTTCCATCGAGGGAAAGAGGAAGGGAAAGCATCTTGTATTTCCATCAGGAGCCTCACCGGGAGAAAAAAAAAAAAAAAAAAAAAACAATCCTCCTCAGAGGAAGAGGGGAAGTCCGACATTCTTCTTGAGGGGGAGGGCCGTTGTCATCCTCCAACACGGCTCTCGGAGCTAAATCTGGAAGGGAAAGAGAGCGATGGCGTCCGTTCTGCATGGAAAAGTAGAAGATGGGGGGATCCCTATCTAGAACGGAGTGAGGAGGATAAAAAACGGAGTAGTATTAAAAAGAGGGGAGAAAGGGGAAAGAAAGAAAAGGGGCCGGCCATGCTCGTAAAATGACCTGCCGCCGGCCGAAAATCTTCATCCCTATTCTCTTTCGGGGGGAGAGGGGGGGACGGTGGAGTATTACACTCCGCTGGCAGACTAATAAGTAGGGAGAAGGAAGTCTAACACAGGAGGAATCCTCTTCTTCTTCTTCGAGAGGGAGGGAAGAGGAAAGCTGCTGCCATCCAATGGAGGGGAGGGAACCGATATTCTTCTTAAAAGGAAGGGAAGAAGGGGGAGGAGAAGAGGAAAAGACTTCCCCGGGGGAGAAAGGAGGTCCTCCGTGATTCCTCGGGAGAAGGGAAGGGAGAAAAGAATTTTTTCGGGGGGGAGGGGGGAAAGGGAGGGAGACGGAAGGGAGGGAGAGAGGGGGGGAGGCCCAAAAAAGGACCATCTTCCGAGTCAGGAGAGAGAGGGAGAGGTGACTTACCAAAAAAGGAGTGAGGAGGAGAGGGGGGGAAGCGTGGTCTGTCCGGAACAGGAAAGAAGGGAGGAGAAAGGAATGGCGCGGGGATCTTGCCGGAAGAATCTCTTCTGGTGAGGGAAGAGGAAAGAGAGGAGAAAAGGGAAAGGGAGAAAAGGGAAGAAGCCCCACAGAAAGAAAAGAAAAAGAAAAGGGAGGAGGGGGAGATCGCGAGAAAGAGGAGAAAGGGGGAAAGAAAGCATCTCTGAGCAGGAGAAAAGAAGAAAAAAATCTTCGAGAAAAAAAGAGGGGAAGGGGAAGAAGAAAAAACTCGAGAACAGAGCTGTGGGAGATCCCTTCCTTCGTGGGAGGGGGGGGGAGGGAGGGGAAAGGACGTGGCGTGGGGGGGAAAGGGAAAAAAGGAATAAAATCCAGAAGAGAGGGGGGGAGAGAAAGCGGGGGGGAGTACAAGGAACGGTTTCCTTCTCTAAAGAATTCATTTCAGGGGGAGAAGAAAGGAGGGGAGGACCGGCAGTGCGTTTTTTAAGAGGGGGGAGAAGGGGAAGAGGAAACGGGCAAGGGGGAATCGGGGACGGACCTTCACCTTAAAAAGGGGAGAGGGGGGAGAAAGGGGGCGTGGACCTTGAAGGGAGGGAGGGAGAGGGGGGAGAAGGGCATGCCTGGGAAGGGGGGGGGAAGGGGCAGGCCAAAATGCTAGGGGGGGGTTTTTCTCCGCCGAAAAGCCCTTGAAAAGGAAAGAAAAAAAGATTCTCGACAGGTAGGCCGCAGAGCACCTCTATCTTAGGGGAAAAGAAGAAGGGGAGGGTTGCGGCTTTATGGGAGGGGGGAAGGGGAAGCGAAGTTGTTTCGCGGAGGGGGGGGGAGAGGGTCTACGTCTGTTGCAAGCATGGGACGGGGGGAAATTCTTCCAGTTTTACCCCTAAAAGAAAGAGAAGGGGGGAGAAGAAAAGTTGCCGTCCTCCTTAAAGGGGGGGTAGGAAGGGCGAGGGGTCCTTACCTACGAAAAAAAAGGGGGAGAGGGGAAGCGTGTATCGCTCCGACTTGGGCTGTCCTCTTTCTTAGGAAGGGAGGGGGGAGGAATGCCCTTCTTGTAAGAGAGGAGAGAGACCAAAAACCCCTTTCAGGGAGGGGATAGTGGGGGGGAGGGCGGTGTGTGTAGAAACTCCAGGGGGAGGAGTTTCTTTCCTCTTTCGGTCATGGGAGGAGAAGAGGAGGGGGGGGACTCGGGGAGGAAGGGGAGAGGGGGGAGGGGGAACATCTCTTTTCGGAGGTCGGCCTCCAGAGACAGCCTTGGAAATCTCTTTCTTCTTTGTACAAAAAGGGAGGAAAAGGATCCATGCCCTAGTGAAGGGAAAGGGAAGGAGAGAAGGGCCGTATAATTGTCTAGGAAAAGGGGACTAGAGGGTCGCAGCGTGTGGGGGTGTCGAGATCGGAAATGAACCGCACCTCCTATTATTCGGCGGGGGGGGAGGGGCTTTACTGTTCAGCGTCCTCGAGATGGAGAGGAGGAAAAGGAGAACTAACCAGAAAAGGGAGAGAGGAGGGGAGAGAGAGGAGCCGAGAAAATCCTTTTAGGCAAAGGAGGGAGAGAAGTAGCCAACATTTCCCTTCAGGGAAGGGGAAAGGAGGGGGGAGCTTCTTCCTGATGGAGGAAAAGTGGAAGGGGAAAAGAGTCGGGAAGGAACTTAGTAGGGGGGAACGACCCTAGGGGGGGAGGAGGAGGACACGCGAATCCTCTTTTGGAGAGGAGGGGGAGGGACGCCCGTCGGTCTTTGAAAGACATGAGAAGTTGTAGTCCTTACTGTGGGTCTCTGGTGAAGAACGCTCTCCCTACACTAATCCAAGACAAAGGAGAGAGGGGGGGGGAGATACTCCAACTGTAAAAGAAAGGGGAGAGAAAAGGAAGACTTTTTTACTATTTCGGGAGGAGGTTGGGAACACCTACTGGCCGGGAACTGTAGAAGAAGACACCTGTGTTCCATCCGGGAGGGAGAAACCGCACCGGGGACTTAGCCTGAGAGGAGAAAAGAAGGAGGCCCGCTTGCAAGAAGGGGGGGAAAATTCTGGGGGATCAGGGCCATCCCGTCGAAGTGAGGAAGAGGGGAAAGAGGGCGATTCTCAGAACGTCCAGTTTAGGAAGGAGCACCGTTCATAAAGAGGGAGAGAGGAGAAAAAAAGAAGAGAGAAAGAAGGAAAGAGGAGAAGGGGGGGGAGAAGAAGAAGGAAAGGGCTTCCGGGAGCCCTGGGTCACATCGCTTTCCATTGACGAATTGAAGGGAATCGTCGGAGTCCTCTGGGCCTCCGCTTCGAGTAATCGAAGGGCACGACGAGTCCTGCGTGAATGACCGTGAAGGAGCTGTTCTCGATCTTTTCAGTAAAAAAAGGGCAGGGAGGGATTTAGGAACCTCTTGGGGGAGAGTTGGCAGCCGTCTCAACCCCAAGGGAAAAAGAGAAAATCGAGGCATCGTGGGGGGGGGAGACGGCTGTTTCGCCTTCTAGTGAAGGAATCCCTCGCGGCTTTCGCAAGAGGAGGAAACACAACAAAAAAGAAGGGGGGGAGAGAAGAAATTTGGCGCGAGCACGGGAAAAAAAAAGTATTACGTCCACGTTGGCAGAGAATCTACCAAGAAGGGGGAGTCGATTTTTAGGGAGGCCACATTCTGGGGTTCGAAGGAGAAGACGTCGCGGTCCTCACCCACGAAAAAATCACGGAGTGAGCGGTTACTCCAAGCTAGGGAGGGCAATTCACGCAGATAAATCTTGCGGAAGCCCACATTAACTGTCACGGAAAGGAAGCGACAAGCTCTACCCAAGAAGAACCTACCGCTCTTTCAGGAGGGGAAACCAGAGGAATTTAAGCGGGAGGAAAACGGCGGGCTACGAAAGGAAAAGGACTTTCGGTCCGCGAAAGGGGATGGCAGGGCCAAAACTCAAGATTCGCCATCGCCAGGAAGCCCAGCTACGTCCCTCCGGGAAGGTGATTTCAATACGTTGAGGGTTACCGGGTCCGACTAGGTGGGAAAGGAACGCGTCCCCAAGTGGACGCCGGCCTTGGGAAAGGGAGATTTCTGATTGGATTCAGGGTCACCCGCGACAAGAATGGACTAAAGGGACCTACGAGACTTTCCGAAGAAGAACAGGAGGACGACGACTCTTGACCTTACCAACCGCGGTGATTCGAAAAGAGGGGGTCCTGAACCGCTCACAAAAGAAAGGAAGCTCACTGGACTTTCTGTGAAAATCGCAGAAAGGGGTGCCTACTTTATCTATAACCCAAAGGCGGCGTCGGGGTTTCCTTTCAACACAAGAAGGACGCTGACCTCTCGGCAGGAAACGCTGACTCCTATTATTTGAGGGGGGATCCTCGAACACACTGGAAGCGCCGTACTACTACAGGACAGGCGTTGAAACCTAGGCCTGGAACCCACGAAAGAGAGACCCTCCGCTACGAAGAGGCCGAAGTTATTGGGGGAGAGACGCATGGCCTCGTCTCCTTGAAAGAGACGCCAACTTCCAAGGGATAATGCTTAGGGAGGGGAAGGGGGGGGAGGGGGGGAAAAGACGAGTCTACCTCGCATTTTGGAAAGGTTTTCTACTCCAAGCAAAGGCCACAGGAAGAAAAGAAGGGGAGGGGAGAGGGGGGCGAATTTCATGGGGGACGGGGAAATTCCCTATGGAAAATGGCAAGAGGAAGGTGTGGCCTTTCAGTGGGAGAACTGTTCCTTCTTTAGGTATAAGGAAAAGGGAGGGGAGGGGGCAGGGTCGTTCAAAAGCGAATTCTGGAAAGAGGCGACTCTTCTGGTAAAGGGGAGAAAGGAAGGCCAATCTCGATGTTCTTAAGGAGGAGGGGGGGGGGGAGGGGAACACTACTAGGTTTTTTTTTGTTTTTTTTGGGGAGACAACACCTCTATTCCATTCTTTGCAAGGAAAGAGAGGGGGGGAAGACCAGGCTGCCGTCTGAAAGGAAGGGAAGAGGGACCACTCCAGGGAGAGGGAAAGAAGAAAAGGTGAAGTTTCAGAAGAGGAATGGATAGCCGACAAGGAACACTCCACTCCGAGGAGAAGGGAAGGGGGGAGGAGGCCTCTATCTCCGAAGTAGAAAGGGAAGAGGGGGAAATCGCTCTTTCTTGGGAAGAGAAGGGAGGAGAGAAAAATTCTGGGGGGGGACTCGAGCTTCATTCCAGAAGAAGAAAAAGAGGGAGAAGGGGCCTTAATCAAGTAAGTGGGGGGGGGGGGGAATCTTCTCTAGTTTCGGTGAGGAAGAAGGGTGGAAGGGTTAGACAGAAAAGGAGAAGGGGAGAAGGACTCTATTTATCTAGAGGGAGGGGAAGAGAGGAGCCGTCTACAGAAGGAGGGAGGGGGGGAAGATCGGAGAGAAGGAGAGAACGAAAATAGAAGAGAGTTGTTTTCCTCTGAAAGAATTAAGAAGAAGGAGTGCCAGACTCATCTACGCAAACGGTTCGGGACAGATACGCTCTCTCTGGAGGAGAAAGAGAGGTAGGAGACCCCCGGGAGAAGGGAAAGGGAGAGAGGGGCGAATTCTTTCATTTCGAGTAAAGAAGAGGAGGGGGAGGAAAAGGGGGGAATTGGTCCGGGTGGAATGAGCCGACCAAAATTTTTTCCAGCAGGAGGGAAGAAAGTCCCTGTGATAGGGATGGAAGGAGGGAACTCCGGCGAGGGAGAAGGAGAGGGGGAACGGGTCAATCATAGACAAAGGGTTAGAGAGCCGAATATCATCTTTATCGTGAAAAAAGAAAGAGGATTTCCTATCAATCGAAATGGGCCGGAGAGAATACTTAGAAAGAGGTCATTTCTTTACAGTGTTCATCCATACCACCGCAACTTTCCGGGGGGGGAGATCGATCGGGCAGAACGAGGCTTCCGGGGGCCTCATTCTCTACTTCCGGAGCCCGATTGCACTCTCTCAAAGGAAGAGATGGATATCTTTATCGGAAAGAAAGGCGGCCGGCCACAAATCGGGAAAAAGAGGGGGCTTTCCTCTCTCCTTCCCGGGGAGGGGAAAGCAGGGCGAGTATTTCAAGGGGAAAAAAGGGACCGTCTTCTCGATGCGGAGAAAGGCTGATGAGACAAGATCGTCTCTCGATGCGTATTTCCTAAAGTTTCAAAAGAGACAAAAAAGAGGAAAGGGGGGACGTGCTAGCAAAGTGACGGAGCCTTATGAGGAGATCATTTGAAGAAAAGGGAAGGGGGGGGGGGGGTTTTCTGAGGGAAGAGGGGGGGGGGGAGAGAAAAAACGGCCTGGCACCTGAAACAGAGGAATCTATTTTCAGACTGGAAGAAAGAGAGTGGCGCCCTTTCTCGGGGGGGAGGAAAGGGAGGGAGGATTTTCTCCGGAAGGGGGGGGGGAGAAAGAAGCTTGCCCTAATCGGAGTTAAGTTTTGGAGGCCCTCTAGGGAAAGAAGAGGAAAACCCTCTTCAGGTGGGGGAAGGAAGAGGGAGGAGAAACATCTCTCATCTCAGTTAAAGAAAGGAAAGAAAAACTGTTTTCAGAAAAGAAATCGCGAAGAGTTTACTCCTGAGGAGAGAGAGAGGGCGTTTTCAGTGGAAGAAGAGAGGAGGAAAGAGGAGGGGTCCACTACGAGAGGAAGGAGAAAAAAGGGGGAGAGAGATCCACGCCACGACTAAAGAAGTCTCGAATGAAGGTCTCTACTAAAACAAAAGGGGGGGAAAAAAAGGAAGGGAGTTTTTGTAGGGGGGGGGGAGGGGGGGGGGAGCTTTAACGTGCCCTTAAAAGGGGGAAAAGGGAAAAGATGTAGTTATCTTGGAAGGAACCCTTGAAGACGCCTTCCGAGGGGGGGGAAAAAATGAGGGAGACTTTTCCCTTCAAGAATAAGGAGGAGAAGAGGGGTGTCTACACCCAGGGAGGGGGAAGAAAAGAAAGTGCTTGTTAAACGGGAAAAGAATTCTCTACCTGGGAGAAAAAGAGAGAGAAGAACCCCCCCAAAAGGAAAGAAGGGGGGAGGGTGCCTCTTGCGAGGGGAAGGGGAAAGAAAAAAGGAGGCGATTCCAGAGGGCGTATTGGGGACCTTCAAGTCTTAAATGGAGGAAAAAGGTAAGTTGCCCTTCGAGGGGAAGGGAAAGAGGGGGGAAAAGAATTTCCTTAGAACAAAAGGGTAGCTCCATTAAAGTCGAGGCGCGTTTCTTTTCCCGAAGGGAGAGGAAGACTTGCAACAAGGAAAGGGTCAGAAGACTCCCGGGAACGTATGACGAAGGTCTACATAGGTGAGGGAGAGGGGGGGAAGGGGGACCGCCTGAATCTCCAGGGAAAAAAGGGAAAGGTAGGCTCCCAAGAAAAGGAAAAAAGAGACGCGCCCTTGAGGGGGGGGTCGTCTGCATGGAGGAGAAAAAAAAGGGAAGTTTTTCCCTTCGGGGCGAGGGAAAAGGGGGGGGGAGAAAAAGGGCTTTTATTCCTGAGGGGGTAGACCCGCGGAGTGGGATAGTAGCAGCTTTTTTCTAGAAAAAAAAAAACAACCTCATATTATGTCACAGGGAATGGAGAGGGAGATCCCGGCTTTAAGTTCCGCGTAGAAAAGGGGGAGGGAGGGGGAAGGGGAAGAGGAAACAACGGGGGGGGGCCTTTACGGAGCAGGGTAAGAGGAGAGAGAGAAAAGCCGCGGTTATATCTCACGAAAGGGAAGGGGAGGAGAAAAAGATAAAATGTACCTTCAAGGACAGCTGGCATCTTGTCGGTCAGGTTTACTCCAAGAAACGTCGTCGACCCAAATTCGGAAAAGAAAGTAGTCGTCTCGCCGGTTTCGGGGAGGGGGGGGGAAGGAGGAAAACATTAGAAGTTTTATATAAAGGGAAAGGAAAAGGAGAGCCGACAACTATAACAAAGGGGAGACCTGAGGGGAGCGATACTCCCCCTTTCCGAGAAAGAGGAGAGGAAGAAGGAGGGTACTAGTTCATCCTTTCAGGAAGAGGAGGGGAGGAGAGGAAACTCCTTCCTACACCTGGGTAGGAAAAGAGAAAAAGGTTCCATAACTGGGAAGGTTACATCACCCTTCCACTCACCTTTAACGGGAAGGAAGGAGGGGGCCCCTCTGTCGAAGAATGTTAGAGGAGGGAAATGTCGTTTCCCTTCCATAGGGAGGGAAGAAAGGGAGCAGACCGTAAATTATGGCAAATGGGATCCTTTGAGTGAGGGGAGGCGCCTCCTTTCAGACTTCTTCCAGGGGAGGGAGAGAGAGGGCTGCCATTTAAAATTTAAAGAAAGAAGGAGGGGGGGAGAACGCGTCTATTCCTCTGGGGGAGGGGAGGGAGAGAAGCAGCACTCTTCAGTTGGTAAGAGAGATTCTCTTGAAAGGAGGGGAAGAGAAGCCGAGATCCTTCAAGAGAGGAGGAAGGGGAAGGAGGCCTGCGGGGGAGTAGAGGGGGGGGGGAAGAACGCTCACTGAAAGTTATGTGTAACGCTGTTTTTTAGTCCCTCGCCGGGGGAAAACCCCATATTTGGAAAAGAAGGGAAAAAGAATCGACTCCCATCTTTGGGGAAAGGGATAAGAAAACGCATTCTCTTCACCCAGAAGCCCGCCGGGGAAGGAAAAAGATTCTTTGCTCGTCTCAGAAAAAAAACACAACTGAGGAGAAGGGAAGCAAGCGCATCAGCACAGGGGGAGGTCCATGGTCTGGGGAAAGAAAAGAAGTTCTACTCAATCAGTAAAGGCGTCGATGTTTCTCTTTCAAGAAGGGGGGACGTCCTGCTTCAAGAAAAAAACCACAGCGGGTCATATCCCTCGCGACAACGTTATTCTTTTACTGGACAGCGGCTCAAGATCCCGGTCGGACCCCACATGGGAAAAAGAAGGGAAGATACTCGAAGCCTTTAGACTACCAGAGGACTCCGACTCTAAAGAGTTCAATTCTTCCGGAAAGGAGCCCTGGAAAGGAAGAAAAAAAAACGCTCAATGCGTAAGGGGGGGAAACGTTCTTCAATCGACGAGGAGGGCAGTGCCCCTCATTGGGGGAGAAAAACCCTCTCATTAATTCAGAGAACTCAAGTAAGTCCCGGGGGGGACCATTAGCTTTGTATTTCAAGAGCAGTTGTGTACCGGGGGGGGGGGGTTCCAACACCAAAAGGAAAGGAAAGTCTCGGAATCCTTAGCCAGTTTTGATTTAGAAGTGGATCTTTGTCGGAGAGAAGGGGGAGGGAGAGGGAAAAAAAAGGACTACAACTTTAAATGGGGGAGGGGGGAGGAAGGCGGAGACTTTCCCACAATCGAGGCCTTCACGAACCAAAGACTCTTACTCAAGGGGAGGGGGGAAAGGGAGAAGGGGATTCGCGCTTTCGTAAGGGAGGGAAGGGCGGAAACCCTCCAGGAAAGGGGAAAGGGGGGCGGCAATGCTCATGACGGGTGGGTGTCAAGTGCTGCATTCCATTTTTTCCGAAGAAAGAGGGAAGAGGGGAACCGCGTTTTTCAAGGAGGGGAAGGAGGGGGGGAGAAGGGGTTCAAGGGGGAGAAAAAAGGGATGACTTTCACCATCACAAAGAATTGGAGGGAGCTGACCTTCAATCCGGAGAGAGGGAGGGGAAATCCTATTAGAGGGCTTCAAGTCAGCGTTCCGAAAGAAAGAAG
>Ga0179591_1329579_pt1 | contig 12878 bp, 5 predicted proteins | sample CZOMad2_1_08_16f_FD_182891 | JGI IMG/M metagenome (GOLD analysis project Ga0179591, IMG submission 182891) | Vadose zone soil fungal communities from Angelo Coast Range Reserve, California, USA - CZOMad2_1_08_16fungal (PacBio error correction) | ecosystem: Environmental > Terrestrial > Soil >...
TGAGGGTGTAGGGGGAGGGAAAAAAAAAAAATACCACAACCCCTGCCAAAACGCGGGAGAGAGAGGCCATTACTGGATGGGGGTAAGTGGGGAAAAGATCGGGGGAACGCTACCCTTGTTCTGTATACTGGACACGAGCAGATTGTTCAGAATTCGTAGGACGGAAGAGGGGGGAGAAAGAGAATCTCCTAGCTCGCTCGACCCGGCAAACCCAGACACAGAACGGGGGTTTAAATTACTGACGAAATAAATGAAGGTTCGCAGCTCTTTTGGAAGCGGATGCATGCCTAGATCCTACAAGGGTTTCCCTATGAGGATGGTCCTTTAAAAAGTGGACCTCAACTATGGGAAAAAGCTGGTCGACTCCGCACAAGTGGAGTGTGAAGGGAGCTTGAAATCGAGTATTAGTAGCTGACATAACATCTTACTAGGTAGTGCGACGCGGTTCTGTGGATCCTTCAGGGAGGGTGTCCCCGGCAGGGGGGCTTGGGGGGAGGTCAAGGCGCAGGATGTGGAAGTAGGGGGAGGGAAATATTACTGGGACATCCATCAATGTGTAAAACAGAGGGAGGATACGAATTGAAGGGAGGACACTCCGGTGTCTACAGGAAGGAAAACAGGGGACTGAAACCACGCTGCGTGGAGAAAGGGGGGGGGGTGAGGCGAAGAAGGGAGAGTAAGGTTGTACGACTCCGGGCGAAATGGAAGGGAGGATCGTGACTTGTTGCGAAGCGTCGACAGCGGACCGGTCGTAAGCGGGTGGGGGGACGATGTTGGACTTTCGCGCCATGGGGGACGGGGGGTGAAGTTCACGTAACGGAGATTAACAACAGACGAGTGCAAAACCGTGGGGAAGGGGGGGTAAACTCAGCTCCGGAGGCCAAGGAGATCGATAACTGAGAAAACGATCGCGTCCTCAGTTCTCGAGCACCTCACAATTGGAAGAAGGAATGACACGCCGGACCGGCAGGGGTTGGTAGGGACTGGGTGACATAAGGGCAGAGCCGACTCAGTGTCATACAGCACGCGCGATCTTATTCAAGGAAAGTTAAGAGATAGACACACTAAAGGAATTAACGCTGGAGCGGAGAAAAGGAGGGAGGACATCAATTCTACGTACCAAAACAGCCCAAAACGACAAATCCAATGAGCGACAGGGCAAAGGTTGTGAATCATGTAAAAGATTGACACCGCAAGGAGCAGAGAAGAAGGCGGGGAATGCAAAAGAGATTCTAAATCGCCATGCAAAAAAAAAAGATCCCAGCTTCGCGCATGCACTGACTGCTCGGGGAAGAGCGGAACTGGGTAAACAGGGGCGTATCCGGGGATCGTGAGAGGGGCGGGAAAGACATCGAACTCCGCTCGCAAATGGGCGATAAAAGGCGTCCGGAGAGTGACGCATCACCCATGTGAGAAGGAGGGGCTACAGAAGGGGGACCGAAGGGAACACGCTCATGGGAGAAGAGGATCAGAGATGAAATATGGGGAATGCTCTTCATGGACTGACGTAAACGCGACGCGGTCCTCGCAAAAAAAAGGTTACATCGGTGTCAAACAAAAAATCCTAGAAATTTCAAACATTAGGGAAAGGGGAAAGGGATGGACGATAGGGAATCGACGGACGGCAAGGAGTGACTCAAAAAACCGGTTGGCCGAGGCGAAACTAGTGAGGGGAAGGAGCACTGAGGCGCGGTCAAACTGGGGCGGGCGCCACGTCGACAGGAATAAACCCGTTCGAAGGGCGAAAAATTGCGGGGTCGCCGGGGGGCTACGATCGCAGGGCGTCAGGGAGGGAATAGAGGACGTAAGACATCTGAACGACTCCATCGAAGGTCGGGCTCTGAAGTCGAAGCAGTTCCCATTGACCGACGGCCGACGTTTTCCCGACTTCCAGATGTTGACGCAAGGGGGGTTTTATAAAAAGAACAACATTAAGGACTGAACCTGCAGGTGGGACGCTTGTGGCACGGAGCAAAACGACCCGGAACGAGCTGTCGCGTGTTAAAGGAAGAGGTCGATTTCTATCGTGCCAGGGGGGGTTACTCAAAAGCGACACTGAAAAAAAAAGGGCGGCGGGGTCGCAACTTCTTCGACGAAATAACCCCAGCCCCGTTGAACCTGTGTGGTTAGGATAAACATGCTAGAGGGCTGGAACTAAAGAAATCACCGCTGTCGTCCGGGAGACGAAAGAGGGACAACCGGAGCACGCGAAAGAGAGGGGGTAAAAGTTGCGCGCACACCCGAAGGAGTCGGAACTACGCCCGACCGCGCCGACCTGGGAAAGATAAGTGCCAGAAAAACCACGTGCGGAAAGGCCAGAAAAACCGTGAGAGTACAAAACAACGGAAAAAGGGGGAAAAAAGGAGATATCTCAAAATCTCAGATGGCAAACACTGCCAACACGTAGTCTTAAAATCGTGTAAAAGAAAAAAAAAGAGCGGGTGGCGTCCACAGTTCACAATACCAGCCATCGGGGGGTCACGTCGCACCAAGAAAAAACAAACAAAAAAGACGCAGGCGAAAGTGCGCGTGGGGAAAGATGCAGGCCGAAAAGCACAGCGGTGATAAAAAGTGACTTGGGTAAAAAGAAAGACGAGATCATGGAGGATCAAAAACCAACCATCACAACGGGGAACGTGGTTAGCGTAACGAGCTCTAAGCCTTTAAGCGAAAGGGCGCGCAACGTTGAAAAAGTCGTTGGAGCGAGGCCCACCGGCTAGACAGACCTACTAAGAGGAAATACAATACAGAAAAACCGGGGACACAAAACAAACGCCCGCCACCAGTAACTAATGGGCACGCGACGGGACGCACGTCTTTGAAAAAAAAAAAAGCCAAAAAGGGAGGAAAAGAAAGGCGATCAGTCTAGACGACACGGCTCCCAATTCAGGGGACCCGATAACGTCGAGAGCCCGAGGGAAGGGGTAGTACGCGGCCGTGTCTAACGGAGGGTAGAAAACCATTTTGAAAAGAGGAAGCCAGAACCACAAGACAACGCCACGAGGCGGAAAGCGACGGGCCCCCGCGCGAAACTTTTACAAGAGCAGCGTTCTGCTCGAGAACTGAGAAGGGGCCTCGGACAAAGGGGGGGGTAACACCAACGATGCCTCAGGGGGTAGAAAATCGCTTAAGAAAGCTAAGAGGACGTGTCAATAACGGTTGGGGGGGGGAAAAAAGCGAGACAGGAGTGTAAAAAATACCGGTGACAGCGAACACGCGTAAAGGAACTCTCTTGGCGAGAAGGCAAAAAAGAACGGTGTCAGTCCGGATACGACTCCCAGAAAGAGGGGAGAAAAAAAAGTCTGCGAGGCGGGAGGCGGCGGCCAAGAAATTTTCTGGTGAGGTCATGTAAAACGCCAGGGAGGAGAAAAAGCCGCAAGGTCCGAGCATTGGGACTGTATTGAAAAAAAGAGAGGAAAAACAGCCCGCCTGGAAGTGAAATCGGAGTCGATCGTCAGCCTGCCTAAGGCGGCGGATACACGTAGCCAGAGGGATCCAGGAGGTAAAGAAGAGCGCAGACAGACACCTAAGGATGCTACCGGTTGTGGGTAAAGCACCAAGAAGGTCTCACAAAAAAAAAGGCATAAAAAAGCCGCGGATGTCGAGGGAGGCTGTGCGCGGCGGAGTTCGAGGAGATCGCCTCGGAGTCCTGATTGGGGGGGGCCGTCGATAAGGGTCACGTGAGAGCAGACTCACGCAGGGAGAAGTATGGGCCTTGACTGGTGATAACATGACGAATGGCAGACGGCGATAAAAAGACACGGGGGGGGGCAACTCGAGTGCACATCACTTACCATAGGAGTATCAAACCGGAAAAAGGGCCAACTCACAAAAGGTTAAAGTGGAAACCCAGATATCCTGTGCGCTGAGCGGCCGGATCTTAATCCAGGGGGCCAAGTTGTTCAAAGTTCAGGGTGCATACCCGACGAAAAAAATCACCACGGCGGGGCTATGGAAAAAGTAACCATCGCCCACCCAAAAGATTCAAAGAAATAGTCCACGCGATCGAAGACATCATCCACCACGATGATCCTACAAACGAAGAGACCGCCTCGGAACCTTCCAACGTCCCAGACGGGACGTAACCAACATCGTCCTCCATAGTGGGTATACGAACGGGCGACGGGCTGTAGACCGGCAAGCTCAAACCTAAAACAGAAAGTATCACTTCGATCCGGGCCGCGGGGGTGTCCTGAACAGCTTATTAGGGAAAAAGAAGGCAAGGAGACCAAACCATGCGAAGGAGGGATGTCCATCCCCCCTACCCCAACCCGACCTCAGAGGAGGGGCCCACCAGAAGCCGAGGACGAAATGAAAAACACTATAACGCATGGAGGGGAACGAGACTAAGAACGATATATCGATTAAAATTCACACCGGTGCGAACAAGAGGCCCCAGGCCTCCTAAGGTCAACGATTTATGTAGGGCCGCGTAGTGGTCCAATGCACATCATAATCAGCCTTGACGCACCACCATTTATAGGAAAAGGCGACGAATTTTCCCAATAACCAAAACTGCGCAAGTGGGGAAGGAGAAGAAATGGGGTCGGAGGCCCCACCAACAGGCATGTGGGCGGGAATTGGATGCCATCCAAAAAAAACAAGGTCTTCGGAGTACCACGGGGGGTCGGAGAAGCCGAAACAAGCTAACGGGGAAACCAGAACTGAAGGGTCGTGTACGAAACCCGAGTAGGGCTTGTCCCCCAGGGGAGCAGATCCTACTGGATTCAAAAGCGGCTGGGCAGTACGGGAAAAAAAAAGAGAACTCCAGCAGACCAAACCAAACGGAGGAAAGAAAGAGAGAGGGGATTTGGAATAGAAGCAAAAAAAACCCGCCGCGAGCAGACAGTAGATAGGAAAAAAGGGGGAGGCCCTGAGTAAACGACAGAAGATTTCTGGATATGGTCAGCTGGTGACTCTTATGCGTAGGAACGAAGAGGATCGAGTGAGAGGGCTCGAAAAGGACAAAAATTCAAAAAAAAAAACTGCCACCATGCCGGGTTGGGGGGGGAAATCGGGAAATGCTGACGAGAAAGGGCGCAGAATTGGGGGGGGGGGTGAATCCTGAAGAATAGACAATTGGTTGAGTGACACAAGGTGAAGGTATATGCCGTACCACAGCGGACGTAAAAGAACGCAGTTTCACAGATGGAAAATCGACATTTTCGTGGGGGGAGGGTGGCGGGTGACGAGATATAAGCGGGGGGAAGGTATGGACATAACAACTATTAAAGTCAGGGGGGACTCCAGAGCTTTCTGGGAGGTAACAAGCAGTGAATGGTCAGAGAAAAAAAAACAATGGTAAACGGACATGAAGATTAATCCTCAATCTGTGAAGAAAAACCGCCGGCAACGGCGCGAACTTCGAGGAGAGCGCAGGCCGGGGACTAAGAAAGATAACTGGAATGAAAAAAAAAGAGCACAAGAAGACGAGGGGTTGGTGAAGGTCGAGGGGAAGGGGAGGGGGAGAGCACCGAAGCATTCGCTTTGAAGCATCCTGAGAAAGCGGCTAGCGTGCCGAGTCGGAACCGCGGGAGGGGATTGTGACGGGAAAACTGAATTGGGCCGGGGGGGGGGGAAGGTGTATCCCCTCTGAAATTGAAAAAGACGAGGCCAACAGGAACCGGTGGGCTGGACCGCTCCTCGGGAGAGGACCCTCGGGGAACTGAAACAGCGGGTTAGCGGCCAGATTCAGGAGAGCAAAGAAAAGGACTGGGACGTGAGGAAAAGGCCGGGAAAACCTTGTGCTTGGGCGCCAAAGACAAAAAAAAACAACCGTGGGACGGACCTTCCTTTTCACCGACGCCGGGCTACCTGGGGGGGGCAAGCGCGCGTATGGTAAACCGCACCGTGCCCATCAGGCAAAGACGAAGGCCGGCGGGCCTCGGGAGCGATAATCGAACTCGAGAGCCCAGCCGGTTCAGAAAAGAAGACAAGTGGGAAAAACCGCGGTTGTCTTGAGCACGGGGACCTTAAAAAAAACACTCAAAAACGGCCCGTAGTGGGCGCTCGGGGAGAAGTACCTGCTCCATGACGAATTTGAAGAAGGATCCACCTTAGCGCAAGGACACCAGAAAGGTGGAACAGGCGGGAAGGATTGGCTGGGAAAGCGAGCGAGGGGAACACCAACGATCGGCAAAATGGAGGAGTTCTACCCTTGGCCTTCAAGCATGACGGGGGAACCAAGGGGAGAAATTGGCGGACTCCTCACAGAAGGGGAAAAAGAAAAAAGGATTCTCCGTCGGGTACCGATGACCGCTGGGGAGGCTAGGGGACCTCGAGCCGTGGATGGATAGAGTGAACAAAAGAGGGGGAACTCAAAAAAGGAACACCGGAGATTTCAACAGAAAAACGGGACTCATAGTTCAAAAAGGGAGGTGACCCACTCGGGGCAGGACTTCGCACAAACGGACTAGGGGATTTCTCCCAGGTCTTGTCCGAAGAAGAGAACGTCATTCTCGGAAGCCGATTACAAAGCTGAAGGGAGGCCGGCGCGACAGGTCAAAAAGGCGGTGGCGACGAGTCTCTGGTCGAGGGGCCGACGGAAGAGTTTCAGTGAAGATCCATGGATACTCCTGAAGCGGAGAAGACCTGAGGACTCAGGGGGAGTAGGACGGCATCTGTACACGCCGTAAGAGGTGGGGGCAGAAGTGGAAGGAAAGTTTCCGGCATTTAAAAACCGGGGGTGAGCGCGACCTGTGCGTTAAAGTCACGTGTTAAAGGACGGAGGAGCGGGAGTGAGGGGAAGTCGCGGCAGAGAAGGAAGTAGGGGGACGAGCAGTCGGTCTCTGTCGAGGCTGCATTTCAACTACCAAAAACACGGCTCAACGTTATAGGTAGCGCGCGCTGAAAGCAGTGAGAAAAACAAAATCCCCGGAAAGGTGGGGTTAAAAAACAGCTATTAGGTTGTGGTGAACTCCAAATCTCACCGCTGTAAAGAACGTGGCTCTTCAGAGGGCACACCTGCATACGCCCGAGAGGGGTCGGTCAGGCTGTTAGGCGGCGAACCCGACCGATTTGTCGGAGGGAGAGGGCACCTACCAGAAAATTGGAATCATGCAAAACCCTAGTGCAGCCGGTTATCAGCAGGGGAGATCGGGAGTTATCTCAGAGACAACAACATTTTGGAAAAAGAATATACTGGCAGCAGCCACCCCGCCTGAAAAGTGGGCAGTTCAATGATACGGACAGTTCTCGCTGTCGGCGCACGTCTAGGAAAAGTCCGGTCGGTGGACGCGAAAGGAAAAAAAAGGCCAACCGACCCCAGGGAGGTGAGAGGAGTGGGAAGATGGGCAGCACTGAATGAACCGTCCGACAAGGTATTAGGGGGGGGGTAGGGGGTAAACAGAACGACGGATACACCTAGAATAGAACCCACGTCCCTGGCGAACGGACGAGTCACCGTCAGCGCGCGCAAACCGAAAGAATTTAAGAAGGGAGGGGATAGAAAGAGGGTTCAAATGCACGCGAAAGAGACCGCGGCCGCGCCCTAAACAGCGTTTTCAAGGAACGACAACGCTCCCCCAAAAGGAAACGCGCAGAAGTTCAGGGGAAAAAGATTTCCGCACGTTTCCGCTCTCCACACAAGGAAAAAACAGCTCGGCAGAGCACGTCTGAAACTTAACTCGCAACCGAGGAAGATGCCGTCGAAGGCAGGAGACCGGGAAGTATGTCAGGAAAGGGGAGGACGGAGGATTCCGGGGATCTGCGACGGAGAGAGCGTAAATGCCCCCTCGCTACAACGCAGCTGGGAAAAAGAGGCCAACACTCCGCACTTTAGAACTGCCTCACAAGAGAGGGGGCCCCTAGAATCTTGGGGATTTCCATAACAGAGAGATACAAGAGAAGTGAGGTAAACACAAACGACCGCGTTTGTAAAAACCGAGAGGAAAGATAGAGATTTAAAAAGGGACGCACATGGTTTAAAGATTCATTGAGAGTGGGAAAAGACCGGTTGAAGAGAGTCGGGGTCACTCATCGTCTAAGAAACCAAAGTTCTAAGAGGTCCACACATCCAAAAGGGTGGACAGAAGAAGGGAGGAGACTTTCCTCCCCACGGAGAACCGCGGGGGAGAGTGTCGGAGCGCGAGCCCAATGCGTTCCCATGGGGTGAGCGGACATGTAGCGGACGCCAGTGGCATAAGGACATTCGAAGAGAGAAGGGAGAGAGGCGGGGGACAGACGAGACCGAGCCAAGGCCGCCTGGAAGTTCACCCGTCATTAAGCAGGAGGGAACAGTGACAGCTTATCATGATATCATGCAGAACGAAGAAGCAAATCCGAGGACGCCGTGGATGAGTGGGGGGGGAAGTCTGGCAAGGAACAGCCCGCCGTAGAGGGAAGCCGGAGGGTTTCGGCAGAATCAGGGATAAGAATTCAGAGGGGGGGAGAAGAGAACGCGTCAGCGCGACGCTTATCGCCACGATAAGGTAAAAGAGTTCAAAAATCCTCATTAGCGCTGGGTGCGGTATAAAGGCGTCTGGGATAAGAAAAAGACGCTAGAAACACACCAACCGGCAAAGAAATCATCCCCTCGGGGAGGCGAACCTACTGGCCCACACCCTCGGTTAAAAGGGGGACCACTGGGTCTCAGAGTCCTCGGCAAGGACGAGTATAGAAGCCACCGGGACCGTGGCTGGGTCACATTCAGCCGGGCTATACACCGCCTTAACAACCGGAAGGAAAAAAATCCAACGTAAAAAAAAACCCCCAGAACGACGAAAAACATTTGAACAGACGCCAGCGCAGGGAGCTATTAAAACGATGGCCAGGAACAAAGGACGGGACTCGTACACAGTCTGCCCTCGCCACGAAATCTTTCGAATGGAAAAAAAATCGAAAAGAAACCATTGCAGCGGTGTCCACGGGCGACGGCTTAAAACCGGAAGGGCGCTCCTCTCAAATCCCTTCATCACGCGGGACGGGTTTGGGGTCCTGAACCAGTTGATGACTCCTGCCTTTCACCCACTATTCGAAACCAAGGGAGGGCCGGAAACAGACATCCAAAGACGACCCAAGAGAAGGAGTATAAGCATTGGTGAGATAGGTAGGTGACGATACTACGGAACGATAGAAAAGAGGACAACGACCTTAACACCTACTGTGGACGAGCCCCACTCCTTATTAAAAGGGAGTGGGCCACGGCCTCAAATTAGAACTACCGAAAAATGGACACTACAACCATTGGATAGGCATGCAGTATTCACCCAAAAAAAAAAAAAAAAGCCGCGCGTTGTGACGAGTCAACATGTCTCCATAGGTCAAACAACCCCAAACCGGAAATGGTGGCGGAATTGAGGACGAAGGAGCAGAGATTAAAAACTCGATACCAAACCTTTACGGCGAAGCCTCAGATAAGCTGATCAAGGAAAATCCAAACTTCCTGATCGGAGACAACAAGTACCCCAGTGGCGTATATCAGAACTGGATAGAATCCATCAGGAGGGGAAGCTGGAATCCGGGCACCAGAAAAACATCCATCTACAGAGATTAGAAATGAGAGAATGGAGGTTGTAAGCGGAGAAAGACTTCCACGGCGGGCTCGATAAAGTAGAAGCTGAAAAAAAATGGGGATCCCGATGAAAATCGGTTATAAATCAAAAGTACGGGGATCTTACCTTCGCTGTTCAGGATTGGACAGAAAAACAAATTTCGAGGAATGCCTGTCAGGAGAGGAAACGATGCAAGAAAAGAAAAGCCGCAAACAAGGTGGGGTGTGAGTAAAGAGCTGACTCCTTCAAAGGGGCCTAAAGGGTTGTCACAAGGAGCCAGCCTAATAAAAGTGGGGTGAGGGGACAAATTGAGGGTATTTGGAAAACAAGCCCAGCAGCCAGTGGCAACGAAGTGCAAAATCAGGAAGTGGGTCTAGGGGTGTGAAGACTCGCTCGAGAACAAAACGTAGTATCGTCACCTAACATGTAAGGGCGAAAAAGTGAGAAGAAGGCTTCAACTCAACCTTGAGAGTAGGGCGGGTACGGAAGGGGAGGTGGAGGGGGAAGCGCAGGGGGCGGCGCCAAGGGTCATCCTCATAAGAGCCCAGCTGTTTCAGAAAAAACGCGGAGCTACGATGAGAAGCGGCGGAAATACCTGTTCTAAGCCCGGCGCAACTGAAAGATACCCACGCTGCATGTTGTGAGTCCTATGGGGGGGGAAAGTAACTGGAAGGTACGAAGACCCGCAGGGATCGCGATGAAGAGCAGAGGTTGACTGGGTGAAAGAAAAGAGAGATCGCGAATCGTGAACCGCGCTGGGGGGGGGGGGGCGGGGGGGAAAGTGAACTGCGCGGTTGAAGGCGGGGCGCACCGGCGCAAGGACCAACGGAAGGGAAAGGACGTTGGGATGCGCTACTCGGCAAGAACTGACAGAGATTAAGATTTAAACCGGATAGGGGTGAACGAAAGCGGTTCCGAGGCACCTCACGAGGGAAGGTTGCAGGTGAAAGAAGCCTTTACCGTGGTTGGTCGCAGGAACGCCGAGCCGTCACCATATCCTTCTACCGAGAAACCAGGAGCCTGCGATCACGAAGGGTAGGAGACTGCCACAAAGACATCTTGCGGTGCCGCTGCAAAAGGGAGGCTCACGAATCCTAACCGGCCGTAGCAGAGAATAGTGACCGACAGAAATCGGATGCTCGCGCGGGTGTTCTCAAAATGAGGGGCCCGCGTACTCCCCAACCAACCACTCTAGAACGGCGAACAGCCCTTGCTGTGGTACTCAAAAAAAAAACGACGACCTGATACAGAGGCAATGTGCTGATATCCAGAGAAGAGCGCTGCCGACGGCTATACGGACGGAACAACCCAGGAGGGACGGATGGAAGCGGATCGGGTTATCTGTCAGCCAAGAGAGGCGTACCCCTTGTCGTATTTAGAAAGAACCGGGAAGGAGAGAAAGGAGAGAAACCATTGGGAAATAAAATTGGCGTACTCCTCGAAAAGGAAAACAGCGAAACGAAAGGGTGACGTCCAGGTAGGAAAGAGAACAGTCTGGGGATGCAAACGACGTGGCAAAGGGTCGGGAATACGAGAGTGCAAGAAAAGGGGGAGACGGCAGGAAGAGGTTAAAACTACTCACGCAGGACCGCTCTTGAAACAGTGTAACGATTAGATCGCATCGCGTGAGCAACGGCGGCAGACGGGATGGAACTGCTCCCAAAAGGCTGGACCGAGGGCGCCTCCGTAGTCTGAACAAAGGCACGCGGGCCCAAAGAGTTGCAAAGGCTTGAGGGGCAGTGACGGATTCGAAGAGGAAAGTTGTCGGCGGTCAAAGGAGGGATACGCGAGAGGAGTCGCCGATCACCGGGGAAAAAGAAGAAGAAATCGGCGGGGACGTCGAATCAGCTTACGACGGCATCGGTCCACGCGGTAGGCGACGTGTAGACCCCTACTGAAGCGACAGAGCTGTGCGCTGTGAGGCGTCGACCGTACTCGGAAGTAAGGGACTGAACCTGCACTTCAGCTTGTCTTAAAATTATGGGGAACGGTAAAGCTGCGCGGTATAAACCAAACCGTAAAAAGTCATGGGAGCGTGCTTTCAACGAAGACAAAAACCGACACGGCTCAAAAAACCGTTTCGTCTAGCTTTGCGCGGGAGGACGCTAAAAAAAACAATCCCCGTTGTTGACAGGTGGTTACTGGAATTCATCGTGCGGGGAACGAACAAAGAGCACCGCTGTCGACCCTACCGGTTTACAACCTCGAGCACTACCCCGCGAGGTTTCTTATGGGGCCTCTAAGAAAGGAAAACGGAGTGTCGCCCGACCGGATCACGTTAAGGATAAGGGACCAAAAAGAGAAAGCCTGGTTGCCAGCTTAGCGAGTTATCTCTCCAAAAAAAACAACAAAAGTGGTAGGGTAACTCCCTGCTCAAAACCCGCCTGCACGTAGGTTTCCAATGATACGGAAAAATTTCGATCTAGGACCAAAAGAATACGACTACCCCTCTTCGGGGGGGAAATCCCCCTCCGGGAAGGTGGGAGGGGTCAGGAAGCCGGAGTCGACAGCGGTGAGAGTCTTGGATGTCACCATCACGACGAAGAGAAAGGGGACTTCATTCCTCGTACCACACGACAAGGTAGCGGCTGGAAGAAGCGGCGACATACGTTTCAATCAGAGCCAAGCACGAAAGAACGGGGAGCCGTTTCGGGTGTTGGAGGCAGAATTGGAAAAACTTCAAGAGAGAACAGACCGGCTGCCGCGTCCTACGAGAGAGAGGGTCCCGGGCCGCGACAAAACGCCCAACACACCACAGGTGTCAGTCAAAAGGACTTACGCCACGTCGGACGCGACATACCATACAAAAGAGACAAACAACTCGGCAAAAGAGGGAAAATCGACAATAGTCGCCCAATGCACGGACCCGGTCCTGAGGTCACAGAGCAAAGAATACCGCAGGGGGGGGTCTGTACGGAGGTAGTCCATGTGATCCGATCGAGATCTACGACCCCCACCAGCCCCGACTCAAAATGAAAACAAGCACTGCAAAAAAGCTGCCCACCGCATGCGCGTTGGGGGGCCGCGCACTCGGGTGCTTGCCGGAGACGGAGGGGGGGGGGTAAGTTTCACCAATCAACGAGGAACGAAGGGGGTGAACACCGGATCACTAAGAGAAGCGGTACTAGAAATTGTTTGAAGAGGCGGAAAAAGGAAAGATAGTTTCGCGCGACACGCGGTAAGCGTCACAAGAAAATAAAAAACAAAAACTTAGAGGTCCACTAGCACCCCAATGACTACGAGCGGTAAGACTGACGAAAGAGTTCTTTCAGCTGTACCGCGGCGTAAGCCCAGCTCACCAAGGGTGAGCGGACAGGGGACAAAAAGTGATGAACTAATCAGAAGAGAGAGGGTCGAGGATGGCGTGACCCAGAAACCGATCCAGAA
>Ga0179591_1528334_pt1 | contig 12878 bp, 7 predicted proteins | sample CZOMad2_1_08_16f_FD_182891 | JGI IMG/M metagenome (GOLD analysis project Ga0179591, IMG submission 182891) | Vadose zone soil fungal communities from Angelo Coast Range Reserve, California, USA - CZOMad2_1_08_16fungal (PacBio error correction) | ecosystem: Environmental > Terrestrial > Soil >...
GGGGGTGCTCTTATGTTTGTAAGTGAATTTGCAGCAAATAAAGTTAGATCTATAAAATTCTGGCAGCAGCATTCGAGCTGGGTTAGTTGTGTGAAATTCCCACAGAAATATATACAATCTGGACCAGAAGCGTATGTTGAAAAAAGACCACCCGACGACCAGCTGAAGATGTTATTCCTGAACTCCGTTTTTTCAAATTATTGGATGCTATGAAATGAAGAGCGTGCATAATATAGCGTCGTGTCAAAGATCAGGATGAACAATAGAATGAGCAGTAACCGCTGGGTAACCCGAATGTTTGAGGTGTATTCCACCAATATAACGGTAAGCTGATGTTGGCTCTCTGCTTTATGATATTGCCCTGAGCCACGTCTACGGTCCCTGATTTTTTATTTATTAATACATAAGGGAGAATTGTGGTAAAAGACAAGCTTGATTATAAAAAATATTCTGATCCCAGGAATGGAGGTTTGAAATTTGGTAGGAGAGGATATGCCAGTAAAGAATTGCCGTATCGGCTTTCCAAAGTATCAATACCGAAGCAGACATCGCCGTCCAGAATATGATTGGAAAAGCTAAGGAAGTGAAAAACTCTACCCGGCTTTCAAAGATATTTTCTATTAGAGCTTCAGCTTGAATACCTAAAGTTCACCATGTTTTGTTTATCTTATAATTATTTTATACCTTGAATACAATGAGAAGAACCATATGATGAAAAGAAGCGAAGAGATTACCCATCAGTATGTTTAAACCTTTTGGAAAAGCACATTCGGGAGTTGTTTGTCAGGGTCAGTTTCCGATTTATTGGACTGAGATGAAATTGCAGAGAACTGCTGTTTCTCACAAACAGCGGAGCCTATAAGCGAGTAAAAAGAAGGCAAGACAGCATACCCTTTTTTTTTTTATGATGAAAAAACATTATCAAACATGCCACACAGATGCTCTTATTTCCGATAATCTATCGCACGGAAAATTGCCGTAGTTGTACTTGACGAGTCCATCCACTTTCAAATTTTTTCAAAAATGACCAGCTTATCCTGGAAGATTCAGAAAATCCACTATATTCTAACTGCTTGTTTTATTTCTTTAAAGTGCTGGGACAGGGGTTTATGATTATTTCTTCGCTGGGTAGGATTTATATGCTGTTTTCACATACAAAGCAGATTTATGAATTATAATGTTAAAGATTGCCGTAAAAATAATCTTTTATAAATGAGTGGTGGTGTGTAGGAAAAATAATCGTTTTTTTTTATTAGTTATCTATTTATGTCCTTTATTGTTTTACTTTTTTTTATTGCACTCTTATGTACGCAAATCAATCTTAATTCATGAGGAAATTGAAAGATCCAGATAGATAAACTGAGTTTTGTTTTCCAGATAGTAAGATAAATTATTGTGTCCTTTAATACTTTAATCTTATTTAGGGCACGCTTAAGCCCTTTAAATAGTTATATATTCTGTTTTTTTAAACACAACCAACACTATAGATGAGCCAATTGCACAACAGGCAACTATTAATGGACTTTGTGGAGAATATACCAGATAAATGAGATGCGCAAAGGGATAAATATTTTATGAGTATTTAGACTATTTCAGGTTATGCCACTGCTACGACTGAAATACTTCATAACCAGGCAATACTGAATGTAAATATTGCCAATCAAAACAGAGAATTGTTAGTTTTGTATCAATGATGAGGTGGGATTCACACGCATCCAAATTAAGACAGCATCATTGAAGGGATGAGGCATATGGGACGGTAAAGACTACTCCTCGTATCGGTGTTTATTTTGATTATCACAATGCGTTAGAAAAGAAAATTTAAAGTTTTTTAACGAACAGAAGACGAAGCCGTAGTATTTACTACCGGTTATACAGCTAATAGTGCGAGGCTCCAGCTTAATGCAAAAGAAGATCTCGCTATTTAGTACTGCATTCGCTATGACGACGAAGGATTGCATTTACCAAAAAAAGAAAAACAAGAACCAATAAAAAACAATTTCACGCCAAATAATTTGGAATCTTTGGAAACACATTTGGAAGGTATCGAGAAATCTGTACCGTACGAAAACTCGTTATTGGGGATTGATGTATTCCCAGGATGTGTACCTCTCTATTATGAGGATCTATAATCTTGTGAACAGTACAAGGCGTTTCTTGATGGTGATTATGTACATGGTGTCGTCGTCCTTGGGTACACCGGAAGAGTACTTTGGAACAAGCTGGATTAGTGGCCTCGTGGACATCATCACTGAACATTCAGTAAACGTTTGTGTAACCTTGTAGGATATGTTTTAGTGCCGCAAAAACCGCATCATTCATGAAATTCCCTTCCCTTCAGCATATCTCTCAGCTACGCGCCACCATCATCTGCAAGGAATCGTTTTGAAAGCTATTGATGTAATAGTTAAAACCTACTGGAGAAAGACTCTGGAACAATATGCACTCTTTCAAAAAAGGCCTTGCTGGATTGGGGATTGGCCACGGGAGTTCCTGTTCCGCAATTATTCCAGTAAAATTGGAGATCCGTAGGTAACAGGATCTCCGGGAAACTACTAATAGAAAAAGGATCTATACCAACCCGATTCTTTACCGCAGTACCAAGAAAATTCGCGTATATGAGGTGTGTAACGGCAGACACAAAATAACATCTGGACAAAACGCTTAATGCGTTTGACGATATTAATAAAAAATTGCATATTGCAACAAAATATAAATTATGCCTGAAAGTAGTGGCTGGGCCCCATTAGGGACAGAGGAAAAACAAAACACACTTCTATGCGTGCAGTTTGTAAAATTTTAAGGTCAACTGACTACTCCGGATTAAAAAGTAAGTAATTGCTGCAGTATCCGATTTGATAAAAATTGAGCTATGATACTTTGGAAGTACTGATAACTGATCGATGAATTATCAAGCTCTGATTACTGAGTCATGTAAATCCAGACGTAATGTTGCATTTTTTCTGAGGGAGGGGAGAGGCTTACCAAATGGTTGTTCTGACCGTTGAGAATCTGAAGAACATAAAGAGCTTCAGAAAGATCATTCTTGGGGAACTTTCAGAAGTAAACTATCCTTAGAAAATTAGTAGACACGTTGAGACGTAGGGAGAGTTCTGGTTATTGGGAAATATACCATCCCTTTCTTCGAGAGGAGCAACAGGCAAAGAGCATATCCCTAATTGTTCAGGATCTTCTAATCTCATCTTTATACAGCTTACACGCAAGTAAATGCTGGCGGTAGGATCGAAAACAAGGAAGGAAATAAAGAAATATAAAAGCTATTGTTCGATTGATTGGATTATGCATACGATAAGATAATCATTAAGTTTTGGCCGATTTGGGAACAGAAATACGTTTTTTTGTTGGATATTTGAACACGTTGAATTTGTCAATTAAAACTATATTTCTATTTTTGACCAATGGCAAATTTTATAGTCATCTGCAAGAAAAGTTCGTCCTCAGGAGTTTTATACTGTGTTGGGCAATCCCATATGTCACGATACTTTAGACCATGCAATTGAGAAATTCCGCTCGCGGCATTACTTTTTATGTGGTCCTCGTGGTGTGGGTAGAACCCTGTTCCAGAATTCTAGCAGAAGATCAATGGAAAAGGGAAAGAGCTCGGTTGCACGACGGCCTTTGCCGTAGAATATCTCATTAGTTGGATGCAGCATCCATACTCTGGAGAGGAGATCAGGAACTGCTAGATCAGTAAGATTTGACCTCAGTTGGTATACAAAGTCAATATTCATGACTGAGTTCTATGCTGTCGCTGCGCTTTCAACTCTTTTCCTTAAACCGCTTGAAGACCGCCTGCTCATGCTATGTTTTATCTGGTCACCACGGACGCAAGCATCACCGAACGAAGTACACACATAATGGATAATTGTCACACAGTGGGAGCAGGGTCAGACACGAAAAGTCAGACGTGGAAGACGGGGCACCAGGAGGGGGTGGTATGAAAGGGAAATCAATGGGAGGCGGACACCGTAAGGGGGCACTTTTCGTTTGGGGAGACTTTCTCGCCCTTCGCTAACCAATGTTTAAGGCGCCAGCGTAAAAAGAGGCAGAGAGCAATGACACAGGCGTTAACAACCGCTAGGAGTGGAAGAACGCGAAGAAAAGGGAGCAGGCGTATTGTACTATGCCCACTCATTCTCTCTTCCCTCCTTCCATGTGTTTTTCCTCACTCTCTCCCCTTTTTTGTCCCTCTTGATGTCTCTCCCCCTTTGCGATCTCACCAGAAAGGAGGGAAGTAGAGGTAGGACGTGTGGGGGGGGGGAAAAGTGGGTGGAGGGGAAGGGGGGGGTACAACGGGACGGTAAAAGAAGATGATGGAGAGAGACTCGGTGGGTAGGGGAAAAAACTCGTAAAAAGGTATAAGAGTGCGGACTACGTGTCGGGTATGTAATCTGTTGACCCGGGTGTGAAAACGTAGTCAGTGAAGTTGGAAGGCAAAATAAGTGACGGTGAAATCTCTATAATAATAACAGGGGAATGTAAGTACGGGGTGTAGTAAGTGCAGTACAACTCGTCAATGTGGGGGACTCACGAGGCATGGAAAAAGAAAAAAGTGGAGGAAGGGGGAGGAAGAAAACAAGAAAGAGTCCAAAGAAGGATAAGAATAGACGAAAAACATAAAATATATCAATTAGTGATAGACAAAGGGAAAGAGATAAAAAAAGTTAAAAGACAGTGACAAAAATGAGGAAGGAAAAGGGAAGACAGGAAAGGATAGGATGTGATACAAATAAGGGGAAGAAATGGGGAGTATGGGGTTGAGATGAGAAAAGAGAAAGGATATTAGGTGACATCGTCTGTTTTGGATATCTGGTGCGATGCTAGTATTCGTGCTGGGATGTTTTCTTTTGGGCGAGTACTGTGTCTTCGGATATTTTTCTGTGATGTCTTCTAGTTATAATTCTGCGGGTTGAGGGTCTCCTTGGGTTCTGTGACGGCCGGTCTACCACATTGTTGAGCAAAACTCCATTCTTCCTCCTGCTTCTCCGTTGTTTCCCCCCGTCCCCTCTCCTGCTCCGGCGTCCTCCATATCCACAGCGCGTTTGGTTACGTCAGAAAGACGGTTGAAAAGGCGTCGTAAGACCACATAGTGAACCGGCATCAATGGTATGATACTCAACTTTTATTTAGCCAACCTTTATGTGCCATATTGCTTCCTGATCGAATCATGTCCCTGATATCATCACTACAAGTTAGTTGTGGATGCTCTGCAAAGAAGTCCAACCAGTCATAGAAATATATATTATCGGGGCAGGTTCAAATAGCCTTCTTCTTAAACCGAAGCCGTCTTTCTCTCATTTATCTTTCTTGCTGAATTCTTGCACAGGGAGGTTTTACTCCACACCACTATGACCACAGGAAGTAATGCCTGAGCGATTTGACCTGGCTCATTGCAAATGTTCGAAAGTATCCCTAATATAATGGGATTTCCCACAACATATCAAACTCCTGAGGACATATTTTCTTGTCAGATCGATAACATTTTTCCGTTTGTACAAATAAGAAATATAGTTTTGTTTGAAAATTCAAAGTTTCAAGTGATCCACATAAACGTATTTCTGGTTTCAAAATCGGTCGGGAAACTTTTAAATGATTTTTCGCATTCTTATCGTAGTGCAAATCCCCTCAATTCAACAATAAGCTTTTCTATTTCTTGGCGGCCTTCCTCTGTTTTCAGATCGAAGACCGCAGAATTTACTTGCGTTTGTAAGCCTTATAAAGATTGAGATAGTAAAGCTTCCTGACATTAGGGCCATATTGCTCTGTGCCTTGTTGCTCCTTTCTCCGAAGAGGGTCTGATATTTTCCAGACGAACTTCTCCTACTTCTGCACGTTGGGCTACTAATTTTCTATCTAATGATTGGTTTATTTCTGAAGTTCCGCAAGATATATCTTCTGAAGCTCCTGATTTTTCTTCAATTCTCCAACTGGTAGCAGGAACAATCCATTTTGGTGCTCTTTGCCCTCCCATCCAGAAAATCAACGTTTACTCGTTGATTTAACCTGCACTCCAGTATCTGAGATTTGATTATTCATCGTTCAGTTTTTATATTTACGTTCCAAAGTACTCATAATCCAATTATGTTTTCAAATCCGGCTACTTGCGAGTGCCAATTTTACCCTTCACTAGTTTTATAACCGTAGTACTCCTTTTACTCTTAAAAATCTTAACACCAACTGCAGCAAGCTCGTTTTTGTTTTGTTTTTTTCTTTTCCCTAATTGTGCCCGCCACTACTTTTCTACATAGTTTATATATTTTTTTTGCAATATGTCGCAATTTTTATTGACTTCGTCCACGGCTCATAGCGTTTTTCCACTAGAATGTTCTTTTTCGTGTCTTGCAGTTAACCAGACCTCATCCTTCATACGCGCATCTTTTCTCTTGGTACTACGCCGTGGTAAAGAATTCGGGGTGTTGTGAATAGATTGTTGTCCGTTTTAGCTATTATTAGTTTTCTCCCCGGCTGTCTCCTCCCTTTACATAAGGATCTCCACTTTTTAACTTCGCATATTGCGGACAGGTAACTTCCTGTGTCCACTCTAAATATCAAGCCTTATTTTTTTTGCAATAGTTGAGTATTGTTCCAGGTCCTTTCTCTCCAGATAGGTTCTATCACTCTATAAATCGATAGCTTTAAACAACAGATTCCTGCCGATTCTTGGTGGCTTTAGCTGATAAGCATCTCTACGCGTCGGAATTGAACTCGTCTCATGAATGCTGGCCAGTTTTTTTTGGTCGGGCAATAACATATCCTCCAGGTTACCAAACGTTTTTAATGAAGTGTCCAGTGATGATGGTCCCACTTTAGAAATATATCCAATACTCCAAGCTTGTTTTCCGAGTTACCTTTCCGGTTTCTCCAAGGATGCCGACACCATGTACATCAGTCTAACGCATCGCAGATCATTGTACTCGTTTTCACAATATTATATAATCGTCATTAATAGGTTGAGGCGGGGGGTATCACCATCCTTAATCCCCTCTATCCACAATAACGAGTTTCTGTACTGTCTACGATTTTCAGATACCTTTCAAATGTGTTTCCAAGAGAGATTCCAATTTATTGTTCATTAAAATGTTTTGTTTATTTGTAAACATCACTCCTGTCGTGTACACTCGCCATACTGCCATGTCAAAATCGACGAGATCTATTTCTGCATTAAGCATTGTAAAACTCGCACTAATTAGCTGTATAAAGCCGGTAGTAAATACGGACTCTTTTCGGCTGCTGTTCGTTTAACGAACCTTTGAAATTTTTTCCTTTTCTAAAGCATTGTGATAATCAAAATACCACCGAGAAGGGAGTATCTCCGTCCACGTACCACCATATTTCTCTAATCCTAGTCGATAGCGCGTTCTTTTTTAGAAAACTTTTTGGATGCTGTGTGAAGATCCCAATAATCATTTGATACAAAACTAACGAAGTCTCTTTTTTGATCTTGCAATATTGTGCATTCAGTATTTCATTGTTATTCCTGTAAGTATTCTTCAAGTCTGTAATTCATTTGTCGCCTATAGACTTTACTATTCTAAATATTCATAAAATATTTCCAGCCCTTTTTTGAGGCCATCTTTTTCTTTATATTTCTCAAGTCTTAAATAGTTGCTGTTGTGAAATTGATTCTCATACGATCGAGGGCCTATAGTCTTGTATGTTGTGTTTTCCCCCCCCCCAGTATATAACTATTACAAGGCTTAAGCTCCCCCATACTACTTACAATAGGCATTAAGCCCAATAAATTTTATGTACTTCCCATCTGAAACCAAGACCTCAATTTTATATATCTGGATCTTTATGAACTTTCCTTTCCTCCTATTGATTAATTATTTTTTTTCCTTCCTAGATTTAATACAAAAATTAACAGTAATTATAGATTAATGACTATCAATAATAAAAAAAAAACGATATTTTTCTTTCTACAACACCACCCGATTTATAAAAGGGTTATTTTCCTGGGGTCAATTTGTACAATTACATTATGAATTTCCCTAATATGTCTGGTGTTTTGATGCTGCAATCCAAGCATTATTACTACCCCCCTAACCCCGATATTAGGAAATCATCATAAATACCCTTTCAAACAAAGCACAAGAGGCGGGAAGTCATTTTTCATGAAAAAAACAACAGTTTAGAAGAGTATTGTATTTTCTGAATTCTCCATGAAACCTGTTCCATGGGGTTTATTTTAAAAATTTTTCGACCTTTGGCGCTGGCTCGTCCGTTCCACGTCGCTGGTGCACTTTCTTCTCCTCCTACGCTGCCGATTCATCGTGTTATAAGTAATCCGATACAGCTGTTTTTTCCTTGTTTGAAATTTGTTTCGAAAAAACCAATCATAAAAAAAACCAGGGATGCTTTCCCTTGCTTTCTTCTTTTGTATCTGGTATATGTACGGTTTTTTTTATATATAAACAGCAAATTTCTCCTCGAAATTTCACTTGATTACATTTCATTCAAGATGCCCCATGAGATTCGTGAAACTTGACCCTGAACACATCCTGAATGTGTTTTTTTCCAAAAGGTAAAAATAACTGATGGTTAATCTCTTCGCTTCTTTTCACTCATATGTGGTTTTGATAATTTGATTTTCAAAAGGTATAAATGTTAATTATAAGAGACACAAACACTGGTGAACTTTTCGATATCACAGCGCAATCTCTAATAGAAACATATCTTGTTGAACCCTAGAGTGTGGTTTTTTTACTTTATCTTTTTTCCAAAAGTTCTGACGGTTGTCTGTTTTAACTTGTTGTTCCTTATGTGAAGCCATATTCTGCCAATTTTTTACTTTCCATATTTCCCGTCTCCTTCATGGATTTCACAACTCCCTCTCGCTGTTCGCCTTATGCTCGGTGGTAGGAATATCTTAATTTTTATATAAGTAGCTCAATAGGGGCGTTGAGGGATTCTTTTACCACGGGCGTTCTTGGGAAGGTCTCGCGGCCTTACTGTATTATAATCATAAAATCAGGGACCGTAGACGTTGCCATTGAAATATTATACAGGCATATATCCCAACCTCACTTACCTGTTATAAATGGGTATACACATAAACATTCGTGTTTTAACCCATCAGATTTAGCTGGAGGCTGCATATTTCTATAAATTTTGGTCAACAAGCTTCCTTATCTCTGTTAGCTACGGTTACCTCTTTAGATTGCTGCACTCTCTTGACTTGGGCTTCCAGTGTTATCCAGAATATTATAGCATCACCAATAATTTTAAAAAACGTAGTGGTCTACTAATCTCCTTTCCTTTGCAACCTCTTGTCGTCGGGGTGTATTTTGTTCAAATCTCTTCTTCTCCCAGATTGTCTCTATTTCTTTGGGAGTTCAAACGCCATGTCACGGACTCAGAACCCCGACTCTAGAATTCTGAGCTAGAAAAAGCCTATTTCTAGCTATAACTTTTATTTGGCCTGCAAATCACTTAACAACACATATCTCTACTGCCCTCCATTGCTTCTCTCACACACCCAAACTTATTATTCGTTATACTCTATTCTTTCCTTGTGCTATATGTTTTTTACCGTGACATTTGTTCCTGGCAAATAACATTTATATCTATAAATCTGCATCAGCATTAGAGCTGGGGTTGAGTGTGGTGAAAATCCCACAGTAAAATAGATACAATCTGTGAAGTAAGAGATTTTGAAAAAATACCTCCCGACGACCATCTTAAGAAATGTATATTTCATGACTCCGTTTTTTTCAAATTATCTTTATTCTATTGTAAATTTATATTCGTGGCATAAATATGTCTTCTTTTACTCTCGTTATGAACCATACTCCTTCATACCTGGGCCTTTTTATCGCCCCCCTACATCGTTTTATGGTATTTCAGCATCTCCCTTTAAGCTGAGTTGGCTCATTGCCCTTGTGATAAATATTTCCTCTGGTGCCCGTCTACGTTACCCTATTTTAATGATTATTATACCTAAGGGCGAATTTGTGGTAAATACGCTGGATTATGAAAATCTCTGATTCCACAGAGACCTGTCTTTTTGACATTTGTTCTTCGTATGGGCGTCTGCCGTAAAAGAAATTGCCGATCGGCTTTCCCTACTTACCATCAATCCCTAATCCAGACACCGTCCTAATATTTTGGAAAAGCTAAAAGTTGAAAAACATCTAACCCAGGCTTGTTCCGAAAGATAGTTCTGAGTTAGAGATTCATCTTGAGATTCCGAAAAGTCCCATGTTGTTGTGGTATCTTCTAAATTCAATTTATACCTTGAATCAAATTATCAAGAACCACATAGTATGAAAAGAACGAAGAAGATTACCCATGCAGTATTTTAACGTTTGATTGAAAATCACATATCCGGATGTTTGTTTCAGTTTCAGTTTTCCGAATTTAGGTACTGACATTAAAATTGCCAGATAACTTGCTGTTTCTCACAAACATCTTACCTATACGATTAAAAATAGCATTACATCATCCCTTGTTTTTTTTATGATTAAAAAATTATCAAACATGCCAACAGATGCTTATTATTTCTCGATAAATCTATAGCAAAATTGCCCTATTTTTGCTACGATCCATCCAACGTTTCACGGATATTTTTCAAAAAACGGACCATCTTACAGCCTGGGGAATTCAGGAAAAATCCGTAAGTTCTAAAATCTGTCTGTTTTTATTTCTTTAAATTGCTTTTTCGCAAATGGGTGGTATTTATGAGTGATTTCTATCTCGTGTAGGGATTTAAGATATGTTCTTTTTTTTTCAGCAATCAACAGCAAAATTTAGTGAATTATAATTTTAAAATGGACGAAATAATCTTTTATAAAGGAGTTGGGTTTGTAGAAAAAAAATCGGTTTTTTTTTTTATTATATCTATTAATATTTCTTGGATTGTTTACTCTTTTTATTAAATTTATTTAAGAAAAAAGAATTAATTCATTTAGGAGGAATGTTAAAGATCCAGATATATAAAATGGTTTGGTTTCCAGATAGTGAATGAAATTATTGGTCTTTAATAATATTAATCTTAGTTAGGTAGTCTTAAGCCCTTTAAATATTTATAGTTTGTTTTTTCAAACCACACAACTAGATTAAGGATGAGCAAATCAATTTCACAACATGCCACTAGTAAAGACTTGAGAATATCCAGATAATTTATGGCTCAAAGGGCTGAAATATTTTGTGAATATTTAGACTATTTAACTTCTAATGACACAGTGAATTACAGACTGAAGAAATACTTCAGGAACCAATGCCATACTGAACTGTACATATGCCAAATCAAAACAGAGAATTTGTTAGTTTTTGTATCCAGTGATTATTTTGGGATTCACACGCATCCAAAGTAAAAAGCATCTATTGAGGGATAGAGAATATGGTAACGGGTACGAGGCTACTCCTCTTATCGGTGGTTATTTTGATTATCACAATGCTTTAGAAAAGAAAATTTTCAAGTTTTTGTGAGATGGTAACGAAAACATAAGCCGAAGCCTAGTATTTACTACCGGTTATACAGGCTAATAGTGCGTAGTTTAAATTTCTTAATGCAGAAAGAAGATCTCGCATTTTAAGACATGGCAGTGCATCTAGTGTACACGAAGGTTGTGCCATTTACCAATACAAAACGATTTCCCGCACAATAATTTGAATCTTGGAACACATTTTGAAGGTAGCTTAATCTGTACCGTACGAAACTCGTTATTGGGGATGGAGTGTATTCCCAGGATGGTGATACCTCTCATATTAATGATGATCTATAATCTGGTGGAAAAGTACAATTCTTTCTGTATTTAGATGATGCCCTGGTGTCGGCATCGCTTGGAGAAACCGGAGAGGTACTTTGGAGACAAGGCTGGTATTATTGTATAAATGGACATCATCACTGGAACATTCAGTAAAACGTTTGGGTAACCCTTTGATTCTGTGTTTGTTGACGACAAAAACTGGCATCATTTCATGAGATTCCATTCCCGTCTAGCGGGATCTTCTCAGCTACACTCCACGCTCAATCCGCAGTAGTCGTTAAGGCTATTGATTTATAGACTTACTAACCTATCTGGTATAAATACTCTGGAACACTATCAACCTCTTTCATAAAAAGGCCTTTATTATTTAGGATTGGACACAGGAGTTTACATTTCCCAATTTTCCAGTAAAAATTGGAGAATCCTTATTTAACATGAGAATCCTGGACACTACTAATAGAAAAAGGATCTATACCAACCCGATGCTTTTACCCGGCGTACCAAGAAAAAAATGCGCGTATAAGGAATGAGTGTAACGGCAAAGACCCGAAAAATCACATCTTGTGACAAAACCTTATGCGTTTGACTATATTAAGAAAAAATTGCATATTGCAAAAAAATTTATGAATTATGCCTAGAAAATTATGCAGCGCCATTAGGGACACAGAAAAAACAAACAACAACTGCTTGCTGCAGTTGGTAAAATTTTAAAGAGTAAAATGATACTCCGATTAAAGTAGTAAAATTTTGCCGCGTAGCCGATGTGATAAAAATTTGATCTATGAGTACTTTGGAAGTACTGGATAAACTGATCGATGAATATATCATCTCAGGATTACTGGAGTCATGTATAAGACGTAAATGTTGATTTTTCCTGATGGAGGAAGACTTTACCAAAATGGTTGTTTCTGACCAGTTAGAATCTGAAGAAAACGAAAGAGCTTCAGAAATAATTCTGTGGGACTGTCAGAAGTAAACCTATCCTTATAAAATTGTATACCGACGTGAGAAGTAAGGATAAGTTCTGTTTTGGAAATATATCAGACCCTTTCTCCGAGAGAAGCAACAGGCACAGAGGCACTAAATGGCACTAAATTGTTTTCCTGACTTACTATCTCAATCTTATACAGCTTACAACGCAATTAA
>Ga0179591_1269058_pt1 | contig 12877 bp, 10 predicted proteins | sample CZOMad2_1_08_16f_FD_182891 | JGI IMG/M metagenome (GOLD analysis project Ga0179591, IMG submission 182891) | Vadose zone soil fungal communities from Angelo Coast Range Reserve, California, USA - CZOMad2_1_08_16fungal (PacBio error correction) | ecosystem: Environmental > Terrestrial > Soil >...
CGGACGAATTCGGAAAAGTCGAAGACGGAGCCGGAGCGTGTGGCAACCATTCTCCCATTAGTTATCGAACTCAGAAGGAAAAGAGACTGCATCGGCCTTGCGAGGGGGGGAGACAAACGCAGATCAGTTATGGCATTATAAGGCCACGGCGACCTAAGGTTGGGGTAACGAGAAGGCAGTGAACCAAAGAAGATTCGAAAAGAGAAGGGGGAGTCCTTCTTTCCAAAAAGGGGAAAAATCTGACGCGTGCCGGTGCAGACTTTTCAAATGAACCGACCATCATCGACGAAAATTTTCCGTCGGGTGGTCTCTAGATTCCGAGGAGGATTGTGACGGGCCCCAGCTCGGCAAAACCTGTGCGTTCAACGACGTGGCACAAAACAAGAAAGCCAACCGGGGGTCCCAGGGAAAAGAGGGGGCTCATGCCATCTTAGAAAGAGAAGCATCATTCCATGTAACGGAAAACGGCCAGGACGACCGTGGGGCAAAAACTCGCTCGGTAGGGAAAAAAAGAAATAATAACGTTCGATAAAAGTAAATAAGCTAAGTCTCCAGGCGTCGAGGGGAAGGAGAAAAGAAGGGGAAAAGGAGGACCGTGCCCAGAGAACGACCAAGCACAAAGCCGCAGTGCCTATTTCAGAGGACGGTTTTATTCGTTCTCGAGCCGTCAAAAGGAGGAAACGAAGTTCAGGGGAAATCGGTTCCCGAGAAACGGCACCTTCGGGGAAACCGATGCAGTCAAGGAGAGACGAAGTCGCGTATGAGGAGGGGCTTTCCGAGGAGGGGGAGCCTGACTCTGGCGGTTACGTACCTTGTCACTTCGAAAGGGACGTGAAGTACGATGGTCTAGGGGGACAGCAGCTAGAGAAGGGGGGGAAAGCCGCGAAGGGGGGGGGGGGGGGATGGGGGGGTGATCCCACAGAAAGGCGACCAGGTTTCGAAGGTCTGAACAAGGCAGGGAAGCCTTCCCGTGGCAGGGGAGACTAAAACACCGAACCAAATCCCGGGAAACGAGCTGCTGCAGACGAAACGCCCCTGAGGGAAGGGAAAAAGTAATTGCCTTTGACGTGAGGCTCAACGCTCTTGTCAGCGTCGGCTGGGAGGGGGATCGTCCGAGGTTCTAGGGACGAACCTGTGGAGTACGTTCAACGAACGAAAGAGAAAAAGAAGATCTACTACCTGGGTAGCATACAAGTGAAAAACTGACCCTGGCGGGTGCGGCAGGGGAGAGCTAGGGAACTAAGAGGAGGAGTTCGTAAAGCTGACGACCGTCGACGGACATGCTCTCAAAGCTGGGGAACTGGGCGACGCGAGGGGGGGGGAGAGGGTGCCAAAAGTACTTCCATTAACTAATGCAAGTCCAGGTCTGTCAAGAAGGTGGGGATAAACTATCATCGACGTGCCCGAGGAAAAGAAGACCTAGCGACGTAGGAAAAAGAAAAAGCCGTTAGAAAAAAAACAACCGCGTGCGCCCGTTTTGGTACCAAGTAACCCCGAGAGCCAAAGGGAAAGTTCGAAAACCAGAGAGAAAAAACGTAGCTGCAGAAAAAGGGAAGAGGGAAAAAAACCGGGCTCGCCTCATAATCCCGCCGGAATGATGACCGCGAAAAGCCGAGAAGGGGGCGAAAGTCACCGAAAAGAAAAAAGCTGTCTAGAAAAATAAGAGAGGACTAGCTTGAAGCCGCGCTAAAGAGAAAGGACGAGAAGCGGCGAACCATACGAGGCCGGGCAAACTGGCTCTAGAGCCGAAGATGATGAGTCCGTGGAAAGGGGTCAGCGGGTGTCCCCGATTCGTCTAGGGAGGAACTGGCAGGGGCCGGTGACGGAGCATAGACCCGTGACCTAAAGAAAAAAAAGGGAAAAGAGGCGGTGCTTCAAGGTCCTTCGAAAAGAATAAATCTTTGCCGTGAAGACAAAAAAAAAGCAAAAACGTGGGTTCAACTTTAAATTTGGGAAACCAGATCGTGACGCGGTCAGAGGAAGAGAACGAAGGGTTGACAAAAAAAAATAAAGACCCCCGCCGATCGCCGTGTTCGGCTCGTCGCCAAGTGCAGTCCCGAGGAAGGAAAGAAAGAAAGAGAACAAACCAATTTAGTGTCTCGACGAGCACGATAATAGAACACGAACCAGATCAAAAAGAATTCCGAAGAATCCTTCACCGTACCTGGCGAAAAAAGAGAACTTACTCGCGCAAAGGTAGCCGGGCGGAAAAAAGGAATCATGGAATGACCTGAGACCCGAAAAAAAATAGAAAAAGAGAGCCGACGTGCAAAAAGGGAGCCGTGAGCTCTCGTCCGGAGGGGCCGGCACAAGCATCACGGCCGAGATCCCCGAACAGGTAAGGGACTCTAAAAAAACCGATATTATTGCAGGAAGAACTGCCGAGAAGCGCCGATTTTGCCAAGAACCGAGAAAAAGGTCCCTTCAGGACATCCCGAGGGGTTGATATTTGTCTCAGCAGGCCGACCCCGGTCAAAGAAGGGCAAGGGCAGCGGGACTTAACGATCGAAACCATTCTCCGGGAGAAGGGGGAAAAAGGAGAAGCGCGAAGAGAGGGAAGGAGCGGAGAGAACGACAACCGGACGAGGGCTGGAGGTCGCGATAGAGGAGCTAGGGCGACGACTAGGAGACCGCTCGAGGTTGCGCGAGGCTCTGGAGAAAAATCTTTCTCCTCTTACTAAAGCATAACGGGAAAGGAAAAAAACGTCCCGCAGTGCGCAGGGATACTCTCAGAAGAAAAAAAAACCACTAATGGAAAACCCAGCGAGGAATCCGCGCGAGAAGTGGTCGAAAAAAGCTAGGATCATATCTAGCCCCAGCCTCCGCAACCGGAACTTTCCTTCTCGCTAGTAAAACTAGAGGGGTTCGCCCATCGTAGAAGAAAGAGAAAAGGTCGTTCTCGAAGCGCTACTCGTACGCGCCCTTCCTGGTTAAGAGCTCTACAAAAAAAAAAAAAAACTAGTCGGACGATACGTCCGTTCGCCTAAAGAAATGCTTAACTATGTGCCTACTGCTTACAGTTGGGTCAAGAAAAATCATCTACCGGCGAAACGCCTCGGACGCGGGGAAAAAGAGAGGACGTTCGCTTCCTGTAATCGGGCTGCCTACGGCTTACCGCACTATCGAAGAGGGAGGAAGAAATACCTGTTCTGGTCTAAATAAAGAGGGGTAGTCAACTGGAGAGGCTCTCCGGCACTTCCGGAGAGAAAGTGACTTCAAAAACTGGCTAACTGGTGCACGTCGGATGGTGAGAAGTTCGCAAAGTGTGAGCATGGCGAAGGTCTGAAAGGGTCGGCTCCTCTCCGCTACTATGAAAAAAAGAGAAGGGTTAACGCCCAGGAAGAGTTCTGTCAGAGAAGTGGGGCGGCGCGATCTCGATAGTAGAGACTTAACGCCTCTGGTCGAAAGAACGAGAGGGAGATCTTTCCTACGTTATGCGAAAAAAAGAGCCGCGCGCTCCTCAGTGAAGAAAGAGAGGGGGGGGCTGGCATATGGGGGTTGAAGAGGAGAATTCTTGGCAAGTCGCATAACCAAGAAAGCTTCCAACGGACCGAAAAGAGGAACACTGCCCGATCAAATTAAGGACTGAAGCGCCAGGAGAGACAAGAGAAGAAAAAGCGCGCTACAGATCGGGCAAACTGGTTCGGCAAAAATACACTGAACCTGGTAACTGACCAAAACCTCGAACCCGATGATCCCGGTAGGGGGAAGATCAGAGAGGAAGAGCGCGCAAACTCGGGAAAGGCGGGGGACGCAGCGCTTAATCAAAGCTACATGCTCTTCGTACGATCTGAGGAGGAATTCGCGATGCTCGCCTCGGAAAGTGGGAGAAAGTGCCTCAAAAGTAGGCTCTTCGCATTAGCGAGGGCAGTAGTTCTCAATCGTGCGGTATCCGACTTCTGATGAAAATAAAAACGGATCACGCTGCAGGAGGGAAAGAATGCGAAGTATCTGGTGGCACTTCCAACTATCGAGGTTATCCAAAGGCTGGTATAAAACAGGGTCGAACTCGGAGCAGGCTTGGAACAAGTGCACGCTAGCACTCGGAGAGACGTCTTAGACGCCGGGACGGACGTAAGAAGACCTGGCCGCTCTAGCCTAAAACATAAAAACTGTTCCAGGCGCGGGAGGAGAAAAATTTACGAGAAAAGCAAATGCCTGATCAAGGTAAGTCCCATCCGTTACGATCCTAAAGGAAAAGAATGAATCAAACTAGGATCCTACAGAAAGCGCTACCTAAACCCAAAAAGCCGTCTCTGGGTTCACAACCTTGTAAACGGCCGAGGAAACAGGACCGCTCTGTGCGCGGTTGCCTCGATCAAAATCGTGGAACGGATTACCTGAAAGGGAGGGAAAACCAGGCAAAGTTAACTAGACAAAAACTCAGAAATCAAACCGACGATCAAAAGGGAACCGACGGTAGAGACTTCAATCCGTAGAGGTTCGTGCGATGCGAATCAGCTCGAAGGCAAGTGGGCGGCGTCGGTGGGTACAGGAAGGGGGGGATCGATCCGCGCAAAAAATTAAATCTTCATGGGGCCTCAGACACTAAAGAAAAGTCGAAGGCCTTTCTGGGGAGATCAACAACATCCGCGCTGAGGGCAAACGGCAGCGCCGCTTCTGGGGGGCGCCACCGAAGGCGGTACGTCCCGGATCGAGTTCAAAAAGACGGACCCACAACAACAAAAGGAAGCAGCGCGAAGTACAGCTAAAGTTCACACGGCAAACCAATCGGGGGGCTCGACCGTCCAAGAAAGCATCTGTGAGGGAAAGAGGTGCGAAACGGGGTAGTTGCAACCAGGATTCGACGACCTTCTTTCTAAGGGTACGAGGTCGTGGACCAAGAGGGGAACGCGATCAACAGAATCGGGAACAATCGGAAGCGACGTGGTTCCGGGGGGCGAGAAGGAAAGAGCATTTCGGCGGAACAAAAGGCCAAAACGCGAGAGACGCCTGGGACCGGAGAAAAAAAAGGGCAATTACCATTTCCGAAGCTCGTGCAGAAGCTAGTACGGATCCGGCGACACAGGGCTCCTTGCCGGCAGAGAACTGAAGTCGAAGCGATGCTCGCGACTAAGGGCTCCAGATGCAATGGAGATAAGGGATTTTACCGTTTTATAGGGGGATTGACCAAAAAGAAAGGCATAGTTAAGAGAAAAGAGCCATCGTCAACAAAGCAACTCACCTCGAAATACCACGCGGCGACACCACGAACCCCAAAAGTAAAGGGGAAATCGGAGAAGGGGGGGAAGGGGGGCGTGACAGTCACCTGGCCAACCCGAAGGACAATATTATCCGTTAATAACATTTGGAGAGAATTAACATGGAGAAAGAAACCTGTAAAAAACGGAAAAATGAATCGCTCGCGCCGGCACGCAAGCAGGTCTCCGATGCCGTCTTCGATACCATGACAACATACCTTCTTTCGGAGTAAATTGTAAAAAGAGATGCGTGATGCAGGCGAAGGGAAGGGAAAAAAAAAACCCTCACCTAAAGTGTATAAAGCTACAACAAGCTCGGAGCAAACGTCTCGAATGCAAGGACGGAGCTTCATCTGAACAGGCGAGGGGAGAAGATTGAAGAGAAAAGCCCACTGAGATTATGAAAAAAAGAGGAGAAGAAAAGCCCTCAATAACTTTCTCGAACTCTGCCGCCGCGAAGAAGGATACCACAAGAGTGTCGGAACAGCCAAATGGATCCATATGGGTGGTGGGCGACTCTCAAAGGCAGGACCCTTCAGAGAAGGGCAAGTGAGCGATTGGGGGGAGGAAAAAATGAACGATCAATGGAGTTTGGGGTCCTGGAGACGACGGACCACGGCTAAATGTCGGTGGGAGGAAGAAAAATAAAAATTAACCACGACTTGAGGCTACCATCACCCGTCAGCCGCCCTGAAAGGCGGGAACCACCTTGATCAAAAACTGCAGGCGCCGCGGTGCCGGCCAGCTGTTTCACGGCAACAGAACATAAAAATCGACGGAAAAAGAAAACAGTGGGATTTTTTGTCGCGGGATCAAGGTAGTCCGCGGATTAGGAGGGAGACCGCTAGCATATACAAAGAAAAAGCGTCACTGCGTCGGAATCCATCGACTAATACACAGTTCCCGGAGGATAGCTAACTTTCACATCGTCACTGAGAGAAAACAGTATCTTCCTGCCCAGGGAGAAGAAACCAGGGTATACTGGTCCCCGGATCGCAGTCTTGAAAATAGCAGTCAGGAAGGGGGGGGAGACGCGGATTCGGCGGATAAAATTACCCTAGGAGAGAAGGCTGCAGGAGAAGCATCCTGCTAGAGGCCAAAAGAAAACTCCCAAGATCGCATATTGACGAGGGCAAAATCAGAAGACGTATTTGTAGAAGGGGGAAGAAAAAAAAAATTCGAAATGACAGACAAACGGATCCTCCGTTGCCCTAGGTTGCGACCGTTAAGACAGATGGCAATTGCACAAGGAGAAAAAAAACGGGAATTCGCAGTGAACTTGCCGGGGGGGGATCCTTAAGTGGAAACCTTAAAGTCGAGCAGGGGAAAGGGTCCGGATGAGTTACATCGGCATCAGTGCGGCACCGACAGAGGGTGGGGGGGACCTCCCGATGCGCATACCCAAGGGTGGGTCGTAGGTCGAAACGCGGCGACCATCAAAGCCTTTGCGAAGACTCTCGGGCTAACCAAAAAAAGAGCAAACTTGCATAAAAAAAAAAAACTTGCATCGCACGATCGCTAAAGTATGGGACCGTCAGCCAGACTTAGGTAAAAATCGGGGACGGCTCAACGGTATCTTTGAGGGGTAGCTAAAGTCTTGAGGCGTGCCGATGTGAGGGAGAAACCTGGGGGGGGTGGCAGGTATCGGGAAAAGAGAAAAAAACCAAGAAAGCTCTACGTCACGTAGAACGACAAGGGAAAGGTACTGTTTGACCTGCGTTAAAAACTGAAAGGGGGCTCTGCCGCGATCTAGGGAATTCGAGTATATCGGGCGGAACGCCCGACACTGGAACTGATCTAACTGGGCCCGACGCTCTGGTCACGTGTGTCCTTCCGTCGGAAAAAAGTCCTCAGCAGGTAACCCCGGATGCCATACTTCTTCAAAAGGAGAAAAAAAAGCAGCAAGGGGGGGGGGGGAAGAAGGGTAGACGGCAATACTGCCGGTGTAAAGCCGCGCTCAAGAGTTGAATTTAGACAAAGTGGAAAAGAGAAGACTAAGTTCGCCAACCAGAGATAAAAAGTATCGGAGAAAGGAAAACGTCAGCGGGAGAAACCGGATCCAAGATTACTTCTGCATCGCGAAGGCGAATCGGCAAACGAAAGCAGCGTGGCGGCAAAGGGGGGGAGCGAGCATCGAAGAAAAAGCTGGGGAGCGGGAAAAAAGAAAGGCAAGCGCGCTCGGCGGCTAAACCTACGAGGCCGAGATCACTCTCGATAGGCCTAAGTCGAGGGCCCGGGGGGAATCAAAAGACTGTGGCCCGTCGTCTCGAAGGTGAAATGGGCCGCCGGGGGGGAAAGCAGTTCACCCAACAAACTACAAAAGTAGATAGGTCGGCTGGTAGCTGGCGCAAGAAGGGAGAAAACTTGTAAATAAGTCTACAAGATGTGGCGGCAAGGGTTGGAAGAAGCTTACGAGGTCGCGGACCGAAGAAGAGGAGACGACGAAACGCACGGCCAGGGAAAGGAAGGGAAATCAAAAGAACGCAAAGGCCGGCTCTTCCGCCACCGTCAAAGAAGAGAGGAAAAAAACCGAAGTTCGAGAAAAGACCAGGTCGTGGAAATCGACATCAAGCAAAGAGACACTCACTGAATAGGACCAAAGACTTCAACCTCAACAGGGGGGCAAGACGCAGTCTCTCTAAGGGCCGCGAGGAAGACTATCAAGTAATACAAAAAGAGCTCACACGCTTAACTGCAGCGAGTCACAAGGCCACCCAACCCCAAAAGGCACCTTCGAAAGACACCGGCAGTGCCGGGAGCAGACAAAAGAGAGAAACAAAGAAAAAAGGGTAACTCACGATCAAAAAGAGAAAGGGGGGAAAGAGAAGAAGACGACCGCCTAGAAGCCGCCTAAAAAGAGAAAAAGAAACGCGGGTCCTGGGGGTATCCTTTGCTCGGTCACCGACCCCGTCAGGCAGAAATCAAAAAAGCATGATGATAGATAACGGGTAACTTCATGCTTCCTAGGGGAATGTAAACTCTATTAGAGCGATCCAGATAAAAGAGAAGGAGTCGAAAAGCGGTCGATCCAAGAATAAAAAAATCCAGGAAAAAGGGGTTGGGACGCCGACGAGACAAGGTTCGACATAAAACGAGGTTTGCGAGAGCATGGTCCCGATCTGCTCCTCGTAGGAGCCGGAACTATCTCGGAGTCCTCTCTAGGACCTGGGAGAGGGGGGGGTTTGGGTGGGGGGCATATCTCTCAAAACAACACTTCTTAGTAAAGAGGAGAGGCCCTGCGCATCTGGGAAGAAGAAAGAACCGGAGTGCTTCTATTCAAATCTTAAAAAACCTGACTCCGCAACCGCTGGATAGTCTAACCTTGGGAGGAGAGTATCTCTCACCGCTATCGGGTTAGCAAAAAAGAAATACATGATTGAGGGAGCTAAAACGCTCTCGTACTCCTCGGAGGAGGGAGAGATATAGCGCTAAACTATAAGCCGCCGGACCGTCCCGTTCGACGGCCTTAACTGATGGCACGAATCGAAACCTGCGGACCGGGGTCGGCCGGCTGACGAGATCTACCGCTCAACCCGGAGAAAGCGGAAAAGCTGGGGATCGTGGTCGAGCCGAAGAAAAGGAAAAAAGGCTGAATTGAAGTAGAAACGCTATCGGCGGCTCGAAGGGCAGTAAACCGGGTCGGGATCTAGGCCGAGCGACTGCTGAAGAAAAATTCAAGTGCGGAGGACAGACGGTGAAACGGGGGAGGAAAAATCGCTAGATATGATCCGTAGCTGGCGAATGAGAAAAGGAATCGTAATCCTCGCCTGCTACCTGCGCGATAGCGAACGAGCAAGCCCGGGACTGTTAAAATTGAGGAAGAGACTACGTGATCTGGGGCGGCGCGGAAAAGGGAAGGAAACTCAAAAAAAAACAGGTACTCAAACTTGAGGGAGCTAAAAAAAGGGAATAAGTGCAAGAGCGCGCGCAAAATGCGATCGGCTGGGGGGGGGGAGGTAAAATGGGACGGTGAGTTCCGTTAAAAAAAAAGGGATTCTTCCACGGAAGGACCGCTCAAATAAATAGTGAAAGGAGAATGTACCGACACGCGGTAAAAAAGAAGGCCACATCAACGGCATCTTCGGAAACTGGACAACCAATTTTAAAAGGACCAACGTCAAGGATAGGACTCGTTGGGGGAGGGTACTGGGTTCGCAACGGGAAGTCTACAAAATTCTGGGATCGGGACCCACTCTGACACGTACCTGAACCCTTAGGGCAGAGATTATGAGTCGCGCAGTAAAGACGCAAAAATCGATGTTTCTCAGCAAGCGGCTCGTCTACATAGAGGAAGCTCTATGAAACAGCACGGCTGTTTCGAAGACTGCTAGAGTCAGGGCTGAGAGGACGAAAAAAGGAGAAAAAAGCAGACTTCATCAACAAAAGGCGGGGAAGAAATCGGCTTATCAAGAGAAAAGCTGCCGTTCCAACATCTACAAAGCGGAGGGGGCAAGAGCTTCTCTGCTCGCGGGTGGGACGAACCGCTGGGAGAACACACGGAGACGCGGGGGAGAGAAAGGAGCATAGGGGGTGAAATCTCTAAACGCTGTCTGAAGAGTACTAACTAGCTGCGCAACGACTTAAGGCATTACGGAGCGATGAACTGGAAGGACCTCAGGAAAACGCGATCCATAGAAAAAAACCCCAGGGTGATAGATCAAGACGGAAAGAGCCGGGCGTCAACGAAAGGGGGGGGACGACGCAAGCTAAAAGATCAAGAATATCTAACAGAAAAGAAAAACCACTGCCTTAGCAAGGAGAAAGCGGAGTCGCTTTCACAACGCGGGCGGAGTCGAAAAAGTCCGCCTCTCGAGCTGGGAAAGAGTCGTCGTGAACTAGGACCTTAACCAGGGGGAAAAGATCAATCGGACACCGTCCTCAAGAAAGAGCTACAAGATCCGAACGACTCCTATCAAGGCAACGTCTGGCTGACAGGTGGCAAAAGCCGGCGAGTCAAGCGCGTGGCGAATGCAGCCAGAAGCGAAAAAATGAGGCTCAAAAAACGTGGTGCAGAGAGGAACACGGGAAGCTGCTGGTGTGTCAATAGAGCGGCCGAATAAATAAAGGGCAGCAACTTCGGGAGTTCACAAACAAGCCAAGGGCGTGCAAACCCCTGAGTGGAAAGCATTAAACGCGCAAAACGAAAAGGCTGTACGTGAAGGACACGAAAATCAAATGCAAACCGCCAGCGACGAGAACGAAAGAGTAGGGGGAAGCCCCGACTGAGACTCGTTAATCCTTTCTAATGTCGAGGGGTCTTCCTGATAGGGGGGCGCAACTCAGAAAAAAGGAGGAAAACTTCTCCAGACTGATAAGGGAGGCAACCAGCACAAATCATTCGTCATTCCATATAGAGTAGGTTCTGGGCGGATCCGGGGTCACGATCAGTTCATTCTTGAAGAAGAACCCCACTCGAAAACCTGGGAATGATCGAGCGCCAAGAAAAAGGAGCCGGGAAAAGAGTCAACGAGGGAAAGAAACATGAGAAACCGATGGCTATCCTCGGGCAGAAGCGATTCAAAGAGAGAATCCAGATGGCAATGCGTCACAAAAGGAACGTTGGGAGGAGGGTGATGGACCCCAAAGCAGGTGAACGCAATCGTCGCTCCGAGCGGAGAGAGGGGACGGATAACTCATCCGAGGAAAAAAGAACGCCGCGCGACAAATAAAAGCACCGATATCAACTTCTATTAGGCGGTGCCGTTTAAAAGCGGAAAAAAGTCACCGAGGAGAAAAAAAGGTAATTCAGTGCCGGACAAGAAATAAAGGGAGGAAAGGGGACCCTGGAAGCCTAAACTCGTGTTGAAAAGAGAAAGAAAAAGAGTAAAAAAAGAGACTAAGGCCGTCGTAAGCAGGACAAACTGCTTCGGCTTCCTGGGGAAAGAAAGCCCCAATCGCTTAAGAAGTGGGGACCTCCCCTGAGAATGGAGGGGAAAAAAGAAAACAGAAAACTAAGGCTCTCAACACGCTGAGGGAAAGCGTCTTCGACGTCAGCTAACCGCAATCGGAGCGCAAAGCTCGTACGGAGGTATGCGGTCTCTATCAAACAACCAAGGGGGGGGGGGGGAAAGGGAGAAGATACTCCATCCCTCAGAAAGGGGGGCGCTTCGATGCGGTAAGGACCAAAGGAGCCGAAAGACGGTGGAAACATGTCACTCACATAGGGTTAGGGGGAGAGCGAAAACTTGGATACATGGAAGAATGGACTTCGCGATGGAAAACGGAAAAACCAGTCCTGTCAATGGAGGACGACGGCCACGGCGACATCGTTGTCAGGCCGAGTGAAAAAGATGAACCACGACTTTAAGAAAAAAAAAAGACCGTCTCCTAGGTACCAAACGGCCCGGGATTCCCAGTATCTGACGCGCTGTGAGGAACGGTTGCCGAGGGAAAGAAAGACCTCAACGTATCTAATCAGGTTTTTTAGTGGTCGCTCTGCTGGGATCAGCGTTCGGGGTGGAGGGAAGGCAAGCGGCGAGACGAGACTGTCCCAACTTGCGTGTGGGCTCCAAGGAAACACCGTTGTACGCTAGAGGGGCTCGGGGGGGGGACCATTGGCCAAGGGAAAAAGCATCTGGGAAGAAAAAGAGCGCCAGGATCTACCTGGTAAAAAGCCGGGTCGAGAAAAAAAAGTAGAGCTTCGAAGGGGGAGAGAAGAAAAGCTCGCTCTGTCAACATGCGTCTCTACGCTTTGACAGAGAGGAAAAAGGAATTTCAAGTCAACCCAAAAAGGGGCTCAGGAGTGCAGAAGACGGAGGGTGGGAGCTCGAGGAAAAGAACTAAGTCGACCTACAAGGGGGCAAAAAGAAGAAACCTCCGTTTTAAAGTGGTGACACCTTCTTTGGGGGGGGGCGGAAATATCCAGGTAAGAAGAAGCGGTCGGGCGTGACTTGCACGCGGGGAAGTTCTGGCTGACACCTTGGAGCAAGCGGGACTTAAAGGCCTGATTTGGGCAGGGGAAGAGCGGCTCTTACAAAAATGTTGTGTTAGAAGCCGAGACTTCGACCAGTCTTTCGGGTCGGCCGCGAGGCCATCACCAGCAGCTTGAAGGGGGCGGATCGAGCGCGACACCGGAAAAGTTCAGGAGGAAGGATGATAGGCACAACGCTGAGCATAAAGAGGGAAAAAAAAAAAAACGTGTCATGTGGGAAGGCGAGCCCGCAGATCTGTATCGAGCCGTCAGTTGGGAAGTGCCGATCGAGTTTCGAACCGGTAAAGGGGCGCAAAAGAACGAGACCAAAAAACTACGCGCCTGTGGATAAAGAAAAAAAGGGAAACCGGGAACAGAGAACAGGAGCTGCCGTGGTCTTCTCATGAAGCTGAAACTGGCCGGCGATCTTAGTGGCAACGCCGGTCGATTCAATCGTCCCGTCGACTCCGGACAGGAAGAAAGAAGAGCTTATCGAAACGGTGAAAAAGAAATCGAAGGGGGGGGGGGGTGAACTGACTTGATAAAAGAGCTGGCCGTCTGAATACGTCTTTCAATACGATCAGCGGCAAGTTAAAAGAAAACAGCGGACAGCGGACACGTGACAATCTTCCGGTGGGAGCAACTCCGCGTTAGACTTTTGGGACATCAAAACCGCGAGAGGACAGGCGCAAAAGGAGAAAAAGCCAATGAAGACAACTGCAGCAGGGGGGGGGGGGGGTCAGGTATGCAGCATTCACTCCTGACA
>Ga0179591_1269925_pt1 | contig 12876 bp, 18 predicted proteins | sample CZOMad2_1_08_16f_FD_182891 | JGI IMG/M metagenome (GOLD analysis project Ga0179591, IMG submission 182891) | Vadose zone soil fungal communities from Angelo Coast Range Reserve, California, USA - CZOMad2_1_08_16fungal (PacBio error correction) | ecosystem: Environmental > Terrestrial > Soil >...
AAGGGAAAACCGGGGACAGGGAAAAGAGAAAAGAGGCAATCAGGGTAGGTGTTTCCATTTCACCACGCAAAACTCAGCGCAGACAAAAAAGACAAAATGGCCTGTGAAGCACATCTTCAAAAAAAGGGGGGATCAGAAACAAAGAGTAAACAAAGCGAAGGGGAAGTAGGGCCACAAAGGAGGGTGTCATGTGGGGGCTTCAAAGGGAACAATTGGGGGGGAGCGGAAAAAAAACTTCGCAAGTCCAGAGGGGGATAGGGGGGGGGTCCCAAAAAATTCATTTTCGATAGATGCATCGCGGGGAAACATGAAAGGTGAGAATTGGGGGGGTTAAGGCAAACAAGCGAACGGAAAAAATTGGGAAAAAGTGGTGATCGGGGGATGGAGGGGACTAGGACGACACTCATACGAGGGGTCTGGAAAATGAATAGTAGGTTGGGGCGGACCTAGGAGTGGGGTAGAGTCTCGGGGGGTCAGCAGAACCGCCAACAATATCAAAAATGGGCAAGGGTGTCTTGCCATGAAAGGAGATCACATATAAAGCGGGGACAGAATTGCGCAGGAGCGAGCGCTTGAAAAAGTGAGCAAAAAGTTGGGGGATGATAAAAAAAAAACGGAGTAGGGGGCCAATGCAGTTTGTTTTGGGGGAAAATTTCAACGAAACCAAATAGAATAGGACATTTTATGAAGGGGGCAACAGTGGGAAACGCATGGCGGAATATCAGGGGGTGATGTTTTAACTTACCATAACAAAAAACACTCAAGGGAAAGCGAAAAAAGGAAATTGATTCAAAAAAGAAGATAAAAAACCAAAGAAAATGATCTTCGCCATATCCGGTGGAAATGAGAAAGAACGGGGAGTAGAAGCCGGAAACGAGGCGGGGACGTTTCCAGGGGGGGATCCCCAAGTGAAACCTTGAGGTTCCATTCCCTGGAAAAAAAAAGGGGGGGCGCCAAATTGGAAAAAAGTGGGTTTAATGGGGGGGAAGGGGACGGCTGCACCAAACCAAGCAATAAAGGGGGTGGTTTAAAACGTAGAGGGGGGTCCGAGGGGGACCAGGTGGTGGAGGGCATTTCCACCTCCATTTGGGGTACAATTCAAAGGAAAGAGACTCCAGGAAGTGATGAGTAAGGACGAAAGAACAGGTTGTTGAAAGGGGGGGACGACGTTGTGGTTTTTGTTGTGGAATCCCTTTTGTAAGGGAGGGCAGTTTCCCCAAAAGGTCGAGGGGGTGGGATTCAAATTTCTTCATGCTGTCCTTTTAGGACTGGGGAGGTGGGAAGGAAAGTGTATCCACCAACAGGGCGGAAGGGGGGGGGGAACGTTCCGGTCAAAACCCTCCAAAATTTTGAGAACACACTTGGCCCCAGTAAACAAGCCGTCAACCTGTACGTCTAAGTGGGTGTGTGGACTCCGAAAGGGAAAAAGGGAAGAGGGGGGAATAGAACGACTGTCAGAGGGGAAAAAAAAGACAAGCGGTGTGCTAGCCCGCTCAGTTCAATGCAGATTGTTCTTTGGTTGGTTGGCATGGAAAACAGGGGGTTATGGGGGGTCTGTTTGAAGGACTTTAAAACGTAATTTTGGGTTTGTGGAACAGGGGAGGGAGGATTGGACAAATAAGAGCTGGGGAAAGAGGTACCATCGTGCGATTCCTACTGACCTGGGCTCCAGACCAAGCAAAACAAACAAAAAAAAAAAACTGAAAGGGGAGGAGGGAAAAAAGAGAGAAGAGGAGATCAAGGAAGCGAACGGTGAAAATACGGGGAAGGATGGCAAAAAAGGGAAACAAAGGTAAAAAAAAAACGACGAATACCCTTTGTGGAAAAGGGGAAAAAAGGAAGGAACACGGAAGCGGCTAGACAAAGAGTACGAAAAAGGGGAGCTCGGGGATAGCCACAGCGGAAATTCTCAAGGAAAAAACGAAGGACAATCGATTGAGAATGGGCCTTTTTTCCGGATGGGGGGGTGAGAAAAAGGGGGGGGGAAAAAAGGGCCGTCGACGAGAAACATGGGTACGCGGTGGAAAACAGGGACACCGGCTCAGAAAGTCACTGGGTGAAAGGAATGAATCACTCTACTCAAACGCTCGCATTTTCTAAAAAAAAAAAGACCAAAAAGGAGAACCAAGTCAAAACGTCGTTGTCTGTCAGGACTTGAATCGTCCTGATAGGACATCACGTCAAAGGTTGTTAAGATCCAAGTGGGAATTGGTATTAGAATGGGAGGAGATAAAGACCGACAGTCTGAAGAACACCAGGGGGGGGTGTTGAAATCAAGACAGGACCAACAACCTGGGGTGTTTGTGGCATACACTTTTCATAAATTGAAAAGGGGGGCAGGACTGGGGGAGCACGGAAATCGGAATAGCCATTCCCAAAAAAAATGGTCTACACACGGCAACAGAAAGGAAAGAGAAAAACAACAGAGGGAGCCGTGGCAAGGAGCGGTCGTGGGTGAGGAAAAATCGGGGGACCAGGGTTTCCGACCTTTGGGGGGAGGTCCCCCGGTGGGTCAGGTCAGAAAAACAAACAGAGGGAGCCATGCAGGGAAAATTAAAAAACAAGCCATGGCCTATTGGGAGGTTTTGACGGACCGGAAAAACAAAAAACAAACTGCCAGACAATATCAATGTCCGTGCCGGTCAAGTCAACGGGGCTCACCGGGCGAAAGAGCGAGACGAGGACGAAACAGGCTTTTCTGGGACACGGGGGTAGGGGGAAGAACGAAAGGAAACACACCCAGTGAGGGGGGTGGGTTTTGGAGTGCCGGAAAAAAGGAGATGGGTAAACGGCAAAAACAAGACTAAAATAGCACAACCTATACTAATAAGGGGGGGTAAGAACAGACTGTCCCGCTCAAGTTCAGATTTCCATCGGAAACAAGGGGGGTAAAATTGGGGGAAAAGGAAGGAAGGTGCGAACAACCGGACAATCGAAAAAATGGGGGTACCAATCTAAGAAAGTTAAGAGCGACCTTAGGACCTTGAACCCTGACCACTGCGAGGTTTGGGACAAAACTTAAAAAACAGTTGGAAAAAAAAAAAAAAGAACTTGGAATATCTGGAAACAAGAGGTTGGGACTTTACTCTTAGTCGGAACCGGAAATAGAGGGGAGGATGGAAACGGAAGGAAAGGGAATCTGGGGGGTGATGAGCGGTCAGGGAAAAGAACCAGGAAGGAAAGGTAAGTGACACTTACCGACCTCAGGTAATGCGTTTGCAAAAATTGGGGAAAAAAAGGGGGAAAGGGGAATGGAGAGAGGACTCAAACAAAACGCGGGGGAGGAAAAAAAGGAGAGGGGAAAGAACAATCGCACACTGTTAATTTTGGAACCGGGAAAATCGCAGAGGGAAGGGGAAGTCAAAAAAAAAGGAAGCGAGATAAAGACAATCAGAAGAAAAAAAAATAAAGGAATTCACGCCTAAAAGAAATAAGGGAGGGGAAGAGAGATTAAAACGACGGGGGTCCACATGGAAGGTACAGGTGGCTGGAAACACTGGGGTGTGGAAGTGAAACATCAAAAAAAAGCGGGGGCAAGAGGGTTAAAAGAGGGATCTGCTATGCTACGACTTTCGTGACAAAACAAGATGTGGATATTTTGGGGGGGAGGTGAACGAAACAAGCAATCATTCACAAATGAACAACTTGGGGCGCGATGGGATGGAAAGCCCTGAAGGGAGAGGGGTGACAACGAGGGGCCGAAAGGTATTTATGAATATGGTTGAGTGAATCTCGGAGGGGACCATCGGGATGGAAGGAAGTAGACAAAAACAAAAAATAGAAAAGGGCTGTGGCATACTCGTTAGGTCCAGCCGAAAATACTTGAAAAAGAATGTGGAAAAAACGAAGGCACTTGATGAGAAACAAAAAAAAAGTGGGGGGGGGGGAGTAGAAGTAATTTTATGGAAAGGCCAGTGTGTGGGGTGGGAGATGTGTGGAAGTCAAAAGGAATCTTGGGGGAAAATTGCGGCTTCGGAAAAAAGCAGTTCACGAATGAGGAAAGAGAGGTGCTAATGGGAGAAAAAGAACATTACCGATGGAAAGAAGGATTCAGAAAAAGAGACAAACCAAAAAAAGAAAAAGGTTGGACAGAAAAAAACTGGAAAATCTAAGATATAGTTATTGCCGGGAGGGGGAGGGGGAAAACCGAAGCGGAACGAAAAGTAAAAAGTGGGCCCAGTGGAAAAAAAAAAGGGAAGGAAATGTGGGGAACAAAGGTGCTACACCATTGGGGGAAAAAAAAAACTGGTGTGTGGGGTCCTTCGGAAGCCCGTTGCAAACGGCAAAAGATGGGTGGAAGGGGGCGGCATTGGTTTCAAACTGCCATGAAAATCAACATTTCAAGGGGGCGGCAGAAAGGAAAAAGGCAAGTGTCAGTGCAAAAATACCAAGTAACTTAGGGGAATGACAAAGAAAGGGGGTGGGGGGGAATTTCACTGGGGGGGGGGGGGGGCAGTGTTGGGGGGGGGAGACGGCCTTCCGATTTTCGTGGTCACCTCTAGGATTGAAAAGGGTCATTCGTTCCACAAACATTGGAAAGGGGGGGGCCGAGAGGGGGGGGGGACAGGAGGGGGTATCACCCACCACTCTGAAACCTGGTAGAGAATTAAATCCAACAACGGTGAAAATCAAAATGGTGTTCCAACCAGAGCGGTCAAAGAAAATGGGGAAAGTAGGAGTATGTAACCTAGGGAGTTGTTTCCCAAGGATGGGGAGAAAGCTGTTCCAAGGAAACAAAAAAAAAAACTCGTGGGCAAGGTCTCTTGTCCGAACCTCATTGAAATCAAATTCAGATCGTGTCTGCAAAAAGGGGATTTTCAGTCAGTCACGGAGTAGGGGAATCAGGGTTCAGAGATTTGCCATAGTAGAGAAACGTGCCCCTTGGTAAGTGACGAAGTAAAAAAAAAAAAAAAAAAAAACTTGATCCCAAGGATAGACGAAAAAAAAAACAAAGAGGGAGGAAAAAATAGGATGAGAGAAAAAGGAGTCGAAACGAGTAGCCATATTCAGCTACAGAAATATCCGTTGGGAACCATGTAGAAAAATACGGCGAAGGAGGGGGGTGGGGGGGAGAAAAACAAGGATGCCTGAAAAAGATAACAAGAGACAGCAGAGGAAGACCCAAGAATTCGTAATAGAACTATAACATCGGAGAGAGGAAAAGGTGGACGCTCATGGGGGGAAAAAGGTTTGATACGGGTGAGCACAGGACGACGACAAGTCGCGGGGGGGTGGAAAACAACTGTGCGTAACCCCATGCACAAGACACGTAAGAGGGGGGAATCAAACTAGACTGAAACAGAAGGAAGGAAATGTCTCAACAAAAACAAAAGCCCAACAGAAAAAAAGGTCAAAGTTTCGTGGTGGGCGTCAATAAAGAAGACCTGAATGGGGGGTAAATCACCCTTGCCTTTTAGGAGCAAATTGAGGGTGAAAGTATAATGTCGCACACCCACTTTACACCAATTGAACTGTTTGGAAGCAAGTCAGAAGGGGAACAAAACCTGGGGTTGGTCAAGTGCAAAAGTACGGGGGGGGGGATGTGGTACGGGGGCGAAATGGGTTCGGGGGGAGGGGTACGGGTGGGGTACTTCGAGGACTGGGGAAACTCCGGGGGGGGGTGCGGGTGCCGAATTATTGTCCCGAATGGATCAAACTAAACTGATCGGGGACCTTTCTTGGGTTTTTGTATATGCAGTTGGACATCACAGGTCGTTTTCACTCCCGTTGGGGTAAGTTTGGGCGAAAAGGAGAAAGAAGAGGGAAGCCAGGCGTGAAAAGGGACGACAAAACATCAATGGCCCTCGGTCAAACTTTGCTTCCGGAACAAATCACACAAAAAAAACAAAATGCACATGACCTAGAAGGGACCAGTCTGAAGTCCAAGGGGCCAGTGGTAACTCAAGCCGCCTCACTGCGACATCTGGAAGGGGTTAGGAAGGGATCCGACGAAAAAAAATTCAGAAAACCAGCCCTGATATGGAGAATTGGGCAATAAAGTAGAAATCCAGAAGCATTAGACATCCCACCTAGATAAGACTGGACCCACTCGGGGTGAAAGGGACAAGATCGTCAGGGGGATTAATGGACAAGAGGAAGACCAAGTGATTGGAAGGAGCACGTGCCAGAACGGGGACAACCGGGACCCACAAACACATATCACGACTTCCAGCAGATCGAAAAAATGAAAGATGGACCGGAACCTCTCAAACTGGCGAGTGAGGGGTGGCCAAAAAGAAAAAGGCACAGAAGAAAGAAATGGGGTTGACTCGGGACAATCGATTTGGGGTACTCCTGATGTCGGAAGGGAAGGAAAAGATGAGGAGATGGAAGACGAAAAAAAGTAATCTAATGCTGGGGCTGAGACGGGAAGTTTATGACTCAAATTAAAAAAAAAAACAGACGTGGCCGAGGAAGGACAGGGGGAAAAAACGGGGGACAAAATTATGCGTGACCTCTAAAAACAACCCCCCACGAAGTTATTAGGCCCAGTCCGAGAATCAAATCGAAACCTGTTGGGGGGGAAAAAGTGGAAAATCGAACTGGGAAGTAAGGCACTAAATGCAAGAGGAACCATTCTGCACCGGCCGTGGGGTCCAGACCGTCTTCCATTATCATTCCGTTCATCAAGGGGGGAAAACAAACGACTGGACGAAAAAAGGGGAGGGTCTTTCCTGCAAAGGGGGGGGGGGGATAAAAAACGCGCGGCAGGGTAAAGACAGCGCGGTATGGGGCGATCGAACTTGAGGGAGAGTGGGAAAAAAACAGTGTGGAAGGAGGGGGGTGGGAAGTTTTGTCGACAAGCATGAACGTCCACAAATGGGAACACAATGCTCAGCGTTGGGGGGAAATAAAGACAAAAAAAAAAAACTGGAGGCCCGCTCGAGGCAGGGCCACCATTTATTATGGTGGTTGAGTCTATTGGGAGCACTGCGGGGCAGGTCAATTCCGCACATAGAGGTGGGTGGCTGTGTCTTGGGAAGGAAGGAATGAAAAAAAAAAAAAGAACGACATAATACGTGAACAGGAAAGTCGGCAAAGAGCGCTCTGGGGCAGCACGTTGAGTGAGAACGTTAAAGAGGAGGGGGGGTCCAAAAACAGGCAAAGGGGGGTTTGGGAGGAGTTGAAGGGGGAAGCAAAAAGACCAGAAGAAAGTTTGATGCTCGTCCAAAACAGGAAGGTGGGATCATCTTGGAATTGATAAGGGGAAGAAAATGACAAAAGAACCCAAAGTACACGAGCGGAAATTACCCTAAAACGGCCTCTGCCGGGTGGTGTTTGTTGCAAGAAAAAAACAGAGGGAATATAATCACGGCCGTGACATTGTGTGGGAAAAGAAAACTAACCTGAAAAAAGTGGTCCCGTGGACCAAAGTCCTGAACCGGTACTGGCCAGGGGGAAAGAAAAAAGGCCAACCTGTAAACCATTGTGGGTTGTGAGGTTCACCGCAAAGTTGCACGACTCCACACCAATTTGGGGGGGGGGTCATGATAGTGGTAGGTGGGGGGGAGCAAGGTTGAGGAAATACATTTCAGCCCACAATTGCTTCTCATAAAAAAGGACAGGTGATGGCAACTCAGGACTGAGGGGAATACCAAGACCAGGTTGGAATGGGGGGGAAAGACGGGGTTGGCCTGGGTTTGTGGGGGAGAACTTCCGTCGCGTAAACCGTCAAAATGTGGGGGTCAAAGGTCATTCTTGAGTTTGCTGGATCATAAGGGGTTTACGCAAAACCTGACCAACCCCCGTCTCACCTGTTGGGAAAAGGTGAAAAAAGTCGAATAACCTTTGACCACCCTGGGGGTCAACCTAAAGCGTTCAAGCAGGGGGGGAAGAAATACGAAAAAAGGCTCATGGTGGAAAGGGGAACCCTTGGATAATTTTGGTGTCCGCGGGTGAGCCTACAAGGGAGGGAGTTCCCAGGAGGGGGGGGAGATTGTCACAGAGACGCTGTCAAAAAAGGTGGACATAAGGACAAGACATGTTTGAAAAACCAACAGTCGAAAAGGGGTTGTGGTTTTCTAAAAAGATCGAGCCAAAAAGAAGATCTGTACGGAGGGAGGGGGAACAAGGACGTGACGACTGGGAAAAGGGATACGAAAACCAAGACTTCACAAAAAAACTGAGGTGATTGGGAAAAGAGAGGAGAGGGGAGAGAGGGGGAGAAAGAAAGTAGCCAGAATACAGGTAGGGGACCAAATCGAACGGGGTTCAGAAAAAGGAAAGAAACGGGTTTGTAAGAACATAAAACGGAAATGCCAATAAGGAGGCTGGGCACAAGAGGAAGAAAAGGAGAGTTGCGCCAAAAGAGATAAAAAAAAACTAAAAGCAAGTAATAGAAAAAGGGGGTACAGTGGGGTAAACTCGAGGGTGGGACAAAACGGGGGAAGGACAAGGGTATTGCCAGGGGACTGAAAGGGACGCAGAAACGGGGGAATCGTGAAACAATGCTCAGCAATCACTGTAAACTTAATGAATTGGGGAATGCACCTAGACGAAAAAGGAAGGAGGGGGGAAGGTTTCCAACAAAAACCCCAAACAAAAAAATAAAGTAGGGTGGGTATCTTAAGGAAATCCAGTCTGTGAAAAAAATCAAGTCACTTTTTGAGGGAGCAAAAAGGGGGGGGGAAAGGGGAAAATTATTAGGAAATGGGGGAAAGGCACGAAAAAAAAACTACCCCTACTAACAAAAAACAAATGCAACGTGGGCAAGTCAACGAGGAAACAACCGGGGGGGGGGGTGGTGTCTCAAGGGGGCACCTTAAAATTTAAAGAAAAAAAGGGTACCTGACGGGTGATGAACAAACGTACGCTGAAAAAAGTTAAGCGGTTCTTTGCACCGCAAGGGGAAAATAAGAGATTATATAAAAACGGCTTCTGGCGGTTGCTGTTTTGGGTTTGTAAGTGATCAAAATGGCCCCAGGGAAGGAGTTACTGAGGTCAAGTTTGAGGTAAACAAAAATATATCCCAAGCAGAATTGGAGACAAGGGAGAAAAAACGGACGAGCATTCAATGGCAAATATTAAAAAAATTTTGAGGTTCAGGGAAAAAAGCCGACAAAAAAGACACCACTGACCTATACAGTAAAATTCATCATACCCAAGCGAACAGACAAACATGGGATGCTCACAGGCAAAAAGTCGAACCTGCGGAAAGGGACTGGGAAAAGGGGGTGGGGGAAAGGAGGGGAAAAAGCAGAAGGCAAAGAAACAAAAACCAGTGAAAGGGGGGTGGCGGATGGGGGTTGCCGGGAGCGGGGCTCACCGCCAAGAGAAAACAGAAAGAGTAAGGACGCCGAGAGGGTCAGAAGGAAACAGGGATTACCCAAGAAGAAGAGAACATGGTTTGGAAAAGTGTGAGGGTGGGTGGGAAAACTTCCCCAAGAACCTTCCAAAAAATCTCACACATAAGGGGTGGGAACGAAAAACAGGAACAAGAGGGAATCATACCGAGGTCCTGGTAAAAAAACCACGGGGCTAGGTAAAAAAAGGAACAACCAAGGGGCCAGAAGAAAGAAATGGGGGGGGTACGGCAATGGGGTCCTGGAAAAAGGGGGTTTAAAGAATGATTATGGTAACAATTAGAGTATGGGACGTGATTACAAAATCACTTGTGATGTGAGAAGGAGGGTCGGAGAGAGAGAAGGGTTCCATGGGGTGGAAATCAATGAAAAGCAAAAAAGTCTCGGTCAAAACATTTGTGGGGGGCAACAGGTGGGAATGGAAAAAAAAATGAGAGCTCAACAACAGAACTGAGGAGCATAAGGACGATCAAGAAACCTGTTTGACATGGTTAACGAGAATCGAATATGAGTGAGTAATGAACCGGAACCGTCCTCTGGACTGCAAGCAAGCCTAATCAAAGAAACCTTGTTCCCTACGAAGCAAAAACCGCGAAAGTCCATAATTAGTGAAAAAAACAGAGTAAAAAAAAACATGCTAAAAGTGTTGAAGTTGTCTGGGGACGGGTCTGGCAACTTTTTTGGGAAAGACTCGCAGCCCGGGGGGTCGGGGGGGGGGGAAAAAGGGGGGGAAAGCTCTATGTCGATTCTGGCCCGGACTTCCAGAGGGGGAAACATTGTGGGGGGGAATTAGTTCGGACGCTCAACTTCACAAATGAACAACGGTGGTTCGAGGGGAAAAGGGGGGGAAAAGCCCTGACTTCGGGAACAAAGAAAAAAAAAAGTGGTCCAAAATTGTGGATGTTCAGTAGGAACTCGGATTTGAGCCCCAGACTCACGTGCAGGAGGCAGGAAAAAAAAAAAAAATATCACTGGGAAAACGTTGGCCAAAAAAAAATGCGGTTAAGGATCACTCTGGATGAAACAAGTTCGATATAGCTGGGGACCGGTTTGTATGAAAAAGAACGGAAATGGAGGGCAGAGGTGTTTGTCGGGGGAAAACCGCAAATAGAAAAAAATTAGAAAAAAAAACGTCAACTTGGGTGGTCACGACAAGGGGGCTAAGATCTGGAATAATTTGTTAAAACGGACAAAAAAAAATATCAAAACCTGGAAGACTCCAGAAAATGAAACAAAGGGGGACTTCAGCTCTTGCAAATCCAGCTGGAAAGAGAAAATAGGAAGGGGAAACATTGTCGGAGAACGGGGACACAAAGTAAAATTTTCCAGTTTGGATAACAAAGGAAGGAAACATTACGGGAAAGGAAGCCGAAAGGTGCAAAATGGGAAAAGTTGTGTTGTAACGTGCAAAGCTTTTACACACGCAACATATGGGGGCGGGTAGATTGGTGGGCAACGGGGGAAAACAAAAAAAGAGAATGCCACGTGGGGATACATAAAAAAGGACCGGGAGGTCAAGACTCAAGCCTGAGAAATTGAAACGCAAAACAAACGTTTTGGACTTGGTACTAAAGTTGTTGGCTGTTTTTGGTGGGGGGGGGGGAAAAAGAAACAAACTGAACTCGAAGGACAGTTTGGGTCAATCCAGGTGCTTCTGAAGGGTCAGTGGTAGTTTGGGACGTTTTTAACCACAAGGGGTCACCACCGAGAAACGGGGGGAAAGAAGATCCAAAAATAAAAAAAATGTGAAACCCACACAGAAAAAAAGAAACTGGTAAAGCTAATAAGTGGTAAACGCGGAGAAAAAAAGAGTTGAATGGGACTCGGGGGGCGAATCAAGGAGAAGGTGCTCGGGGCGGTCAGTTGGGTAGGCCAGCTTCAGGGAACCTTACCTACGTGGAGGCCCAAATTTGACGTTGACTGCGCGTTGAGGGTCTGGCTTCACGAGGGTATGTGGTTGTTGGAGGAAAAAAAGGTAGAGGGGTCACGAAAATAGACGGATTACTTCTGGCGGGGTGGGGGGGGGGGGGGGGGGCAAGGGAAAGTGAGTACTCGGGACATAAAAAAAACAAAGGGGGAGGAGGGGAGAGTAGGGAGGAAAAAAAGAGGGAAAGCCATAACGTTTTACAGATGATAAAAGAGAAGGGAAAAAACCAGTAGAAAATCAAAACAAAACTTTTTTGTCTAAAGGGAGGAGCTGAGATAAACAATCTGTAAACGTCAACAAGTAGGGTGTATAGACAAACGGGGAAATGGAAGGGTTGGGAAAAGGCCAGAACGTTAAAGAGCTTATAAGCACTCTCAGGGGGGGAAAACGGGGGGAGTTAGCGCTCCTACAAAACGCGTTCTACCCAGGGGGGCGTAAACCATGCTCACAGAAAAAAAGAAAGGAACAAACTAATTAATTTGATAAACATGAAAAACTAAGAGAAGTCCCAACACACACACGTATCCAATGGAACACCTTTCGTGGACCTTCAGGAAAGGGAAAGCAGGGGAATTGACAGTGAACCTTTTTTAGAGAATTGAAGGGAGTATTGTACCCTGGCCTCAAAAAAAACCCCATCACGCAACAAGCCGACGGGAAACAAAAAGTTAAGTGTGGCAATGGGTAAAACAAACAACAAAAAGGGGGTGGTTTTGGTTTTCAAGGGAAAAACAGGTCAGGAAGGGGGGGAAAGAAGAAACAGGGGGGGGGGAGGCTTTGGATCCACGACGGTCGCACAACGTACCGTCAAGTGGCCCCTAATGTCGACCGGGGGGAAAAGATGATATTCCGTGGCTAAAAAAGGGGGAAAAGAGGTTTCTTGTTGGTAAAACAAAATACATGTTCCCGTGAAGAAGGGACGGAGGGTCTTTGATTCGTATTTAGAAACATTAAAATCGTCAACGAAAGAGCAAGAACTGGGCCCGAGGGAGAGTGACTCCGAATCCGGAAAACACGGGGAAAAAATGACCGGAATATCCTTGGGACCGGGAACAGGCTTGACATAAAAAAGAGGCAAAGACTCATAGCAAAAAAAAAGTCTGGGCTCCGGCTGTCACGTATGGAAAGGAGGATGAGGAAGGTCAAAAGAAAAACCTAGGTGGGGGGTGCGAAGGGTGCCTGAGCGAAAGTGCTTACACTCCGTAGATCGGACCATGACCCCAAACCTAGAGAATGAAATGGGGAAGAAAAAAAAGTGTCCCAGAAGTTGGATTCAAAACAATCGAGAAACAGTAGACAGAGAAACCCATGGTTTGGGGAAAAAATGTGTACGGGAACTTAAAATTGGTCCAATCCCTCTCATATTTCACTCAAAAAAAAAGAGCATTACGTAGATGTCCCTCAGAACGCGACAACCCGCTTGCAGGGGGTCCCTTCAAAAACAAAAAAAAAGGGGGGGGCCAAAAAGAAAGACATGTTGACTACTGATTGTCACAGCTAAGTAACGAATGAGGGGGACGGGAGGGTCAAAGGCTTGGGGGATTGGAGGGCTGGGAGGAAGAGGAGACGATGGGGAAGGGGTAAGGACTCAACTTGAAAAAATTGCCAAAAGATTCCAGGGGGGAGGGGGAAAACAGGTTTTTAAAA
>Ga0179591_1239050_pt1 | contig 12875 bp, 17 predicted proteins | sample CZOMad2_1_08_16f_FD_182891 | JGI IMG/M metagenome (GOLD analysis project Ga0179591, IMG submission 182891) | Vadose zone soil fungal communities from Angelo Coast Range Reserve, California, USA - CZOMad2_1_08_16fungal (PacBio error correction) | ecosystem: Environmental > Terrestrial > Soil >...
GCCGTGACTATCTTCTCCGCAGCGATTGAAGACTAGAGGCCCTTCACTCTGAGCGCTACAGATAGAAAAGGAGGCAAGTGGAGTTTGATACAGTTACGGAAAAAAGATGTTTTAAAGTGATCACAATACAACTAGCATGAAAACAGAAGCCACATCACGCATGGGGGGCCGAGCATGGGGGAGGAAATTCCACTTTCTTTCAATTATCCCTTCAGCATGAAAGAATGAAAGAACACAGCACAGGCCTACAAATCTTTCCCCTGCAGGAGAAAAAGTTGGGGGGGGAAGAGGATGCGTTGGGGAGGAATTCTTTTCGTATACCGGCGCGGGTCAAAAGGAACACGATTGGAAAGAACTTGCATCCATTCATTCACGAAAAAGAGCGGGCAGGAGGTTTCTAGCGATTTTGCCTCAAGCAAGAAAGCCCTAGATCGCACAGATGTTGGGGCTCCCAATCACAAGAGGGAAGAAAAAAAGGCCTTGCAAGCCAAAAGGGTGCTAAACCTGCTGGGTACGGGGGCGCGAAACTCCCCGGCCTTAACCGGTAAACAGCGCCTGCGGCGAGAAAAACGTGGGGGCGGTTTGTGCGACCTCATTTTCGGGAGTGGTCAAACTAGAAAAAGGGAGGAGCGAACTACAAAAAAAAGGGTTTAAAAAACGGCGGACTCAGGGGTATGGCACCATTCAAAAAAGACTGTTGACCGAAGTGGTTCCAATGGTAAAACCAAAAAGACCAGCAGACGAGAACAACCAGATGAAAAGGCACCCAAGGCCGTGCCGAAAATGGGTCATGGGCACGATCAACTCATGACAAACTAGATTTTCGAAAACAGTTCACGAAAGCGTCCGACGTGATCTTGGGCTGAAGGTATTTCAGGGCAGAGAATAAATCGCGGTTGTAGCAATCGTCCGCAAGTTCGCGGTGGCGAGGGCGACAAAACGATAACAAGCTGCGGCGGAGTAGATGATGGCCTTCGAGCGGCCTCTAAAGCCCCAAGCGCTTTTCCAAGTATTGCATAACGGAGAGCCCCTAACAGAGGAACACGCCAAAAGTATAGTCGCGCTGGAAAGGCAGCATGCCGATTGACTCCGAGGGTGAGGAGTAGAACGCCTTCTACTCGTGCAGAGCAAAAACGTGTAACTTATTTTTTTGGTTGGCGGCGAAAGATTGCTGTTTGCAGGGTTGTCCATCAGCCAAGCAGATCAACATGAAAATTTCGATGATCTAGCAAAAAAAAAAGGGAGAGAAAGAGATAAAGGATATAGAAAAGCGAAGAGCTGGCAAGCTGCCGGATGAAACGATACACACATCGACAAAACCAGAGGGGACGGAAAGTTGGGGGATAAAGAAATCAAAACCGCCGTTGATTACTACACAATCATCGGGTGCATGCTCAAAGAGATCAAAAGTACATTCATAAGCCGTCATCGGGGAGGTTTTTCGATGTTTAAGGCGCGGCAGATTGCCACGTTTAAGCGGAAAGGAGAGGCTTGTAGGTCAGCCGCCTCGAGATGCCGATCATCGCGTAAACACGCAAACAGGAAGTGCGCAAAAGGAACGGGAGACCGAGGAAAGGGAGGGAGTTGGCTCCAAGCGGAACTAAGTGCCATGCAGCCGGAATAATGGCACAGGGACAGCATTCTAAGCAAAAACGCGAGCCGAGAACATTGCGAAACCTGCTTATGATTAACCGAACCCCGGGGGGCTGGATGGGAAGGTGAAAAAATTTCAGGGCTGGGGGTGAGGGCAGAGGCAGGTCAAAAGTTGACCAGGATACCACTTCCGTAACCATAAAAAAAGGAAAAAGGGAAAAAGAAAGACTGCGCGAAGGGAAAAATGGAATCTTCGCATACATGCAAAAAGGTTCCTATACAAAAAGCCGAAAGAGGGCGGCAACATGGAAAAAGCAGGGCCTGAGAGGGTAAGGCCGGGATGCCTAACGGGGTCGAAGCAAAGTGAGCGCAGTCTTGGCGGATGTCATGGGGGTGTCGTCCCACCGGTGGGGTGACCCAAAGGGGAGGGGAGAGAAAAAACGGGAGAAGGTGAAATGCAAAAGAGAAGAACCTCGCGCGAATGAAAGAATATGCCTGGCTTGAAAAACTCGGGGCTACAGAGGGAGGGATTGGGGGAGAAGAGCAGGGATAGAAAAAAAGAAAAAACTACTCATAACCCGCTTGCCAACCCGGAGATTCATCGTTCAAGAGCGGTCAGGTTATGCGAGCCTACCGAGCGGAAGATGAAGGGAGAGAAGCAAAGAAAAGGTCAAAACAAAAAAACAATGCGGAATGTGGTTGCCGTGGCGTGATAACAATTACAACCCCTTTAGCTTAGGCGGCAACTGAAAAAAAAAAGGAAAAGAAAGGGGTATAAGAATGCGGAATCGGTCGATCGGCGATAACACCTGCTGGGGAAAGTCGTCCTATAAAAACACCCTACCGCATTTTGCTGGAGAAAAAGCCAGGGGGAAGAAAAATTCTAGACCCAGAAAAAACCAATTATGCAAAAATTCTAGCGGTTGAGGAAGTCGAAAAAACCCAAAGGGGATCTGCGCCCACGCGCCGTATGGAAAAGGAGAATAAATTGAAAAAAGACCGCTTTGAAGAAAAGGAACCCACCAAAAGGTGGATTGAAAAAGAAACAGCGCCAGAACATAAAAGGGCAACCAAAGACCAACTTTTTGGGGGCCCATAAGAAAACCAAAAGAAAACGCGGAGGCACAGGCGTGTGAAGGAAATTCGATTGCCGACTGTTAATTCTGGGCAGTCTTACATAGTCTCCACTGGACAGGGGTGGGGACTCAAGGGAAGCGCGTGGCAGAACCAAAATGGAAAAGGATTCACCGGAAAGTCCCTACTAAAAAAGGGGGTGAGTCCCGGAAGAAACATCAAAGAAAGGAGAAAAAAGGGGGAGGAGACGGCGAAATATCCTGCTGCATGACCAGGAATCGCGCGGAATACTCTGACAAATGGCAAAAAAGAGTGATCAAAAAGACAAAAAAGGGGGAGTAATGTAAAGGGGTGAGAACCTGCGCGAACGAAACGTGAAAAAACGAAAAAAAAAAAAAAAGAAAAAAAAAAAAACTCGGAACTGGATCAAAACGGGAAAAGCCAAGGGTGGCCCCTCAAGAAAATGCGAAGTGAATTTTAAGGAAGTACCCCAAAGGACAATGGGGGGAAATCAAACGAGGAACCAAATGGCAAAAAAGAAAAACGATGGAAATGGAAGCCAGCCTGAAATGGACCAATCGGCGAATGAAGAAGGAGAAAGAAAGGGGGGAACGTGTTAAAAAAAAAAAAGGGCAAGAGGAAGAACCAATAGTCAAAAACAAATACGATTCCTACACAGATGTGTAGACCAATCAATTGGAGGGAAAGGAACATGCATAAGAAAAAAAAAATCAAAGCAAATCGAAAAGCTACTGCCAAGAGGTACAAAACCTTTGGAAACGGCTCTTAAACCCTCATTACGTTTAGTGGGGGCGGAAGAAGCTACGACATGTAACAAGAGGAAAAAGAAAGAAGACCAGGCGAAAAAAAAAAAGGGAGGGCCAAGGGCTGACCAACTCCTGACTCAGAAAGCGAAAACCAGGGGGATTGCACTACGGGAAGGGAACACCCTCATATTAAGTCAACTCACGGAGAAACTGCAAAAAGGCTTGTGGGGGAAAATCGCGCAGTACAAGGAAAGCAAAAAAAACGCCACCTAAGAAATGAAAAAACAAGGGAGGCACAATCAACTCCGGGAAGGCCATGGAAAAAACAGGGGGAGCGTGGAACAAGCGGCTTCGGTGTGGGCGCGATACTCATGATTCCCAAAACCCAAAACACCCCCACAAAAAAAACCCGAAGGGGGCAGGGAAGAGTTCCGACGAGTGGTGAAATGTCGCATTTCACCCAGAAACGTCCAGGATAATTAAAGCCGACTGGAGAGTAATTTTCGGGAAGTTTTTGGCCGTGCCCTCAACTGCAAAAACTGAGGAGGAAGGATGGAGGAACTGGAAAAGGTAGGAAAACCTCTGTTGGACGTGGGGGGGGGGGGAGGGGATAAGGGGGGTCTCTTGGCGGAAAAAAACGAGGAAACCCCAACCGGATGCGGCATTCTGAAAAGGAAGAGCAATTGGGGAAGGTATAAAAAGAGACTCAAAAAAAAAAAAAACAACAGGGAGAGGAAAAACTGAAAAAAAGAGGGGAAGGACGGAATCACGTCGAACCCGCCACCAGGGCGATCAGGAAGGACGACAAAAAAAAAAAGGAGAGAAAGAAGAGATCCAAGAGAAAAAAAGGGTTGCAACTACATTGAAAGGCAAGAAGGGGGGGCCGCCGCAAGCGCACACCGGGATTGACGGGTCGCCGCAGAGGGGATTAAATAAATTGGGGATAAGAAAAAAACATGGTACGAAAGGGGGGAAGAGGGCGGGAAATCCAGGGGGGGGGGTTTCCGACAAAAAGCGTGATAACCAAAAAAGAAACCGGGGAGGGTGAATCACCTGTTGTTAATGACTCTAAGGTGAAAATGGGGGGAAAATTGAAAAACAGAAGGGGAAACCACCTTCAGAAAATCACAGCGGAAGGGGGAAGGCAGACCTGGACGGGGCTGGGGGGAGCGAAACACCTTTCACAAAACTGCACAGGAAGGAGACTTAGACAGGTCTGATCGCACTAAGAAGAAGAGGGATGACCACCAAATCTCCATAATAAGAGAGAGTGGGTTTGACAAAAAGGAAAAAACCCGCTAGATGGGCGCGAAAGGATGGGAGGGTTGGGGCCTTAATTTACGCGCGAAAAACGAAAAACGAAGTGAGAAAAGGGGTAAGGGGAGAAGGTGAGATAGCTATTGGAAAACACGGGAGTAGGGGGTGACGTGCAATCTGAAGAGCCACTCAAAGCTTCCGGTGTTTGGGGAAGAAGGGGAGAAAGTGGGGGCAAGAGTTACAGAATTGGACTGAAAGTGCTCTTGTAGAGGACTGACACTGGCAAAACACATGAAACCAAAAGGCAGGGCCGCGGATTGTCAGACTCAGTTCCTCCCAGGGATTCCTCCGGGAAGCGCGGTGAGATGGGGGGGGGAGGGGGGGTTTTGGGTCATTCTAAGATTGAAACGTCGGGACGACTCGGTTTGAAGGAATAGAAGGTCTTTTTTGGTTTGTGGAAATTTGATTCTAAAATTCAAAAATTTGGGGACAAGGCCAAAATTGAAAGGCCCAGGTAACATCGCAGCGACGAAGGGAGGGCTCCATTGTACACGCCGGGTGGGGTCGGAACTCCATTGAACTATCAAGATTTGAGTAGAAAATCACGGAGCAATAAAATTGGGAGGGCGGGAGTGGGGAACTCAAATTCGCCGGTTGTTTCACGGAGAGAATGACCCAAGTCGCCCTGTATTCCCAGGAAGGATGGGGGTGGGAGATCGAAAAGATGGGGGAAAATGGTTGCCTTTTGCAAGCGAGTCTCCCCAAGAGACGGCTACTGGGATAATGGCCGGACACACATGATGGCATCGCCCCGTATGTTATGTGGGGGGGGGAGTTACTCACGAAAAGGTTTTTAGAGGGAAGGTACGGTAAGGTTAAAAACAAAGGGGGAAAGCAAAAGGGAAAGGGGATCTTGTTACGTAAATAACAGAATAAAAAATGGAATGCTCATTACAAACGAAGCGCGATCTCCGAGCCTCCGGTCCTCTGCCTGACCAGGGGGGCGAGGCGCTGAAAAAGGGCGGAGTGTTCACAGGGGAATGGGAATGGATGCGGGCGAGTCGGAGTCAACCTTCGCTTTTTACGAAAAAAGAGGTTAGGACAGAGGAGAGAAAAAAAAAGAAAAACGACGAGCACCGAAAAGAGGCGGTTGAGACCAGAATACACCAAAATACTATCAGGCGGGGCGAAGCGTTTGAGGAAAAGGACGTAAGAAAATCGAACTGACGGTTCATCGGAACGAAGACAGAGGATCCAAATATCGCCCGAAAGAGCTGTAGATAAAATGTGAAAGGGAAGGGGGGGTGGATCAGGCTCAACCAAAATAAAGGTGGGGAAATGGGAAGACAACACGCTGAAACAAAATCCGAGTCCTTCAGAAAAATTGAGCCCGGTGGAACGTCTGGATATAGAAAACAAACGGCAGAGGGGAAAGTCCGAGTCAAAAACACCTGTCCATATAAAATCTTGACTAAATGAATCGTCTTAGGGGTGGCTTTAAAGTCTACCCGGGGAAGGAGTTAAAAGCACGAGGAGAAGGCGAAAGAGTGGCCAGAGCGCCAAAGCAGGGAAGAAGGGAATGTGTCGGGGGCGATTGAGGGGTTCAGCGATAACCGAACAGCCTTATTCCGCAAAAGTGGCACAATAAGGCAAAAACGGAATAACCTGGACGCAACAGAATGGGCGGAACCCTTAACCGGGACGACCGCCCTCTAAAACAAAAAAAGTGAAACATGCGGCTGCAAAAGTTTAGTTTAGGTTTGGCGTTGGCACCGCATGGTCGTTACAGGTGCCTAGAGGACGCCTCGAACGGAAAATCCGTTTTGGTGCGGAGCGCGCGGCGGCGCGAAACGGCCGTTCGAGAATGGGTTAAGTACTGATACCTGGAACCTTAGCAAGACCATGCGAGATGAAACACAAAATATAGCCAAAGCCTGCCATCAAAGTCATGGGAAAACAATCCACCACCCCTAGTACGGTTAGCGGAAAGGGCAATTGGGCGACAAGCGTTTGTGGGGGTTCTGTAAATGGCCTAAGGCTCGACGGTGATCTTGGCGGGAATTGGATTTCCGGGGGCATGTAAGTAAAATCTAGGCGTAGAAAGAGAATAGAGGTGCTGGGAAAAAAAAATCATTCCTAGGACGATATGGATGGCAGCGGGAGAGCAGGTGGACATCTCCAAACAAGATTGCCAGCGAAAATTGTCCGGGCAAGAAAAGGTCGTCCAGCGCCTGAACCAGAAACATCAACAGAGAGTTGGAATGCAAGGCTTTTGATGCATAAGACAGCATGCCTTTGCCGAAGGGGGATTAAATAACTGCTCGTAGGGGATCGGGCAGCAAAAACCATAGAAAAAATTTTTTTTGGGACCAAGCAGAGGCTGGCATGGGCAAATCCTGCAGCGGTGCCATCTCAGAAAGATTCATGTGCAGAATAAAAAACAAAAACGGAGTAAAAATAAGGAGGATACGGAAAGAATCTTTCGATCTGGCAATCTGTAAAAATCGCAAAACACGTGGGGACGCGGACAAAAACCTGAGGAGCCGGAACGGTGTTCTGAAAAAAAGGTTACCAAAAAAAGGATTAGAAACCCGCGCGACCCGGCCTGATGACCTGGGACAGGGGCTAAAAGCCATTCCAGATCAAACTTACGGAGGTGGTTAAGGGTGAAGATGGCGAACGGGGGGTGTGGAAGACAGTGCTCTTGAAAAAAGAGCGGCGGCGCGCGCACACTCTCAACAGACAATCCGACGCCCGAATAGTTTCTGAAATAAACAACATCGACAGCTGCGTCGGAAAGAGTGCCTCCAAGATGACGCGATAAATTTCCAGGCAGCCGGATAGAATTAAGACAAGAAACGTGAGGACGAGGATGAAAAAAAAAACGCGCAGGAAAAATGAAAAACCAAAGAAGGAAGCGAACTGCAGAGGATTTTCCAAAATTACCCGACGGACCTGCGGCCTGTCATTCTGGTGTGTTCGCTAGATTGTACGTGATTGCCAGGAGACCAATTTGAGACCACAGAATGGATGGGCAGAAAGGGTATGAGCAAAAAAACGCCGATCTCCACCCAGTTGAAGCGCTCGAAATGACTTTCGTTAGAAATCCGAAAATAGGTTTTCGCCAAACGAGACAAACGTGCGCCCAGCTACTTGAAAGCGGTTAAGCAGATGTCGGGCAGCCATTATCTAGCCGGAAGAGTGCGGCAAGGCCCTTAAGGACCCGCGATTGGGCCCCCAAGTGGGGGTGTGCATATTGGGCACGGAAAAATAAAAACAAAGAAGGCGCTCAGTGGAAGATGAAAATGCCCGCTTCAGGCCGGGCGCTTCCGCCAAGTGCTTGAATTGGGGGACCGGGATCCTCAAAAAGGAATAAACGAAAAATCACGATCAACAAGGCTCGAGGCATTAAATATGTGACTAGGGGGCCAGGTGCTGGTTACTACCGACCTGCTCAGGCATGTAAAGATAAGAAAAAGAAATCAAGCAATAGGATCAATGACAGGAACAACGAAAATGTGGGAAAGTTCGGGATTCCATTTCCCAAAAAAATGGAGAAAAAACCCAAAACCGTCCACGGCAATGTTAGGAAAGAAGGACGGCTTAATCGGCTAGAGGCTGTAGAAGCTTGAGGCGTCCCAAAAAACTAATCAAATTGTGGCGGAGAGAAGCCAGTTCATTCCTAGACAAGAAAAACACATTCCGATCTGGTGATTCAGTTCCACCTCAATTTCGGCCAACACCGAGCCGGGGGTGTAAAGCGCGGCTCCAACCGAGGGGGTGGATCACAGAGAAAACAAAACCAGCAGGGATGACGATGGCGCAAGCAGTCCTTTCAAAGAGGCCACCAGAAAAACGCCCTGGTTTGGGCATAGGAAAAAACCCCACACTTGAACAGGCAAAAGCTGAGGGAGGAGATAGGATTTGTAGTTCATGTCCGTTCTGTCGTGCGTTTCGGTCCGTCAAAGATACCTCCCGTACAGGGACAGGAAAAAAGCGGGAGGGGGGGGAACAAAATCGTTGGGCATTAGAAGGGGTCCATCTATTGTCAAGTTAGAAGCACACGGCACGTTGAGGACCAGCATGTGAAGAGGGGAAACTCAAATAGAATAGGCTCGAGGACAGTCCAGCGAAACAAGGCCGGCAATTGGATAAAAGAAAAACAAAAATTCGAAGGTAAAATGTTTCGCACACAGCAAAATGAAGTCGAGAAGAGAAAAAAAAAACCGCGACTGGATCCCACACGGCACCAAAGTGAATGGGGGATAAAACAAAGAAGACCTGGTTGTCCAAGCAACGCGTTGAAAATGCCGCAAAAAGGCATTTTAAAGGAGGCCAGTCACTGCGTGGAAAACCGTGTCGGAGCGGACGACGATGACATGTGGCGAGGCGTTGCAAAGCACATCCAATTAATTCGAAAAACAAAAAGAAAAGAAGGATAACCTAACAGGGTATGTTGTTGTGTTGGTTGGGAGGTTGGTTTTGTTGTGGGGGGGTTAATTTTTAAAATCACGTGGGGAAATCCTGAGCATAAGCGCAAACATCACCACTCGGAAAGCGGCTAAAAAAAAAACTGTAACACATTGGAGCCGCGCAGGAAAAGCGCGACTAAGTTGAGGCGCAGTGGAGAAGAAAAACGGGCAACCAAAATGGACTCAACAAGCCAGGTACGAGAACAAGATTTCCAAGCAAAAAGGAACCCGCGATGGAGTGGCCCTCCGGCGTCACACCCGAAGAAAGGGAGATAAGCAATCTCAGAAACCGAGGTGGGAAAGGGAGCGGAGAATTCTAGGCAAAAAACATCCCGGGAGGAAATCTAAAGGTAGGAAAAATCCAGTGGAAAAGTACGGGACCGATTGGCGAGTGGCAGGCCGCGGCGGCGTTGTGGCAGATAAACGAAAAGGAAAGTGCGGGCTGGGGCGGACTGTTGAGGTTTTTGAAGCACCCCATCAACTTCCAGGTATGAAGGACCCGCCAGGGTATCAAAAAGGGTCCGGATTGGGATTGCCGCAACTGCCACATGAGGCTAAATGATCGCAGATGTGTAAAAGACAGGGGTGTCTTGGGGTGGGGGGGTGGAAGGTCACGTTTTGTCTCTGGGAGAACCACCAAAAGTATGGAAGACACCCCGATGCGCATGAGGGAAATATAGGCAAGGGTTATTGAAGCCGAAAAAAATCGCAACGGAAAGAAAAGTCTAGGAGCTGCTTGAACAACCGCGCTAGAAGTGACGCACAGGGAAACGGAAACCATTGGCATCAGGGGAAGCTCTCAACACAAAAAGTGAAAAAGAGATCCCTGACCAATGGGGAGGTTTCCGGGAAGGGACCAGTAACGCGTTTGGGAAAGTTCCAAGGCGAAAGACCGGGAAGGGGAAGGGGCCGAGCGCCGAGGATCGTGAAACTTTGACAACGTGGCTCCTAAAAGGACATCGAGTTGGTCTCGGGGGAAGAAAGCAATTTGCCGAAACACAAGAGAAAAAAAGGGATAAAAAAAGAAAAACCAACACCCAAAACCGACAGCTTGGTTAAAAAAAAAGGGAGGAAACGGTAAGTGCGTTCCACAAAAAACAAAAACAATACGTAACAAAAACGTCCTCGACAGAGTCAGTGAGGAAGACCTGGAACGTGGGGGGTGCGGAAAACCAAAAAAAGGCCCACCTCGTAGGCACTTTGACCGGGAAGAAACGGATCCAAAAAAGGTGAGTCCAAACGAGCACAGAGGGAATGACAAACGCGAAACGCGGATGGGGACAAAAAAGAACAAAATGAGGGATTGTGGTCAAAAAAGCAGCCAGCGAATGAATCGAAAGGCATGAGGGTTTGTTGGTTAGATAACTGCATGGGGGAATCGGGAGCGCACACCGTACCAAGGCACAATTCGCGGGGAGAGGCGATTTCACCGACCGTACGTGGGGGAATGAAGGTCCCACTACCTTGACGCCGGTGGGAGAAAGGAGGGTGGGCCTTGAAAAGAGGTTCGAGAAGGGAGAGGGTTGTGGCCTTTGAGACAGGGTCACAAACGGGGCAAGAGCGATGCAGAGATGAACATGCCAGAGCCTTGGTAAGCGCAGGGGTCACAAGGTCGGCGGAAAGTCCCGGGAAACGTCGGACAGAACGGTTGGGGGGGTAGGAAGGGTCGACCTTTAACGGATGTGGAAAAAAACGTAAAACGCGGGGGTTTATACATGTGGTGGGTTGGGAATTAAAGGGTGCTGCCATGACATTTTGTCGCAAGCACAAACATGCAATGATGTAGAGCAGCGGACGGAAACGCCGTGAGGAGCCTTAAACGCATGGGCGCGCTTGGAAAAAAGAGTGATGCAATGCGGTCCAATCTTGGGGATCGAAAAATTCACTTAGCAGGGAGGGAGGGCGAGGGAAGGGGCAAATGACCGGTTTGGTTGTCTAAGGAGGAGAATGACAAGCAAGAATCCGTCGAAAACATGGAAAGAGAATGGTGTTGGAGAAAAAGGAAGGGTGCGTGCAAGGTTAATAGAGCTAAGGACTCTAGCCAGCAGAATAGGCTGGGCAAATACATCAACCCGAGCGCCTCGAAAAGTGCGGTGATGTGGGATATGACGAAACACCCATGTAGAGGGATTCAAGTAACGATTTGGTCGAACACGAGAGTTTGGCAAAACTTGCGAAAAATACTGGGTAGATGGGTCTGGAAAGAACAGGAAATAAAAGGAAAAAAAGGAACAGGGAAAAATACAACTACAGACAAATTATCTCTCACTCGAACGTTGGCCCCGACCGTGGTCGCTTACAGCAGTAAAAAAAACTGGAGAGGTGGACAGGTGGGGAAAACATTTGACAGGGGGAATGTGCTGCGGATCGGTGTCACAGGCGGTGGGGGTAGGTGAGCTGATTCAAATATTGATTGACCAAAACCCGGCTGAAATACGGGGAGAGACTCTCAAGATGAACCATGCACCAAGAACAGTTGGGTCTCCTGTTGAAGGTCGAATACAAAGGATGACACTTGCAGACAAGCAAAGAAATTCTCGGGGACGCAAAAAAATCCAGCACTATCAAGATTCCCAACCGCTGCTCGGAAGAATATACAAAAGTGGAAGGGGGTGAACACGCAACCGTCAACAGGTGTGGGGGGAATGGAATCAAGCCAAACGCTAAAAACCACACCATCAGTTGTTCCGTAACGTTTAAAACGGGGCAGGGATGAAACGCCAAACAAAAAAGAAAAGAGTCACCATCAAAAAACATCGAAGAGGTCCACTGCAGATTGCCGGGTGGGGGGAATCGAAGGGGTGTTTCCTTCACAGGGAAAAAGAGCGGGGAAACCCAGTCAAGCACGAGAGGAAGCTAAAGGACGGCAACAACAAGCCTGATGTTTAGATTCGAGGGGGAACTTGCAACGGGATATAACATAAGGAGGATCGGCAAATTGGGGGCAAACAATCCTAGTGGGGAACAACGAAGAAAAAAAGCCACGATGGCGCAAAGAAAATATAGAAGGATAAACCTAACGACGCCAAGAAAATAAGCCCACAAGATTTGGATTGGGGAGTCGAAGAGGGTCGACGGGGAAGCTAAAGATTTGCGACGAATCAACAAAAGGGGAAAGTTTGCGCGACGGGGAGGGACGGCAAAACGGGAAAAATTTCCTCCATGTTGGAAGAGGTATCCGGCCGATACACCAGTAAGCGAGATCAGAAACCACCAATGAAAAGGAAAGCCCCGAGGAGAAAACTCCTGTAAGACACAAAAAACTTTAAATGTAAATCATAAAAGGAAGTGGAGCTTCACTGGGGGACAGCGGTTTTTCAGGGGCGCGAATCGAGTCCAAGTAGAGGGTGATTTAGGGGAAGGCGTCATGGGAAAGAATCGCGAAAAGCTTTGGAGAACACTCGGACAAGACGGGACGCGTTGAAACGTTTCCTGAAAAAAGAAGCCGGCGGCGATTCGAGGATGCGCGGAAGAGAGGGCGAGCGCCACCAAACCGGGGCAATAAAGTAAAGCCCGACGGCAGAGGAACACTCAAACGCGACGGGGGGGATAGTTGCTTGTCTCTGACACAGGGCGATTCGACGGGATTAGTAAAACGGGTGCGTAATAGTTCACAACTTCCGCCCAAATCAGCAGGGGGGGGAAGCGGAAGGGGGATGTTGAACAGTTTGTTTTTTCCAGAGGCAGGAGTGGAGCTCGACCTTCGTACCGT
>Ga0179591_1299697_pt1 | contig 12875 bp, 15 predicted proteins | sample CZOMad2_1_08_16f_FD_182891 | JGI IMG/M metagenome (GOLD analysis project Ga0179591, IMG submission 182891) | Vadose zone soil fungal communities from Angelo Coast Range Reserve, California, USA - CZOMad2_1_08_16fungal (PacBio error correction) | ecosystem: Environmental > Terrestrial > Soil >...
GAGGGCCTGGCGGAGGAGCGATAAGCTCGAGCGTCATGGTGGGTCGAATTCTGACGTGAGAGTTGAATGGTCTTCAAGCTAGAAGATAATTTCACAATGACAGAGCGGCCCTAGAGGTGATTCGTACAACTCTGAGCGGGGACTTAGGGTGTGGACGCCTAAAGACGGCTGGCCTGGCGAGGCAGAAGATCAAGAGGGACAGTCTGGAACAGGGCCGCTTGCTGGGGGGTCATTAGCTTTAGTTTGAGGGAATGGGTAAAGGAGGAGTAGCGATATATAAGTCAGATTCGGTCCTTTCAGAGAGGTGTAAGAAAAAAATGGGAAACAGCCCATGGACAAGATAATACTTCCTCTATAAAAGTTAATAAGGGGAAAAGCAGAGAGACTCCCAATTAACGAATCAGTGGGCACGTCACAGTCTAACGCCCGAGCAACCAAACGCTTCGAAGTCCGAATATCACAAGGAGAACCGTTGATATGTTAGTAACCTCGGGTCAAGGGCTAGTAGGAACGCCCGCGGAAATCGGGGGAACCTAAATAGGCTGCGAACTGGAACTACCGATCTCCACCTGGGTTCCCGAAGTGAAAGAAGAGCCGGCCAAAGTGCCGCCTTGGCCCAAGCGTACGCTAGCCCCAGGAGCCTTCTTGGGCACCTCGACCTTAACTCACATGGGGCCGAAACTAACCCCAAGGAGCTAATCTTCTTTCCTCAAAGTCAGGAAGGTGCGCCGAGAAACTCCGGAGGAGAGGAACTTTTCCTGAAGGAAGGAGCTATCACCCGATCGACAGATGGGGAGATAAAGAATCTCGAGTAGGGGAACATGCGCGTCATCGGTGAAGTCGGAAAGTTTAGGACCCGACGACGGAGGGGTGAAGGGCTGATCCAGCATTTGGGATTTCTAGGGTCAGTCGGAGATTTAAAAAAATTCTCGACGTGAAAAAAAAAAAATAGAGAGCTAAAGGATACCTCTAATCCAAACATTACCCCCCCTTCCTTAGGTAGTGAGACTGTCTTGCGAGCAAGAGGGTCAGGCCTACTAGTATAAGCAGAAGCGGGAGGTCGCGGGTGAAAAGAACATTGATCTCTCTCCGACAGGACGGGGAGACCGCATGGATTCAAGAGCGAAGGACTAAGAGGGGGGAGGAGAGGGGACAGACGGCGAAAGAGAAAGGGGAAAAGTTTACGGGAGCCCGAAGCGGAGGGCAGGCATACTCCCGTTAACTTTGCGCTGATCTGACACCTTCGGGTAGGGTCGAATACGCGGGACACTTCAAATATTACATTGGAGCCAGGAGAGGATTCGCGGTGGGAAGATTTTTCGAAGACGAGGCGCATCATCCGATATAGAGGGAGCAACCCGCTGCACGGCGAACCTTTCGAGAGAAAGCGCAAAATGAATACCTTTTTGAGAGGGGCGAAAATTGGACACTGGGGACGGCAAAGAGCCTGGGAAAGAAGATGACAACTTCTTCATTCCCGGCCGCCTGCCGACCTAGGGCTGGAGGAGATGGTCGATAAAGGACTGCAAAGAATGCGTTCTCCGTCCTAAAAGAAGGGAGTGGATCTCCGAGAGAAGGTATTTCCCGGAAGCAACAAAGGGGGGCCCAGGGTAGGAGATTATTTGGGTGCTAGACAAAAGCACTTGTAGAACTTCATAGATGCCCGTAGTGTGAATAGAGGAGAAAAAAGGGTGCCCTCGTCGGTGAGAAAAGTATATTTAGATATCAAAGATCAGGGGTCAGGACTAAAAAAAACACGAGAGGGGATATCTCTCTAAAGCAAACAAAGAGGGAAAAATAGAGGGGTTAACGGACGAAGATGTTTTGGACAGACAATAATCTGGAAAGCTCGCCCTATCGCGGAAAACTCCGGAAGTGGGGGGCCTTTTATCGTAGGAAGATCAACTGCGAACTGGTGCAAAAGTCTCACAATGGGAGGGAAAGCCAGTGGAGGGAAAGTACCAAGACCAGACTTAATTGGCCAACCAACCGGGGGGGAGCAGAGCTTCTATAAGTCTTAAGATGCTAGAAACGGTAGGCCCGATTGGAGGAAGATCGCCGAATTATTCTCTGGTAGGTGTGACCTCAATGATGCTAGGTCTGGAGGTTCTGGGACCAGGCTCGGATGTTTATGGGTCCTCTTACGAGGGGGAATACAGCATAGTTCGTGAATCGAGGCTCGAGTGGGGAAAGTCACTCTTCACAAAAGGGAGGAGTGGGGGGGCGACGAGAAGGGGGTAGGGGGGCTAGCCGTTCTGGACGTAAGGGGATTGAAAAAATCGCGAGGCGAAAACTCTCAGCCTGGGATGAGGACGTCAGATTGGCTAAAGTTTCCGGTGGAAAAAGGAAGCTCGACGATCGACCTTAGCCGGCCGACTCAGCCTCTGGCCGGGAGGCACGCAGAGAGGAAGGGATAGGTGACGCAAAAGCTGGAGGACTCGTTCCTTTGCTAGGGGAAGGGAGTCTATCAAAATTTACGCCTGCGGTTCGTAATAAGTTCCAGATAGGACATCAAAAAATCGGACATGCTTCAAGACAAAAAGAGGACCCATTTGTATACAAAGTCTAAAAAGCTTTTAAGACCTGAGCGATAGTCTAGGCAAGAGAAAATAGAGTAATGCGGGAGCGGACAAATACCTCAGCCTCTTTCTGGGATTGCAGGGACGCTTTTTGGGCGGTCTTAATTGGTGATCGCTCGGCTCAGACTCCAAAAGGAGAAAACAGCAAATAAGCTCGTACAACTTAGAGGAGGTTTCACGGGAAGAGGTCGTGATAGCCAGACTCATGAGTGAGTGATAAAAGGGTGTCGGAAGTCTATTTCAAATTTCGAAGCTATTGAAGGCAGGGGCGTCTAAGCTCCTTAGGGGGCAGGGCATCGGCGTGTAGCGGCCAAAATTCTCTCGGTATGGTCTAGCAATCGGGCTGCCAAAAAGATTCACCAGGAAGTCGGGCATAGAGTAGCAGGTTCCTCTAGGTGGAGGTGATCTGAGATCTCTCAGGGGGTCACAGATAGAGGGAGAGATATTCATGAGGGCGATGGAGTCGGGGAAATCGGATTTCACTGGTTCCAGATCGGAAACTTTCCGTTCGTACATCGATCTTAGGGGGGAGCCTTGCATAGCTGCTCAAAACAGAAGGGCCTCTGTCTCGACCGGAACCGCGAGTTTATAGGCGGAGCTGAGACTTAAGATTGGTAACCCCGTTCCGTTCCACCGATAGGGCATTGGGGTCGGAAAGAGTGGCCTTCTCTTATGAAACCTTTTGACTAAGGGATCTTTGTCAAACCTTCTGAGGAGCTGGATCCGGAAATGTTTTAGAAATAATACTCTGGTCACACAAGGGTAAAGGGTGAAGGTCTATTATCAGCGGATTGGTTCGGCCCTCAAGCTCACTACGAAGATCATCATACATAAGGGTTAAAAATTATCACCTCCTGAGGATCGCCTCCATAAGAGCACTGGCTACTGAAAGATTCATTCGGCCGCTGGAGAGGGACTAAAAAGCGTCCAGAAAAGATAAGCATCAGTCCTGAGATCAATAAGGGCCCCTTCAAAAAAAGGAGCTAGAAGATCTCCGGGCACCTGTAGAAGGGACTGATGGAGCTCAAAAACAAAAAAATGATGGCGCCTAAGGCCATGCTATAAGTGAAACTAGACCGGACTATGGTGTGTCGATATCGGGGGCAAAAGAGGGTCGGCGATATTTCGACGTCGGGGTCTTCCTGAGGGCATTCCAGGGCGAAATAGTCCGCGAGGAGTAGGAATCCTATCGTCGCGGGGCATGACGCCAACCTAGGACTCGGGAAGTTTTGCTCGTGAGGGAACAAAGGAATCAGCTAATCGCAGAGGCGGAAGGTCTCGGGGCTTTTAAATATGTAAAATGAGGAATAAAATACCGAAAGGTTTTTAAAAGTCTCCCCTCGGGGGGGTTTTGAGCTGGTCTAGGCTGAGGAAAATGTTTTTAAAGGAGAGGTCGAAGAAAAATTCCTCCCCATCCTAAGGATGGGAGTCCCTTCTTAACCATGCGGAAAAAGTAAAGGCAGAAAGGCGAACTCTGTAGTGCATCCTAATCCCTACGGAGAACTACGGATTCGAAAAAAGCTGCCCGGGCGAAACGCCGAATATCCCTCTGCCTCTTGTCGGAATCTCGCCGGGCCAGGATCAGTGTCAGATTAACAACTTCCTGAGTCACATAACAAGCTCCCTACAACTTATCCTGTTTAACATAAGAAGGGAAGAACCTTTTTTCCTCCCGAATTGAAAAATAGCCGAAAATACTAAAGCTAAGGCGATTACGCTTCAATAACATTTCTCACCCCCTGGAGGAAGGAGGAGGCTTCAGGAAGAGTATCGATCGGGGCAGAAGAGCCTTGGCATCAGAACAATGGGAGTGAACATGGCCAACCGGTACGGATAATAGGAGGCTTTAAGGCACCAAAAAAAAAGGCGAAAGTGCTCCTCAGGGGGGGTCGGGCGAGTCGGTCCGCGCGATTTAAAAAAAGATTCAATGGGAAAGCGAAGCAATAGAGATAAAGAATACTACTCATAGGTTTGAGAACGGCCTTGCGTAAGAAAAAACGAGGGAAAGCAGACTAGTTAAGGCAGGAGGGCGTAAGTTGAAAAATGGTACCACTCTGGGCTGTCTAGCGGAGTGACCAGGACGGAGTCGGACGCAATAATAGCGTAAGGGAAGGGGATCCTGACTTCCGGCAGACTACCTTACTCGGGAAGGAAAGAACGTAACGTCTGATAACGAGAAGCAGTAAGAAAATTGCGAATCTTAAGGTATCAAAAGCGATATTCTCTATATACTTGTGAGATGACAACTTCACGGTCAGAAATTCGGAAAGACTTAGAAAGGAACCTTGGGTCGAAGATAGACGGGAACAGCCGAAAATTACGGGGTAGAAAAAAGCTGGCACTCTGTGGGAATTCTCAAATGGGAGAGGAACCCATATACGTTTAGGTCGATTACGGGCTACAGAGGGAAATAATAACTATATGATAGACAATGTTAGAATTAAGAGGGGTCATGCACATCCTCTTAGACCGGAAAACGGAGTTAACTCCCTGAAGATTGCATAAGAGCAGGAACGACTCGGAATGCAGCTTGTTGGTGTATAGGGATTCAGCTTTCGGGAAAATGGAATTACTTTTCGGGGTCTCGTCAACCATCCTTCAGGTTAGAAGGGAAGGGATGCTTTCCGAACGGTATAAGACCTCCCCGGTCCCACCTAGCTGGGTTCAAGGAGATATGGAGCGCAAGTCTCTTGTATTCATCGAACAGGCGCAGAGTCGGCGTCTCTCCCAACCAGATTCGATAAAGAGAACGAAGGGTGAAGGGGGGGGTGAAGAGACAACTATAGCCCAGGGAAAAGGTCGAAAGGCTCGTAAACTGGTTTACACAGAAAGGGGGGGTCCCGGATTCGTGAAAGAAAGGAGAAAGGGGGGAAATCTTAAGGAATTGGTATACCCTTTCAGGGTAAAGAGAAGAAAAAAGCTACCCTTAATGAGGTATTCGCGCGAAATCACGCCGAAGCGGTAAACTGAGAGAGGCAAGGATAAGATGGAAAATGAAGGAAAGAGGAAGTTGGATCCAGCTTGGAAAACGTAGCGTAGGGCCGCTTCTCCTGGGGCGCCGCTGGAATTTGGGAAGTGATCGGAATAATCTCTGGTATCAATAGGGGAACTCAGGGAAGGAACGATCGAAAGTGATTACGTCTCCGGAAAGGATGATGGGAGACCGGTCTTCGATATCAGCGGAATGAGGGAAAGCGGAGAAAGACTCCAAGTCGACGGAGGATAATACTCCTAAAAAATGACACTTCACTTCGCCGGCGACCGGTGTGTCACGCATAAGAAGCAAAAAGCGGAAGGAAAAGGGAATGTGAAAGAGGAGGGGACGAGAGAACCGATTCCTCATATACGTTTGCAAGACTCTGCTGGTAAAATCTGAAATGTAGCGGACTCAAGCCTGTCTCGTAAGTTCCAGTTAAGCAAAGAAAGTTATTATCTAGGGAGAATGTTCCTTGAGTTAAAAACGATATTAAGCCGCCATTAGGTCGGGCAACCTTCCGGGAGGGGGACGATGAAACCGCTTCGGAGATCCGCGTTAAGACGCTGACTAACTAAATAGTTTAGAAGTGTAGATCGCAACGATACATGGCCGAGAGACTGGGAAGCAGGTCAGCCCGCTTTGGGCTGCTGAGATTACCAGCATCGTTGATTCGCTTGCTTCCCAGCGAATTAAGGCGATCATCGGGGGGGATCAGTCTTATTGGATTGTCATGCTGCTATGCGGCAGCTCTACATGCGGTAAAAAGTCGAAGTTGAGGAAAAAAAGAAAAAATAAGATAGTTCTATCCTGGGCGGGATCGGAAGAAACAGATCTCTCTACGGGGGGGAACTTCGTAAGGGGACGGGGGAAAAAGGAGGTCGCTTTAGTCCCGAGACGAGGCAGTAGGCAAACGAGCGTTACAAGTCGTAGGCCCGATCGGCTCAGTTGACAGGGGGATGCTGCTCGGGTATAATAAAAACTGGGAAATTCTTCAATCACCCGCTAGGGGCGAGATGGACTTAAAAAGTAAGAATAGAAGAGGACGCTTGAGGTCGGTCGTCCTGCTTCGCGTCCACAGTATCCATCGGTGGTCCACTGTTACATCGGGGCTCTTCGGGTGAATCAATCACTAGAGAACCTAAAGGTGCAATGTCGGTAGCGACAGGGGAGGGGTGAGGCGCCGCCATCAGGCTTCTATTGTGGAGTAAGTTGTAATTGACAGATTCTTTGGAATAAATTCGTCTTGGAACAAAAAGGTTGTCGCCGTGAAACGGGTCATTTCATCGAAAAAGAAGAAATAAGATTCTGAAAAGCGAGCCTGACTCCGGAAGTAGCGGTCAGAAGAATGTCAAAGCAATAAAAAGACTACCCAGAGGAACCTGGCCTGTTCTTACGACCTCCGCTATCAGAAAAGACTAGAGGGATTTCGGGCTAACTGGATGAGGAGAAAGTCGACCGACATCGACCGATCTGCCGACCATCAGAGGAGGGCAAGAATATACTACTCCACCATGAGAAGGGTAGAAAATGATCTGGGCTCAAGGCCGAGAGGCAGAGCTTCCATCATACAGAAGACAACCAAAGATTGAATAAAATAGGAGAATGGTAAGAACGCTCGAGCGTCGAAAAGCTTACGAGAAGGCGTTTCTAAAAAATAATGGGGGTCGTCGATTCGGGGAGAACAAGGATCTTATGGGGACGAGGTCGCTTCGGGAAAGGCGACTAGATATGGAGGTCGGCTCTAGGCGATTTTCCTGGGCGGAGGCAGATGATCCCGTAATGAGGTTCATATCCAAAAAAGGCTGGAAGTTGCAGGGATTGGAGTCTTGCGGGGAGCCGATCTAGCGCAGCGACGGGGGGGCGGCCAGGGAGCGAGGGTGCTTGCTTGGGGAGTGATCCTAGGAATGAAAGCAAACCGGTAAAAGGCGGTCAAAGAGGTGGGCACACTCTAAAAGCTGGCACACAGTCAGGAAATCAGAAGTCCGTCAACAGAGAAAAGGTCACGCCAGGGGGGAGGCACGGGAGTCCTGCCGAAAAGCAACTAAATTCGGTCAGGGCTACGAAGGAGAGTGAGGCTCCTAAAAACCATACGGGATTGGAAATGTCTCCACCAACTATCACGAAGGGGGAAGCGCCTCCCCTCTACATAAGAATTCAGAAATAAACAGATCCTAAGAGGTGGCCTCCGTAAAAGAGATAGCGTCCACGACTATTAGGTGGAGAAGTCTTGGAAACTCGACGATTTGAACCCAGTAACGGCAAGAGTGTCCTCGACGCGTAGACTAATACCTTTCTCCAGGGAGAAAAACCTAAATTTCTCGAAGCCTGGGAGACTGATAAGTAATAAATTATCTCGAGCCAAGACCCTAGGAGAGAAGGAGTGTTCTTTCTACCGGAAAATTAATGCTGTGAAGAAGGGGGGGCGAAGAACCGGAGGGGGAGCCATGAACGCGCAAAGATGGCGAGTTTCTCCACTAGGGTTAAAAAACACTGCTGTGCAAGGGGGGGAAAAGGAGCTCTGACAGTAGCTGGGAACATGGCGAATAGCAAGGTACTCGCTTCCGGACGACTTGTCGACATCGCTATAGGTTGCGCGAATAAGGTATTTTCCGGCGGGAAACTGGGAAGAGACGAGGACTACACTAAGGGATCTTGGGGAAAAGAGGTCCTTTTGTGTCAGCAGGACACTTCGTCTAAGGGGGCTTAGTCAGAACCTCACTAAAAAATAGACTGTCCGGCATGTCAACAAGACAGCGGCGGCTGAAGGCTCGCGTCTACGGGCCGGATTCTTATCTCGGCCAAGATCCTAACAAGGTCGAAGTAGTCTCGAATTCAATAATCAAAGAGAAGGGCGCAGGGAGCTGGTTTGTGGGCGCCTCTGGGAGAGCCGGTATCGCGGGGCATAAAAAAATTTTCAGAAACGATCCCGGGAGGTGAACCTTAAGACAAATCCTATCAGGTGACAAAGGGCGAAGGGGCACCCTTTAGAAAGGGGATCCGAAATATGGAAGAGACAGTCGGTCCTCAAGGAATCAGGTTCCTCCCTCGGGGGCACCCGAATAACTATGTAACTTACTAAAGAGTACGAGGAATCGTCTAGTTGCCCTCTCAGCTTGGCTGACCGAAGTCTAAGGATGCATACATTGAATAACACGTTTTTTTCCCGGAATCACAGGTCACTATCGAAATGCACGGTAATATAATGATCTATCGAGCCCGGAGCATTTTCTCTCTACTACGGGCAACGACCCACGTGAGGCCGAAGGGGGATGGGGGGCGTACCAGAAGGGAGTATCGGGAAGGGGAAGAAAAAACCACCTCTCGGGAGGCAAGAGAAAAAACAACAACGGGGGAGGAGTAAAGCAGGTAAAAACGCGCTGAGGTTGGGGGTTCTCAAGCTCTGTTCGACCTCTCTCCAAAGAGAGTAAAATGTTCACCGGGGAGGTAGGGGGGCAGGAGTCAGATCGGAGGAACAGGGACGTGTCGGAGACCGTTAGATATTTTCGACCGTTCAGATGAACAAGAACAAGAAGCTAACAGTTATTAAGAGAAAAGAAGCATGAAGAATAAGGTCAGGGGACTAGAGAGCTGTAATGAGCGCGGAGTTGCCGTCCAACAAAAGGAAGCGGGCTCAGGTCACACTGCTCGTTGGATGATTAAGATGTGGTCTGGAAGAGAAGGGTCAGTGTCAAATCATGTGCAGAAAGAAGGCTAGCAAAACGGAACGGGCGACGGAGCCGGAGGCAGGTTGAGGAACTGTCGTGGGAGATCTGATTGGAAAACTGAACTGAAAAATAAGAGGAACATCACCGCGAAGGGACTTCGTCCCTGGCACTAGAGAAGATGGGATACATTACCCTTTCGACAATGGGAGAAACCTCTGAAAACTCAGAGGGGGGGACGCGGCGGGGAGGGGGATAACCCGAGGCAAGGGTCTCGTAAATGGCAGGAAAGGCGTTCAACGAATACATTGGAAAGGGGAACGTCCTCATTAGAAGCGAGTAGTCCTCGTCAAAATCATTAGAGAACTTAAAGGCGAGATGAAAGAAGGTTAGACCGGGGCTCTATGAAAAGGTAATCGAAGGCTCAATAGCTCTTAAAAAAAAGGAGGATCTTGGGCGAAGCAAACCTGAATAAATATGACGGTATTTCTGTAGTTTTTTGTCGAACTAAACTTTGGGGGGCGGAAGCTTGTAACGTTAAGGAAATTGTTAAACGCAAGTCAAAAAATCGCCTCCGCTCAGGACATCAGCTGAAAACGAGAGCTGAGGGGGGGAATCCGTGCACCTGCGCGATCTATCGAAAAGAAAAGGGCGGGGAATTACAACCGCGAAAATGGGATGCGTATCCTATTTCTTAAAGAAAGCCTTTAGGGAAGAGGTCGGGAGATACGCAGAGGAACGGTAGGGCACGTGAAAGCAGGGGAAAGGGACGCGGCCTTCTTGGTGGAATCGAGCCAAAAAAGGGGCAGGGGAGGAGCTGGCTAAACGCACGTTGCGCGGGAGCGTAGAAAGAGGTCATGTTCCTTGGGAAGGCGGAAAGAAAAGCGGCGTAATTTAGGAAGGCGGGAAAAGCTGACCCTGCTGTTAGAGTAGGTCGGGGCAAAAAAAGGAAAAAAAAAAATGGAGAATCTGTTCGAAAGAGAGAGCCTCTGGATCGTAAAGCAGTCTCCGACTACTAGGCGATAACCTTTTGAGAGATCGTCTTCAGTTTTGTTCTTAGGCCGTTCCAATCGAGTCGAAAGGGAGGTTAGCTTCTTGAACTCCGTTGAGGAAAAAGGAAAGGGGTGGGGGTCCCACAGCAGAGGAGGCCGGCACCGTGCATTCAAAAATGGGCAGAAAGCAATGAAATCGCCGTCAGAGGAGCAGGGCGAAAAAGACGAGACCTCAAGAAAAAAAGGACTCCCGCAAGTACATCGGAAAAGGGTTGACGATACGGCATACGGATTAAGTCATTTGCCACAATAGACGAGGGGAGCTTGACTAGTGGGGAGAAAAGCTAGGACTCTTCGAGGGATGGAGGCAGAAGAGAAAACTCAAAAAACCCAACCCAGAGAACACACGGAGAATCCCACGATCGCAGGAAGTAAGAGATCGGGACCACAAGGAGAGCATACTACTCGCACGCGCGCCGTACTGCGAGTAATCTCTCTCAACCAAAGAGTATTTGGGGGGGATAGAGAGGGCAAAGCTAAAAAAATGTTTCAGGCGATAGTGAGTTGAAGCGACGATTGTGGGAAGGCGATCAGTGATGGAGCTAGGGGGGGGCGGCAAGATAGGGAAGTCGGGGAAACAAGAGCCTAAGGAGGGAAGATATTTTTCGGCCCGAGAGTGAATTGCGCCAAGATCCCAGAAGAGAGGTTCAGTCCAAACCGGCGTGCTCTAGGGTTGGGGAGTTTTTTGTCGGACGTCAAGGGCGCTCATCGCCGTGTCGGGGAAAGGGCAGCGGGAGCCATGGGGGGAGCAAAGAAAAGGCAGACAACATGTTTTTTACCACCGATCGTATGAGGGAAAATGTGAAAAGAAGAGGGTCAAACAATCAACTCGAAAGGAAAAAACAAGTAGAAAGAGCTACGAAGGACTAGCCAACACGATGCACTAGAAAGGAGAAGGGGGAGGTCGAAGAGTCGCGCAGGGGGAGCACGGACGTCCGGGAAACGGTAAGAAGAAGGCCAAATCTGCCGATGGGAAAGGACCAGAAGGGCGAGAGGCGTCTTGGATGCCAGACTAAAGGAAGTAGTCCGGAGGTCCTAGGAAAACCTAGATTTGAAAGTACCCTAGAGCGGAAAAAGGAGCCTCCTTCTTAAAGATCCAGTGAGCCTTTCAAATACTATGAAAAAGTACAGATAGTACTCCTTTCATCCTATTCAAACGGGACAAGCCAAGAGAAAGGGACCGATAACTTACTTCCCGACAAAGATCGTCACCCAAGAGGATACTATGGATAAAAACTAAGAGACTTCTGGGAGTACCTAGGGATGAGATCTACTCTCGAAAGGAAAAAAGAAACTGGTAAGATGATCTCTGATGTTGAGCGGTTGGGGGTAATAGAAACCCTGAGTTCACAAATAAATCATTTACCAGCGAATGCCAAAAGTCTTGCCGAAATGGAAGAAAAAGTTCCCTCGGAAGTTATTTTGGAAGGCTTGGCAGGGAGACACTCGAATGAAAGCCGACTATTTCGATAAATTCGAGGCCTTGAGAGATGACGAGTAAAATCTCCGGATGTCTCTATAAGTCCGTCTGGCCGCATGAGAGAGGGGAATCCGAGCAGCGTCTTATCTCTTCGGCACAAGAGGGGGCAAGAAAGAATGCCGGCGGTCCGAGAAAGGAATTGAGGCAAACCTATCCGGCCGACGTCTTCCGTTAAAGAATGAGGGAGGTGGCCACAGACCACGGGAGTCATCGAGTCTCTTAAAAGGAACTTGAGTCGAAATAGGAAGAAGGGCTTGGAGGGAGGATAGAGGAGGCAAATTCAATCCTAAATACAGACAGGGGGCAGGGAATCCGGAGCGGACGAGACCCGCCGAGGGGTGCCGGGGAGAAGTACCTGCTTGCAAGCAGATCCAAAAAACTAAGTCTCTCAAATAAGAACCGAAAAAAAAGAGCGGAAACGAGGGAACCCTCTGGAATAGGTCATAAGGGCAAAAAGTACAGCCTCATAGGACTGCGACGTCTCGGGCAAGAGGGGGAATACTGGCTTGTTGGTCTGCTCTGGAAAAGTGGTCTCTCAAAAAACGGGAGCCCATGGGTTTCTATCTGGGAAATGATACAGAAAAACGGAGATCAAAGGGAAGCGATTCTCTGACCGGGCAGGTTTCTAAAGGGCGAAAGAAATCAACGGTGAACCAAGAGTAGGTCTAGGGGGGAGGATATGGTAACCATAGTGTAATGAGGGAAGGCTTACACACAAAACTCATCCTCAGGGAGATAAAAAAAAAAACCAACGGAGAGAAAGAAAGATATGATCTGGAAAATGTGTGGGGTTACCAGAAGACTACTGTTCGCCACTCCATAGAGACGGAAACTCGAGCACAGCAAGTGAGGCAAGGGGACGTCGAGAAACTGCGAAGAGAGAATCGGGCCCTGGGGGTTCAACAGAAGTTAGGAGGACGCCCTATATAAAAGGAATGGGCTAAAAAAAAAAAAAACACGGGGAGACCAGAGGCAGATACTCATTTCCGGCCGAGTGCCTTACTAGCGCAATAGGAGGACGATTGTGTGAAAGCGGGCTGCAGCTGGCTGGGACTCGGACCGGGGTGGAGCCCTGATAAGTGTAGAAGTCATGACTTATCCACGAAATCAGTACTAAAGAAAAAC
>Ga0179591_1358536_pt1 | contig 12875 bp, 16 predicted proteins | sample CZOMad2_1_08_16f_FD_182891 | JGI IMG/M metagenome (GOLD analysis project Ga0179591, IMG submission 182891) | Vadose zone soil fungal communities from Angelo Coast Range Reserve, California, USA - CZOMad2_1_08_16fungal (PacBio error correction) | ecosystem: Environmental > Terrestrial > Soil >...
CCCCAAGAAAAGGAGTTTGTTAGGTCGCTTCGGGGTTTTACTGAGGCAAGAACAGGATTTTTGGTGGGCGGAAGGCGCTAGAAGGAAAGGCAAAGGCTTTTTTCAAGGGGAGACGGGGGTTGACGCGCCCGCATAAAGAAGTACCGCCGTTGGGGCGACCGCAGTGGAGGCCGGGGGTGAGTGAGGGCTCAACGGAAAAATTGTATGGGGGGGCATGGAATGAGGCTAAAAAAAAAATCGACCAGGATTAAAGGGGGAGGGGTCATCAGGGACTGGGGGGGTGCGAGACCATATGAGACGGACGAAAAAGTGTCCGGGAAAAAGCCAAGAAGGGGTATGACCAACTACGATCTGGAAGGTATCGCGCCTTTGGAACGAGGACACGAAAGGGGGCGGGAAAAAGGAGAGAGTCACTCGGGACGTCTTCAAAGCATAGTCCGTCTGCCAACGATCTCATCCGGGAGCGCGAGGGCAAGTAAAAAGGAAAAGTAAGGAGGAATAAAAAAGCAGATGTGTCCATGAAAAGACGCCACGAAACGGAACGACTCAAATGGAGTGTAAGCTGCAAAAAAAGGATGCCTCCCCGTGGGGAAGCGTCCCGGAAGTCTTATTAAAACGGAATAGTCCGGGCCAACAAAAATTCGGAATGGTGTCACGAGACGGGGGGTGGGGGAAAAGAAAGGTGCAAACATACCCATTTCAAAAAACAGGAGGAAGGACCAGCTCGGAAGATTGTCCGGGAGATTAAAAAAAAAAAAAGTTCCGAAACGAGCGCGCCTTGGAAAAAAACCAAATGACAAATGCGAGGTCATTGAACAAGCAAAGGGACTTAAAAATCGAGAACCGGAATTTATCCCAACTGGAAGCGAGAAATGGACAGTAAGAGAAAAAAAGGGAGGAGGTGAACTCCCTCCGAAAAGTGTATTGGGAAAAGTAAGCCGGGATATCAGTTAGAGCGATCTTTTGGGCGGGAAGGCCGCGACGTGCAGGAAAATCCGGGCAGCCAGGCTCACCACGTTAAAAGCGGGGACAAATTGAATGAAGGGATTGGCAAGAATTAACGCCTAATTTTGGACAACTTCACGACAAAAATCGAACAAGGAATCTTTACGCCCGTAACTTAGGAGCGGCTTGTTAGTCCCTGGATGGGACGACCAGGGAAAGTTTGGATTGTTGGGAAACCGTCGAGCCGGGGAAAAAACAAACCACTGAGAGCCTTGGCGCAGTAATAAAGAGAGTCAACTCGAACGGGTGAATACGTGAGCAAGTAGAGGGCCAAATAGAGGGTACGTCGAGCGGAGCAATCGGGTACGGGAACAAAATATGGTCGGTTGAAGGGGTTTGGGTGGTTGGTAAGAAGGTGTGAGTTCGAATAAAGCGCTAAGAGACGGAGGTTCCGTCTGAAACGCACGGGGATAAGGGTTCTTTACAGTGCGGCAAACTGGGAAAATGACGAACTCGGAAGAAATGCAAGGGAGATCCTAATGACCAAGGAATCAAGAGTGGGTTTGGGGTCGGAGTGCAGGAAAACAGGGCAGGAACTTGAAATCCGGCTTGGGACTCTTTAAAAAGGACCAGCGCCAAGGGGGTCAAGGAACCAACCAAAAGAAGAAGAAAATTTGAGTCGAGCCGGAGCAATTGTGGCGCAAGAAAAGATGGTAATTGAGAAAAACCCTGGCCATGATGGGACTGGGACCAGCCTAGATGGGAGTTGCAAGGGGGGCTACCATGCGAAATCCTCAAAAAAAACAAGAGGAGTAAAGTAGATAGAGAAGAAATTAGTCAATCGTTCCGCACCAAAGAAATAACTCCCTATAGGCGCAATTACATCCAAAACAGGGAAGAGGGCAAGGAACATCCCCAGAATAACCCTTGAGAAGAAAAGAAACCGACTCAATTGGAGAGAGGATTGGGGGCGTGTTCCGTCCCAAGGACGCCTTGGGGTGCTGTGAGGAAGCACAAGGAGTGTTTCACCACTGTCAATTCAGAAAAAACATAGGGGTTGAATCAGGGTAAGGGAAGTAATTCTTGGAAAAAGAGGTGTGTAAGGCAGGGCGGTTGGAAAGAGAGAAACGAAAGGCACGTTCAAAAATGACAACCATTCCATCCATATAAGATGAACGGAACGTGTAATCAAACAATCACACCAAAAGACTACGGAGAGGGATACGACCCGAATGGCTCCGAGGAATCAGAAAAAAGCGACGAAACTGAAAGAGAGGCCCCGTAGAAAACACTTGCCCGGGAAGTGAACGAGGGCCTTCGCCTTCTCGGGGCTCTTGGGGTGTGGGGAAGACCGAACTGGGAAAAAAATCAACATAGGGTCAGGGTAGAAAAGCCGGGCATCGATCGGGGAAGTTCAAAGGGGTAGAGCGGCCCCTTTTATGCAGGGAGGCAAAAAAAAAATCTTTGAACACGCCGAAAGTTCAAATTGGTGAATCTGGTGAAAGCCGAAGGGAAAGGGGCGGAAAGGAGCGCTAACCTGTCGAGCTCAAAGAAACATTCGGAACGCATTAAAAAGAAGACCACACAAGATAGAAAATGAATCGGGGAGGGGAGAGACCAAATAGGGGGAGGAGGCTGCGAGTGGGGGGGACCGTGATTCTTTCCAGTGGGCCGACTCCCGGAGCCGAAAGGCAAAAAAAAGTTTCAGGAAGAGATTGAGGTGTCAGCATTGGGGAGAAGGATAGAGGGGGAACTGAGCGAACAAAGCCTTGATTCTGAAAAAAGGGGGTCCTTTCGAGGAATATCAAATGTATGGAGAAAGGAAAAAAGGACCGAAGAGGGGAAAGAAAAGATTGCTTGGGGTAGACGACCATCAAGAAAGTAAGAGAGCGGTGCACAACACCGGCGGGACTAATCCCGGAAATGGGAGGCGAGACAAAAACCGTTGCGAGGGATGTGCAGACCAGTGCGATGTAATGCGACACATGGGGGTGGGGATTTAAGACAAACTGTCGTCCAAAGGTTTCCACAGCCAGCTAGCGCTCCAGAAAGAAACCATGCCAATAGAGGGGTGGCCCGAAGAACTTCATTAGAGAAAATAAGGGCAAATGGAAAATAGCAGGCGGCGCCAACGTTATCAAGGACATAATAGGCCGGCCAAAAGAGTTGAGAATTCAAAGGGGTCGAAAAGAGAAAAAGAGGGGTAAACGTGATCCGACGCCGTGAGAAGGAGAAAACAGGGTCGAACCACATTCCGATGCAACCACTACGTTAGAATTGGTAAACGAACGCCGCCAGAGGTCGCAAAGAAAGAGAGCACGTCCCGGGCCCGAATGGCCAAAGACTAACCAAGCGCGTCCGAATACAAGTCGTTAGCGACGGCAAACCAAGGACGAAAGAGGAAGCCCCGGGAAGCTAGCGTATGAAAACAGCAAAAACTGAGTACCATCACGATAAAACGAAGGAAACCGAACAAAACACTAAAGGGCAAGGGAAGACAAAGACTTCCCTAAAATCCCCACGGACAGCTTAGGCTGGCCCTCCCAACAATGAAAAAGGGCCGAATCAAAGGAGAATACCCTTCTAGTGAGTAAAAAAAAGAGAAAGACTAATATTCCCAAAAAAAAAGAGGCTCACAACACAAGGGAAGGAAAAAGAGAAGAGGGTGGGGGGGTGTCCTATGTAAGGGGGTATGGGGGATAGGGGCAAGGAAATAGGGGAGTTTTGAGACGTTGGGTGACGGCAATTAAAAAAGACAGCAGGAAAGACGGTGGGTTTTTAGGGAGAAAACACCGAGAGCTTCAGAGGACCGCCCACTGGAGGGTGAAGGGTGGTTTAAGGGTGGGGGGCGCGGGTCGGGCGAACAGTTTTACTAGAGAAAAAAGAAAAGAAGTTATGATACGCCTAAAGCCGATCGGGAATCTTTCGAAAAGAGAAGGGGGTGACGCAAGACTGTGATCGAAAAAGCTCTTGGTGTTTAGAGATGGAAAATCAACAAGAAATTGTATTGCGAACAGGAAATGAAGCAGTGAAAAGGTCGAGGGGACCAACGGGCGGTTGGGGGGGGGGAAGGAAAACGGGGGCATGTGTCCGACGATGCTAAAGAGAGAAAGGAGAAGGTGGTCGAAGAAACGAGAAGGAGTGGACCACAAAGGAAAAATCTGGGGATGGGCACTCTTTCCCAGGGGCGGAAAAAAGATTGCGCCGAGAGCGGAGGCAGTCGGGGGGGACATTCTTCAAAAGGAAGTGAGCTCCGTCCGGCAGCACGAGGGAGCCGAAGGAGGAAAAAATAAGCCCGGCCCAGATGAATCGTCTCATAAAGTGACAGGAAAAAAACCGCGGAACCCGCCAAGAACGACGGTCTCTAAATCACCATAAACAGGTGGGGGGCAACAAACTAGAATGAACGGGAAGACAGCGTAGGATGGATAACCACAATGACTACGGAATCTTACAAACGGTGTGGGGTAACGTGAAAGAATAACTTTCAGAGGACAAAAGGAAAAAGATTGCTCAGTTGCGGGTTAGCTGAACTCCAGTAGAACCTAGCTCCCCTAAACCGAGAAACAAAGACAAATAGACAACAAGGACTTTAAGAGAAGGGCTTCAGTTGAATCCCCAACTGCGCCAATTAAACAATTTCAAAAGACGCAAAACCACTGCGGTGAGGTACCAAAAAAAAATGAAAGATCTGGGCAATAAGCGGGGCCCACTGCCTTTTCGTAAAGGAGAGATCGAGAACCGGGCACAAGCTAACAAAGGAGAGGGGAACAATGAAAGCGGAGTTGAGAAAAAAGAGTACAGGTTTGAAAGGATGAAGACAGGGAACTTTTCAGCCTAAAGACCAAGAACTTGGTAGTGAATAAGTTGGGACCATTGGAGAAAGAAATAGCACGTTGATTGGGGACATCGAACAGAAAGTCCAAAAAACCAAAGCCATGGGCGCAGGCAATGAAGGAGCAAGGGGAGGAAGAAATTTTTCAAGAGCATGAGGTCCAACCAGGCTTTTCAGGCACTAAGAAAATATAAGTAGATCGAGAGTTCGGACCACAAAAAGAGGTCGCGGGGGGGGTTGGTATTTGTGAAACAATGTTTAGGTCAAAAAGAAAATAAACCAGAAGTGAAGACGGGACAAGAAAGGATACTTTTAGGGTGCGAGGAAAATAACGACAACGAAATGCCCTTAAAATGCAAACAGAAAAAAGAATTCCATCAAAAAAAAAAGAAGAAAGAAAAAGTGGTTTGTTTGAGGGCTAAAGAAACATGGCGGGGACTGGGTACTCCTGGGAAAGGCTTTGGGAACGAGCAAATGGAGGCGGTCCAACAGAGCTACCAATCTCGAGAAAGAATTGAGAAGACGCTCCTGGCAAGAAGGAATCTCAAGACGCAGCTTGCCTAAAGGGCCGTATCATAGGCGAGCCCTATAGAGGCTTGGGCGGGGGGTGGGTGAACGAAGGTAGGCGATCTCAAAGAAAAGAAAAAGGGGAGGGAAAAAAAGAAATCGTCAGAGTGAAGAACCACAGGAATCCCGTATAGAGGCAAGGCTAATACTCCCCAGGGCACAAAAAGGACCAGAAGAAAAGGAGATTACACCATTTGACGCTGCCAGGATCGACTCAATTGCACGGGAGAATTTTGGTGACGTGGTTTGTAAAAAGGGAATCTTTTGGAAGGCAGGGTAGAGAATCAAGAGAAGGGGCACGCCTTTGCCTTCAAAGAAAGAAAACAGGGGGAAATGGCTGGCGGGGTGGAAACGGGGATCTTTAGTACTGCCGGCGTCAAAATCTCTCACGGGGGAAGAAAGTAACACGGGCAGAAAGGGACTACAAGACATATGAGAAAGGAATAGGCAAGAACCAAGCCAACCATTGTCCTAAAAAGGAAAAAACCCCCACTAGAGACGTGGTGAGCCTAGAGAAAAGGAGCCATGAAGAAACGCCTCGACTGACTCTGGGAATATTCTCCCTTCGTAAACGGAACGTGTATAGTGAAAGAGGAAACAGGCTCAGACGGCTGTGTGTCAAAAGCTACTGTGAAAACGTGGTCATTTTGGCGAAATCGCAGGAAAAGAAGGTCGCCGGAGTTTTCCGAGGGGGAACAGGCCCGTGTTCAGAGTAGTGAAGTAAGAAAAAAAAGGGTCGTTAAAGCGGAAAAGGGACATCTTGTAAGTGGGTGAAGCCCTTGGCGCGGAGAAACTTTCCGAGAACGAGAAGAACATCGGGAGTAAGACCGATTCAAACTTACAAGTAGATGGATCCTAGAGGAAGGAAAAGGTATTCACGCTTTGTGGATGTGTGGTGACTTGAAGAGGGGCCGCGTCCCCCAGCAGAACTTCTGCGGCTTGGTACAATATTGCCGCAGGGTAAATTGGGTCGAAAGGGCGCGGGAGAAAAATTTCAACTGAAAATTTGTATATTAGCATTGGTGAGTTCCGGGGGGAAGTTGAAATGTAAGGCACTGGATGGCAAGAAAAACACCGTAACGATCGCGGGAAAAAATCCGATTTTTCAAGGGGGGGGGGAAAGAAACTGGTATCAAAAGTCACGGCGCGACACATGCGGGTCAAGAGGAAGGGAGCATCTGGAGACAAGCCCGGAGTGCGGCCTAGACTTGAATGCGACAAAGGTGGAGGAGAGGAGGAAGATCCAGCTCCACGCGGCTTGGGCGTCCATCAAGCGAGCGTCAGCTGGCCAAAAGGGGGGGAATCCGGAGAGCATCCTGATGAAGAATAAGCTCAGAAGAAGTGGATCGCGATCTGCGGCACCGTTGATCGCGGGTGCTAAGCTTCGCGATAAGGGCCACATTTTAGGCAGGGGGAAGGGAGAGCTTTCAGAATGCTTCTGTTGCAAGGAAGAACGGAAGCGCTTACGAATTGAAGGAAACATAAAAAAAGGAAGGAACAAAAAAAAGACAGTAGCAAGACAAGGCTGTAACCTCCTGTGCAGGTTTCCAAAATGAACTGCGTAAACGGAAGCGCGTGCCGACCCAAGAGGTCGAATACAGTCGATTAAAAAAAGTCTGAAAAACCCCTCCGACTCGAGCGTATTCCGAAGCCAAAATGGGTCTCAAAATGCGGGCCATTAGGAAAAAGAAAAGAAAGAGCTAAACGGGGAAAAGAAAATCGGGAGGACAAAGGAATACGCAGGGGGTTCTCCTAAAGGAACAAAGTCGCGGGGAAGGCTAAAAAAGGGAAACTCACAAAAAACAACGGCTCGAGAGACCTGCAGTCAGGGTAGTAAAAAAAGACTGAAATCACTACAATTAAATATGCACACAAACAGACCGAGTTCTCACCACACAAGAGGAGAGAGAATTGGGACAAGAAGGTTCCTTGTATTTCTTGTAGGGGAGGGAAGAAACAGGTCAGAGGAGGGTGGGGGTGAACGGCAATGAAAGAACGAAAAAAAGGGGGGGAAACCTAGCACTGAAGGGAGGACTTAGGGGATGGGTTTGGGGGAGGGGGGGAATTCGGAGGAGTACTAGGAGGAAAGAAGGTTTGAAAATGGGGAGGGGGGTAAATAAAAGAGAGGATCGGAGCGTGTTTGATCGTGGGGAAGAAAGAAGGCGACAGCGTTTGTCGACGCTCTGAGTTTATCTAGAGTGCAAGATAAGGCCTTAAGAAAGATTTTTAATTGGCAACACTTGCCCGGAGGGGAAGTTATCTAACAACTGGCAGCCAGGGAGTGGGGATGGGAGGAAGGGGTATTGGGTAGACCATTATGCGTAAATAGAACGAGCTAGGTCAGTCAGAAAGCCTCTGAATGGGGTATCACCATAAACAAAAAGAAACACAAATCAGGGCCGGATTCGAAAGTGGGGAAAGAACTCATCCGAATTGGGCGCCGCAAGGGAAGGCTAGATGCTACTAGAGTGGAGGGCCTTCGGAAGACTCGCTAACAAAGCGAGAAACAGAGTGAGGGAAAGCGCGAGGGGAAATAACCGCCACTGGACTGGAATCATAAGAGAAAGAAGAGAGAGGGTGGTATATCCAATCCAGAAAGCTGAGGAACTCCTCTAAGCGGCGGTCCTAGTCAACTTGCTGATCAGAAGAAAACCAACCGAGACTTTACTGGGGGAGGGGGAAAGAAGGTCTTAGGGACATGGAAAGAGCGGACAGGTCAGCGATTCTTGTAATATGTGGGGTGCAAGCCACGGGGAATAGAAAAAGTTCAACCCGACAGGAAAACCAATTGCAAATCAAGAGCCGGGGGGACGGTGTTTGAAACCTCAGGAAGAATCGGCCGGGAAAACTGCAAAAACGACAAGTCCTGCAACAAATAAGGGAAGACGAGCGCTGGAAAGAGAAGGGGGAAAGTAGGCAGGAAGAAGGCAAGCACAGACCGGAAAAAAGAGAAGAACTTTGATATCCTCTCAAGAAGTCTCTATCTTGGGGGAGCCGGGGGAGCGGTCAAGGAATGTGAAGGGGTAATGGAACCAGTGTCCAATCTCCCAGACCTTTCGACAGTATAAACAGACTGAGGCACCAGAGGGGGACCAGGGAAATGAGGGTGCTAATGAGTCATTTTGGAAACAACGGCAAGAACAGGGCCGCGAACCCGAAGCCTTACTGAGGCGATAAGTGGGTTCCCATTTGGAAGAAAAGGAAATGTAGGTGAGTAATAAAAGGAGGCACAACGACCCCACTGAATGAGCCAGTTGGCGCACAGAGATTTCATAGGGGCACAGGGGGGCGGGTAGAGGGGAATGGGGGAAATGTCCGAGGGCTATGATCAGTAGCAGTCGGAACAAAAAACGCTGATAAGTGGAGAGGGGGGGGGTGGGGGTGGTATTGGGGAGAACAATGTTTTGTTATGTACCTATAGAAAGCTAAGTGAGTATGGTCCAGAACCGGAAGTGAGAAGGTGTCTTGAAGACACTTTAATAAACTGACGAATCGCCTTTAAAACAGATAAGAAATTCATCGAAACGAAAAAGGCACGCGGGGGGGGGTGGTAATGAGGAAGAACCGCGTTGAAAAACCACCGGGAAGCACTGCGCTGGAGGTGGGGAAGGAAAAAGCACAAGGAGAGGGGGAGTCAAACACCTCGCCCAATATAGAAAACTTGATTCGAATAGTCAAAACTGCAAGGTGAAGCATGAAAGCTTGAGAAAAAGCCAAAAAGGGGAGCCGAGCCTAAGATTAGTGTCTTTCTTTGGGTGCGGGGACGATCGAAGATCTAAAACGATGAAAAACAAAAACGGAGAGAGGTAGGGGCGTTACAGAAGGTGCACAAAACCAGAAAACAGTAGGCTCGAAATAAAAATTCATCCTTTAAGGCGGGAAGCGGCAGGTGAGAAAGGAATAAACATCAAGTGATCAACTCAGAGCTATCTTTGTGAAGGGGGGAAGGACAGAAATTAATCTTTTGCAGGGTTCGGAAGGAGAAGCCGAATTCAAGTACGCCCTATGGACAAAATAAAAAACAAGAGGGAGTTGACATGAAAGAATAAAACTGGGAGAGAGGGGCCTTACATTTCAAGTCAGAGACTTAAGAATTAACAGAGAGAAGGAAGGACGTGCCAAGAGCAGGGGATTAACAGCCATGCACCAATACCGCCAGCCCTAGGGAGTGAATTGGTATAGAAGGAAACAGAAAGATGTGATAAGGGTACTAGAAAATAGACTGTACATCTGACCTATGCCACAGAACCGTTGGCAGCCCTACCGAGAGGGTCACTTCCTCAACTCATAGCACGGGGGGGGGTTTAAGTAAAGAGAGACTGGGCCCATTACATGGGTATTGGTCTCAAGCGTTAAAAAGATCGCACGATTAAGTTTCAGGGAAGGCCGAGTCGATTGGGGTAAAGAGGAAAAGGGAGGGCCTTTCGAAGGCCACGCGCAGTTAAAAGTGTGCCTCTTTTACGGGGGGGAAGACCTTGGGAGAAAAGTCGCGATAAAACGGGAGGGAGCCAGAAAAGGAAAAGAGATGAGGGAAAAAAATAGACCCAGAAAAGAAAAGGAATTATCTTCTTAGAGGACAGCAAGGGTAGGGAAGAGGAGGCAGAGTGGGGAGTGCGTGAAGGGCCTACTTCGACACGGAGAAGCAGAGAGAATGAATTGCTTCGTGAGCGCCAGTGCGAGAAGAAGCGTGAAAAGAGTGGGAGGGGATCAAGAAAAGGTTACTGAGCAAGTGGTTTCCGGCACATGGGGTGTTGACAAAGACAGGGCCAGAAGAGAGGAAGAGAGTCCGATCGTTGTGGTGACCGACGAGAACGTGGTCATAAAGTGAATGGCGAGAGCCAAAGAAAACGGAGGAGAGAAATAGAAGGCAGGTCTGCAGGACAGCCAAGGTCGAGCGTAAGGCGGTTGGCAATGGGAGGGGAAAAAATGTAATTAAAAGCATGGGGAGGAGAAGGATTCCACTTTGAACGCGGTTATGCGCAGCAAGAAAGGAAGAGCTAGAGAAAGAGGGGGCCTACGTAGCTCCTGCTGGCGAAGAGGCATCCGATGCCCGAGAGCAGGGGAAAAACGTAGTGGAATCAGAGATTCTATGAAATCCGTCAAAAAGGGCACTAATTTAGTAAAAAAAGGTACTGAAAGTAGGTGTTTTGTAACGCGTACCGTCGCCTTATCTTCTGTACTCAGTCGTTTGATGCCCCCTAAAGCAAGTGAAAGCAGCGCTTCAGGTGGTGGGACCCACGCCGCCCTGGGCTGTGCGGTGTGAAAGACTGAAAAAGGGGAAAAAAAAAGTTTCGAACACGTACACGTCCTGAGCCACGAGATCCTGGGACTGACAAAAAGCGTTGTCGAAGAGTATCTATGTAGCAGGAAACAATTCGAAAAAAGCCTACCGATCCGGCCAATCCCGCAAGCAAGCACATCAAAAAAGGGGGAGGAGCATAGTAAAAGAGCCGACCTAACAAAGAAAGAACTAAGTAGTCGGGAGAACTCTAGGTTTACTGGAAAGACTAAAACCCCGCTTAGGGGAAGACTGGACAAATCTCAAGTGACCAACAAGGAGAAAAAGGAAAATGCTTTAGTAAAAAGGAGAGAAAAGCAAAAGTATGGATATTACCCCAAAAAAACGCAGAGCTCAAAAACGGAGGAGAGGAAAAGAGAGCGGGTGTGGGAAAAAGTACATATTTTTGAATTGAGGTAGAGTGGCTTTTTACGGAAAGAAGCGGTCAAAAAAGGGAAAGGGGTGGGGATGAAGGGAAGGGAAGAGGGGTAAGAAGGAGAGATTGGATTAGGGAAGAACACGAGCCTCCTTCGACCGGGCAAGAGGTTTTGGGGGGTACTGTGTCTGCTTGGGGGAACTTTGCTCTGGGAGATGAAGACCATTTAATAATTTGGAGGCGAATAAAAGATAGCCAAGGAGTCTGCTTGGGGGGAAAAAATGGCGAGAAATCGGACCGTTTATTCCGAAAGAAAATTAGGGGGGTTCCATGGGGAGACAGCACCCTAAAACGTCCGAAGGGGGGGATTTGCAAAACATGGACCGGACAGGGAGATAACGAACCAGGAAACGAGACTGGGGAGGGGGTTCTCTGTCATACAGGTGGAGCCTAGACCATTAGTCCTTTAGAATAACGAAGTCTAGACGGTTCAATTGAAAGCAAAAAGTTGATATCCACATAAAGAGTAAGAAAAGGAAGCGGTCTCGCCCTTTCTGACGAAAGAAGGTAAAGGAAGGCATCTAGTGGGAGAGAGGCATCGGCTGCCTAGGAGAGATAAAAGAATTATTAATATCTCCACGAATTTAACAAAATGGACTCCGGCTGGGATTCCAAAGAAAGCTCTCGCTAAACTGTCCCTTCTCAGCACACGATTATAACACAAAAAAAACCTAACTATAAAAAACGGCTCTTTTCTCCGAGGAAGAACAAGTGATTAGCAGCCAGCAGTGGGAAAATCGATATTAGCGTAGAAATAGAGACTTCTGGCCAAATTAAAAGCGTAATGGAGCGAGTGGGAGGTCAACGGTGTGTGATGAATACCATATCAAAAAACCTTCGCGAAAACAATTAGACAGACAATTGGCAGGGTGGGGAGCGGAAAAGAAAAAAAACTCCCGAAAGCTGACCCAACTGCACTGTGCAGTGAAATAAAGGAATGACAGAAAAGCGAGTGCGGAGCCGGTTGAAGTGAGTTAAAAGAGAGGAAAAGCAGACTTCACAAATCAAGGGGGAACCAAAAACTGCGAAAAAGGGACTAAATCCGAAAGCGTCAAGTTCTCTCTGGGAAAAAGGGAGGAGCGGAACCCCAAAGACGTTTCGGTTGCGGGAAGAAGAGTGTCGAAAAAAAAACGGGAAAAGCCAATAACAAATGACGGGAGGAAAAAGGCAAAATTAAGGCGGCGTTGGACGAATCGTCATTGGACTAAAAGCAAATCAAAAAGGTCCGGACCAAGCGAGGAAAGAAGCGAAAGTTGGTGGGACCTGTATGAGACCAATGCCAGGGGGTTTTGGTGTAGGAAAAAGCCCAACCAAAAAGAGAAGGCGCCGGGGGAAGAGTGTTAAATCTCAACCGGGTCGCAAAGGGAGGGAACCAGAATGGATGAATCAGAGAGAGTAAACGAAATAAAATATGTCGAGGGGAGGGGTGGGGGGGGGGGGTTTGAGTTTCAACCTATAACGCATAAGAGGGGAAAGGATAACGGAAAGGAAATTTTGCTCGTGAAGGACTTTAAAAGGGAAAACTCGAAGTACTAACAAGTAAAGAATTCTCGAAAAAAAAAAAGAAGCAAAGAAAAGAAGTTTTGTTTCGATTTCAGAAGAGAAGTGGCGTTGAAAAAAATTACGAAAGGGAAAGAGGAAGAACGAAAAAAAAAAAAAGTCCTTGAAAAAGATAACAATTACGAGAGAATTATTCGAGAAAGCAGCCAAGCAAGTTCTAAATGACGGACTGGAAGGCGCCAAACGTGAAATGATGGGGGGAAAAGAAAAAAGATAGGGGTTTTCAAGATGGTGGTGCGGCACGAGAAGGGAAG
>Ga0179591_1401771_pt1 | contig 12875 bp, 15 predicted proteins | sample CZOMad2_1_08_16f_FD_182891 | JGI IMG/M metagenome (GOLD analysis project Ga0179591, IMG submission 182891) | Vadose zone soil fungal communities from Angelo Coast Range Reserve, California, USA - CZOMad2_1_08_16fungal (PacBio error correction) | ecosystem: Environmental > Terrestrial > Soil >...
CACTTTTAAGGTCTAGTACGCTGGGGAGGCTTAAAAAAAAAAGAGATTCTACCTCATGGGTCGGAGGAAGCACATCGAGGAGAGCAGAGTTGGGCCAAAGAGAAAAGTTGGAAAAAAAGAAGAAAGATCTGGGAGGAGGGAAACCTTTCTAGGAGGAGTTCGCGGGAATGGGTCAGGGGGATATTCTTATCTGGGGAAGGGAGGAGGCTAGAGGGACTGAAGGCTGAGGAGACAAATATCACGGAACTCAGGGAGTGAGAAAAACAGAAAACTCAAACTGTAAAAAAACTGGGGGAAGGGAAATAAGAAGGGAACGAAACATTAGCTGATCGAAAGGGGGGAAAAATACAAGGAAAATAGGGACTTGGCAGAGATGGCGGGATGTAGAGAAGGTCGCCAGGCACCTAGGGGAAAGGACTTAGAAAGTAGCGCGCACTAGAGGGAACCACTGAAAAAGACGGGGGACGGCGGTTAAATCTCATTTTTCAAGAAGGAGAGAAGTAAAGCGAAGGCTCTGGGTGAGAATCCCATTGAACCATACTTGGGCGAAAGATAAGGAACCGAGACGGCGGGGGGGGTTTTAGGGCTGAAGGGCGCACGAACCTGAAAACTTATGATAGCCAAACGAAGTGGAATACTTGGAACCTCTTCCGCCGGTCCATGGAATTGTCTAGGAAGGGAGGGACGGCGCACTGACGATGCGTAGGAGGGAAGGCGCAGGGTTGATAGAGAAAAGGACCTGGGAGGACCTAGAGAATCGACATGTGCGGATAATAAAAGAGGGCCGCCATGGAAAGAAATCGAAGGCTTAAAAAGAGGTAAGAAAGGTGTATGAATACTGGGGAGCGAAGCTGTTGTAGGAAATCCGGAGAGGAAACTGAACGAAGGTTTAGAGAAATTGGGAGTGAAGCCCCGCGCTAGGGGAGGTGAGGGAGAGCGTGGGAAAAAGGGGGCATCGAGCCTGAAATCGTAATCACGTCTATCCTTTGGGAAGCATGAGGCCTCATGGGAGACTCTAAATCGCTGTCCAAAGGGCGCGTTAAAAAAGAAAGAAATTCTTTCCGGCAGAGGGAGTGCCGATCACCTGAGGGGGGTGAAGGAAGAGGAAAAGAAAAAGCAAGAACTGTTGGGGAGGGATGAACAATTGGAAAACTCGCTAGGCTCCCAAAAGGGGGGGGAGGGACTGAGCGCAGGAAGACTGTGGGGAGAATTTTGAGGAGTCTCAAAAATCGGAGTTTGCATGGAACATGAAAGGCAAAAGATACCCAGAGAAGGGAAAGAAAAACTTGAGAAGGTTGGTCTTAAAAGGAGAAGCGAACAGCTGTGGAGAAAGACGAGGTCAAGGAAAATAAATTTTTGTGAAGGGGAACCTTTGCACGGGGTCCTGAAAGGGCATGCTTGGTGATCGGGGGGCGAGTTTAGTTAAAGAAGGAGGATGAATGAAGGCTTGCGGGGGGACATCCACAAGGGGAAGGTTATTAAAATCCAGAAATTCCACCTGAGAGATGACTGCACTGGGGGAGGCACTCCGAAAGGACAAAAAGACTGGGGATAAAGGGGGAAGGAGTTGAAGGGAGAACTGAGATGGTCGAACTATGCTATCTGTATCTAGGTCTACAAGAGTAAAAAGGAGGAAAGGGTCTAAGGAGACTACTATCAAGAGGGAGGAAATGTCCCGAACCGGGGGGGGAAGGAAAGAGCGATCTCCAAAAAGGATAAGGAAAAGGAAATTTCCAGTGAATTTTGGGAGACGTACGTCCTGAGAGAGGAAGAAAGCAGGTAACAGGAAGGACAAATGTTTTCAAAAGGTGTTCGGGTAGAATTTTAAAAAAACTCCATATCGAAGAAAAATATCGCCTCTGGGAAAGGCAATGAGGCACGCTGACTGTAAGCAAAAATTACGGAGTGAAGCAGTACGTGATCTAAGGAAAGCGCAGGAAAAGGCCGTGGGGGGGAGGAATTTGAGGAAAAAAGACATATCCTTTAAGGGCACTTCCCAGGAGGGAAGGCATGGGGAAAAAGCATTTAAAGGCTTTGCGGTAAAAGGCGAGGAAAAAAACGTCTATTTCAGGAATAGGGATGCTTACAATTCAAACTCTATAAAGAAATCGAAAGGGGGGAGTTTTCTCGGGTCCTCTGGGGAGAAACGGGAATCGATCCAGAGCACCAGGGGAGCTCTTTTTTAGGAAGGGCGAGAAAATCAGCCAACCTATGCAAAAGGGAAGCGAAAATAGCTTAGGCTGTTGTAGAAATGGAAAACATCGATCAATCACGACTTCAGGGGGAGGAAGATGACATTCATAGGCCTTCACAAAAGGAAAAAGGCAATAAAAAAAAGCGTGAGGAATAAGCATCTGGTCACCCGAAAACTCGAGAAGTAGGGAAAGAAAAGGGGCCGAAGAAGGACGAGTCCGGGGGAAAAGCAGTCAAAAAAGAAAAGGGAGGTTGTAAAGGGGGAAGACTAGATGATAGTCGAACTTGAGGAAAGCACCCGGTCCTCCAAGGGAATATGAGGGCTTCACTGACGAAAAGAAGAGGCAATTAGAAGCGGTCCAAGGGAGAGGTCCTGATACTGAGGGGGGGGGCCTGTTTTTGGGGGAAAACAAAACATCTGAGAATGATCGCCAGATTCTAGATGAAAGATTATTCGATTGGCAAGGGGGTCAGGGGGAGGTAGGGAAGATTATAAGCACGTCTGACAGGAAAAAAAAAAAAGAAAACACGAACTCAATTCACTTCCTCGCGCAAACCACTTACCCCTCATGAAACATTTGGTAGGCGGAGGGGAGACCGCACTAAAACTTCCGAGGGGGGGAATACACATGGACCAACTACAGGGTGCTCGTTGCGCAGAACAGTCATCATCCTGGGGGAAAAAACTAAGAAGTTGTTTGAAATCTGGGAGGAGGGAAAGGGCACAGAAAGACCCAGGCAGGGGAGATTTATGGAGGCGGTCAACAACTTTCTGGCCGGAAGGTAGGTAAGGCCAGAGAAGTTCAGAGGGAGGCCTTCCGAGGGGGCGAAACCGCGCTAGGGAAGAGATAAACGACGTGAAAAGGGAAACCAGGTAGAGGATTAGAGCGAATCTTCGATCGGGAAATCAAGGAATAGAGGGGGGAGAGAGACGTTACAATCCCGCCCTAGGGAAAAGGGGGTCACGAATTCAAAGGCCAAAGAGGCGCATTCGTAGGTACCCCACAGAAAAGAAGGGGGGGGTTGGGGAAAGGAAAGATTCTAAGAAAGCTGGATATAATGACGTTCGCAGACAGTTAGTGAAGCGAATCGGCTTTCAGATCCTTACGAAAAAAAAAAGAATCGATAAGATGAAAGGACCACGACGGAGACGCTAACCGCGACAGTGTGAACTCCGCTACGAAGAACTCGTTGAGGGAGTAGATGGGGAAGGAAAAAAAGAAAAGGGTTCCGGTTGCCCACTAGGGGGGGCTTTTCAGGGAGACAACCTAAAGGCTGTGGAGGCGCGGTTGCCTGGTGGACTCGAAAATGCAGGGGAGAACACGCCAAATTGCTAATTACATCGAAAAAAAAAGTTCTGAGAAAAGAGGAATGTCAGAGAGGGTCGGGCTCTCAATGAGAGGCCACCGGCACCTCATCATGGAGTTTTCACGGAAGCCAGCGCGTTCCTATGCTTTGGGAAAAACTGTTAAAGGAGAATCGCTACAAAAAAAAAATTCTTTCTTCACCAAGGAGAGGAGAGATCTAGGGCGGTCTTGGGGCGCCGAACTTATAATTCAAGGGGCGACGCTCAGCGCGGAACTGAGGCAGTGTGCCTTAAAGAGAACGCAGAAGAGAGACGTCAATGAGATGGACGAAGCATCAATTAGAGGCAGAAAAGTCTAAGGGAGGACATCTTTTAAGAGGGAAAATAAATCTGAGCACGGGGGTACATACACTGGGGATGGGGAGGCAACCAACTTTTCCGAGATGTCTGACAGAAGAGAACAAAAAGATGGATGCATATGACGGCTCTCAGGAGCGCGAGACAGATAGCCGAACACACCCGAAGTGACTTCTTGGGAAGATGTTGTAAGGAAAAACGGCCACTGCAGCACGCCAGACGGCTCTTTTCGGAAAAGGGTCGGCCCTTCAAATTTCCGCCCCCGAAAAAGAAATGGGGGGCAGTAATACTCGTAAACCTGAAAGAGCCGTTGTTGGTCCGGCAATTGCACAACGGAGGAAAACCAAGAAGGGTGGCTCGGAACTGTGCGAGGGTTATTACGGGTACCACCACACCGGCGTGGCAAGGTATTGGGGTGCTAAAAGCTAAGGGAAAAAAAGCACCCTGCGACCAAATCTTGGGTAAAGTGCAGATGGGTGAGCGAGGGGAAACTTGAAGGAAACGTTCTTTCAGGAAGAGAGTTTTGGCATTACCTCAAAAATCAACGAAAGACAATTAAGGAAATCGAAGCGGACTCATAGAAGTTGATTATTATAGAAAGGGAAAACGGAGACAAGCGGGGTAGGAGGACCAACCAGGAAGAAAGGGGAAGACCTACAGGGGGTAACGGGGGGTATGGAAGCATCGTGGAGGGGAAGGTTAATCCCCGAGCGCAGAGTCGTGGGAAGAGGAAGTTGGGGAAAAAGTCCCGGGAACCTGGAAAAAGGGAGAGAATCTGAGTTTTACAACACATGAGAGGAAGGGAAAGGGCCTTATAGAATCATAGGGTCAAAATCGAACGGGGGGAAGGGTGAAGGGGAGAATTTCTTTTACGTTCTTTAAGCAGAGTGGAAGGTGGGGCCGACCGAGGGTGTTTATCCTAGCAAAGATTGCCCAAAGAAACTCCCTGAGTGGGTAAAAACGATAACGACAGAAAAAAAGCTAAAGATGTGAGAGGGAGAGACTCAGAGGTGCCCCAAAAGTGGGGAGATTTTAGGAGAAAAAAGAGAAGATGCTGGGTCTGTATATTCGTAAAAGTATCCCATGGAAGGGACTAAAAATAAACTGAGGGGAAGGTGTTCTCAGACGAGGGAAAAGCAGTTCATAGATTAGAGGGAATAGAAAAAATAGGTGTGAAAAATCGTTTACAGGGCACCATATTTCTGAAAAAAAATCGGGACCTTGTGATAAAAAGTTTATGGAAAAAGATCGTGAGCCACACGGTTCACTAAGGAGAAAAATTAAAGCCGTAAAAGGCATGTTGGACTAATCTTGGAACCGATCACTGGGAAAAAAAAAAGTACAGGAGGGATGGCCACCTGGTGAAGGGGTCGGAAGAAATCGAGGCGGAGCGAAGCATCGGCCGATAGGGTTAAGGGGGAAGTTTAGAAAACTGATGAATATGGGACCACCATTTGAACAGTGTGAAAGGAAAAAGGGGCCTATCCAGGGAACATCAGGAAGCCCGCTGTAACAACAACCAAAGGATTCATGAGAAGAGATCGTTCAAGGTCACACGAAACTCTTTTCTGAAAGAGAGGGAGAGTCTCGAAAGAATGCAGGTACACGTTTAAGAATAATTCATCCATGGGGTAAAGACTTTTAGAAAAAAAGAAGGCCGATGCTCCGATCGAAAAAGGATTTGAGGACGAGGGGACGCAGTCAGACATCTGAGTGTACCAGAAAATTCTCTTCTGAGGGGAAGGGAGGAAAAAAAGCGGCAGGGAAGAGAGTAAGGAGGAAAAGAATCTTACAACCACCCCGTCATTCGGGGGAGGAGGAAATAAAGAAGTTTCGAGCAAAAGAAATAGGTGAAAAAAGACGAATGGGGCCCTGTAAAAAGCGGATATTGGAGAGAAGAAGGGTCCCGGAAAAACCTGCTGTGAAACCGCTGAAGACCAACAACGGGAAAAACTAAGGGTGGGGATTTTTATGCGGTTTAGGGTAGAGGGAGAAGTGCATTCGGCAAACCGGGGGGAGTCGAGGGTTGAGCATCGAGGGTCAAAAAACATTATGCACAGGATTCCACAAGCTTGGCGGGGAAAAAAAGTGCTTACAAGAAATAGATAAAAAAAACGCTGGCTGGTTCGTGAAGGGCAAAGAGGAAGGACACAAAACTAGGAAACCGGCAAGAACCCTTCCTCGGGGAAGATACCCTAAATTGTAATCTCCCAAATAGCTTTAAAAAGTAAGCAGTAGTCCACTAAAAAATGGTGCGGATCCCAGTCCCGAAAGAATTTAGGGGTCAACGGAAGTCGACTGACCGACGTGACGAGAAGGACCGCACATGTAAAAACATCAGAATACTACATATGCGCCAGAGGGGGCTTCACGGGGAAAGAAAAGAATTCTAGGAAATATTAAGAGGAAAAAGGGGGACAATTTGAGGAGTCATCCGGGGTCAAATCAAGCTTTCGGCTCGGAAAAGAGAAAAAAGAATTCAGGACTGCTGAATCGGGAGAGACTCTTCTATTTCCAAAGGGGGAGGCGGTTAATCTTAATTAGCCGGAAAAAAGGGAATTTAGGGGAAAGTAAAAATCCAGACGCACCTCCGGAAGACACCTCTCAACAAAATGCTTCCCTTCCCGCAGGCAGAAGGGGGCGCGTCAGTTCAGAAGGCCATAATCGAAGGACCAAAACGTAGGTGAGTGCTGATCCCAGACAGTAGCATCAAGGGGACGAGACACACCACATAAACATTGGGGGTTTTTTAAGGGGGAGAAAATGCCGAGCATGGAAGCGTTGGAGAGGGGGGAATACACTTTCTGGTCTTCAGGAGGGACGGGAAGGAACAAGGACCGCCTTCATAGGGGGGGATTGAACCGAAAGACAAAACATCGATAAACTAAGAATCGTTGCAAGGTGGTCCGATAGATGATAACGGAGATGCGATCTCCTATCCATGCAATACATAGGGGGATGGCGATAGGAGGGACGAACAAGCAGACGCAGTCCCAGTGGGAAAGGAGAAAATATGAGGAACAAATGCGGGCAATAAAGGGGGAGTTCCCGTCAAAAAAGTTTTGGAAACGGACATAGGGAAGGTGTCGCTAGGAGACTCCTGACGTGGCAATCTTTAAAGGGAAGTGGAGTCTTGCAGAGGGCAATGATAAGGCATGGAAGCGCCCTTAGGGGAGGATGACCCCCTGCGCATAGGAATAAGCCGGAGCAAGGAGGCAGACAGCTCTCTGAATACCTGAAGGTTATCATTATGCTAAGAAGCGTTCTGCAAGGAAAGTTCAAAAGAGAAACGTTTGCCACCGGGACCAAATCAGCATATTGGGGAAAAGGGGAGGTTCAAAAAAGAGACCCGGAAAGAGGTAGAGGCGCGGGGGGGAGGTAAAGTCGTCAGAGGGATCAACAGTGGATATAGGAAACAAATAAAAAGAGAAAAAAAAACAAAAAAGGGGGAGAGTAAAGGGGGATCTAGCAGTTAGACAAGGGCGCGTCAAAACGAAACCTGCGCACATGGACAAAGGTTCTGTGTCTCATTAGGAACAAAGACGTTCCATCTGGTCAGTGGAAAAAATTCGAGGTAAAATTGGGGGGATGGTGGGAACGAGAAAGGCAGAACGATCAGGAGGGAGTGGCACATGCGTCAAGCTCTATTGAAAAAAAAGGGAAGGGGGCCGCCAGGAATGGGCTGTAGAGTATAGGAGAGGGATCCAGAAGGAGCGGAGGGTCTCCTTGGACTGAGGAGGAAAGAAAAAAAAAATCGGAAGAAATAGAAAGGAGATGAGCATTCGAGGGGCACCGGGAGTAGGTCTAATTGTCACAACTTGTATGGGATGTACGGACGTTACCTAAATAGCGAGCACGTCATGTACCTAAAGGAAGTGGAGGCGGAACACAGGGGGGGGAAGAACGGATGGCGTAGGAGAGGAAGATCCAAAGCTATGGATCATGGATACTTCGATCGGAATCGGCGCCCTGCGTAAAAGAATGAAAAGGGGGAAAACAAGGGTCGAGGGGAAGAACGCGCGGAACGGAACGAACGAAGGCGCGTTCTAGAAAGGGTGTCACCTGTACGTGAAAGACAAGACTTTTAGCAATATTAGGCAGAACATAGCCTTGGGGGGGGGGGCGTGAAGGAGGGTTTCACACCTTCGGGGGGTGAAGGCTTTATTGGTGTATTTACGAAAGGAGAACCTTCCGGGTGGGAAATTTGTGAAGTCGCTGATCGGGGCGGGAAAAGGACAAATTGGAGGGATGAGGAGTCAGGACATTTTTGTTATCTAGAGGAAGGAATGGTGAAAAAATGGCATAAGGGTGGATGCAATAAAATGAATGTAACCTCGATAAAAAAAAGGCCCATTCATGGTTCATCTTGTGCATTTTATTCTGAGGACTATGAACGGATAAGCTTGGGGGGAGGACAAACCGTCTCCCACTTTTACTCAAGACCTGGTGAACTTGGGGGAGATAAGAGGATCAGTGAAACAAAGAGAGGCGCATATTTGAGAGGGGGGAGTGGATTACAAAGGGGAGGGAAAATTCGAGCACTAACGAGATTCGATCGTTTGTTAACACTAACTGGGAAAGGGGGGGATCTTCCGGGGAAGGAAAGTCTGAAAGGTACGATCAGCAAACGGAGATCGTGGGGGAAAGCAGAGGTGGGGCGAGCCAGATTTCTGGGGGTCTTAGGGTCACGTCATCTTACGGGGCATTACCTATCCAGGAGGGGGAAAAAAGGCCTATGGAAAAAATAGGCCTCCTAAAAAATCGTTAAGGAAGAATTCAAAATTGTCAAAAGAAAAAAGGAGATAAAAACTCAAAGATTCTAGAGGGCTAGAGGGAGGGAAGGTTTTTAAAAGGTAAAGGGGGAGCGGAAAACAGATCCGCGCTGGGGATCGGGGAACATACAGTTATTAATCACACTATCCAAGGAATAAAAAAGGAGGTTTACGTTGGGACAAGGCGAGGGAATCTCAGAACTAATTTCTACGAGTGAAAGACAGGTTGATCATATCAGAATTCAAAAGTGGTAGGCTTTAGGCTTGAACAGGGCAAATAGTTGGCAGCCCGGGAAAAAGAATTAATCGGAGACGTCACAGACGTGAAGATGGTCTCCGAATTCAACATGGGCCTTACAGAGGTGTGACTTCAATGTGGGGATCAAAAGAAAGGACCGGCCATCAAAGAAGGTTAAGATACCCCAGCTAAGGTAAGGAGAAACGGGAGCCTATAGGAAGCCGGGGCTAGGGTAGTAGGGGGAAACCTGGACACAGGAGAAAAACGGGTCAAACCTGCGTTATCAAGCTCAAAGAGGAGTAAGGGAGAGTGGGAGCCGATCAGATAACAAAAAAGGAGGAGGATTGGGGGGGTAAAGAAAGAAAGAGAAATCAGGAAACTGACCTCTTGTCGGGGACCTGAGCCTTCGGGGAGCCCAGAATTGAATTAGCAATCTTCATCCAGTTGGGGGAACACTTTTCGAAACCGAAAGAAGAAAGGATAAAAGGCGAATAGATGCTGACCTTCATTTGAAAAAGAGTAAGACAACCTTCAGGAAAGGAAGGGGGCAGTCGACTAACGTGATCGGATCGCAGTCAAATAGAATGGAAGGAGGGGATTTGAGAGAAAATCGTTACACTTTGGAGGCACTCCCCGAAGGGAAAGTCGAATGGGGAGTCAAGGAGAAAAGAGGCCAAAACAATCTGGTGACCAGAAAAAAAGGACGGCGGAAAACCTTAGGGGGAAAGAAATAGCGGGAAAACGGAAAATAGAAGGGAGAAAAAGGAAATACGGGTTTTCGCAGTCGGCTATTGACGCCTAGGGGACAGGCTATCCAAAAAAAAAGAGCCATTTTTTAGAAAGCTACGAAAACTATCCAATAAAAAACTCCTTGAGGAAGGGAATCCAAGAAATAGACCAAAGCTGAGGGGTCTGGTGGACAATCTTGGGGAGCCTCGATCACCCTCACAGGTTCGATTCCTCTTAAATATCCGAACAAGCGTCGCAAGCCCCCCGAAAACATGCCGGAAATACCGAAATCTTTCAAGATCCCCCCAAAAGTCTAAAAGAGGAAAAGGAGCAAGAGGTACGTTCCGAGAACTGGGAAAAAGACCTAGGACGGTAAAGGGTTGGGTGGGATCGAACTGTCGGACGCTGTCGAACGATGACCGCCACTGTCAAGCACCTCGGGAGAAATATAAACCCTCAAGAGCTTCACTGAAAGGGAGGCTCTTCCAAGAGGGAAAATTTCAAAAGCGTCTTCAGCAGGGGGGGAAGGGTTTGGTCCGCGACAATATAAGTTAATAGAAAATCTAGACCACTTAATCTTTCAAGAGAGAAAGGAGGGGGAATTGGGCGGGAGATTATCAAAAGGGCGGAAATGAGTCGGAAAAGAAAGTAGAACGCACCATTATTAGAACACTACTCTCTAAAAAGGAAAGGGGATCATACGCAGGGGGGAGTCAGGTTTCGCCAAGAACACGAACACAATGGAAAAAGGGAAGGGGGTGCTCGGACAGAACGGAAGAAATAAGGCAAACCCTATTGTTAGGGAGAAATGAACGCCAACAACAAAAGGTCTAGCTGGGGGGGGCTAAAAAGGGAGAGAGGGGACCACGTTAAAGCGTCAAGTTAGTAAGGAAGAAAAATTTGCTGCGAAGGACGCATGATGGTCGTGGACTGACGGGGGGAGAAACACTGAGAAAAGGACATGGGTCGCCGGTGTTGGGAGGGGAGGAGCTAAATTCCGATCGAGAATCAAGGAAAGTGATGGGCGGATTCCCGGGGTCAGAAAAAAGGGAAAATGGGGGGCTTAAAAGATGACAGGACCCCTGCGTGAGAGAATACGTGGGAACGGAAAGATGTAACCAATGACACTGGGGTGGTGGGACGAAGGAAGGGCTAGGACGCGCTTGGAAAGAAGGACGGGCTCTCGGGGAGAGATGAATGAAGAAAGCTTTTCATCAGAAAGAGAAGAGTTATCCAAACGTAGATCTAGGCTCAAAAAAGAACGAGGACATCGACAGTTGAATACAGATTCTCTAAGAGCGTTGAGGAGGGTAGTCAAACAAAGCGTTTTTCCATTAGGGGGGGGAAGGCCCACTCCATAGGGGAGCCTTCCTCACTTGGAAAGATGCTGTATAGAATGAGGGTCTTGACGCTCATGTCGGCGTCTATCACTCCATTGAGAGGGACAGATAAAAAAAAAGATGGGGGAGAAGACATTCTCTAAAAATGGTCAGGGCATTCGTAGAAACCCAAAATACCTGAAAACTTTAAGCCCCCGTTATGGAAGAGGCGTTCCACTTGCAACGGCGACGGGAAATTTAGATTGGAACTAGCAGAACGCTCGGAAGAATTCTGATGCACCCGTGGGCGAGTTCGCGGTAGGAGGAATATTCTTATCTGGAGGGGGATCGCGAAGGCGAGACGGTCTAATTGCGGGCAAAGATATCAACTTAACAACTCAAGCCGTCAGGGAGAAATAGAGAACCTTAGAAACTCGGAGAAGTATTCCACAAGGGGATTAACAGTGGTACGATTACTGATTACATACACGGTCATAGAGAAAAACTGGGCCGTGAGATGGCGGGGGATGTCCGTGGAGCTCCAAAAAGAGGAGGATAGGCGAGAATCAGCGTCGAAACGAATCAACAGGAAGAAACTATTGTACAGGTTATCGTTAAACCGAGGGCACGCCTTAAAAAAAAAGCTACTGATCAGAGATTGGAAGTACCACTGGGAGACAAGGGGCCGATCTCAACGAGAACATAAGCAAAGCAGGGGGGGTTTGGCAGGGATGCTAAACGAGGAAAAACACCTGCTTAAAGGGGGGAAAAGGAAGACATCTGGTGGCTGGGGGATGGAAATAAAAAACCGTAAGTTGGGGACTTATTTTAAAAAAGGAGAGGGGGAGGGGAGCCCCAAGCGCTGTCGTTTGAAGGGCCTCAGGGGGAGAGCAGTGGTCAGAAGGCCCGGGTGCGTTCGTGGCCTCATGTTCACTCATGGAAAAAAAAAACCCCCCTAAAAAAAAAACTAGAAAAAAAATCCGTGGGCGAAGACTCGATACGCACACATTCCCGAAGGGACGCGTCCAGAAGGGGTGATTATGAAAGAAGGAAAAAGCCGAGGGGCGCGGAACAAACAGGAGAACGAACCCATTTTGATGGAAAAGATCAGAAGGAAAGAGCAGGTCAGTCGGAAAGAACCAAGGGCTGGGGTAAATCGAAGGGAAGTCGTTGAAGATGGGAATGACGCTGGATTCGAATCCGGAAAAAGAAAGGGAAGGAGGGACTGGGACTTTCGTCATTCGAGGGAGAGGCTCGAGGATCCCATAGTGCGCAAAAGGGACAAAGATTTCGGGGCAGTCGGCAAGGGGGGGTGAATGGGGGGAGGTCCATGGATGTTGGGCCTGTTAGGAAATATTCTCGAAAAAGGAGGGCTTTGGGGAGCAGAGGGGGGAACCACAACAAGGGGGAGATGCTAGAATGGGCTAATGTAATCTCAATTCTTTGGGGGGGGTTAGAGGATCGCGCTAAAAAAGAGCAGTTCTTCAGGAGATGAGCATAACAGGGATGATCTCAACTGGAAAAACCTGCCACACACAGAAACGGAGGTTCCGTTTTGGGGGAAAGGGAAAAAAGGAGAAAAGCCGGTGGCTAGAATCTCTGGGGGGAAAGTGTGGAAGCTTTACTCTGGAAACAGAAAGTGAGTCCGTCAATGCGATGCCGGTTGGGGGAAATATTTTGGTCGGAAAAGTGAAATCGGGCGGGGAAGACGGGTATGTGGGGGGCTATGTCGGAACAAATCAGCAAAGGGCTATTGGTAAGAGGATCAAGGTAAACCATTAAGAATAATGCGGCATTTGAAAAGGAACAGATTAAGGAAGAAGCCTGGCCTAGAGTGAGATAGTAGAAAAGATATAGGGTCGAAAATTTCTTGATAGTAACACCGGGAGAAAACCACAGGAGAGGGTACCTGCCTGCAGAGAGAAGAACAGGAATAAAGTTCCCTAAAACGGTAAGTGCCG